>BNJS01003779.1_pt1 | contig 196426 bp, 262 predicted proteins | sample 8540461 | NCBI WGS metagenome assembly BNJS01 (sample SAMD00202454, study PRJDB9452) | human saliva metagenome | isolation source: human saliva | place: Japan
GAGAACGGCCAATTAATTGCTCTTAGGCAAGTGGGAATTGATAATACGTCTTAGGAAAATTAGAGATAAAGATAAAAGTTTTTTGCATAATATTCACCTACTTTGTAGTGATTTTAGCACATTTTTAGGAGTATGTCAGACGAAGAAGACACATACTTTTCACCAGAAAGTTTATAATAGTAACTAGGAGGTATTTATAATGGGCGAACTATTATTACAATTAAGAAAAAGATAATATGAAGGCAACGATGGAACATGATACTCTAACCAAGGGGTGTATTGAGTTCTTGTGATTTCCGCAATTGCACTTGCGGAGTAGCAGCTGGTCAATACGTTAGAGAAGAATGATGAGCTAGCGTACATCCAACGTGAAATCAAGCAGACAAATGAAACGATCGAGAGTATTCCTGAAAAATCGTGAAGATTTAAAGGAAGAGGCTCAAAAGAAGTTGGTATTATTTTCTCTATTTACCAAAGCAGTTAACAGAAGAAGAGATTCATCAGATTATTGAAGGAATCTTACAAGAAAAGGGCTTAGAACCCTTAAGCGCAATCAGGTCCTGTGATGAGAGATTCTTGATAAGTATATGGGTCAAACAGACGGTAAGACGGTTAACCGGATTCTTAGTACAATCTTGCAGCTAAAAACAAGTAACTTTCGTTACTGCATTGTTTGGGTCAAAATTTGTAATCTGTCGAACAACTCCGGCAGCTAATGTAATACCCGCAACCGGTGGGCACGAAGGCAGTGGGAACCCGGAATACCCATTTCACTGCTTTTTCTTGTTCCTCATCGGATATTCAATTGGCTTGATTGAGCCTCTATCGAACAACATACCTGTAAGTCTTTGACGTTACGCATCGCTGCATCCTCATGTCGCATGCACTGCGAGTGGATCATGTGTCGTCAGATATCCGCATCACGCGGACTTTTGTTGATCGAAGCGATTGCCACAACTCCATCGCAGAGATGATAGGGATACCTAAACTCTAGCGGTTACGATTAAATCAATCTTAGCGGTAACGTTGTCAATAGCATCGATAATATAGTCGTATTACTAAAATCAAACTGGCCTTTAGTTCTGCAACAGAAGATAGGAAAGAGTTCGCAACCGTATCTGGACTGATTGTGTGGATGCGCCTTTCATTACGTCTACTTTGTATTGGTCGATGGTTGCGTCAGTTGCGATGAGTTGTCGGTTGATATTGGTGAGTGAAACCGTATCGTGGTCGACAATATCGATTTTACCAATCCCACTGCGTGCTAAAGCTTCGATAGCGTATCCACCAACTCCACCAACACCGAATACGATGACGTGTGCTTGTTGGATCTTATGTAGTGCGTCTCTTCCGATGACGCGTTGTGTTCTAGAAAAACGATTGACTGCGTTTATACGCAGTTTATTGTAACGTAAATTTGATATGGATGGAACGTATCTGCAGTGATTTATAAATTGGTGTAAAATAGTGGCGAGGTCAAAAATATGGCAAAAAAAGAAGTGAAGACAAATGTGATGCGTATTTTGGATACAGAAGGAATTACGTATCAGGAACATACCTATGATGTAAGTGATGATTTGATAGATGGCGTATCGGTTGCACAAAAGTGCGGAGAAGATCCAGAACAAGTTTTTAAGACACTAGTTACAAAAGGTGATGATGGAAATCATTATGTATTTGTAATTCCAGTAAAAGAGAAAACTAGATTTAAAGGCTTGTGCACGTGCAGTTGGTGTAAAGAGTGTAGCGATGTTACCACAGAAGGAACTGTTAAAGACAACTGGTTATGTCCATGGTGGATGTTCACCAATAGGGATGAAGAAATTATTTGTGACAGCTATATGATGAAACACTCGTATTGTTTGGACACGATTTCTTGTCTCAGGTGGTAGAGTGGAACACAGATTGAAATTGCGCCTGATGATATTATCAAGATCACAGAGGGTAAGGTTGCATGGTTTAATACAATAAAGAATAGTGGAGAACTTATCTGGTTTTCCACTTTTTTATGAGATATGTGATTAGAAATCCGAAACTATATCCACACATGTCGATGAAACAGTCGCGTAATTCGGCAGATCTTCCAGGTGTAAAGTATTGAATGCCTTCATCAAGGATTGGTACAAGTATCATCCATAGGATAATGACCATCTTTGTTTGCGCTCTGAGATGGCATGTGAACCGACTGTCGATACCAAGATGCTAAGTAGAGCGTATTCGCTAAAGTGGGCAAATTTACGAATGAGTGTGTGGAATAGTTGGAATGGTATGAAATGTAGGAATTGTAATTGATCATAAATACGATAGCTTAGTGTTTGGCTCAGATTTGCGGAGACTTTTCCGGTTTGTGCTGAGTTATGAAATATCCAAAGTGTATAAGCAATGACGATAGTCCAAAGGATGATGTTTTTTATACGGTTATCTTTCATTAGTCATTCTCCATATCGTAGTACCCATGATATAATTTATGCATGAATAAGAAAAGTGTAATCAATTTTGATGGTTTTAGCCGGAACGTTTTTATTAGTCTGTGTCAGTCAGAATTATTTTACCGTACAAGATTCTTTCCGGTGGCGTCGCTGGTCCTTGCGGTTGCCCTTTGAGCCATTCTTCCATATAGATAAGACCTTGTTTGCTAACTCGGCAGTGATTGGCTTCCTAATTTTTAGGAGCAGTTATCGCTTGGTAAGGAATTTGCCTTAACAACGATGTTGTCTTCACTTGCCTATCCAGTATTTAACAACTTGTTGATTAAGGTTCCAAATCCAATCACTGTTGATCCGATTTTTGGCTGCTTTTATATGCAGGGGCTCCTTGGCGGTACTGGTATTGGTATTGTGATGAGAGCGGGGTCTGAGTACAGGTGGTATGGATATACCTGCTTTGATTTTACATAAGTTTACAGGTGTACAAATTTCAGTTTTGGTTATTATTATTGATACTTTAACGGTTGGATTAGGTATTGCGGCGTATGGCATTAACTCTGCATTACTTGGTCTTGTGTCCGTGTTTGCGTCTGGCTTTTTGCGATTGAAAGGTGCTGAGTGCTGGACAAGGTGCTAATGCCAAGTCTGTACATATTATTTCCAGTCATTGGGAAGAGTTACAGATGGAATCTACACGAACTCAATCTGGTGTTACGATTTTAGATGGTCGTGGTGGATTCAACAGTGAAACTAAGAATGTCGTATTGGTTGTTGTATCGACACGTCAATATGCAAGTTTAATTTCATTAATTAATCGAATTGATCCAAAAGCATTTGTGATTACAAATGATGCGTCTGATATGCATGGTGAAGGTTTCACCCTACGCTTCATCCAATATTTAGCAGAATGTGATAAAAATTATTGGGCAGGATTTCATAGTAAGGAGGTACTCTTACGATTCAATCGCAACCATGTTTACAAACGATATAAAAATGGTAATGAATGCACTGTATGATATAAATTTATCAGTTGATCAGGGCGAATTTGTTTACGTTATTGGTCCAACTGGCTCTGTAAATCTACTTTAATTGTTGATGGATGCGAAATGTGTACAAAACAACGTAAAAAGTTGTTGGTATTGATGTTGGTGAATTATCTAAAGCGTCAGATTCCTATCTATCGCCGTAATATCGGTGTTGTATTCCAGTGATTATAAATGTCGCCACATTTAACCGTATTTGAAAATATTGCGTATGCCTTAGAAGTAATTGGTATGAAAAGGCACAGATTCGCAAGCGCACAACCGAAGTGATGAAAGTCGGGCTAAGTGAAAAGCGCGTTCTTTTTCCAAAAGGAATTATCTGGTGGACAACAGCAGCGTGTAAAGATTGCACGTGCGATTGCCAACCGTCCCCGTAAGGTTTTGATTGCGGATGAGCCTCACTTTGTAACTTGGACCCGGCAAAAATCTGATGAGATTATGGACTTACTACAGGAAATCAATCACGTTATGGTACAACCGTTGTGATGGTTACCCATGATATTAGCGCTTTGTAAATAAGTATCGTAAGCGTACGATTGTTTTGGAACAAGGACACGTGTGGCTGACCGTTCCGAAGGAGGTTATGTTCGTCATGATTAGACCAATTCGTGAAGGTATTCGTGGTGTTGGTAGACACCGGGCAATGTCTCTTTCAAAGTGCAATTGTGGTTACAGTAACATAATGATTATGGTTTTGTTCTTGGTATTGAGTTGTCACTTTCAGGAACAATTTACTCGTTCTGTAGAGTCTTCCGTTGAAATTTCTGTAATGGTTTCGTATGATGCGGAGTCTTCATCAAGTCTAAAACAGATTGAGAAGGCAATCTCGGCAATCGACGGAGTAGAAAAGGTAACATATTCGTCGAAAGATGATGAGTTAAAATATTACATCAACAGTTTTGAAGATGAGCGTACAAGAGCGGTGTTTGAAACCATTTAAGGCAGATAACCCTATGTACGACGTGCCTACTACGTAGAAAACAAAGAATGGCGCAAATCTTGAGGATATCGCTAAGAAGATCACCAGATTAGCTGGTAGTTGATAGTGTCAACTATGGTGGTCAAAGTACTTTGAACATGGTTGATGCGATGTCATCCATTCGTCGTTTTGGTGGCATCTTAGTAGCTGCCTTAACTCTACTTGCAATCTTTTTAATTCAAAATACAATCAAACTTACCATTTATGCTCGTAAGGATGAAATTACGATCATGAAAACATGTAGGGTAGCGACAAAATGGATTTTATCCGTGCTCCTTTCCTTTGGGAAGGTATTATTACAGGAATTTCTCGGCGCAATGATTCCGATTGGTCTAACGATTTGGGGATACATCGTGATCTTCGAAAGACTTCTGGTGTGTTAATCTCTAATATGTTCCGTTTAGAGAAGCATTTCCATTCTTGTACTATGCTCAGGTATCTTATTATTAGTTGGTATTTTGGGTTGGTCTTTTTCGAAGTTGGCTCTGTAACGAAGTATTGAGGGATAAACGATGACTAACGAAGATATGCTTTATGCCTGTTGATGCTGTGATTATGGTTGGAAATCAATCGAGTACTGTTATTGCGGATGAAGATTATTCCAACTCGGAATATTGGTTGAATCGTTGTACAACCACGCATAAAGGATGATGCTAGTGCATGTGAGGCGTATAGACTTTACTTAGAGTCTCAGAATGCAGAGATGAGTCAACAGATTGCGGCTTGGAAGGCTCAAAAAGGCTGATATGGAAGCAACATCTCGAAAATATGCAGCGAAGATTTCGGAGTATCAGACTCAGATTGATACAAAAACAAGCTGAAATTACAATGAAAAGAAGCTGGAATTGACGCAAAGCAGAAAGAAATTGATAACAAAGCAGGTGCTGAGATTGATCAAAATCAAAAGACTGCAGATAAACCACAAGATAAAGTAAAGACACGTATGGTATTGAATCAACCTACCATGCGTCAAATCAATATATTGATATTTTGATGGGTGCGAATAACTTTCACAGACTTTATTCGTGTGCGAATGGTTTAAGTACTATTTCAATACGATAGAAGATCTTGAATGAACTTATTCAGATTATCGCAACGTTAAACAAACAAAAAGAAGAGCTTGTTGTTACGAAGACGAACTAGAGATTCAAAAGAAGGAAAAACAGGACCAACAAAAGAACTTATTACTGAGACTTATGTGCAGATTGCCCAAGAGGCAGCGCAGAAGACAGCGGCTGCACTTCGTGGTTCAATTGAAACAAAGAACTCGGATATTGCACAAAAACAATGCGTTGATGTCGGGAATCACTGCTCAAATTGAAGCGATTCACAACAAAATGGTTGGACTTATCCAGTTATATGGCGTTGGCGTAGTGCTGGTACTGGTCTTATCCAGAGAGTGGTATTCACTTTGGGATATGATTTGCGGCTGCTGCGGGTGCGACAATTCAGTGCAGTTGCCAATGGTGTTGTACTAAGAGGTGTTAATGGATGTCCAACAGTTGGTTATTCAGCGATAGTTGTGGATATCAATTCGGTGGTGCTTCCTATTCTGGCAACCAAGTTATCTTGCTTATAGAGTCAATGAGTTTGTATGGGTGGATTACTTCCACATTACAGTCAGCACCAGTTGCGACTGGGTCGATTGTGTCTGCAGGTGATGTGATTGGACAGGTTGGTTCATCTGGTAATACGACTGGACCACACTGTCACGTGGAAATCTCTTCTACTTAGGAGATGCGTCTGATTTGCGTACTACGCTGCGAACTGGAATGGTGACGTTAGCTTTGGCGCAGGTTGGACTGGTGGAAGATATGGCTTGTATGGAAGACGTTGTAGTGATGGCGTCGGTGCTCCACGCCGTATCCAACCGGAAGAAGTATTTTGGTTATTAAAATAGCATTTAAGAGTCTCTTCTAAAATAGAGACTCTTTTTAGAAAGATAGAGGCATAAAATGACGAAAACAAAGAAGAATTACAGAACGATGAAAAAGTATATAGTATTCCTTTCCGTCGTCATTTGGGCCAGAAGAAGTGGCTTTTAAAACAGAACAGAAAGAAAGTAAAACGTCTACGTATTCTTATGGTATGTTTGTGGTAGTTGCCTTAGTAGGTGGGTGGTTGCTTGGGTTCAGTACTGCCATTATCTTCACTGCAGCCTGCTCGTAAGAATGTGGTGAACAATCTTCCTTGAATTTGATGAGAAAATCAATGGTGTTCTACAGGTGATGGAGAATGATTGGTTTTTGCGATCAAGTAGAAAATATTGATACAAAATTAACGGACCAGGCTCTAAAGGGTATTACAACCACGATGATTGATACGCATACAGAATATATGACGGCTGATGAGATGAAGCAGTTTGCAGATTCTATCAATCGCAATTATGTAGGGATTGGTGTACAGTTCTGACAGGCTAATGGAATCAACATTATCGAGCGTCGTTTCGCGTAATTCACCAGCGGATAAAGCAGGTGTGGCGGAGATATCATGAATAAGGTCAATGGTGAATCACTCACTGGTAAGACGACAGAGGAAATCAAGAATCTAGTACAGGGTGATAGTGGTACGGATGTAACGATTGAATTCATCCGTCAGGAACAACCCTTGAGATAACAATTACTCGTGCGGCTGTTAGTGCAACTGCATTTGGCGAGATTCTAAGTGATAATACAGGTTACTTACAGATTTATCAGTTTGGTGAAAATACAACCAACGAAGTTAAAGCACACCTAGATGATTTCAAAGAATGCGAATGTATCAAATATCGTGATTGGACTTTGGCTGTGATAACGGTGGTGTGATATCTAACCGCACTACAGGATTGCGTCATATCGCCAAAGGATACACTTGCGATGAAACAGGTGTATGCGGATGCACATTGGAAGAAACTGCACAATGATGGTATGTATAATAACATTAAGAAGATTGCCATCTGAAAATAAGAATACAGCAAGCGCATCGGAAGTACTACAATGGCACTCAAGGAACAACATCAAGATGTAACAGTAATTGGTGTAACGACCCATGGCAAGGGCACAGCACAGGGGTATCACGTGTATTCAAAGAGGTTCTGCACTTAAACATACAACTTCAAAATGGAATTTCCGAACGATGTTTAAATAATGGTGTTGGTAATACGCTGACGATGAAGTGAAGTTACATGAAGTGATGTATACGGCTTTACCAAAGATGAATGATACGATCGCTACGCTTATGATAGTGTTGGTGAACCGGTGAAATTCGCCCAACCATGTTTCTGGATTTTATCTAGGTATAACGTTGGGTCGTACCGACGGCTATTTCTCCTCAAACAGAAGAGGCATTACGTCAGTTTGAGACAGGATGCATGGCGGGATGGTGCCAGATAAATATTGGCACGCTCTGAGGTGCTGTGGAACATTGAATACAACAAAGACACATGATGTTCAACTACAGAAAGCACAGGAAGTTTTAAATGATTTATCGTAAGTTTCGTCTCTGTATCACCATTTAAGCCGCTGATGAGATCAACCAAAGGCGATAGCAGAGCTGGCTTCATGGCCTGCATGCAGGTAAGAATATGAACAGGTTCTAGAGGGTGCCATTGCACTGAAAAGACATTTACCATGGCGAATATCATTGCACAGATGAATCGACCAACGTTAGTATTTTCGCAATAACAAGACACAGCTGGTCAGTTATATTCTGAGTTTAAAGAACTGTTCCCACACAATCGTGTAGAGTTCTTTTGTATCAAACTTCGATTATTATCAACCTGATATATATGCCTAAGAGGATATGTATATTGAAAGACAGCTGCGATCAATGAAGAATTAGATAGTTCCGTGAGTCTACTTTGAATTCTCTTGGAAAGAAGAGATGCAACGTTGTCGCATCTGTCGCATGTATCTATGCGGCTAGTGATCCTGTTGAATATACAAGAAACATGTTCTATACCGATACGCGTAGGAAAGCATTGACCGTAATGATTTGATGCGTCGTTTGATTGAATCCGCTAATACCACGTAACGACGTTGACCAAACAAGAGGTACGATACGTGTACGTGGAGATATTGATTTAACGCCATCTTATACAAAATGAATTCAATATTCGTATTGGAGATGTCGGTATAGATTGAACGTATTACAGAGATTGACCCTTTAACTGGAAAGACCATGAATGCATACCAGTTTTATAACATCTTCCCGGCGGCGGTTATGCCTGCTCAAAGGAGTACGATGTTACGGGCGTGATGCGATCGAAGCAGAACGGAAGATTGACTCGAGTATTTCCGTCAAAAAGGAAAACCACCGAAGCAGAACGCTTAGAACAGCGTGGTACACGCTTTGATTTAGAGGCTCAAGAGAATGATACTGTTCTGGTATTGAAAACTATTCCATGCATATTGATGGAAGAAAAGTAGACAAAGCGTCCATGGAATCTCTTTGATTATTTCCCAAAGGATTTTGTTGCTTGTGGATGTAGAATACATGGTCCTTACCGCAGGTAAGAGGTATGTACAATAGTGATCGTCAATCAAGGAAGTCTTAGTGTGGGAGGCGGTTTCATGCACATCAGTATCATAGAAAATCGTCCGATGAAATTTACGAATTCCTGTCGATGATGAACTGTACATATTGTTCTGCAACACCTGGCAGGACTTTGAATTAGAAGCTGTGATCACCATGTGACAGAACAGCCTTTATTCGTCCTGACCGGATTACTAGATCCAAAGATTACAATAAGCCAACTATATAGATTGATGATATCTGTGAAGCTAATTTGATGCAAGACTTAACGCAATGAACGTGTGTTAATTACAACATTAACTGCACAGAAGATTTAATTGTTATTACCTCAGCAAACGTGGTTATAAGATTGCACATTTACAATTAAGGAGACAAAGACCTGAGCGTACCAGTCATTCGTGATTTATTTAGAAAGGTCGATGATTGTCGGCAACACCACGGTGAAGGTTTGATATCTCTGAAGAACTTTGGTATAACATCTTAGATGCGGACAAGGAAGGTTTCTACAGTCACTGCCTTAATTCAGACAATTGGACGTGCGGCAATGTAATGCGAATGGTAAAGCATATATGTACGCAGATGTTATGACAGATTCCATGCGTTATGTGCAACCACAGAATGTCGTAAGATTCAGGAAGCGCATAACGCAGAACATGTAAGACAATACCTACAACGGTTAAGAAGAATGTTGAAGAAGGATTCGTGGGAAAGAGACTAAGGAAAATGGCTATAAACATATGCAGAAGAAAGTAAAATTTCTCAGAAGATAAGGCAAACCTACTCGCAGATATAGCTGAATGCGGAAGTAGCTGCAAGTCTAAACTTTGAAAGAGCAGCTGAAGATATTCTTCGAATTAAACCAGAGCAAATGGTGAAACAGATATTGTAAGATGAACTGCAACTGATTTTATTGCCATCCATAAGACGATACTAAATTGATAGCCTTTGCGACGATTATCAGTTCTTTGACGTACGATATTAAAAAATTTAGATCTTAAGAAGGAACGGATGAATCAGGCAGGATGGACATTGTTATTGTGCTTGTTTTTTGCTACCCACTACTTTGTTATTAGTCATATATTTTCATCTGAATGTTGGGAAAATTAAAACATAAAACAACTCTTTAAAATACTATACTTACGGAAGTAGATATATAGTATATATTTGGGTTTAAACTTGAAGATGTTAGCAAACCGCGTAAATGTCCATTCCACTCTTCAGTTAACGATAAGAATCATTCATGACCTGCATAAAAGCTAGAGAGGTCATTCATCAGCGTTATCATGATAGAGGGCAGTGGATGGTTTTATCCAAGATATTTTGCATAAAGGTCAGGATATATTAAAGTTTTGAATGTCGAATTTACTGTAAAAATGTTCCTGCATAGGGAGCATTTTTTAGTTCGATATAATGAGGGATGCATTGAGGACTATGGATTATACAAAGTTAGTAGCACAAAGAGTAAAATATGAAACCAATGGAATTGCAATTCTTCGATTTGGTTGCAGGAATACCAGATTGTATATCACTTAGTGTTGGTGAGCCTGATTTAAGACACCCGCGGGATATACGTGATGCGGCGATTCATACAATTGAACTAGGTAAGATACAACATACGATCAATGCAGGCTTAAAGGAGTTACGTCTTGCGATTCGTGAATATCTACTCGTAAATATAATCTAGATTACGATATTGATCAGATTATTTGCAATAGTAGGCGGCGCAAGTGAAGGAATTGACCCCGTATTCCGTAAATTACTGTTGAAGGCGGAGATGAAATCATCTTGCCAGATCCTGATACGTTGCTTTCATCAACCAACAGCTACTTTTTGCAAAAGGAAGGCAAAGTATGCAGTTACGCTGAAAATGGTTTTAGAATCCACAGCATATCAAGGCTGCTAATACTGACAAGACAAAGGCAATTTTATTATCATATCCAATAATCCAACAGGAGCGATTTTATCTTACAGAGATGGAAGAAATCGCAGAAGGTATTACGTACATTAATATTCTTGTCATTCCATGAAATCGGCCCGGAACTCTCATTTATGGTGATGTAGAAAAGTTTCATTTCGCCTCGATTCCAGGAATGAAGGAAAGAACAATTGTAATGGAATGGTTTCTCTAAGACTTTTTCATGACAGGCTATGTCAGGATATGTACTTAGCGTCAAGAGAACTAATCGAGGTGATGTTAAAGGTGCATCAAAACTGTGTCGGCAGCAGCACTCTAACAAAGTCAATATTGCTGCAATTACAGCCCTACGTGATTGTGATAGGATGTTGGAAGAGATGCGTAAACAATATGATATGCGTCGTCAGTATTGTGTACGTAAGCTTAATGAAATGGGATTAGAAACATTTGGAACCAAAGGGTGCGTTCTATGTCTTCCCGAATATTTCTAGTCTGGTATGAGTAGTGATGAGTCTTGTGAGGTTATTGAATGAACAACATGTCACTATTCCAGTACTGCGTTTGGGGAAAGTGATGGGTTTTGCGAGAATTGAATATGCGTATAGTATTGAACACTTGCAAGTAGCGATGAGACGTATTGCGCCAGTAAAGGATCACAAAGGAGAAAATAAGATGGACAATCTAAAGTTAATTGACTTACTTGTACAAAAATCCACGGCACATAGACTTAGCAGATATTCTTGGTGAAACAGAAGTAACCCGTTACACCGTGCAAGAAAGAACTAGAGGAGAATAAGATTATCTGTGGTTACCATACAACAGGAATGTAATGCTGCGCTTATCATGGATGCGATGTTTAGCAAAACCAGAACGGTAGTGGCATAGGCGATTGCGGAAAGAATGTACCTTCCAGAAGTGAGCAGTCTATTCCTCATGGCGGTAATCGAGTTCTTGTAAATGTTACCGAAAGAATAATGCGCGAGGTCGCTGACTCTTGCTCATGAAAAGTTAGGCAATTCAATTGAAGGTGTTGCGGCTATCACGCAATAGTTAAAGAAGAGCAAGGTAAACAGTAACCATGGACCCGTTAATAGTGAAGCAGGCGATGAGAGAGAAATGTCATATTCTATGACAATATTAGCGAGTAGAATCACTTTTTGTCGTAAAGACAGAAGTGATTTTCTTTTACTTTTGTTTGGGGAACTGGTATCATATTGCGCGAGCGTTACCCCGCTCTCGCCAGAAATACCGTTAGGACCAGAAGGAGTAATGGAATGAAGAAGTATGAAGTCATGCATATCATCAATGAACTGCCGGAAACAGAGAAGAGAGCTGGAATTAATCGAGACTCTCAGCAAAGATCATCACTGACAACGGTGGTAAGATTGCGAAGACAGATGAATGGGGCATGCGTGAATTCGCATCACATTGATGACATGAAGAAGGTTACCGCGTAGTAACAGCATTTGAAGTGATAATGCCTCCGCGCGGCGAATTGATCGTTTGATGGGAATCAACGCAAATGTTGTTCGTTCTATGATTACCCGTGACGAAGCCCGGCTAGGGAGCCAAGTAATGATTAACCGCGTTGTTTTGCTGGCAGACTAACACGTGATGGAAGTTCGTAAGACAGCTAGTGCGGCTTATCCGTTGCGACATTTACCGTTGCATGTGATCACCGTATGGCTCGTGGACAGGATGAAACAATCAACAGTCACAGACTTCATCAGTGTGTGTCGCTTGGGCGACAAGCTGCCGATTCTCTAGGCTCATATGCACGTAAGGGTGCGTTAGTGGGTGGTGAAGGAAGAATCCGGGCACGTAACTATGGATCGTGATGGACAGAAGGTTTATGTTACAAGAAATCGTTTGCGATACTGTAAACTTACTTGAATCTAAGAGTCAATCACAGAGACAGAGCACAGAACAGCGGGTTATCAAGACAACCAGTTATCAACAGCCGGCAACTACAACCAAAACTCATCTGCAAAGTGATGATGTGAGTGATGACTTCGGCGCAGGAATCGGAATGGATATTTCCAGCTGATGGCCCTGCCATTCTAGCCAAAGGAGAGACAGACAATGGCACTCCAGAAAACAGAAGAATGGCCGCTGAAAGGTCTGCTACTTTACAAAAACAACATGACTTATATCGATTATAAGGATGTAGAGCTCTTGAAGAAATTCGTTGGCGCAAATGGAAAGATTACTCCACGTCGCGTTGCAGGAACTCATTGCAGTAGCAGAGAATGTTAGCAGTATCGCCAGCGCGCTCGTCAAATGGCTGACACGCCGGCAGAAGACTAATGACACAAACGACCATCATTGCAGGTAGTCGTGCGCGCAGAAGCCGTTGCGCTTCTTTTTGAAGCCGACGTCGTATATGACCAAAGACGGTCGCTGAACAGCAGCGATAATACCGGATGTACACGGTAGCGAGACTCGCCATAGCTTTGTAAGTCACCGGCTCGATTGCCTTGGATGTGTGCCGATTGCGTGAGCGCTGCAGCCAAGCGCCAGTCGGCAATCGGCTGCGATATGGACCAAAACCTGAAGACGATATCTGCGATGATTGCACCAAAGATACCGGTTACGATGATAGCACTGCAACCGTCAGTAAAAGCGTGTCACCTGCCCTGCCGCACACCGCTGCGATTTGCAGTGGCGATTGATTTCGGTGTTAGTTGCAACGCTTGTGCTGAACTGAAATGACCATAAGGCAAGGATCAGCACGGTTGTGACGCTGCTAGCACAGTCGCACGTTGGGCGAGATTTGATAATCATTTTCCAATTGGTTTTGGTCGCTGCTTGTAGAAGTATCAGCTAACGCAACTGTCGCTGTGTTAACAACCAACTGAGATATTTTGGTGAAGAGTGGCCAGGAATCGTAATCAACATGGAAAATCTCGACAAAACCGATTGTAAAAATAATTCGCAATGAGTACGGATTAAAGATTGGTAAACTTGAATTTTTCACGGCATAAGAGTCGATCAAAGAAGCCCATCAATGAGATGGACGAAGACCCATCGTTGCACTATTTAACATCACATTATTCATGATCAGAATTCTCCTTGCGTACAACATGATACTTTGCCAGTGATAACCATAACAACAAATGTAGAAGTGTGCGATGATGATGCGTTGGATTAAAAATCGGTTTGACGTGATGTAGACGTTGGATCAAACCAACGGCTGCGCATACACAGGCATAATATCAATCAAGAAACTGGCCGTATCATGTACTTCATTGATTTTAAAGATACCATGGCTGGAGGTGCGATGAATAATGAAAACAGACATAGATAGAAGAAGGGATTGGTAAATGGTGTAAATTCATGCAGGATTTCACCAATACATGTAGAGATGAGATCATTAAAACTGACGCATGCTGTCAGTAGAAAACCTCCAAATGCATGTTATTGTCCCATTATTTTTATTGATAGGATACCTATAAGTTTTTGATGATAGTGCTTTCATTCTAGCGAATATATACATTTTGTATAAAATGTTGGAAAAATTAATGTTTAACAAATACCCTTTGTAATCGTCTTGTTTATTTTCATATAATACCTATGTGCCACATATCGTATATGCTCGAGATTGGCGGAGAGTGTCTCTACCCTGCTATACCATTAGCGGGACTGACGGTTGTCTCTATTCTCTTTTAGTGACTTCCTGTTGGAGATGATTCTTGGCAGGATATTTTGCTGGGCAAAGCATGTGGCAGACAGATATTTATGTTAGAAAAAGTTATTTCATTTAAAGGAAAACGCTGCAATGAGCAAAACAGAATTGAGTCGCAGGATGTTGCAACATTTATTAGCATGGTTTATATCCTGCGTCAATCCATCCATCTGCGCTAACTATGCGTATGGATGCGGGTTCTATCTCTGACGGCGACCGCAGTCGCATCTGCTATTGCATGTTTTCTGCGCCGGCTGCATCTCCAGCCACTATTTCGCATTGTCTGCTGGTTTAGGGTTTGAATGACCTTTACTGCAATTATCACTAGTGTGGTGTTCTGGGTTGTCTCGGCGAGTTTGCATTAACAGCAGTACTTGCGCAAAGGTATTATCTTATCATCATGTCTCTAACAAGTGATTTCGTGAAGCAATCTTCAACGCAAATTCCATTTGCATCGTTTGCTATTATGGCCTGTGAGGCTGGTTTCTTTATCGCATTTATCGGCTGCGTATTTCAAAATGCACTATCATCGCTGATGGCGCACACACTCGTTAGTCTATATTTCACTACAGCGTATTGCGAATGGTACGTTCTCATCACAGGGTGTAGCAAGTGTTATCATCGTGTGTGATTGGTGTCATCTCGATTGTGGACACGCCAACTGGCGTAATCAGGGCGGACATATATATGTGGTCTCTTGACTAATGCTCTGGCAGGTATTGGCACATGTCTGCCAATCAAGTAGGTGTCTATGTACCGAATCGATTGAGTTTACTATTCATTAATCCGAAACAGCGTTCTTCTCAATGCCAAATTCTATCGCTCCTACATTCTCCAATTTGACTTTATGTTTGTGGCAAGTCACCTTTGCGAACTTTGTGGTAGTTGTATTTGCGTTCTTATTTCGTAGATGTCTTTCGATACGACTTGGAACAGTCATTGGGATGCTGCTTCCAAGGCAAATATGTTAGACAAGGATGGACTACCACAGAATTCATATATTGTGCTATTAGCTGACGCTGTTTGGTACAACAATGGGTGCTATCTTGGGTACATCCGCAATCACAATATTCGTTGAATCTTCTTCAGTGTGTACAGAAGGTGGTAGAGACGGGTTTAGCAAGTGTTACAACGGGTATCTTGTTCTTAGCTGCTTTGTTCTTATCTCCATTATTCTTAACAATTCCATCCTTTGCGACAGCACTGCCATTGATCGTTGTTGGTTTCTTGATGATGCAGCAGGTTGTCAATATCGAATGGAACGATATCACAAAGGCATTCCCATGTGCTGTATGCATTACGTGATGGGCTAATTTCTGCAGGTATTTCGAACTTTCTGCTTGCAGTTTGGTCATGTGATTACTTAGCTGACAGGCAAAAGGAAATTTCACTCTTGATGGTATATTCTTACAGAGTTATTATTCATCTTGGAAGTTCTTCATTATCTAAACAAATAAATCAGATTCACTTCGATGGACCTTTTCTATAATACTGATAAGAGGTGTTTTGTACAGTTTATATAGTAACGCGAATCCTTCACTGGATTCTAGTAGCAATTCAGAAACATTTAGAAGAAAGGAAAAACTGAATCGTTCTATTCTTTGAGCAGATTGATGTGGGTGGAAAGGGAATTAATGTGTCCATCGCCTTTGAAACATCTGGGAAGAATTGGTACATCACTTGGATATGACTGGGTTGGTTTTACTGGGGATGAGATTGAAACGTCGTGTGAGTGAGTCCGTGGACTTATTCCAGAGTTTCATTAAGTTAGATCCTTGGAGAATCTCGTATCAACATCAAAGATGGAAACATGAGACAAACAGAAATTAACGCCAGTGGACCAACGGTGGAAAAGAAGATATTGAAAAGCTATCTTGCAAGGTTGGAACATCCACAGATGGCAGATGCACTCTATCCTTTCTGGTAGCATGGCATCTGGTGTTGAAGAGAAATTTTTCATGCGAGATGTAATGAAGTTTCTACAAAGGGAAGAAAGATACGGATTATCGTAGATGCTGGAGGTAGTGTATTAAAGACATTGCTATCGTTATCATCCATATTTAATCAAACCAAATCAGCAGGGAATTGTCAGAGATATTTCTGACGTACTGTCTAGAGAATCAAATGGAAGAATACTGCGCGCAAGTTGGTTTCAATGCGATTGCACAAAATGTACTTGTTTCAGTGGGAATCAGCGGTGCACCTCTGGTGAATCACAAGGTATATCGCTGCCATGCACGAAAGTGGGAAATGTTATTAATTCTGTAGGTGCTGGAGACTCCATGGTGGCTGCGTTTTAACCAGTGGGATTAAATGGAGAAGATGATCAAACAGCACTTGAAAAGTCGGTTGCGATGATCAGTGCAGCTGCTTTCTCCTATGGAATTGCGGACGAAGCTGTCGATGTCTGTACAAAGAGATGGTGCTGAAATAAATGGATGAATTTCAAGAATATTATTATCATCATCCTTACGCAAATGAATTGGATACAGTTGTTTTGGGTTGCCATGCATGACAGGGGTGGTTATAAAGTTATAAAGAGATACAATCTTTTATCCGGAAGGGTGGTGGACAACCTTGTGATGCAGGTACAATCCAAGGTATCGAAGCTAATCGGATGTACAACGATGAGAGAGAAGGGATTGTACATACTCTACGAGATTTTCTTCCAGAGTAAGGAGGGAAGGATCGCTGTAAAGACTGAGTTGGGAGTATCGACTTGACTTAATGCAGAATCATACTGCATAACATATCTTTTCTGGTGTTGTTAAACTGAGTTATGGATGGTTCTTAATGTTGGTTTTCGTATGGAATTGCTGAATATATCTGTGCTGATTTTAATGGAGGAAATTGACAGAAGCGAGAATGTTGAAGAAGTTGAAAGACGGGTAAATCAAAGCAATTTAGGACAAATCTTTCTTGTGCAAAAGAAATTTTCTGTTCTCCACATGAAAGAGCGAAGTATGAGTATCGTTCGAAGATTGCGATTGCGAGGATACCGCACGGATTGTTCTTTGTTGCTGTTATGACATGCGCACGTTGCGGTATGCATGTAGCCACAGGGTGAAATTGGAATCTGTAGTAGATTAGCTTGAAAAGCTACGACATAAACAAGAGTCTTCTTGTTGAGTGGAAGAAGAGGCGTTTATCTATCTTGGTCGTAACGCCAGCAAAGAAAACGCTGCGATTTCAAAAATGTTGTCTGCTAGTCACTAGGAGATATCGGTGGCTGTGGGAGGTCATCTTCAACAGCGCTATTTAGATGTTCAGAAATCATATCGTTCTGTTTCAAGTGGAAATGGTGATGAAAGGACATGCAGATGAAAAATTCCACCACACATGATGCGATTCATATACTTCTGTCACTGTGGATTCTGAAGGAATGCGTGCCTTCTGCTGTCGTTGCATTGAGAAGGAGTCTCTACCGTCGTGGTAATTGCGAAGACAGAAGCGGATATTCTGACGTCATCATGGGTCGTGCGATTGACTCTACTGCATCGACTCGTGCTGAATTTAACGCGGGCTATTCACGTCTAAGGGTGGTGGCAAATCGTGAAATGATGCAGGTAGTTGTACGGCGAGTTTGACAGCAGAAATCTACTCCATCTCACATGCGGTTACTGGTATCTCAATGCATATCGTTTCCTAACATTTCCAGGAGACAATAAATTCTTTAACCAGTATCACAAAAGCGTAAGCGGATGATGGAATATTTTCGTTTGACATCATAAAAGTCATGTGGAGACGATTGATTTGCATTAAAAAGCAGAAGGAGGCTTAAAATGAACACTTGTTTTAATTAGACATGGTGAAAGTGAATGGGTCAGCTCTACCTTTTCACAGGATTGGACAGACAGTTGAACTTCTTTCTGAGAAAGGGAGATGTAGAAGGAAAGCTTAAGGCTGGCGGACGTGCGCTTTAAAAGGAAGCAGGGATTCGACTTTGATCTTTTGCTTACACATCATATTTGAAGCGTGCAATTCACACATTAAACTTTGTGTTATCTGAAATGGACCGTGAATGAGTTTACCACTGAAGACTTGGAGCTCAATGAGAGACACTATGGTGCTTACAGGGCTTAGCTGTGAGGCTGAAACAGCTGAGTAGTATGGTGAAGAGAGGTTGAGATCTGGAGAAGATCATTTGATGTTCAGCCACCTGCTTTAGATCCAGCGGACCGATAGAAATCCAGCATTTACAGGAAGCTTACCGTAAAATGAAAAGATATGGATGAACTTCCATTAGCTGAATCCTTAAAGGGATACACCGTCTCGTGCAGTTCCTTACATGAGCGGGAAATCTTTCACCTCAGACCGAAGGCCGGTAAGCGTGTCATCATCGCTGCTCGCAGTGGCAGCTTACGTGCTCTTGTTACGGTATTTCGAGACTGTGAATAGACAAAGAAAATCATCGGTGAATATCCCCTGCGTGTTTCCACCTCGTTTGTCATTTCGACGACAATGGAAAGTTCATCTCTAAGGGCCGCCTTACTTTGAGGTGACCAGGCGCGATTGAAGCTAAGATGAAGAAACACGAGTTGCGAAGCAAGGGAAGCGTTCATGGTAAATGAAATTGCAAGAGCCGCTTGGCTCTTTGATGTTGATTGCGTCTAGCTGCGCTTTACGTACACAAGAAATGTTTTAGTATTGTAATAACTAATTCATCTGGCGTATCGGTCCATCTTGGGAGATGTCTAACTGACAGTACCAAGCGTGCGTATCCTCCAACTGAAATTGCTGAGAGAAATCGTTAAAACGCTTGCTTGTGCTTTACTCTCAGTAATGTTTGCAGGTACCGCTGTTAATGCACCGCTTTCATCTTTTAGAAGAGAGATTGTCATCGATGCGTGATAGTGGCGTTATCTGGAAATCTCAAATAGATGGTCTTTTATAACGATGAGTAGCTTCGAAATACCTACTTTTTGGACGGCTTCTGGTCACCGTTTTCGACTCTCGTGATTTTCAAGCAGAGATCTTGCTTGAATGACTTGGTTTGAAAGTATTCATGGCAAAATCTTTCTACGAACGATTAGGTAATCGGAGTTTTGGCATGTGCTTACCTTTCTATTTCTGTACCATGATGAGGCAACATCCAACTGTAGACACCATGCCACTGATGTGGGTGAGAGCTGACCTTTAAACGTGCTAACGTACTTAATTTCTTTTCTTTGCACACGCATGGTTGTCCCTGAGTCGCTGATGAGTAAAGATTCCATCGAGTATCTTCAACACAATTTGTTGGATTGTCTCAAAATTTGGAATTAATTTTGCGATAAGGGTTCAAGTGGGAAATATATCGTGCGTTGAGTGCGCATGAAAGTAGAGAGAGATTTCCTTCCTGGAAGTGCTTGCAGCAGTCGTGAGTATCGCATCTTGGCTGTAGCGACTTTCGCGCGTGGGTGATGATCTGCAATGCGGCACGTGCTTCTGCTGCGCTTACCTCGACGTTTGGCACAAAGGCGGTATATTTCCAATCTTTATGGATTGGAAGTCTATGGGATAAGAAGTGTTTCTGATCGATTTTTCAGTGCAACAAAGGTCCACCACTTAGGCATGTGCGCAATATTGCGGGATGGCCCTCAAATACGGCCAGGCTAAAACGATGGATTTCTGCTTCACTGAGAATGTTGCTGTGTAAAACACCAGCAGCGACAAGTGCACGATGATAAAGCAGCGCTGTGCTGGTCCTCGACTAATTGGAATATAGCGATCGAGATAACACAGATCGCTGCGTTTTCCAATCGTCTCACAGCGCAGGGCGATAGGCCCTTAGGAAAAGGTGTCATCATTGTTGTATCTTCTTCGTCTATATTTTCTGGGAAGTTATGGTCGTATCTTTCAGCTGAAATGATGTCATTATGCTTAGAAGGGCAATGCCAGAGGCAATCCATGAAAGTTTGAGCCAAGATTTGCCGGATGTGGCAGGTCTGTTTTAATTGTGATCATGTTGTAGATCCTCGACGTTGCTGCGATTGTGGCCAGTGCATCTTCTTTTTCAATGACTTTTGTAAAGCGTATTGGCATATCTTTTTAAGCAGGCTAGATTTTGAGGAATTGCAACGTGATGTACGTCATGTAAAGCGTACATCAAGCTTCCAAATTCATCGTCGCAAGATTTTCCTGTAAGGCCGCATATACATCTTTCGCAAACTTATATGCACTCGCTGTGGATAATACATGACATGGTGTAGTATCATTTGATCTTGTTTATATGCATGGCATGCATGTACGGCGACTGCTGTATGTGGATCGATGAGAATATGTTCGTTGTGGAAGGTATCGTAATCACTTTCGCATTCTTCTTCTGAACAATCATATGCTGTAAAAGCTTGCTGAATGCATGACGTAATTTCTTTCGGAGATTGTGTAACGTCCATCTTCCTTGAGAGAAATCATATATTGATTAATCAATACGTCATTGTGATCGCTAAGAAGGAATAATAAACGCTCTAGGTTACTGGATGACCAGGGATATCCATCGATGGGGATATCGTAGGAACAAACGCTCCATTTGCGTTGTAGGAACCTGTACGGATAAATTCTGTTAGTACATTATTTGGAGTTAGACGCACATACTAGTTTTTAACGGGTAAGCCTAACTTTTTGCCAGATATCCAGCAAGGATATTACCGAAGTTGCGCTTAGGTACAACAGTTAACTGCATCGCCCAATTGAATATCACCGCTACTTAACAAGTTTTGTAGGAGTCGAAAATAATAGACGATTTGTGGGAGCAAGCGACCAATATTAATGGAGTTAGCGGAAGATAGTTTCATGTGCTTGCATGCGTTTAGTACAACTCGGATTTTTCATCGCTTCTTTTACAATCTGTTGGCAATCATCAAAGTTCTCTGACTGCGATGACTTCGACATTTTTACCTAGTGATGTTCGCATTTGTCTCTTTTGGATATCAGATACGCCGATTTCTGGATAAAAGTACTGTAATGGCAGTGTTTTGACATCCGCAAACCCATTGATTGCGGCTTTGCCGCATCGCCACTTGTGGCAGTGAGAATGAGATGAGGTCATTTTCATTCTGGTTTTTGTGTGCGGCTGTTAATAGATGCGGTAGTGATGTTAGCTACATCTTTTAAAGGCGCTGGTTGGACCGATGCCATAGTTCCGTTAGCCAACCATCGTGATATTTGCATAGTGGTGCTACTTCGTTGTTTTCAAATGAGTTTTGATAGGCATTTTGAACACATTGTTGGATCTGTTCTTGGCTAAAGTCACTTAAAAAGAGATAGAATATACTGTGCTAACTCTAGATAGTTCATCTTTAGTGTAGAGGATAAATCACCTTTGATCAAGTGATTGGGGTGTATAGAGACCACCATCAGCAGCGAGACCTGATAATCGCTTCAGAGGATGATACAACTTTATCTTTATTTCGTGTACTAATATATTTTCATAGGGCTTCCTTCTTGTTTCAAATATAGAAAAATGATACACTGTTTTGTGTTTTTAAATACAAGTGTATCTATTTTAGAAACAGAGGTTCATATGAAAATTGATTATTGGGACATGGAACTGTAGGTTCTGGTGTTAGAAAGATTATTGATGAAAAGAATACGAAAGAAGTCTCTCAACTGGAGATTTCTAGGATATTGGTTCGCTATGAAAAGGATATTACGGATGAGCGCATGACAGTGGATATCCATGACATCGTGGAAGATCCTGATATTGATGTGGTAGTGGAATGTATCGGTGGTGATGAGCCGGCATTTAGTTATGTTCAAGCGGCGTTATTCAATGGAAAGCATGTTGTGACAAGCAATAAGAAGATGTTGGTGAATCACTTGGGAGAACTATTAGAAACCGCACGTACACGTGGTGTTAGTTGAAAGTATGAGGCTGCGTGTGGTGGTGGAATCTCCATGGATGAGTAATTTAGATCGGACAAAACGTATCGATGATGTTGAAAGCTTCCGTGGTATCTTTAATGGGACCACTAACTACATCTTAAGTAAGATGAGTGATGAGGGATCGGAGTTTTCGGTTGCCTTAAAGGAAGCACAGGACTGTGGATATGCGGAATTTTGGATCCATCAGATGATATTGATGGCATGGATACAGCGTACAAAGTCGTACTATCAAGCTGTGAGGGGTTTGGTGTACTTACAAGCATTCAAGATATTGATATCTATGGGATTCGTTATATTAGTGCTAGAGATATTGCGTACACATGCACGCATGATTATGTGTGTAAATTAATCGGTACTGGTATAAAAATCTAATGATAGCGTTAGTGCTACAGTTATCCCAACCTTTTATTCCAAAAGAGAACCTTGCGACAATATCGGCAAACTTCAACGCAATTGAAAGTGATTCAAGAACACTTGGTAAGATGACTTATGTTGGTCAAGGTGCAGGTTCTTATCCAACAGCACATGCGGTTGTACAGGATGATTGATTTACTCTATAAAACAAGATATATCAGTCTTAAGAGAAGAGAGTATTCATGTTGACAATACGAGTCGTGTATCCTCATTCTATGTTCGCTCAATCAATCTTGATAATATCCAAGATATGATTGAAGAAAGAATTGATGAAGATACATGCATTACAAAGAAAATGTCGTTTGTAGAACTGGCTTCTTTGATTGGAAAATTAGAAGATGGCAGTATTTGTGGCGGAGGTAATGCATGATTGTGAAGTAAGTTTGGTGGCTCCTCAGTAGCTAGTAAAGAACAATTTGAAAAAGTAAAGCGCATTGTGGATGCGAATACAAATCGTAAGTTTATTGTCGTAAGTGCGTGTGGTAAAGAAAATCGTGATGATTATAAAGTGACGGATTTACTTTATCTTTTACATGCACATATTAACTATGGTGTATCCTACGAAACAATTTTTAATCTTGTAAAAGAGAAATATCAACGTATATGTGATTCGCTTGCTGTTGAAGATTGATTTGGGAAAAAGAATTCGCAAGTGTCAAAGAGATGTTGGACACATGCGCCAGTTGATTACATTGTTTCACGTGGGGAATATTTAACTGCTAGATGCATGGCTGAATATTTAGGCAAAAGTTTTTAGATGCGAAAGATGTAATTGCGTTTAAGTATAATGGAGATTTTGACTTTGAGAAGATTAAACAGAATCTAGATAAACTAGTAGATATGAATCAGAAGTATGTTATTCCTCGGTTTCTATGGGGCTTTGCCAAATGGACAAATCAAAGTGATGAGTCGTGGGGGTAGTGATATTACTGGTTCAATATTGGCAAATATCGTAGATGCGGAAGTTTATGAAAACTGGACTGATGTATCTGGAATATTGGTGGCTGATCCTCGAATCATTGATAACCCACATCAAATTCCGGTAATTACGTATAGTGAACTACTGGGATGAGCTACATGGGTGCTAATGTACTTCATGATGATGCGATTTTCCCGGTTCGTGAAAAGAATATTCAATTCATATCTTGAATACAAAATGATCCAGAGAATCCTGGAACATTCATTCAAGATGATTGTGAAGAGTATGATAAAGCCAATAGCACTTCAACGGTTACAGGTATTACGGGTCGAAGAGATTACGCTTCCTTTACCGTTGTAAAGAGTCATAGTTCTACAGAGGTTGGCTTTTTACGAAGATTATTATTCATCTTTGAGGAGTATCATATTTCTATCGAGAGTGTACCAATTACGGTAGATACATTTACGGTTATTGTACAAAAGTAATCGAACAATGTGAGTATGAGATTCTTGCGAAAATCAAGAAGGAATTAGAACCGGATGAACTGATGCTGGAAGAAGATTTAGCGATGGTAGCCATTGTTGGAAGAGGGATGAAACAAGTGCCAGGTGCTTCAGGGCAGTTATTAATGAGTTTGGTGATCATAAGATCAATATTAAAGTAATCAATCAGAGTGCAGATGAATTATCTGTGGTGGTAGGTGTATCAAATCATGACTTCCACAATGCGATTCGCTGTATCTATGAACGTTTTATTCAAGAAGAGAGGGAACATGCATGAAAAATTGGAATTTTTAGGTGCAACGGGCGCAGTTGGAAGACAAATGCTAGAATGCATCGAAGAACAAAACCTTGCGGTAGATGAATTGCGTTTATTTTTCCAGCCCAAGATCGGCTGGACGCGTATTATCGTTTCATGGCGAAGGAATCACGGTACAGGTTGTAGATGAGAATTCTTTTTGAAGGATTAGATTATGTATTGGGCGAGTATCCAATGTATTAACGAAGGAATATTTACCTTGATTCAAAAAGGCAAATGCAGTGCTTATTGATAATTCTAGTGCTTTTCGTTTACAGGATGATGTGCCGTTAGTGGTTCCAGAGATTAACGGGGATGACGCTTCATCATCATGGCATTATTTCAAATCCAAACTGTTCTACGATTATTGCGTTGATGGCAATTGCGCCAATTCATCGCTTATCCAAAAATCAAGCATGTAAATGCGACAAACATTCCAAGCTGTCAGTGGTGCAGGTGTTGAAGGGATGCGTGAATTACGTCAGCAGATTATAGAACTTGATAGCGAGAAGAGGTTCATCCAAATGTCTTCCCAGCACAGATTGCGTATAACTGTATTGCCCAGATTGGCTCATATCTAGAGGATGGTTATACAACAGAAGAAGCGAAGATGCATAATGAGGGTCGTAAGATCATGCATGCGGATGATATGCAGGTAAACTGCACTTGTGTACGTACCGGTGTATCGTTCTCATTCCATTTCATTGACAGTGGAAACAGAACAGGAAGTTTCATTAGATGCACTCGTCAAGCAATTAAAAACTTCCCGTGTGTACAACTGATTGAAGACCATGTGCCTACGCCGATTGGAGACATCGAATCAAGATGTTGTCTATGTAGGTCGTGTCCGTAAAGATACAAGTCGAGTAAATAGTATTAGTCTTTTGGTGTTGTGGAGATCAAATTCGCAAAGGTGCTGCCTCAAATGCGGTTAGTATCATGACTTATTTAGAACAAAAACGCTGAGGTTTCTGTTAGGGTATTTTTAGTGAGATAAAGCAAAATATGGCATAGAGAGACAGAGAGGAGACAACTATGTTTAATAGACTATTTGGTGCTCTTTGCGGTGGCTGTCGAATTGGTGCAGTCGTTGCAGTAAAAACTTTTTAAAGGATCAGAAAGAAACAGAAAATAAAGAAGAAGACGATGATAATGAAGTGCGTTTTATAACTCTTTTCAGATGGAGATGGTAGCACAGCCTACTTATGACGCAAGTGATCGTTCGGTTGAAGTACAGGAAGTATGTGGTGTATATCCATATCTCAATCCTGACTTCGTAGAAGAATTGTTAACAGAAGCAGCTTTTTAAAATGGTATGTTTGAACCAGATACACTCGTTACGATTCATCACTACGCATCATTCGATAGCGAAAAGAACTTTGAAGCATCTGCGGATATTATGACAGCGGCAGGCTATGAGTGTTCTCAAGAGGGTATCACAAAGAAATTATTTGTAGAGGATGGCGCAATCATCAGCGATATCTTAAATGTCGCAAATCAAGCAGCTGTATTAAATGGCAGTTACCAAAACTACTCCATTCAAAAAGTAGTTTTAACACATTTTCATAAGTATAAAGTTGGAGTGAGAGCTTCAACTTTTTATACGATTGTAAGAAATTGCAGAAAAACAATGAGATTTAGGGTCTGTAGTTTGAGTGTAAGTGAAAAGAATGATATAATATGCACGCTTTGTAAGGGATACAAAAGCATGTAAGAAGTACAGGAGATAAGAGCACATGGGGATTATTGAAGTAAAAATCTCAGTTTTGCATATGATGAAAGTGCGAAGACAATTGATGAAGTTTCTTTCTCGATTGAGGAAGGAACCCATACAACAATTATCGGACACAATGGTAGTGGGAACCACAATCGCAAAGTTGATTGCGGGTCTTTTAGAAAAGGCTTCCGGTTCTATCATGGTGGATGGCATGGAATTAAATGTAGAAAACTTAAACAAGATTCGTTCCGATATCGGTATTGTTTTCCAGAACCCAGATAACCAGTTTATTGGTTCCACGGTGAGAGATGATATCGCTTTTTGGGCTTGAAAACCATTGTGTTCCACAAGAAGATATGGACCGGATCATCAAAGAAAACGCAGCTTTAGTCGGCATGACAAAGTATCTGGAACCAAGAACCTACACGATTAAGTGGTGGTCAGAAACAGCGTGTTGCGATTGCGGGTGTTCTTGATGATGAAACCAAAGATTCTCATCTTTGATGAAGCAACATCCATGTTAGATCCACAAGGAAAGATGAAATTAAACGAGTAATTACTGCACTACACGGTGAAAGTAATTAACGATTCTCTCCATCACACATGACATTGATGAAGTTGCTAAGAGGATTATGTCGTTGCGATGGATGGTGGTCTGCGTGGCAATCACAGGAACACCAAAAGAAGTCTTCAAAGATCCAGAAAAGTTAAAGAAGATGAAGCTCGATGTCCCTTTTAGCTTTAAAGTTGAGTGAGGAATTGCAGGCATGTGGTCTGTATGTTTCATCACATATTACACAGGAAGGACTGGTGGAAGAATTATGCCATTACATTCGAGCATGTAAAAATATGTCTATAGCACTCGGTACACCTTTACCAATATGATGCTTTACAGGATATCAATCTCAATATTACAGAAAATAAAATTACAGCGATTATCGAAGCCAGACAGGGTCTGGTAAAAGTACATTGATTCAACATTTAAACGCATTACTATTACCAAACCGGAAGGAACACTCATATTCTTGATCGCACGATTAGCGCAAAGGAGACACCAAAGAAACTCAAAATCTCTGCGTGGGGATGTAGGTCTTGTCTTCCAGTTTCCTGAATACCAGTTATTTTGAGGAAACCAGTGCTGAAGGATGTAGCGTTTGGGACCCAAAGAACTTTGGTGTATGGAAGAAGTCAGCCATTAAGAAGGCCAAAGATGCGCTCAAGTTAGTTGGACTAGGTGTAGAAAACCATGAAAAGAGCCCATTAGAATTATCTGGTGGACAAAAAGAGAAGAACAGCGATTGCGGGTATTTTAGCGATGGATCCAAAGGTCATTGTCTTGGATGAGCCAACGGCAGGACTTGATCCAATCTGGTACAGTACAGATGATGGAGTTGTTCTATGCATTAAATCGTAAATATAACAAGACGGTGCTGATTGTATCGCATGATATGGAACAGGTATATAAATATTGTGATGAGGTGGTTGTAGTGGAAGATGGAAAGATTCGCTTCCACGATAGTACGAAGAAGTTTTTTGATAACCCTGAACTTTGTCGCAGTATGAATATCTTACCGCCAGCATTCATTCAGATGAAAGATAGCTTACGCAAGAGTGGATTTGAAATTCCGGATGAAATCAACGATATTCATTCGCTTGCGAAAGAAATTGTAAGGCAGGTGAAGAAACATGGGTAATTTTACACTTGGACGTTATCTGCCATTAGATTCACCAGTGCATAAGATGGATCCACGCGCAAAAATCATAGCGATGTTGGTGATGTTAATAGCGGTGTTTATTCCAGCAGGCTGGATTGGATATGGAGTTATCTTTGCTGTGGCCGCAAGTACGATACTTATCTCAAAATTGAGTTTTGGCTTTATTTGGAAATCAATGAAGCCGATGTTAATGATGTTATTCTTCTTATTAATCATCAATGCATTTGTGATGAAAACAGGAAAACCATTAGTAGCACTCGGCAATTTTGTTATCTATAGTGATGCAGTATTTCAAACACTATATATCGCGATTCGACTGATGTTGATGATTATGATTACAACTTGTCTAACCGCTACGACTAAACCTCTAGATATGACTTTGGGTATTGAAGATTTATTAATGCCTTTAAAGAGATTCCATGTACCTGCACATGAGATTGCGATGTTAATTAGTATTGCGCTACGTTTTATTCCAGACCTAATTGAAGAAACACAACGTATTATGAAAGCACAACAATCGCGTGGTGTTGATATGAAGGAAGGAAAACTGATGGAGAGAGTCATGGCGATTCTTTCTCTGATTGTTCCACTATTTGTATCTGCTTTACAACGTGCAGAAGATCTTGCGAATGCTATGGAAGCTAGAGGGTACGCACCAGGAGAAAAGCGTACACGCTATAAAGTCTTGAAGATGGAAAAACGAGATTACTTCTTATTGCTTGGTGCTTTTACAACTCTAATCGTGATGATTGGATTGGTGATTTTATTATGATGCGTTATAAATGTGTCGTATCTTATGTTGGAAGAAACTACTCTGGTTGGCAATCACAGCGCAAGGGGAATTCTATTCAGGAAATCCTAGAGGCTGTAATTGAGCGAATTACACAGGAAAAGGTTAATGTGATTGGATCAGGTAGAACGGATGCTGGAGTAAACGCAAGAGCACAGGTATTCATGTTTGATACAAAACGTGAAATGCCTGCACGGAAATGGATGGGCGCAATCAATGCTTTCTTGCCAGATGATATTCATATCATGTCGGTAGAAGAAGAGGATGATTGTTTCCATGCAAGATATAATGTACGCTTCAAACAGTATAACTATCGTATCAATCATGGGCCATACAATGTATTTACAAAGGATACAGCTTTCCAATGTCCAATCCATCTGGATGTAGAAAAGATGAGGGGAAGGTATCCCTCTTTCCTTGTAGGAACACATGATTTTACATCCTTGAATTCCAGTTCACTAGAAGAATATCCAGACCAAGTAAGAACAGTAAATTCCATTACATTAACGGAAGAAGATGGTGTGATTACATTAGCCTTTGTAGGAAAAGGATTCTTACGTTACATGGTTCGCATGATGGCTTCTGTACTAATTGAAGTTGGAAAGCATAAGTATGAACCGTCACATATCCAAGATATTCTAGATGCGAAGCGTAAAAGCTTCCCACACAAAAACAGTCCTGCCGAAGGGTTGACATTGGAATATGTTGATTACTTTAAAACATTAGCATTACATGAAACAGGAATGGTTCGTGAGTTTTTAAAGGGGGATGATACCTCCTGTACAAACCGAGAACTAGCTGCTCTAGAGCAAGCAATCAAAGAGAACGCTAGTCATCAATTCTATGCGATGACAACAAGACACAGTCAAGAATTATTGGGGTATTATGAAATCGACCAAGGGCAAGCTAGCATCCATATTCTTGAAGAGGAACGTGGCATTCCACTAGCAAATATCCTGCTTCCACAGCTTGAAGAACGCTTACACAAGCAAGCAAACTTCACGCCAATTCTCTTATATACAAAAAGTGGAAGAATTGTATCAAATTCAGTCGAAGAATCGAAAATAAGCTTAAGTTTCAAAGTAAATGCAACACGATAAGTAAAAAGGCAATAGATAACGAACTAATGTAGTCATTATCAGATGAATTTTTGATCTATAATGACTCTTTTTAATGGTAATATGGTATCTTTTATGTAGGAATACTCGCTTTTTTTGGCGCAATGAAAACAACTGAAGGGTTTAGGTGTCAACTAAACGCAACAGTTCAGTTTGTGTAAGTCGAGTATCCGTTGGACTTTGAGGACCTATTGAATTAGGTCTAGGCTTAGATTAACTTCGTCTGGATCGATTGGTGTTAATCCAAGCTTTTTTATAGTTTTGAGTTCTGCCCTAGTGAGACATTCAAATGGTGAACGGCCATCCAATGAGTCACGCTTGACGGAATTGATATGGCTCATCATTAGATTTACCTTTTCTTGTGTAAGGCCGTTAAAGGATGTCCCTTGAGGCAGATATTTTCGAATATATTCATGATTCTTTTCAATGCGCCCCTTCTGTTGGGAGGCGCGGGAATCACAATAAAATATATGACAGCGCTGTACGTTGCGTGTACCATGTTCCAAGGAAATGGGGTCCTTGAATTCAGGACCGTTGTCCGTAAGCACTACACGGAACATAGTAGCGAACCTTGCAAAGCCGATCTTCCTTTGGATGTGGTCGAATACTTCTGTTACAGAAGCTTGTGTATTTCTATTCCTTAGGAAGGCAAACATAAATTTACTCTTACGTAATAGTAGGGTTAGAAGTACCTTTTCCCCGACACCTTTCTTACCGATGACGGAATCCATCTCAGCGATATTAGCTTTCGAATGCTGGGCAATGAATTCCTGAAAGGCAGTATAATCGCGTCCCACACGGCACGATTGGTTGTCTATCATAGTGTTATCGCCACGTTTGATATTCTTTTTGGGAGAGCGGATAGCGAACACGCTTGGGAAGATCTATATTGCGAATGGTGAGTTTATTGTCATTGACATAGCGGTAAAAAGTAGAACGGGATATTCCCATCTGTTCACCATGAGTGGAGAACACGTGAGCGACAGTTTGCCTTTGGTCACGAATCAAAGGCGTGACGAGATTATCGAGAAATCTCAGACCTTTTTCCCCAGTTCGGATCTTCTCTCTAGATAGATGAAGAGTAGATTCATAAGTACTATGTGCCTGTGCAGGGATGTAGCGATACTTTCTCTTTCTACATGCAGAGAAACGTGGACAGCCATTGCATATCCAAGGGGCCTTCATGATTCGGCTGCAGGTAGGAGTGACAGAATGAAATGAAGAGTATTCATCAAGGATCCTATGCTTTTCAAGTTCTCTGGAAACAGTTGAAGCAGAGGCATTCAAAGCGGCAGCTATCATACGCATGGAATGATTTTGTTTAACATGCATAAGGATATTGATACGGTCTTCGAGTGTGAAATGTTTACCTGACATAAATGTTTTCTCCTGATATCTAAAAAGGAGTCCAACAGATACACAGGTATAAAGATAACATGTCACAAGTTAACGCAACAGAGTGTTGCGTTTATGTTGAAACTTAACTAGAATCGAAATAATCTAATTGACTTGTGGGGTATCAACGGCTAAAATGGTAAATGGCACTTCATGCCAATGTAGCCCCGGAAACCATATGGAGGAAAGTAAAAATGCGTCAAACAACTATGTTAAAGCCAAGTGAAGTTGTTCGTCAGTGGTATATCGTTGATGGAACAGACTGCACATTAGGACGTCTAGCTACTCAGGTAGCAACATTATTAAGAGGCAAGCACAAGCCTGCCTACACACCACACGTTGACTGTGGAGATTATGTAATCGTAATCAATGCAGACAAGATTAAGATTAGTGGTGACCAGGATGCAAAGAAGTTCTACTATAGTCATTCTATGTATCCAGGAGGACTTCGTACAAGAAGTACAAAGGTTATGCGTGAAAACTACACTGTTGAATGGGTTGAAAAAGCCATCAAGGGTATGTTACCACATAACAAATTGGGTGATGTACAACGTAAGCATGTATTTGTTTACACTGGTGCTGAACACCCACACGCAGCTCAGAAGCCTGTTGAGCTGAAGGTAAAGTAAGGAGGATAAGACAAGATGGCAACTAAGAAGAAAGTAACTTATGTTGGAACAGGACGCCGTAAGCAGTCCGTTGCTCGTGTCTTCATGACTCCGGGTACAGGTGTTGTAACAGTTAATGGTCGTACTTTAGAAGAATACCTACCACAAGCAACATTACGCATGGTAGTTAATTCACCATTAGTACTCACAGAAACTAAGGAACAGTTCGATATCAAGATCAACGTAGCAGGTGGCGGTTATACTGGCCAGGCTGGTGCAATGCGTCATGGTATTGCTAGAGCTCTTCTAGAAGCTTCTGCTGATTACAGACCAGTATTAAAGAAGGCTGGTTTCCTAACACGTGATTCCCGTGAGAAGGAAAGAAAGAAGTACGGTTTTAAAGGGTGCTCGTCGCGCTCACAGTTCTCCAAGCGTTAATTTGCTGGATTGGACAGTACAACAAACAAAGAAACACTTTGCATATATTTGCAGGGTGTTTTTTTATATCTTTGAAGTGTTTAAAAGATTACACAGGCTTTAAGGGATTAATTCTAAAAATGGATCATTTTGGCTAGCAATATAGTATTATCCATTCCAATTGCTTACCCAAATGATGTATCAAAGTTTATGCATTCAATATGATATATCTATTGTTTTTGAGTAGATATTGCCTGCTTTATATCATACAAGAGTATATGATTATCTTTTTACACATGGTGAAAAGACGAAGTTTATATAGATATCTGTTTATTAGCGGTGGAAAGATACATATATATTTCTTGCCGAAATATAAAGTTACAAACCTTATGAATCGTTTTCAAAAGTTCGACCACCCCTCAATTTAATGGGAAAATTTCTAATTATTTTCTCTTATAAACTTGAGGTGGTCGAATAAATATTGTAATTTATAGGTGTAAAGTAATACTTTTTAGATTATTGAATTTCTAAAAGCCTTATTTTTACAGTGTTTTTATATTGTTCTAATAAAGGATTAACTCGTGTGTCTCGTTAGCTACCCTAATTTGTGACAATGTTGTTGGTATCTATTTTAGGTTTTGAGGCTGCGTTGATTAAGAAAAATCAACTATCTAGATAATGTAGTTTATAGAAAGAAAAAGCGATTAGCAGTGAAGCGTGACTGTTAATCGCTTTTGAGTCTCATATTATTCATGTACATAGCTGTGAAACGAGTAGTTAAAGGTAGATATACTCGTGAAAATTACAGGTTAGAAGTCGAAAGTTAGGAGACTATTTTTAATCCCAATGTCCGCAAAAATAGATTTTCATTATAGATTTACATTCAGGACACTGAGCGTGTCTATCAATACTATCATCAGTACGATCTGTGAAACCCTCTACTACCGATGTGTGTCCATTGCACGATGTACATCTGTGATTATATTGTTCAAATAGGTCATAATGACGATCTAAATCACATGGTGAGACATAGTCATAACCATTTCCTGAGAACGCGACTGACCAACGCGTATTTTTATTTTGCTTTGAAGCATCATATCCGTCTTTGGGTACATATAAATCAAGTTTAGGGACATTCATAAGTTTTCCGCATTCATTGCATTGAACAACTATATATTCACAAGATATAGCACCGTCTGGAAAAGCTTCAAAAAATTCTTTTCCTTGTTCACCCAAATTTCCCTCTTTCATTTTTGTTACAGCTTCACAGTAAGCTACAGGGTATAAAAACCAAAAACCTAAATTTGCTGCGAAACCATACCCACACTTTTCGCATTTACATCCAAGAGTTATACCCATTATTTTCCACCATCCATTTCTATATTTAATTGTCATTAAAAATAGGTTACGATTTTATCGCCATTCTCATATCGAAACCAATCAACAAGTTCAACTACATTATATATCTTTATATATCTTTGTTATATTGATAACTAATATTTTTGGTTATAGTGAAATACTGCTTGTTTTATGAAAAATATCTCAAGGTGATTGAGATAAATTTGTTTTATTGTAATTTCATTTTTCGTAGATATAGTTGATAGAAATATACACCAAAACAAGTGCCGATGGTATTGGTAATAACATCACTCGCATCGCTAACGCGATCAAACGAGAGGAGTGGTTGTAGGACCTCAATACTAATACTTGAGAAAAGCCCGATGAGAATAACCTGCCATGGTTTTGAATTTTGTATTTTGTCGAATTAAAAAAAGCCAAATGGTATAAACAATGATATATTTAATAATGACTCAGTTAAATAATCTCCACGTTGTAACTGCCAGTCAATAAACGGATAGAAGTTTGTCTCAGATGAGAAACCATTGAATATATTTGGTATATGGATGATGATAGGCATGAGTGTTAACATCATCATGACGCAAATATACAGATATAGTGCGGTATACCAAATGAATTTCTTTCTTGATAGCTGTTTCCATCTTGGTAAAAGACAAAATAATATAGACATCCTAGAGTGATGAAATCCGGTAACATGGGTAGAATTTTAATATGCATAGAAATTATATTAACACACATGATAGAAAGTATGTCAAAATGATTATTGTGTGGACGGAGGTCAAATGAAATTTCTTGAACAGTTTACATTAATCACAGATATTATCTTTGGGCTGATGATTTTGTTATATCTATATCAGATTGTTTATATTGCGGTTAGTATGTTTAAGCGCAAGGTTCCAAAGTTACCTGATGCAAAGAAGAATCATCGTTATGCAATTTTCATCTCTGCGAGAAATGAAAAAGGTGTCATTGGAGAATTGCTAGATAGTTTACGTAATCAAACCTATCCGGATGAAATGTACGATATGTATGTTGTGGCGGATAATTGTACGGATGAAACTGCTGAGGTAGCTCGTCAGCATGGTGCCATTGTATTTGAACGTTTCAATCAAGAAGAGGTTGGCAAGGGTTACGCACTAAACTTCCTTTATCACAATGTGATTGAGCGCAAGGGTGAAGATTACTATGAAGCTTTCATGGTATTTGACGCGGATAATATCATCGATAAGAATTTCTTGCGAGAGGTTAATAAGACATTTGATACAGGAGAGTTTGATGCGATGACGACGTATCGTAACTCTAAGAACTTTGATGAAAACTGGTTGACAGCCGCATATTCTATCTGGTTTATGCATGAAGCACGTCACTTAAACTATCCACGTATGTTGTTGGGTGCGCAGTGTATGATTTCGGGAACTGGCTTTGTCGTTTCGGCGAAAGTGATGAAGGACAATGAGGGTTGGCCATATTACCTATTAACAGAGGATATTCAATTCTCGGTTGTAAGTACTATCAATCAGTTGAAGATTGGCTATTGTGATACAGCGATTTTATATGATGAACAACCATCTACTTGGAAACAATCTTGGAAACAACGTATGCGTTGAGCAAAGGGATTCTACCAGATTGATGGTAGATACTTGGGTGACTTAACAAAGGGTGTTCTAACAGCGAAGGGCAGACGTCTAGCATTCTATGATATCTTGATGACGGTGTTACCAGCCAGCTTATTAACGATTGCGATTCTGGGTTTTGTGTTATGGGTAATGGCTTCCGCTGGATTAATGCCATATTATGTACGCCTTGTTTTCCAACGAGAAATGTTGTGGTTTGTATTTAAGACGATTGGTGGCTTCTGGATATCGTTAATGATTATTGGGGCAATCACCGTTGGTATGGAGTGGGATCGTATTGAGACAAATAACTGGGCAAAGATTAAGCATCTATTGTTATTTCCATTATTCTTGTTGTCATACCTACCAATTTCTATACAGGCATTATTTTCTAAGGTGCATTGGGCTCCAATTGAGCACCATTCTACGGAAGAGCTAAATAAGAAGAATGAACAGTAAAGTGGACAGAAGTGTTCACTTTTTCTCTTTCGATAATGAAATTGTTTGATGTAGGGATTATGATGGTAGTAGAAATATGTATGAATCATAGGGAGGATTCTACGATGAAATATGATTTTACAACGATAATGGATCGTCGTGGCAAAGATGCGATAGCGATTGATGGTGTTGGGTTACCAGGAAAACCTGGACTTCCTGATGAGGGATTTGATGTGATTCCAATGTGGATTGCGGATATGAACTTTCCAACAGTTCCTTCTGTGCAGGAAGCAATCATAAAGCGCGTTAGCCATCCTGCATTTGGCTATTTTGCGCCAAGTGAAGAATATTATCAGAGTATTATTGATTGGCAGAATAAGCGTAATGGAGTGACAGGGTTATTGCCAGAACACATTGGATATGAAAATGGTGTTCTGGGTGGACTGTTATCTGCTTTAACAGCTTACGCTGCACCTGGAGATGCGGTGTTAGTGCATAGTCCTACGTATATTGGATTTACGCATTGTTTAAATAATAATGGTTTCCACATCGTACATAGTCCGCTTATAAAAGATGAAGATGGTATCTGGAGAATGGATTTTGCGGATATGGAAGAAAAGATTAAGCAGAATCATATTCATGTGGCAATCTTCTGTTCCCCACACAACCCTTGTGGTCGTGTGTGGCAGTTGGAAGAAATCCAAAAAGCAATGGAAGTCTATGAACGTAATGATGTGGTTGTTATCTCGGATGAGATTTGGTCAGACATTATCTTAGAGGGACATAAACATATTCCTACACAGTCCGCAAATACATGGGCACACGAACATGTAGTAGCGTTATATGCACCAAGTAAGACGTTTAACCTTGCAGGACTTATCGGTGCTTATCATATCATTTACAATCAGACATTACGTGATCGCATCAATTCGAAAGCATCGAAATCTCACTACAATAGTATGAATGTTTTATCCATGCATGCATTAATTGGTGCGTATCAACCAGAAGGGTATGCATGGTTAGATGAATTGCGTGAAGTGATTACTGGTAATGTAAATTATGCGGTAGAGTATATTAGAAAGCACTTTGAAGGTGTAGAACTGATGAAGCCAGAAGGTACTTATATGTTGTTTATTGATTGTGAGAAATGGTGTAAACAACATGGGAAAACGATTGAAGAAGTTGAAAAGGCTGGATATCGTGTAGGTGTAGCTTGGCAAGATGGACGCATGTTTCATGGACCGTATAGTATTCGCATGAATCTAGCATTACCGTTATCGCGTGTACAGGAAGCGTTTGAACGTTTGAATCAATATGTATTCAACGCAAATTGGTAACAAAAAAGCCGTCAAATTGACGGTTTTTGTTATGGTCGGGGTGACGAGATTCGAACTCACGACCTCTTCGTCCCGAACGAAGCGCTCTACCAAGCTGAGCCACACCCCGATACTCTATTGCATATTATATCAAATAAAGAAAATATGGAGTGTGAAAAATGATTACTTTGGTCGTTTTATTAAATAGACGATACCACTAATGACGCTGGTAATAATTGCAAGTACTACATACATTAGTAGAAAACTCAGCGATACCTGCAACAATATCGACAAAGTCCATTGTGCCGGTATGGGTGATGCCTTGACCGATTTCAATCGCAAAGGTAATCACGATAATCAATGTGAAGACATAGACAAATGTTAGTGTAAGGTAGTGATGACGCTTTGCGAGGAATTTAAAGAGTGGATATACTATTGCGATCATTAAAATTCCTAATATACCAATGACTACAAAGTGTAAGTCTTTATCGGATAGTCCGATGAGATTATTATCGTTCCATGTCAAGATTGTGTTGTGTATGGAAGTAATCAGTTCAATGAGAAAAATACAGAATTTTTGTTAACATAGGGGCCTCCTTGGGGAGTATCATAGCAGAATTAGATACTGTTATGAAAGTGATAAAATGATGAGAGTTTTGATGAAAGCGATTTAGCGAAAGCTAAGGCAATCGAATTTGGCTGGTTATGGTATAATATTGGCATGCGAAAAGCGACTTTTTATAGTGCTTTTTGGGAGAATATTATGAATCAAAATGTAAGAAAGATTACCGAAGGGGCGATGATGGTTGCCCTCGTCGGCGTATTTATGTTAATCGATAGACAATTCCAGGGGACTTTTAGCAGTATGTTTGTGTTCCTGTTACCATTACCGATGGTATACTTTGGGGCTAAATATGGATTGCGTGATAGTTTGATGGTTTTAGTCGCAATCATCTTTGTGGCCTTTATCTTTGCAAGTCCATTTGCGATATTCTTCTTTGTTGCTGAGGCGATTATTGGATTGGTATATGGATGTGGTATTTATCAGAATGTAGAGAGTAAGCGATTATTGCTAAGAACGATGGTTCTTGGTGGGCTTACGGAATTACTTGCGGTTGTCATCAATGTAGCAATCTTTGGGGTTAGTTTAGATGAGCTAGTTTTAGAGTTACGTTCAACCTTTGATATGATGCAGAAAACAATGGGTGTAACATTTGCTGCAAATGTAGATATTAACGTACTACTACGGAATATATTCTTCGTTAGTACATTGATGTTAGGTGTTCTAGAAGCAATCGTGACGCATATTTCATCGAGACTCTTATTGAAGAGATTACGTATGAAGCTTCCTGAATCGACACCGCTTTATCTATACTATCCACCAAAGTGGATTGGCTATGTGGCGCTTGTTGGAATGTTTGGGTATTTATATGTTGGGTCTGGTTATATTAAAACAGAACCAGCGATGACAATTCTTTCGGCGTTAGGAACGTTTGCTTATTTCTATCTCACAGCGATGGGAGTTGTTGGTCTATTAGTGATGATTGGACTTCTGGCAAAGGAAAGTCGTAGAATTTTAACATTTGTCGTGTTTATCTTAGCGTTAGCGATGTCATTTCCAGTAGCGCTTTATGGATTTTTATATATTACAACAAACATGCATAAACGAATTGAGAGGAGGGATATCATGCAACAAAAATAAGTCGAATTAAAACAAGTTGTTTTTGTGGCACTTGCTATCCAGCTTGCGGTTATCATTCTGTTACAGTTGATATTTAAGATTAATATTTTACCAGGTATTCTGGTGTTAATTGCGGAATCGCTAATTGCAGTCTATTTGTTAGATTATTTCCAATCCGCAAATGAAGAAGAATCCATTGGATTAGAAAAATATTTAGGTGGTTCTTACGCGGATGCGTATCTCGTTGGTGGCGTAGGTATGATGAACTACGATGAAAACTATGTCATCACATGGCAAAGTGAACTCTTTAAGGAAAGAGGGCTTGACCGTATTGGTTCTAAATTATTAAATTGGCTACCAGAAGCTAACGATATTATTTCCGGTGAAACGGAAAAGGTAAATGTTACGATTGACCAATATGTTTATGAAGTTAGTAAGCGTGAAAATGCACCGACGATTTTCTTTAAGGATATTACATTATTAGATAAGTATCGTGGTAAGTATAATGAAGAACATGTTGTGCTTGGCTTGGCTAGTTTTGATAACTATGAAGAGAGTACGATGTATGCGGATGATGCGGATATTGCAAATATCAATGCGACAATTCGTACACCACTCAATGAATACTTCCAAAAGTTTGGTGTCTTCTTAAGAAGATTAAACAACAACCGTTATTTATTAGTACTTAATGAGAGAATTTATCGTGAGATTGCGGCCGATCGTTTCTCAATCTTGAACATCGTACGTAAAGCATCACAAAAAGCTGAAGTATCTATCACATTGTCTATGGCTTTCGCCAAGGGTAGTTCGAACTTTGCGGAGTTAGATGAGACAGTTACGAAGTTAATGGACCTTGCGCAAACGCGTGGTGGTGACCAGGTTGCGATTCAGGTTGTTGGGGAGGATGTAAAGTATTTCGGTGGTTCTACAGAAGCAGCCGAGAAGAGAAGCCGTGTACGTGTACGTGTTATGGCACATGCATTGCGTGACCTCATTCAGCATTCTTCTAACGTCATTATCTGTGGACATAAAAACGCAGACTTCGATTGCATTGGTTCCGCAATCTGTTTATCGAAGATGGCATCTGCTTTCAATAAGCCAGTCAGTATTATTGCCAAGACTGGTGGTATTGAGGAAAAGTTAGATGCGGCGATGAAAGAGAATGAGAAGGAACTTGCAGAAGATATCACGTTTGTAACAGAAGGTGAAGCTATCAACCAACTCAAGGATGATACACTCGTTATCATGACCGACCATCACAACATTCTACAATCGAATGGTGCAAAGCTCTTAGAGATGGCAGAACGGATTGTGGTAATTGATCACCATCGTAGAAGTACAGATATGGGTGTAAAACCAATCCTGATTTATATTGAAGCAGGTGCTTCAAGTACATGTGAAATCTTGACCGAGATGATTCCGTTTGTGTCTAGTAAAGTGGACATTTCTGAATTAGAAGCAACATTCATGCTTGCAGGTATGACAATTGATACACGCAAGTGGCGTGAAAGAACTGGTGTACGTACATATGATGCGGCCAGTGCTTTACGTAAACTTGGTGCAGATCCTCAAGTGGCGTATGATTATTTGAAAGATACATATGATGAGTTCGTACTAAAGAGTGCGATTATGAATGCAAGTGAAAGATATCCAGATGGTATCGTGATTGCGGCTGTTGAAAATGAGAAGATTACACGTTCTATCATGAGCCAGGTTGCGGATAGTTTATTGAGTATTCAAGATGTGAAGGCAGCCTTTGTGATTGCCCAAGATAAGAGTACAGGAATCAATAGTATTTCTGCTCGTTCAAATGGTGAAATCAATGTACAGGCAATTATGGAAGCGATGCATGGCGGTGGTCATATGACAGCTGCCGCAACACAACGTAAGGATGCGACAGTCAAAGAACTAAAAAGAAGAGTTAATTAATATTATTGAACAGCAGAAGAAGGAGGCAGAAGATGAAAGTAATTTTAAACAAGATGTTAAAAAGTAGGTAAGCGTGGAGATATCGTCGATGTATCTGATGGTTACGGAAGAAATTTCTTAATCGCAAGAGGCCTTGCGGTTGCGGAATCTAAGGCTAGCTTAGAAATCTTAAAGGAACAAAAATCAGAAGAAGCTGCACTAGAAGCACAGCGTGAACAAGAAGCGCGTGAAAAAGCTGCCTTATTAGAAAAGACAGTAGTTACTTTCACAGTGAAGTCTGGTAAAGAAGGAAGAGTCTTCGGTTCTGTTTCTACAAAACAGATTGTAGAAGCTTTGAATAAACAAGGCATTATTATCGAAAAGCGCAAGATTATTGATACAGAACCGATTCATAGTCTTGGCACAACAAGGGTAAAAGTTGAATTACACAAGAATGTAATCGGTACGATCGTTGTGAAAGTACTGGGAAGTGAGAACTAAGTATGTCACGTGTATTACCTTCTGCCCCAGAAGCGGAAGCTAGTTTGCTTGGAACCATGCTTGTATATCCAAGTTCTTCTCGTACAGCATTAGAAGAAGGGCTTGAAGCTGACGATTTCTTTATCGAAGCCAATCGTCGGATTTATCATGCATGTGAAGAGCTATATCAAGAAGGAACGCAAATTGACTCTACCACTGTTGCGACACGTTTAAAGGATACTGATCTTTTAGATAAGTCTGGTGGAATGGAGTATATTCTAAACTTAATGAACGCAGCAGTAACGAGTGCGAATACACTAACCTATGTAAATCTGATTCGTGATAAAGCTATGATGCGTCGTATGATCGAAGCGGCTGAAAGAGTTGTGGAAGAAGGCTTTAGTGGACAAACAGATTTAAATGATTATTTAGATCGTTCCGAGAAAGAAATCTTGAATGTGTCTCGTAATCGTAAAGCTGGTGAGTTTAAGAATCCAAATGATGTCTTAAATGAAGTGTTGAAGACGATTCGTGCAGCCGCAGAAAATTCATCTGAGATTACTGGCTTAAAGACAGGTTTTAATGATTTGGACCGCATTACGCATGGTTTACAGCGTGGTGATATGATTGTTTTGGCTGCGCGCCCATCTATGGGTAAGACAGCGGTTGCGTTAAATTTAGCGATGAATGTTGCGTTAATCCCACAAGCACAGAAGGGTGCGATAGCGATTTTCTCACTTGAGATGGGTGCAGAAACAGCTCGCGATGCGTTTATTGAGTGCGAAGAGTCATATCCAAGGTGATAAGTTAAAAACAGGTCGTTTAACCAATGAAGAGTGGAACCGTATTAACGAAGCTTCATCAGAGTTAAAGGCTTCCAATATCTATATCGATGATATGGCAGGAATCAAGATTCCTGAAATTTTCTCCAAGTGTCGTCGATTACAGGCAGAGCATGGATTAAACATGGTTATGATTGACTATATTCAGTTAATTAGTGGACCATCAGATCGTACTGGCGGAAATCGTCAACAGGAAGTATCTGATATTTCGCGTAGTCTAAAAGCTCTTGCGCGTGAATTGAAGGTGCCTGTTGTGGCATTATCACAGTTAAGCCGTAGTGTTGAAGCGCGTGAAGATAAGCGTCCTATGTTAAGTGACTTGCGTGAATCTGGAGCGATTGAGCAGGATGCCGATATCGTTATGATGTTGTATCGTGAGTCTTACTATAACGAAGAGGCAAAAGAACAAGCAAAAGAATCTGGAACAGAGCGTCTAGAAATCAATCTTGCAAAGCATCGTAATGGTGCGACAGGTAGGGTATATGTAGCGTTTGAAGCTGATACCAACGCACTCTATAACATTGCCCCAAATAAACCACAATAATGAAGGAGGAAGGCATGAAAAACTTGATTGCTGTAACAATATGCTTAGTGTTATCAATCGCAATTGTTATCGTGCCTTCTTTTTTCTATCCTTCTTTTGAAGGAATTGAAGCTGGTACGGTAGGTAACTTTAATCAGACTGTAGAAGTAACGACTTCTGACGTACATAAGATTTATAAATTATATGAAGACCAGAAATTGATTGGCATCATCAAAGATAAGACTTATATGGATGACCATCTAAAGATCGTATACAAAGAAAAGTATGCAAGCATGTTTCCAAATACACATATTGGGATTGCGGATAATATGTATCTTGTAGAAGAGATGAGTACAAATGTCTATACGGATGTGGATGCAGAAATCATGCAGTATTTAGATAATCATTCTCTATATAGCGTTGCTTGTAAATCAATTTCTTTCTCGGATAATAATGAAGAGTATGCAAGAATCTTTGTAAAAAGTCAGAAGATATCTATCAAGAAGCTTTACAAAAAGTATCTTTCTTATTTCATCGATGAAGATACACTAGAAGCCATTCACGAACATCATGTAATTTCAAACCCTAACGGAATATGGTGTGATGATAATGGGCTTTAAAATCAATGAAACAATACAGATTGCGGATGCCTACGCATCCGTTAAGGATATTAAAACTACGGAAGAAGAAGTATTACATTATTTATCCTATGAGTGATAATGAAAATCTAGTGTATTACACAGTTGAAGAAGGAGATACACTAGATTCAATTGGTTTACAGAATTATGGATTAACTGCCGAGCAGTTAATGCGTATCAATCAAGATGTTATTAAAGATAGCAGTCAGCCATTAACTGCAGGTACAAAAATCTGTGTAACTTACTTCACATCGCCAATCGACGTGTATGTTTATAAACAAAGACTACAGAAGGAAACATTGTTTATAAGACTTCTGTATTAGAGGATAATACTGTCGAAAGTGGTCAAAAAGTTGTTAGACAAAGTGGTGCAAATGGTTCAAAGAATGTGCTTTACCATGAAACATGGGTGAATGGAGTGCTTAAAACAGGACAAGAACTTTCATCTGTTGTTACAGCAGCTGGACAAGATGAAGTTGTGGCAATTGGGAAGAATAGTGATTTAGGGATTGGTAGTGGTAGTTTTGCCTATCCGGTTGAACATCCCGAAATCATCTGTGAATATGGTTGTTATGCAGGGTTTGAGTCGATTGATTTTATCAATCGATATAATCGATGGGGCAATGTTATGGCTGTCGATACTGGGGTTGTCAAAGAAAAGGGTTATACAGATGAACTAGGAAACTACGTCATTATTGACCACCATAATGGCTATCAGAGCGTATATGGTCATCTATACTTACCGTGTACACTGGAAGTTGATACAGTTGTAAGAAAAGGTGATGTCATTGGTAAGATTGGTATGACTGGAAAAGCGACAGGACCACATGTGACATTTAGCTTATTGCAGAACGGTAAGTCAGTGAATGCATGTTCTGCATTAATGGATTGTGAGGGTTTGGACTGATGATGGACTTTGCACTATTGGCGAGTGGTTCAAAAGGGAATAGTTTTGTAATTGTAGATGGTACTACAAAAGTTATGATTGATTGTGGTACAACAAAAAGATATTTATTTGAGCACTTAAAAGAATTACAGATATCAGTAGATGATTTGGATGCAGTGTTGATTACACATAATCATTCTGATCATATCTCACAAATTAAGCACTTTGCCTCACTGCCAATCTATTCTCCAATTGAAATACCAAAGATTGAGACTTTCTACGTAAAACCAGGGTCTTCTTTTACAATTGAAACTTTACGTTTTACGCCAATTGCATTATCACACGATGCGTTAAATACAGTTGGATATATCGTTGAAAATGGAGTTGAGAAACTTGTATATATTACAGATACTGGCTATATCAATGAGAAACATATTCCACATATCAAAGATGCGGACTATATTGTGTTAGAGTCAAATCATGATGTGCAGATGTTGATGGCGACGAGTCGCCCACAGTTTACGAAACAAAGAATCTATAGTGATACAGGACATTTGTGCAATGAGGATTGTGCAGCTGTGCTTGATAAAATTGTGACTGAGAAAACAAAGATGATTATTCTTGCGCATTTAAGTGAACAAGCAAATACACGCAAGAAAGCACTTGATACAACAGTACATGCATTACAAAATCATTCTGGATTACTACATAAAAATCTACTTGTATGTGCAGCAGGTCAGTATGAGATGATTAGAAAGGGTATATATGATGAAAAAGTTGATGCCGGTAGCGTTAGCGCTATTATTGGTATGGAATCTAGTCCTAACCATGATGTTGATTAGGAATCTGCAAAAGAATAATACAGGTAATAGTTCCCTTGAAGATATGAATAGTATAAACTATACGACATCTGACTATACGAGTGCGATTGAAAAGAGCAGAAGTAGTGTGGTTACGGTTGAAAGCGATGGTTCTTACTATAGTGGAATTATCATTGCAAAGGAAAAGGAAACAGTCCACATTTTAACAACTGCAAAGGCAATAAAGAATGGTAACCCAAACGTTGTGTTTGATAGTGGTGTACGTGTTAGTTCTACCGTGGTTGGCGATGATTCTGAAAGTGGTATAGCGCTTATCCAAGTAACGATAAATTTTGAAGTAAAACCTTTTACGTTTTTAGATACAACTGCTTTAGCACAAGGTGCAAATGTGGTTGTAATGAGTGGTAGAAATCTAACGACTGGTAGTGCAGTTGTTAGTAGCGGTATTGTTTCAGAACCTGGTGTATGGCGAATGAATGGTACAACAACCTGGCTCTCTTCCATGCTAGAAATGGATACACCAATCACTTCGATTCAAGAGGGTGGTGCTGTCATTGATTTAAATGGATCGCTCGTTGGTGTTGTTGCGAGTCAACCATTCCAAGGTAACTCTCGTATGGAATATGCAATTACTGCTAATGAAATCAAACTGATTTACAACGCACTTAAAACAAATGGAAAAGTTACACGCGGTGCATTGGGTGTTGTGGTGCGTAATGTATCAAGTATGCTTGCATATGAAAAGAGTGCACAGGGTATTAACATTGATATGAAGACCGGTGTATATGTTCAAACAGTCGTCGAAAAGAAAGATGCAGGAGATGGTCTTCAGGTTGGGGATATTATCACTATGATTGATGGAATCGAAATGTCTTCCTATCAAGATGTGCTTGCGAGAATGTACATGCATTCAGCTGGTGATACGATAAATGTGTCTATCATCCGTGGTGGTGAAAGTAAGCAGATTGGTGTGGTTTTACAATGATCAAGATGATTGCCTGTGGCAAACTAAAAGAGAAGTGGATGAAGGATGCTATCGCAGAGTATGTAAAGCGTATCCGTCCTTACGATAAGATTGACGTTATAGAAGTGCAGGATGAAAAAGCACCAGAGACAAACTCCGCTGCTGAAAATGAACAGGTAAAGGTGATAGAAGGGCAGCGGATATTAAAAAATATCCGTGATGATGAATATCTGATTTTACTAGATCTTGCGGGTGTGGATATCGATTCTATCGCGCTAGCGAATAAAATACAGGATTGTTATAATCGCGCAAGAAGTAAGATTACATTTGTGATTGGTGGTTCTTTGGGACTCAGCAATGAATTGATTCAGCGTGCTGACTTCCGTTGGCGCATCTCGAAGGCAACCTTTCCACATCAACTTTGTAGAATACTAGTAGTAGAACAAATCTATCGTAGTTTTCGCATTCTTCATAACGAGCCATATCATAAGTAAATTTCTAAGATAGAAATATTGTATCGAATTGCAACTTCTATATATGTAACTGCTTGTATCTGAAACAAGTATGTTATAAAATACAGATATAGTAAGTAAAAATTATCAGGAGGATAAACCAATGAAAGAAATTACTGTTACAGTTGTTGACCCAGTAGGATTACATGCACGTCCTGCTACAGTTGCTGTAAATGCTGCAAGCAAGTTTAAGAGCGAAGTGAAGGTATCTTACAAAGGGCCGTACAGTGAATATGAAGTCTATATGGGTGTTATGTCACTTGGAATTCTACACAGTCTGAAATTACAATTTCCTGTGAAGGTGATGACGAAGATTCAGCTGTTAAGACAATTGAAGACGTATTACGCGCTCAAAAGTTATTGCTTAATAGATAACAATAAGGGGAGAAAGATGTTTTGGCATCTTTCTTTTTCAATATGCTAAAATAAGATTAAGGAGCTGAAAAATTATGTATTTAGATGAGTATAAGCGTTGGCTTTCTGCAAACTTAATCGATTTTGATTTACATGCAGAATTAGCTAGTATTGAAAATGATGATGAAGCAATCAAAGAGAGATTTGCGGTAGCTTTGAAGTTTGGTACTGCTGGTTTAAGAGGTACTCTTGGTGCTGGCACAAACCGTATGAATATCTGGGTTGTTCGTCAGGCAACACAGGGTGTTGCGGATTGGGTTAAGACCCAAGGTGGTACACAGACAGTTGCGATTAGTTATGATAGTCGTTTAAAGGGCTGGACTTTTGCGAAGGATGCGGCTGCAGTACTAGCCGCAAATGGTATCCATGTTCGTTTATATGATGAACTAATGCCTGTACCTGCTTTGAGCTTTGCGACAAGATACTATCACTGCAATGCAGGTATTATGATTACCGCATCACACAATCCTGCAAAATACAATGGCTTTAAAGCATATGGACCAGATGGTTGTCAGATGACAGATGATGCGGCTGCGATTGTATATGACCAGATTCAAAAGACAGACGTACTAACTGGTGCGAAATACATTACTTTTGCGGAAGGCGTAGAGAAGGGGTTGATTCAGTTTGTTGGAGATGATTGCAAGGAAGCACTCTATCAAGCAATTGAATCTAGACAAGTCCGTCCAAATCTTTGTAAGACTGCAGGTTTGAAACTTGTGTATTCCCCATTAAATGGTACAGGTCTTGTGCCTGTAACACGTGTATTACGTGATATGGGTATTACAGATATTACGATTGTTCCTGAACAGGAATATCCAAATGGATACTTTACAACCTGTCCATATCCAAACCCTGAAATTTATGAAGCCTTAGAAAAGGGCTTAGAACTTGCAAAGAAGGTTGGTGCTGATTTAATGTTGGCGACTGATCCTGATGCTGACCGTGTAGGAATTGCGATGAAGTGTCCAGATGGTTCGTATGAGCTGGTTTCTGGTAATGAAATGGGTGTACTTTTATTAGACTATATCTGTGCTGGACGTATTGAAAAGGGCACAATGCCTAAGAATCCAGTAGCCGTGAAGTCTATTGTATCTACACCGCTAGCTGATTTGGTTGCGAAGCACTATGGTGTTGAACTTCGTCATACATTAACAGGGTTCAAGTGGATTGGTGATCAGATTGCACAACTTGAAGCACATGGTGAAGAAGAACGTTTCATCTTTGGTTTTGAAGAGAGCTATGGTTATTTAGCAGGTTCTTATGTACGCGATAAGGATGCGATTGTTGGTTCAATGTTAATTTGTGAGATGGCTGCGTACTATCGTAGTATTGGATCTTCCATCAAACAGCGTCTAGAGGAAATTTACGCACAGTATGGACGCTTCCTCAACAAGGTTGATAGCTATGAGTTTGATGGTCTATCTGGTATGGATAAGATGGCTGGTATCATGAATACATTACGTACTAATCCACCAGTAGAATTTGCAGGACGTAAGGTTGTTTCTCTAACAGACTACAATAAGCCTGAAGAGACAGGTTTACCGAAAGCAAATGTGCTTATCTTTGGTTTAGAAGATGGGGCTACAGTCGTTGTTCGTCCTTCTGGTACAGAGCCTAAGATTAAGACATACTTTACAACTTTAGGTAAAGACTTGGCTGAAGCACAGAAGGAAAAGGATGAGTTAGCAGCAGTACTTAAGCCTTTATTCTCCTAAGAATTAGAATATAGATAGATGCAGGTTGATATCTGCATCTTTTTTTCTACGTTAGTTTATACGTTTTTCGTTATCTATCTGTATTCATTCGATACTGGCAATGTTAAAATAAGGGTAACGTAGTTACGGAGGATCACATATGAATTTAGAACGTATCATTGAAGAGTTTCATCAGGGCCATTCCTTGAATGCATATGAGGTGTTTGGCGCCCACTTTGTGGACGAGGGAGTACGTTTCACAGTGTATGCGCCTCATGCGGAAAACGTATGGGTCGTTGGATCATTTACAAACTGGGATGAGAACCAAATCTTGATGGAGAGAATGAACTTCCAGGGTGTATGGACAATTACAGTTCCATCTTTAAATGAGTGGGAAGTTTATAAGTATAAGATTCAAACTAGAACAGGGAATATTCTGTATAAAGCTGACCCATTTGCTTTCTATAGTGAAACTAGACCAAATACAGCAAGTAAACTTGTTAATTTAAGCAAGTTATCTTGGACGGATGAGAAGTGGTTGAATAACCGTAGTTTAAACTTTGATAAGCCCAATGAATATCTATGAGTTATATGTTGGTGGATGGAAGCGTAATGGGGAACATCCATATTCGTATGACATGCTTGCGGATGAACTCATTCCATATATTAAAGAGAATGGTTATACGCACATTGAGTTAATGCCTTTAAGTGAGTATCCATTTGATGGATCGTGGGGATATCAAGTCAGTGGTTACTATTCCTTAACAAGTCGTTATGGAAATCCTAAGGAGTTTAACCGTTTGTGGACCGTTGCCATGCGGCAGGAATTGGTATCATTATTGACATGGTGCCTGTTCACTTTGTGAAGGATGACTTTGGATTACGTTACTTCGATGGAGAGGCGTTATATGAATATCCAAATGAATATGATGCCAACTCTGAGTGGGGTACGATGAACTTTAACTTATGGAATGAAGAAGTTCGTTCGTTCTTGATGTCCTCTGCAGCGTTCTGGGTGAATATGTATCACATGGATGGTATCCGTATCGATGCGGTTTCTAACTTGATTTATTGGGCTGGTAATCGTGATAGAGGTACCAATGATGGTGCTATTTACTTTGTAAAGCGTCTGAACTATTACATGCATAAGGAATTTCCAACTGTCATGATGATTGCGGAGGATAGCTCCGATTTCCCAAATGTAACAGCACCTACGGAAAAGGATGGTTTGGGCTTTGACTATAAGTGGGATCTTGGTTGGATGAATGATACATTGAAGTATTATGGAACGGATCCTATCTATCGTTATTATGATCATCACAAGTTGACTTTTTCAATGGCATACTTCTATAGTGAGAAGTTCTTAATGCCATTTAGTCATGATGAAAATGTACATGGTAAGCATACTGTCATCGACCGTATGTGGGGTGATTATGATGCGAAGTTTGCGCAAGCAAAGAACTTGTATGCATACATGTATGCCCATCCTGGCAAGAAGTTAAATTTCATGGGGAATGAACTTGGTTCTTTCCGTGAGTTTGATGAGACACGTCAGATTGACTGGGAATTACTCCAGTATCCAAAGCATTATTCCTTTAATCTATTTATTAAAAAGTTAAATGAGTTATATCTATCGCATGCATGCTTGTATGAAGGTGATTATAACTATGATGGCTTTAAGTGGATTGATGCGGATAATAATGTTCAGAGTGTATATTCCTTCTATCGTAACAGTAAGGATGAATATCTTGTATGTGTATTGAACTTAAGTAATACAACATATGAAAACTTTGAGTTGGAGATGCCACAAAGTGGATACTATAAGGAAATCTTGAACTCAGATGACCAAATTTATGGTGGTAATGGAATGATTCATCCAAGAGCAATCCGTACTTCTAAGAAGTCTGGAAAGAATCTTTTGAAGATGAATCTTGCGCCATTTGCGGTCGTTTGGTTTGTAGCGAAGAAAAACAGAGGTAAGAAATAAAGATGTCAATATTTAATGCGTATTTAGATGATTTTGAAAGATAACGGTAACGATTGATCGCAGTTTTTATCAAGGCGAATCAAGTCGTTTCCAATTGACGGGAATGGGCGGTTATATCGAGGAACTATCAATTGAGGGTGTTGAGACACACGATAGCTTTATCTTATATCGTCTAAAGGGTCTATATGATCCTAATTTCCGTATGGATTATCAAGTGCGTGAAAGTCATGGTAGATATACACCGCTAGTTGCTAGACTCATTGTAAAGCGTGAACGCTTCAATGCCTTGTATGGTTATGAGAAAGATGATTTAGGATCACATTATTCACCAGAACATACATGGTTTAAGGTGTGGGCACCAACAGCTGTTAATGTAACACTGTCCTTGGATGTGAGTGGTGTTCAGATATTAAAGGCAATGGAGCCTAGTGAAATGGGAACGTGGTATGTAAAGGTACCTGGTGACTTTAAACATGCGACATATACATATTTAGTAGAGCGTAATGGTAAGGTAGTGAAGTCATTAGACCCATATGCATATAGTTGTAATGGTAATGCAAAGGCGAGTGCAGTCATTGATTTATCAGAGTTAGATAAGATTAAGGATTATCCAATTGAGGAGCCAATCACAGCGACAGAATCGATTATCTACGAATGCAGTGTTCGTGATATGACAATGCATCCATTTACAGGAACAACAACACATGGAAAGTTCAGTTCTCTGTGTGAAGATGGAACAGAGTATAGGGGTCTACCTACAGGCTTAAACTATATTAAATCCTTAGGTGTAACGCATGTGCAATTCATGCCATTAACAGACTTTAGTACAGTTGATGATTTTAAACCTGAACTTAACTACAACTGGGGATATGATCCTCGTCAATATCTATCTTTAAAGGGTAGTTTTAGTTCTGATCCAGACCATCCATATGTACGCATGAAAGAGTTCAAAGAACTTGTGTCTTGTCTTCACCGCAATCATCTACGTGTCACATTAGATGTTGTGTTTAATCATGTATGATGTTGCGGAAACTGCGTTTGATTGTTTGGTTCCATATTATTATTTCCGTTATAACGAAGAAGGCTATATGTCTAACGGTTCTTACTGTGGCAATGATTTTGCCTCAGAGATGCCGATGGCTTCTAGATACCTAGTTTATGTGATTCGTAATTTAATGCAGATTTATGGTATCGATGGTTTCCGTTTTGACTTAATGGGTATCATTGATGTCGCAACGATGAATAAGATTCGTAATGAAGCAATCCGCAATAACCCAAGTGCACTCATTTATGGCGAAGGTTGGGATATGCCAACGATGTTACAAGGATCGCAAAAGGCAAATATTCATAATCAGGGTGCTATGCCTCACATTGGTCACTTCAATGACTATTTCCGTGATGTAATCAAAGGAAAGACAAGTGAAAGTGAAAAGTATGAACGTGGGTATGCGACTGGTAACTGGAACAATGCATTTGCTAGCTTGGCTGCATTAACAGCGAATGTTTTAGATACACCGCATTTTAAGAGATTCTTCTCTCCGGATCAGTCTATCAATGGTTTTGAAACGCATGATAATAGTACTGTATGGGATAAGATGCATGCATGTTGTAATAACGAAGATAGAGCCACTCGTATTCGTCGCCAGAAGATGATGATTGCGATTACGATGGTTTCACAAGGTGTACCATTTATACATGCTGGTTTTGAATTCTGTGGTACAAAGAAGGATAATCATAACTCCTATAATGCACCAGATGAAATCAACCGTATGGATTGGGAAAGAATGGAATATTACCAAGAAGTTGTGAAGTATTTCCGCAAAGCGACTGCTTTGCGTAGATCCGTAAGTGAATTCTGTCTGAAAACTGCGTTAGAAATCAATGAAAAAGTGAAAGTTTGGGTTGCGGATGACCAGACGGTGTTCTATGATATTGCAGGTTCGAAAGGCAATGCAGAAACGATTCGTGTCATGATTAATCCATCAACTGGTGATCGCTTCTATCGTTTTGATGAGGAGTGGCAAGTTATCTTTGATGAAAATGGGAATAGCCAAGAAGCTAAATCAAGTCATGTATGTGTTCCAGCATTAAGCCTAATCGTATGCAAGAGGTAGAAGATGGGATTATTTGGAAATCTATTCGATAGTGAAAAAAGACACTTTCATCAAGCTGAAGTACTCGCAGATAAAGTTTTGAAATTGGAAGAGACTTATGCGCAGAAATCAGATGATGAGTTACGTGAAGTAACAAAACAACTACAAGAAAAAATACAGGCAGGAGCATCTTTAAAAGATGTACTGCCTGATGCTTTTGCGAATGCTCGTGAAGCCGCAAAGCGTGTTCTAAATGAGTTTCCGTATCGTGTTCAGGTATTAGGTGGTGTTCTATTACATGAAGGTGATATTGCGGAGATGAAGACCGGTGAAGGTAAGACGTTAACAGCTGTTATGCCGATTTACTTACATGCCTTAGCAGGTAAGGGGGCACATGTTGTAACGGTCAATGAGTATCTTGCCAAACGTGATGCGGAATGGATGGGACGTGTATATACGTTCCTTGGTCTAACAGTAGGATGTAACTTACATTCACTTTCCGAAAGTGAAAAAAGAGATGCGTATGCTTGCGATATTACCTATACAACAAATTCAGAACTAGGCTTTGATTATCTAAGGGATAACATGGTAATGCGTAAGGAACAACGTGTTTTACGTGGTTTGCATTACGCAGTATTGGATGAGGTTGACTCCATCTTGATTGATGAAGCACGAACACCATTAATTATCAGTGGTCCTGGTCCAGTATTAGACCAGCAGTATATTCAGGCTGATCGTTTTGCAAAGAGTTGTAAGAGAGACGTTGATTTTGAGATTGACCGTGAAGACCGTACCGTTGTATTAACGGACGCCGGCTTAAAGAAAGCTGACCGTTCCTTCGGCATTGAAAACATCTATAATGGTGAACATGCAAGCATAGTTCATTATATTCAAAAATGCAATGCGTGCTAACTATCTGATGACTAGAGATGTTGAATACGTGGTTGGGGATGATGAAATCATTCTTGTAGACCAGTTTACTGGTAGAAAGATGGCTGGTCGTGAATTTAGTGATGGATTACATCAAGCGATTCAAGCCAAAGAAAATGTTGGTATCAAGCAAGAAACAATTACACTTGCGACAATTACTTATCAGAACTTCTTCCGTTTATATGATTTGTTAAGTGGTATGACTGGTACGGCAAAGACAGAAGAAGACGAATTCTTGAATACCTATAACATGCGTGTATATGAAGTGCCTACCAATAGACCTATAGCACGTATTGATGAACCTGATTTGGTGTTCAAAGATAGACATGAAAAATATGAGGCAATTGTTAAACATACAAAAGAACTATATGAAAAGGGACAGCCAGTCTTAATCGGTACCTTATCTATCGGTATCAATGAAGCACTCAGTGAAATGTTAAAGAAACAGAATATTCCTCATCATGTATTGAATGCAAAAAATGATGAAAATGAAGCTGAGATTATTGCGAAGGCAGGACAAAAGTTTGCGGTAACAGTTGCGACGAATATGGCTGGTCGTGGTACGGATATTAAGCTTGGAGAAGGTGTTGCACAGCTTGGTGGTCTTGCGGTACTTGGTAGTGAGCGCCATGAAGCAAAGCGTATCGATAATCAGTTGCGTGGACGTTCTGGTCGTCAAGGTGATCCAGGCTTCTCTAGATTCTATTGTTCCATGGATGATGATTTGATTGTGGAATATCATACAGACGAAAGTGAAGGGATGATTGAACGCTTTGAACATGATAAAGAGAATATTAATAAGATGAGAGCGCTCATTGACCGCACACAAGAAAGAGCAGAAGGTCTACACTTTGATACACGTAAAAATACACTTGAATATGACGATGTATTAATGGCACAACGTCATTTGATTTATGATCAACGAGATAAGGTACTTGACCTTGAGGACATGGAACCGCTCGTTTATGAACTTGTAAAAGAGAATGTATCTGCTGCAATTGAAGGCTATTATCAGATTCCGAATAAGAATGATGCAAAGGAGAAACTTGCACAATATTTAAATAGTTTAGGAATTGATGGTAAACAGTATGCAGAGACAATCCACAGAGGATCTCAAGAAGAGATTACGGATACAATTATAGATGGATACCATAAACAAACTGCAGAGCTTCCACAAGAGGAATTACAGCGAATGGTGAAGTTTATCTTCTTACAGATTCTAGATCGTGAGTGGATTCACCATGTGGATGTGATGGAGCATTTAAAGACAAGTGTTCGTTTACGCAGTTATGCGAATGTAAAGCCAATTGACGCATATCGTGAAGAGGGCTTTAATCGCTTCAATGCAATGATGCAGAATATCTCTGAACAGACAGTCTCTACATTAGTGCATATTCAAACAAATAATGAATCAGCCATGTAAGCATGATGGAAACCAGGGTACTAATCAAATGGTATTCTGGTTTTTTGTATGCATGATATAGAAAAATGATATGGTTTTCAGAAATAAAGTCTGTGTAATAGTGAAAAACTTACAAGTACAGATATAAATCACAAAAATAACATTGGTAGGGGTACTATTTTGTGAAAAAATGGTCTATCATGTATCTAATAAATGGAGGGAACAAAATAATGAAAAGATTGAGTATCTCTTTGGTTACTCTTGTTTTAGCTGCATCTCTTGTCGGCTGTAACAAGGCAACTGAGACAACAACGTCCAGTAAAATGAAGCCTGGTGACCTATACAGCTTCTGCTACTGGTATGAACGACGATGTTACTGTAGAAGTAGAAGTAACAGAAAAATGAAATTAAGTCAGTTAAGGTAACTTCTCATGCTGAAACACCTGGTATCGGTGGAGAACTTGTTGACAAGGATGGAAAGGTTGTTACAACTGGGGGTGTAGCACCTGTTCAATTAATTCCAGAAGAAATCGTTAAGAATCAAAGCTTATCAGTTGATAATGTGACTGGTGCGACAATTACATCAGGAGCTATTAAGACTGCTGTTAGGTGACGCTATCAAACAAGCAGGTGGTGATCCAGATGCATTTAAGAAAGAAGTAACTTACGAAGATAGAAAAGACGTTGAAGCTGATGTAGTCGTAGTAGGTGGCGGTGGAGCTGGTCTTGCGAGTGCTGTTGAACTCTTACAGAATGGTAAGAGTGTAGCAATTATCGAAAAAGCCGGTGAAATCGGTGGTGATACATTAGTTTGTGGTGCGATTTATAATGCACCAGACCCAGCATTACAACAACATGCTGAAATGAGTGATGCTGTAAAGACTACAATTGAGAAGGCTTTAGCTGAAACTCCAATCAATGATCAACATGCAGCGTTACAAGCTGAAGTAAAAGCGCAATGGGATGCATATAAGGCTGCTGGTAGAACAGACCTATTTGACTCCAAGGAATGGTATGCATTACAGACTTGGATCAATGGTGATAAGGTCGCAAATCTCGATCTTGTTAAGGCATTATGCTATAACGCATTTGGTGGATATGAATGGATCGAATCTATGGGTATGACATTCCAGGATAAGATTTCTCAGGGTGCTGGTTCCTTATGGCAACGTACACATACATCTACAATGAAGATGGGTACAGGCTTTATCTCCGTATACGCTGATATGCTTGAGAAGTATGGTGATAAGGTTACATTATTAACAGAAGCTACAGCTACAAAACTTGTACTTGATAATAATAAAGTTACAGCTGTTAAGGCTACAGATAACCATACAGGTAAAGAAATTACATTTACAGCTAAGGACGGTGTCGTATTAGCTACTGGTGGTTTTGGTGCTAATGCTAAGATGGTTCAAGAATACAATACAACAGGTAAGTGGCCAGATCTTTCTAAGACAGGCACAACAAACCGTTTCTCAGCATCACAGGGTGATGGTATCACAATGGCTAAGGATGCTGGTGCTTCCTTAACAGATATGGAACAATTACAGCTTCTATATCTAGGTAACTTGAAAGATGGTCAGATTTCTAAGTTCCCAGCACGTGCAGTTAATGGTACAGACCAGATTATCTTCATCAATAAGGAAGGTAAGCGTTTCGTTCGTGAAGACGGTCGTCGTGACCAGATTTGCGGTGGTGTTCTAAATCAAACTGATAAGATGTTCTATATCCTTGAAAGTGGCGATGGTGCTGGTTATAAGGATATCAAGGACCCAGAGTGGAGAAGTGGTGACGGATTCACATTTGAATACCTTGAAAAGAATGGCTTCATCATCTACGCTGATACATTAGAAGAACTCGCTAAGAAGTTAGATATGGATCCTGCAACATTACAGGCAACTGTAGATGAATTCAATAAGAGTGTTGAAAGTGGAAGTGATGAATTCGGAAGAACTCTATACTCTACAAAACTCGAGCATGGACCATGGGTTGTAACTCCTCGTCAAGCTTGTGTTCACCATACGATGGGTGGTGTAACAATCGATCCAGAAGCACGTGTACTCAATGAAAAGGGAGAACCAATCAAGGGCTTATACGCTGCTGGTGAAATTACTGGTGGTATCCACGGTGCTAACCGTTTAGGTGGTAACGCTGTAGTAGATACAGTTGTATTTGGCAAGTTATCTGCTGATACATTACTAGCTGATACAAAATAATCGCATTCAAATATCGAATGAGTTAAGGTCTGAGTTTGCTCAGACCTTTCTTGTAAACAGGGAGAAATGAATATGAATAAACTTATAAAAGGCATTTTCTTTTGTCTACAATTATATTATTAACAGGGTGTAATTTATTTCCAGAAAGAAGTAGAAACCTGTAATTTATCTATATCCCGAGAAAAACGACGGAGGTAGATGTAAAAGTAAATCTTGATGGTAAGTTTACAACAACTTATCCAAAGATACAATGATGGTTGGAAAGTTGTGGCAGAGCCAGATGGAACACTTCTGCACTAGATAATAAGAATTCGTATTACTGCTTATTCTGGGAAGGTGTTGTGAATTATACTCCAGACTTTTCAACTGGCTTTGTTGTAGAGGGGTCGAAGACAGAAACTTTCTTGGAAGAAGCACTTACCAAACTAGGGTTGAACGATTGCGAAAGAAACGAGTTTATCATTTATTGGACTACCATATGCACGGGAAAATGCCTATAACTTAATCTCTTTCCAGAATGAAAACTATACTGACCACGCTGAATTAGATATTCTCACCAAAGCCAGATACAGTGATTCGTGTCATGATGGCGTGGAAACCGTTGCAAGAATCAACAACAATTCAACCACAGAAGTTAGACAGTGTAGAACGCAAGGGATTTACAGTGGTTGAATGGGGTGGAACGGAATATAAATAGTAATATTTCTCAAAAATAATACTTCTGTTATACTTAGAACCAAGGAGAATGAATAGATGAAAATAAGAAAGTTTTTACTTGGCTTGATTGCCATGGCACTTCTTTGTGTAATTTCACCTGTACATGCAGAAGAAACGAATGCTGATTTCGATCAGTTTATGCGAAATGAATTCATCCAAATGATGGAAGATGATTATACATCATTACATTTTGCATTAAAGGATTATGAAAAATATGGTATTACAAAACCAAAGCCAACGATTGGTGAACCTCCAACTTTAGATAACTCAAAGAGTATCGCAAAAGTTGAAGAGTCTTTAAAGGGATTAGAGAAGTTCAATTATGACGAGTTGTCAGATATACAACAACATGATTACGATACATATAAGTATTACTTAGAAAGTACTCGTGAACTCTTGAATTATCCAATGTTTGATTTCCAGTTCTTACCAAATCGTGGTATTCAGAGTAATTTAATTACAAACTTTACAGAGTTTGTGTTCTACAAGCAAGAAGATATCGATGATTATCTTTCTGTATTAGAGAGTGTTCCGGCATATATTGAAGGTGCACTAGAAGTTACACGTACCCAGGTACAAAATGGTTACTTCATGACAGATGATGCTTTAGATAGCACATTAGATGGAATTGAAAAGTTTGTTGCAAAGACAGACAACAACCCACTCATTCAGATTTTTAATCAGAATGTAGATAAGTTTGAGGGCTTGAGTGAGGAACAGCGTACTGCATATAAAGAAAAGAATCGTGATTTTATCTTAAACACATACATTCCTGAATATCAGAAGCTTGCACAAGAACTTGAAACATTCCGTGGGACACGTACATCATTAAGTTTGTATGATTTACCTGATGGAAAAGAATATTACGCAGCGTTATTACGTTCAAAATCAAGTTCATCCGCTTCTTTACAAGAATTATTTGATTTAACAGATGAACAGTTAAAGAAGTTAATTGATGAAGCTAGAACTTTGTATTTGAACGCTAAGAAGGATGACAACTTAGAAGAAGCGTTACCAGAGAAGGATCCTACAGAGATTCTCAATACATTACAGGGACATTTGCAGGAGTTTCCAGAAGGTCCTGAGTAACATTTACAGCAAAGTTACTTAGATCCGTCTGTTGCTAATGATGCGATTGTTGCATATTACATGCAGCCACCAATTGATGATTTCTCAAACAACGTGATTAAGATTAATGGTGATAATGTAAATTCAACAAATGAAATGTATAGTACTTTAGCGCATGAAGGTTTCCCTGGACACTTATTCCAGATTACTTGGTACTTGAATACAAATCCAAATCCATTACGTACACAACTCAGCAACATCGGTTATACAGAAGGTTGGGCAATGTATTGTGAGGATGTTTCTTGGGCATATTCTGACTTAAATGATGGTGCCAAGGAAGAAAACCGTATCAATACAAACTTAAACTATATCTTACCTGCACAGGCTGATTTCTTAGTAAATGGCATGGGATGGGATGAGAAAAAGTTAGGTAAATACTATGAATCATTGGGATTAAATGCTTCTGCAGTTTCAAATGTAATTTCTGCTGTAACGCAAGAACCAGGTTCTATCGTTCCTTATGGTATTGGTCTAACATATTATCTTCACTTCCGTGATCAAGCGCAGTCTGCACTTGGAAAGAAGTATGATGTAGTAGAATTCAATCGTATGTTACTAACACATGGAGATCGTCCATTCGATATCGTACAGAAGGATTTAGAGAAGTATCTTGAAGCTAGTAGGGTGCTAGTGCTACAACTTCTACTTCTAACAAATCATTTATCAATCCAGGGAAGATTGGTCTTTGGGTATCGTTAGCAGCTACAGTGTTAATTTTAGTTGTTGTTTTCGTTCGCAAGAAAAAAGAAAATAACTATCAATAAAATAGTGAAAAATCATACCGAAGTGGTATGATTTTTTATATAAGAGGAGCAAGTACTGGAATGGGTAATCAATGGACAGAATGGCTGCATCAAGAATGGAAAAAAAGAATATTTCTTGAAGCTTTCGGAGTTTTTGAAAAATGCCTATGAAACAAAAAGAGATATATCCACCCAAACAGCAGGTTTTTCCGCATTTCATCACTGTGATTATTCGGATATTAAAGTAGTTATTCTTGGACAAGATCCATATCATCAAAAAAGGGCAGGCACATGGTTTGTGTTTCGTTAACCCAGGTGTTAAGATACCGCCAAGTCTTTTGAATATGTACAAGGAATTACAAACAGAATATGGCTATCCAATTCCAAATAACGGGTATCTTGTACCATGGGCAAAGCAGGGTGTATTTCTGTTGAATACAGTGATGACGGTAGAAGATTCTCATCCGCAGAGTCATGCTGGCATGGGATGGGAGACATTTACTGATCATGTGATTCAAAAATCAATGAAAAGAAAGAACCGGTGGTCTTCCTGTTGTGGGGGAGAGCAGCTAGAAATAAAGCATGCATGATTGATAAAACGAAGCATCTTGTTTTAGAGGCAGCACATCCATCACCTTTGTCTGCATACAATGGTTTCTTCGGATGTAATCACTTCAAAAAGCAAATGAATTTCTAGAGAAAAACAACCGTAAGGTGATTGATTACAGATTAAAGATATTTGAAATTTTCATCATTGAATAAAAACGAGATATTTTACATATGGTAATGTTCTGATTATCAATATTAGTTTATAATGTAAGCGTATCCATAGTTTTGATTAAGGAGGACTTTATGAGATCTAATGCAATGGTTGCGATGATTCTTGCGGGTGGGCGCGGAAGCCGTCTGCATGACTTGACGAAGAAAGTCGCAAAGCCTGCAGTGCATTTTTGGAGGAAAGTATAGAATTATTGACTTTCCACTGAGTAATTGTGCAAATTCAGGTATTAACACAGTAGGTGTATTAACACAATATGAATCCGTTTTATTAAATGCTTATGCCGCAAAAGACCAGTTCTGGGGTCTTGATACAAATGATGGTGGTGTGTTTGTCCTTCCACCACGTGAAAGAGATCAGACAGGTTTTGAAGTATATCGTGGAACAGCAGATGCAATCACACAGAATATTGATTTCTTAGATAGTATTGAACCAGAATATGTTCTCATTTTATCTGGTGACCACATCTACAAGATGAACTATGAAAAGATGTTAAAGCATCATATCGCAAAGGAGCGCTGATGCGACAATCGCTGTATTGCAGGTTCCAATGAAGGAAGCTTCCAGATTCGGTATCATGAATTGCGATAAGAATGATATGGTTCAGGAATTTGAAGAGAAGCCTGCGCATCCAAAGAGTAATTTGGCTTCCATGGGTATTTACATCTTTACATATAAGACACTACGTAAATACTTACTTGAAGATGATAAGAATGAACAGTCCTCACATGACTTTGGCAAGGATATCATTCCTGCATACTTAGATGATAATAAAGTTCTAGCGGCATACCGCTTTAAGGGATACTGGAAAGATGTCGGAACAATCGATTCACTTTGGGAATCCAATATGGATCTATTGAAGAATGACAATGCTTTAAACTTAGGCGATCCTGATTGGAAGATTTATACAGAAGATGTTAACGCACTACCGCAGTTCATCGGTGAAAATGCGGTTGTACGTAATAGTTACATCACACAGGGTAGTGTAGTATTGGGCAAAGTTAATAATTCCGTCTTAGGTACAAATTCCTTTATTGATGACGGTGCTGATGTACAGGATTCTGTCATCTTAACAGGTGCTAAGATTGGTGTAGGTGCGAAAATTACGCGTTGTATCGTTGCGGATAATGTTGAAATTGGACCTGGTGTTGTATTAGGTTCGGCAGATAGTGATCATATTGAATTGATTGCTAAGAATGTTACGGAGTAGGAGGAGAAATCATGAAAGCTTTAGGTATTATTTCATTTGAAGACAGTTCCGTTAATATTGAGGGACTTGGTGATTTCCGACCTGTTCCGGCAACAGCGTTCATGGGAAGATATCGTATTATTGACTTCATCCTCAGTAATATGACGAACTCAGGTATCGATAGCGTTCAAGTTTACTGTAAAGAAAAGCCACGTAATCTCATCGAACACTTAGGGGATGGACGTCATTACAACATCAACTCCAAACGTGGTAAATTACGTATCTTATTTGGTGAAAAGACATTCTCTTCACCTGTATATAATCACGATATCGCGAACTATATCTTGAACATGCAGTACATTGAGAAAGATAAGAATCCATATGTTGTTATCGCACCAAGTTATTTCATCTATGATATTGACTTTAGTGAAGTATTAGATGCACATATCGAAAGTGGTGCAGATATTACAGCACTCTATACAAATACATCAGATGCTAAGACAGCATTCCATGAATGTGATACATTCACAATGGATAAGGATAAGAGAGTTCTTTCCATTGATAAGAATCGTGGTAAATACAAGACACGTTCTGTTTCCCTAGAAGCATATGTAATGAGAAAGGACTTATTTATTACATTAGTTAAGACAGGTGCAGAGATTTCCTCACTTTACTGGTTTAAGGATGTTTTACGTGAAGTAGTAAATGAAGTAGATATTCGTGGATATGCAGTTAAGGGATTTGTTGCATGTATCAACAATCAAAAAGAATACTATCGTATTAACATGTTGTTGAAGGATTACAAGGTTGCCTTTAACTTATTCAAGTCAAATTGGCCAATCTATACGCATACAAATAACTCTAGCCCATCCATATTTGGAGAAGATTCGGATGTTACCGCTAGTGTTGTTGCGAATGGTTGCGGAATAGAAGGTGTCGTTAAGAATTCTATCATTAGCAGAAATGTTAAGGTTGGTAGGGATGCAGTGATTGAGAATAGCATCGTCTTACCAGGTGCTGTTATTGGTGATGGTGTTCACCTTGATCATGTCATTGTTGATAAGTACGCAACAATCCATAAAGTAAAAGAACTTGTTGGAACAGAAGATAATCTGATTTACGTAAAGCGTAGAGATTGTATCTAGGAAGCGAGGAGTATTCAATGAGCAGATCTGTATTGTTTGTGGCAGGAGAGGGCTTACCATTTATCAAAACGGGAGGTCTAGCAGATGTTATCGGTAGTTTACCAAGAACATTAGCAAAGCGTGGACATGATGTACGTGTTGCTTTGCCTCTATACAAAAAAATTATTGAGAAACATTATGATAAGCTAGAAAGACTTGGTACAATTCAAGTTCGTTCTGGATGGATTGACCAACCAGCAACTTTCTATCGTTGTGATGTAGATGGAGTAGTGTATTACTTTGTTGAACATCAAGGATATTTCGAAAGAGATGGTCTATATGGTTATGAGGATGATGGCGAAAGATTTGCTTTCTTCCAACGTGCTGTATTAGATATGATTTATTTTATCAACTGGTGGCCAAATATCATTCATGAAATGACTGGCAGACGGGCATGATGCCTTTAATGGCACATGCATGTTATGCGGATGACTATCGTTATCAACAAATCAAGCACGTCTATACAATCCACAACTTAGCATTCCAAGGTAACTTTGGTGTCGAAATGATGGAGAGTTGCCTAGGACTTGATTACAGTTACTTCGATAATGGTTCCATTAAATTTGATACAGGTATCAGCTTTATGAAGGCTGCGATTGTATATGCAGATAAGATTACAACAGTATCTCCAACATACGCTGAAGAGATTTTGACACAAACCTATGGTGAACGTATGGATTCTGTACTGCGTTATCGTCGTGGTGATCTTTGGGGTATCGTAAACGGTATTGATACTGTAGATTGGAATCCAAAGACGGATAAGCATCTTGCGAAGAATTTCGATATTCGAAACTATGTTTCTGGTAAGAAGGAAAACAAGAAAGCTCTACAGGAAACACTTGGCTTAGAGGTGAAGAGCGATGTTGCGCTCATCGGTATTGTATCTCGACTAACAGAACAAAAGGGCATGTATATGGTCACAGAGAAGTTACGTGAGATTATGGACCAGAATGTTCAGTTTGTTGTGCTTGGTACAGGTGAAGCTAACGCAGAGAATGCATTTAAGTGGTTAGAGTCAGAATATAAAGGTAGAGCAGTATACTACTGTGGTTATAACGAAGATCTTGCCCACCTTATCTATGCAGGTTGTGATTTGTTCTTCATGCCTTCCATCTATGAACCATGTGGAATTGGTCAGTTGATTGCCATGCATTATGGCACGCTTCCAATCGTACGTGAAACTGGTGGTCTAAAGGATACAGTGCATCCATATAACCAATATACAGGGAAGGTAACGGCTTTAGTTTCTGGGCAGCAAATCCAAATGATATGATGTATACACTACGTTATGCATTAGAACAGTATTACAACAATAAGACTGGATGGAAGGGCTTAGTGAAGAGTGCAATGAATACTGATGTAAGTTGGGATCAAAGCGCAAATCAGTACGAACAGTTGTATTACTCAATTTGTAACTGGGACTAAATATTTACTGATATATAATAGTAGAGGCAGGATTTATATCCCGCCTCTTTGATGTTTTAGAATGATATTGTTTTATTAAAGTTCAATTGGCTTGCGTCATTATGTTGAATTACAAGAATGATTTTATCTTGCTTGGATGCTAGATGATTTAAGTACGAATAGAATTTATCTCTTGTTTCTGTATCTAGTTCAGCATCTACTTCATCAATTAAAATCAAAGATACTTTCTCTTCTAAGGTCATTAACTTTGATAACAATACTTTCTTCTTCTCACCGCCTGAAAGTTCACTTTCATTGATGTGGGTGTAGATTAGACATTTGTAATCTAGAAAGTATTTGATCTACTGTAGTCGGAATTGAGAGTAGAATGAGAAATTTCCTCTAAGTATTTTTCGATTGATGTATTCAATACAGGCTCATGTTGGCTGATATAAGCGATGTTCTCATAATAAGAAGATATGCTGTATGAATCGATTTTTTCATTGTTGATGAGTACTTCTCCTGATGTAGGGAGAATATTGATTTAATAGAATTCGAAACAGTGTTGTTTTACCAATACCATTTGTTCCTTTGACCAGTGCGAAATCACCTTTCAGTAATTTAAGAGAAAAGTGATCGAGAACATTTTTTGATTTATCTGGATATGAGAAAGAGATGTCTTTTAATTCAATTGAAGTAATATCGGTGATAAGCTTATCACCAGTCAGTGCAGGTAAATTTCGAATGTCAGAAATATTTGAAAAGCATATCTTATTTCTACTGATTTGTTGGAATAACAGTTCCATTCTCTGTCCTTGCGACATTAGGAAGTTAAATAGAATAATATAGAATGCTAGATTTGGTAATGAGTTTTGATAAACAGGTAGTGATAATAATATTGATAAGATAAATTGCATTAATGAATTGTAGTTTTTGCGTGAATGTACTGAAGAAATAAATCTTCTTGTCTTCTTTGATGGAAGAAGATATGAAATTTGCTATTCTATTTTGCGTGATGTTTACAAAGTAGGATAGTAGATTATTTGTTTTCTAATGTATTCAACTTTATCGGTATATTCATGCAGAGTGTTATAGTATTCTTTTAATTTTTGATTTGTGGATGTTGATGATTCAACAATAATTTTTCTAGAGACATACGAAATCATAATCCTACGGTAATTGACAAGAGTAGGAACAAAAGAAATAAAAAGGTCAATCGTAGCAGATTAGTAGTAAAATAATTAGCATTGCAGAACAAAGTAATGATGGGATAAAGTTTCCTACAACACGGAAATATATTCAGAACATCATTGTACAAAAGTATGACTGATTTTTGATGAATCAATATTTTTAAATTGCGTGTTATGGATCGATGTTTTGACATTTATGAACTAAATAGGCAATATACTCTCCACCAAATTTATCTAAAAAGAGATTGACCACAATACATTGATGAATGAAGTACATACTAACAATAGACATAAAAATCATTACGTATTTCATTATCTCAAATGAACTTGTAGAGATATGATTTAAAAATGAGTCTAAAGTAGATGATGGTTGCTAGATTTGCTAGGGATACTAGGACTGTCATTAGAAAAGATTTACAGAATGATAGTTTGAATTTCTTTGCGGCTTCTATAAAATATGAAACAATTATCTTCATAAAGTAACTTCCTATTAACAAATATAGAATATGATTTAAGAACATTGTATCATTGAAAGTGATAAGTTTTTAATATTTATATGATGGTTTTAACATTGTGTAAGAAGAAGTGGAGATATCTATATGAAGAAAGCAATACTGTTTGACCTAGATGGTACATTATTACCAATGGATCAGGATATATTTGTTAAGACGTATTTTGGACTGATGGCTAAGAGAATGGCTCAGTTTGGGTATATAGCCAGATGAGCTCATTCATACGATTTGGAAGGGCACTAGTGCAGTTATAAAGAACGATGGGTACTAACAAATGAAGATGTGTTTTGGAAATGCTTTTCTGAAGTGTATGGTGATGAACGAACAAAGAATGACCGTGCGAAATTTGATGATTTCTATCGTGAAGATTTTCCTAAAGTACAGAGTACTTGCGGTTTTCAACCGTTTGCAAAAGAAATGATTCAATTTGCTAAACAGCAGGGATATAGAGTTGTGCTTGCAACGAATCCTTTGTTTCCTAGAATTGCGACAGAGGAAAGGATACGTTGGGCAGGGCTAGTGCCAAGTGATTTTGAGCTAGTTACTACTTATGAAAATAGCCATGCATGCAAACCTAATCTTTTATATTACCAAGAGATATTGGATATTTTAGACTTAGAGGCTAGTGAATGCTTGATGGTTGGCAATGATGTTAGTGAAGATGGTGTTGTGAAGCAATTAGGTATGGATATCTTTTATATTACAGACTGTTTGATCAATCCGGATGGGATTGACATGGAACATGAATTGCATGGAAGTTTTGAGGATTTGAAGGAGTATATTCGAAGAACATAATAGACAGGGTGGTAATATCTATGACAAAGGGTAGATGCATTACAATTGTTTTAATAGCGACTTGGTATATTGTGTTTCCATTTCTGTTAATAGATACAGGATCAGCGATATTTCTGCTCTTGATTGTAAATCCTGTTCTTTCGCTTCTTAGTGGATGGATTTACGGGAAAATATGTGGATTTGATTGGCTAATTCTTTGGCTTGTGGCGTTCCTATTTATTCCTGTTATTTATTTCCATATGGATGGACAGTGGGATTGTATGATTTATCCAGGAATTTATGTCGTTTTAATGAGCGTTGGGATGGTAGTTGGTAAGATATTTCAGAAGAAAAAAGTGGTCTAGTCAGAAAGATTGATTAGACCATTTGTTATTTTTTACACAAAATAAATTCTATAAGAATTTTGGAAACGCTTTCTTTTAGAAAATCTTCATGTCTGAAAACACTCATTATTTGTGTTTCTTCATTTTCAAGTTTGGCCTGCAAGTGTTATAATTTCTGAAGTACATAGGAGGATAATTCAAATGTCTAAAGTTACTGTAAAAGACTTAGATGTTAAAGGAAAACACGTCATTGTTCGTGTTGACTTCAACGTTCCACACAAGGGAAATGTAATCACAGATGATAATCGTGTTCGCGCAGCATTGCCAACAATTAATTATCTTACAGAGCATGGAGCAAAAAGTTTTACTTGAGCCACTGTAGGTAAGATTAAGACTGATGAGGACTATGCAAAGAACGACATGTCTATCGTTGCGGATTGCTTAGCTTCCCTACAGAGCGCACCTGTTAAGTTTGTAAACGCTACTCGTGGTGCTGAACTTGAAGAAGCAGTTGCTGCTCAGGAAGAGGGTTCTATCGTATTGATGCAGAACACTCGTTATGAGAAGGGCGAAACAAAGAATGATGAAGAGTTAGGTAAATACTGGGCTTCATTAGGCGATTTATTCGTAGAAGACGCATTTGGTTCTGTACACAGAGCTCATGCATCAACAGTTGGTATCCCAACACATATTCCTTCAGCTTTAGGTTTCTTAGTTGAAAAGGAAGTTAATGTTTTAGGTAAGGCAGTTAATGATCCACAAAGACCATTCGTTGCTATCTTAGGTGGTGCGAAGGTTTCTGATAAGATCGGTGTTATCGAAAACTTATTGAAGATTGCAGATAAGGTATTAATCGGTGGAGGAATGGCTTATACATTCTCAGCTGCTAAGGGTGGCAAGATTGGTACATCTTTATTAGAAGCTGACAAGATGGAATTGGCTAATGAATTCATGAACAAGGGTGAAGGTAAGTTGTTCTTACCTGTAGATACAGTTGTTGCAAATGACTTCTCTAACCCAACAGAAATCAAGACAGTACCTGCTGGAGAAATTCCAGATGGCTTTATGGGCTTAGATATCGGTCCTGAAACAATCAAGAAGTTCCAAGATGAATTAGTTGGTGCTAAGACAGTATTCTGGAATGGACCAATGGGTGTATTCGAAGATGAAAGATTTGCTAAGGGTACAATCGCTATCTGCGAAACATTAGCTAACCTTGAAGGTGCTACAACAATCATCGGTGGTGGTGACTCTGCTTCTGCTGCTAAGAACTTAGGTTTCGCAGAGAAGTTCAGCCACATCTCTACAGGTGGTGGTGCATCTCTAGAATATATGGAAGGAAAGGAACTCCCAGGAATCGCTATTATTCCTGAGAAGTAAGGAAAAGAAACATGACAAGAAAACCAGTAATTTTTGGTAACTGGAAAATGAACAAGACACCTTCAGAAGCTGCAGAGTTCATGAAGGGTATTGAAGAAGTATTAACAGGCACAGAAGCTGCTGATTATGGTATTGGTGCTCCATACGTAGACTTAGATGTTTGCGTTAAGGCTGCTAAGAACTTATTGATCGCTGCTGAAAACTGCCATGAAAGGATTCTGGCGCTTATACAGGCGAAGTATCTGTTCCAATGTTAAAGGAAATCGGTATTACATACTGCATTATCGGTCACTCCGAAAGACGAACATATTACAACGAAACAGATGCTGCTTGTGCTGCTAAGTGTAAGAGATTATTCGCTGACAACATCACACCTATCTTATGTGTAGGTGAAACAGAAGCTGAATACGATGCTGGTAAGACTGAAGAAGTTGTTAAGTCTCAGTTAGCTGGTTCTTTAGCTGGATTAACAGCTGAAGAAGTATCCAAGATGGTTATTGCTTATGAACCAATCTGGGCAATCGGAACAGGTAAGAGTGCTGATGTAAATACAGCTGAAGCTTGCTGCAAGCTAGTTCGTGAAACAGTGAAGGGCTTATATGATGAAGCAACTGCTCAAGCAGTTCGTATCCAATACGGCGGATCTGTTAAGCCAACAAACATCAAGGAATATATGGCTTGCGAAGACATCGATGGTGCGTTAATCGGTGGTGCATCCTTAAAGGTTGAATCCTTCAAGGAAATTATTGACGCTACAAAATAGGTTCTTACTCAGCTTAGCTGAGAGAATATGTTTTAGGTTATCATAGGAGGAAAATTTAGATGCCTAATTTTATTGATCCAATTGCTGAAGTGCATGCACGTGAAGTCTTAGACTCCCGTGGAAATCCAACAGTAGAATGTGAAATTACAACTGAGTCAGGTGCTTGGGGACGTGCTATCGTTCCATCAGGTGCTTCTACAGGTGAACGTGAAGCTTTAGAGCTTCGTGATGGTGACAAGAATCGTTACCTTGGAACAGGTACATTAAAGGCTGTTGCTAACGTTAACGAAAAGATCGCTCCAAAAGTTATCGGTTTAAATGTATTCGACCAAAACTTAATTGATAAGACAATGCTTGATCTTGATGGAACACCATTCAAGAGCAACCTTGGTGCAAATGCTACATTAGCTGTTTCATTAGCTGCTGCTCGTGCTGCTGCTGATGCTTGTGGCTTACCATTATACAAGTATATTGGTGGTGCAAATGCTAAGGTATTACCAGTTCCAATGATGAACGTATTAAACGGTGGTAAGCATGCCGATTCTTCTGCAGACTGCCAAGAATACATGATTATGCCAGTAGGTGCTAAGAGCGTACACGAAGCAGTTCGTATGGGTTCTGAAGTATTCCATGTATTAAAGAAGGTATTAAAGTCCTACAAGTACAACACAGCTGTAGGTGATGAAGGTGGATATGCTCCATCATGCGTACCTGGAAACAATGGTCCATTAGAGACATTAGGTAACGAAGGTCCATTGGCTTTAATGGTTGAAGCTGTTGAGAAGGCTGGCTACAAGTTAGGTGAAGATATCTGCTTCGCAATGGACTTAGCTGCTTCTGAATTCTACAACGCTGAAAAGGGTGTTTATGAATTAACACGTTCTGGTGAAGGTGACAAGACATCTGAACAGATGATTGACATGTTAGCTTCATGGGTAGAGAAGTATCCATTAATCTCAATCGAAGACGGCTTAGCTGAAAACGACTGGGATGGTTGGGTTAAGTTAACAGAACGTTTAGGCGAAAAGGTTCAGCTTGTTGGTGATGACCTCTTTGTTACAAATACAACATATATCAAGAAGGGTATTGAATTAAAGGCAGCTAACGCTGTATTAATCAAGGTTAACCAGATTGGTACATTAACAGAAACATTAGATTCTATCGAAATGGCTAAGGAAGCTAAGTACACAGCAGTTGTATCTCACCGTTCAGGTGAATCTGAAGATTCAACAATCGCTGACTTAGTAGTTGCTACAAACGCCGGCCAGATTAAGACAGGTTCTATGAGCCGTACAGACCGTATCGCTAAGTACAACCAGTTGATGAGAATCGAAGAAGAATTAGGTTCAGTTGCAGAATACCGTGGAAGACAGGCTTTCTACAACGTTAAGGCTCTTTCTTCAAAATAAGAATGATTTGAAAAAGTTCACTCATATGTGAACTTTTTTCATAAATATAGATTTTGTATAGACTATGAATTTACTATTGGCATAAATTCATAGTAAATATGATAATATAATCAATAACTATTTATGGCTCCTCTCAAGTTCATTTCTTTCATAGCAAAAAGAAAAATAACATGAGAGGTTTTTTTGTTTTTGAAGGTCCCCAAGTATCTTTATATATTACTTGTGTTGTTTATTCTTTTCAATACTCCATCCAATGATCCAACCAATCACGAGTAGATAATTTTCGATTGCTCCTACTAGATTAACGGTTTCATGCATTTGTAAATAATGAATGAAATGATTTGTACCAATACCAATACCGCCAAGAATCAAAGCGAGTAGGATGGATTGTAAATAAATCCAATTGTAATGACGGTATGTAGTAATTAATATTACAAGGACTGCTATATTCCAAAAACCAATTTCTCTTGCCATCCTGTTGAGATACCATATGCCGCATGACTACCCATATATTCTGGTGCGAAGATTTGAAGAACTGCAGCACCAGATATCGCAATGATTAAAATGATAAATAATATACGTAAGAGAAAATTCATTCGCTGTTGTTTCATGTTGCAGACCTCCTAAAATATAGAAAATAGTAATCTTACACGGAAGCACTTGTCAAGACAGGCCAAATGATTCGTGTTGAATTCCAAAAATACAAATAATTTATCTGATAGCTTCCCTTAAAAAATGAATTGAATGATACTATTAGAGTAGGAGGATTTCAATGATGAAATTTATTGATGAAGCACGTGCGTATCAAGATAATATGATTGAAGATTTACGACAACTTGTAAAGATTGAATCCGTACGTGATGATGCAGCTGCGACAAAAGAAGCACCTTTTGGACCAAACATTGCAAAGTGCTTAGACAAAGCATTAGAGATTGGCAAACGTGATGGTTTTAAAGTTGAGAATGTAGATGGTTATGCTGGTGTAATTCAGTATGGTGACTTAGAAGAATCCGTTGGTGTACTTGGACATTTAGATGTTGTGCCTATCGGTGATGGGTGGACATTTGATCCACTTGGTGGAGAAATTAAAGATGGCTATATCATGGGGTAGAGGTACTTGTGATGATAAGGGTCCTGCTATTGCGGCGTATTATGCAATGAAGATTTTAAAGGATAAGGGCTATAAACTAAAACATAATATTCAAATGATTTTGGGTACAGATGAGGAAAATACTTCTGCTGGTATTCTTTATTACAAGAAAGTACGTAAGAATCCAATTATGGGTATCGTACCAGATGCGGATTTCCCATGTATCTATGCAGAGAAGGGTATCTTAGATTTCTCTGCACAGGGAAATGTTGATTCCTGTATCAAGTATATGAAGTCTGGTACTGCATTTAATGTAGTTATCAGTAAGGCGGATGTTATCGTTGATAAGCCGCTTGCCAAGGACTACTTTGAAAAGTTCTTACTTGCCAATGAATTAACTGGTGAATGTCACGAGGATGAAGTTGGAGCACATTATCATATTGATGGTAAGCCATTCCACGCATCTCGTCCTTATATGGGTATAAATGCGGCTGTGAAGATGTTCGAGTTTATCGGCAGTTGTTATAACGATGAATTCAGTTTAAACGCTGTGAAGTTGTTTAAAGATCCATATGGTGTTGGATTAAAGGTTGCGTATGATGGTGCATACATGGGACCTCTAACATTCAATATGGGTAAAGCAAATATTGAAGATGGTCAGGTATACTTCGCATTAGACTATCGTTATCCAAATGAATGCGAAGGTAGTGATTTACTAAAGAGAAGTGCAGATATCATCAAGGAAGTATTGCATATTGATACAGAGTTAGTAGATGATTCTAAGTGGTTATTAAATGACCCTAATAGTGAACTCATTCAGACATGCTTGAAGCACTATCGTGCATTTAGTGGAGATACTTATACACCTCCTCTACGTATTGGTGGTGGCACATATGCTCGTAGTTTTGAGAACTTTGCGGCATTTGGACCAATCTTCCCAACACGTGAATATGCGTCATGGGTTGGTGCTGAACATGAAGCAGATGAAGGATTTGAAATTGAAACAATGATTCTTGCATGTGCAATTTACGCAAATGTTCTATTTGATTTAGCTTGTGAACAATAAGCAGAAAATATCTTAGATTAGGAAGTATCCGTGTGGATACTTCCTTTTTGAAAGATAATTCATGTGCGTATGGTGTAATAGTGTGGTTAAATAATAGGTATGAAAACAACCAAGAAGTTACCATCACAAGATAGAGTATTCTCATTCCGCTATTATTGGCACGGTTTACCGGAAATCTTATATTATCAAATCCCTGCGAAAATTATTTTGTTTATCATGTTTTCTTTTTGCGGAAGGTATTCTTGGCTCCATTATGAACTTAACAGGAATTTACTCTGTTAGTAGTGGAGAATTGCCCTCTCTATTGCGTAGTTGGTATGGGTGGGTTGTATTAATTGCGATTACAATTTTATTTACGATATACATGGCACTTGATATTATCATCCTGATTTTATTAAGTCGTAATATCCCTATATGATCAAAAAGAAAAAGATGAGGGAAATCATCTCTACTGCATTCGTATATCACGAAAGTTTATAAACTTTCGCGGATGTATCATTGGCATATATTTTGCGATTATTATTCCACTGAATACCGCAATGATAGGCTTGCGTTTAACAAAGCATTCGGTACCACAGTTTATTTATTCTGTCATACGCACAAATCATTTGTATATGCTTGCATATGTAATGCTTGTGTTCGTTTTAGACTTTATCGGTATTATACATGTATTTACATTCCATGGAGTACTCTTTGATAACTATTCGCTAGCAACGTCCATGCATGAATCAAGAAGTTTATTCTTTAAAAACTGGAAAAAGGTCGTTTGGTCGTATCTAAAGTTCTTTAGTATGTTTGTATTGATACTAGCAGTAGGCATTTTAAGTATTATCGTAATTCCATACTATGTATCACATTTGATGATGCAGGCAAGATTTTGGTATCACTACCTAATTATCATGGTAGTGATTATGGGCTTGATATTTATTTTCTTGTTTACGATGATTTTTATTCAGGCACAAGCAATGTGCCTGACACGTGTGTATGATGAATGTACACTTGCAGGATATCAAGAAGCACAGTTTAAAATACCTGTTTTGTTCCAAAAGAGTTTCCGTGTTGTCGTATCCATAAGTCTTTTGGCATCACTCATACTTGGGTATGGTGGTGCGATGACGTTTGATGACTTATTTCCTAAGGAATATACGACTGAGGTGATTGCGCACCGTGGTGGTGGAGACTTGTCGACGGAGAATACTGTAGAGTCTATTCGTGCTGCGATTGAGGCTGGTGCCACTGCATCTGAAATTGATGTTCAAAGAACTGCAGATGGTCACTACGTTATCTTTCATGATAATACGTTGAAACGTTTATGTAATGACCCACGTACAATTCAAGAACTAACTTTAGAAGAGATCAAGAAGCTTAGAATTACTGCAGCTGATGGTCATCAGGTAAGAATCGCTACATTAGAAGAGATTCTAAATACTGCGAAAGATGAAATAAATCTCTATATTGAATTAAAGGGTAAAAGTGCGGGTATGCAGATGGCGAATGATGTCTATCAGATGCTCGTAGAAAGAAATATGGTGAATCAAGTACATATTATCAGTTTAAATGCGAATCTAATTACACAAGTTGAAAAGACCTATCCTGATGTTGAGACGGAATATCTTTGCTATATCGCTTATGGTCAGCTTGAATCGATGGAAGTCGATGCGATAGGTTTAGAAGAAGAACTAGCGACCACAAAGAGAATCGACAACTTACATGATGCAGGTAAGAAGGTAGATGTATGGACTGCAAATTCCTTTGGGTCTATCATACGCTTTATGGTTTCAAATGTAGATGGTATTATTACAGACAGTGTACAATTAGCAATTAGTATCAAGGATGGAAAGAGTGATTCACCTGATTTTACAAGGCTATTACGAATCTTCTTTCCGCAGTTCTGATTATGCATGCATGTTTCTTGCGTGAACTAGTATAGAGAATTTAGAATGTATTAATTTTCTTGGTATCGACAATGATGTATACTAAAACCACTGTAAAGATGAGACATTATTTTCACTACTTTGTAGTGGTTTTAATACTATAGGGGAGATATATGAAAAACTTAATTCATAACTTAACAAAAAGAGAAGACTCTAATTAATAAAGTATTTCTTGCATTATTATGCAGTCAGCTAGTCAATATTTTAGCGACGTTCTTTAAGGTTGCAGGATGTTACCTAGCTTCGGGTAAATTAAATTTATATGCACTAGATAGTGTAGCGGCATTATTTTTGAGTTTCATCAGTAATCGAAATAGTATTTACATTAAAGAAGAAATGAAAAAGTATTTATTCCATTAAGAGTTGTTAACTTATTATGGTTATTTAGTATGATTGGAAATCTCCAAAACAGATTGAAAATCTACAAATGACAGAGTCTGCTTTGGATTTTGGGGCAGGTGTTGTAGAGAATCTTTATTCATGGTTAACATTTGGTATTGTTGATTTTTCAATTCCTAGGTCTGGAAATTCTTCGCTACTCGGAACTGTAGAATGTGATTCGCATTTATAGCATATATTAGCTTTGGCCCTCTTACTGCATATTTATATTTTAGATTCATCAAAAAGGATGAATTTGATACAACTCCATGTTTAAAGGGTAGTATTATTACTGCATTACAGACAGCTTATAATTTGGATAAGATTGTAACGATTGCAAGTATTGCACTAATTATCTCACCATTCTTACGCTTTATGAGCAATGGTCCTATTGTGGTTACTGCATTTGGTAGAAAACCATTCTTTGCGCTAGCAACAGTAGTACTTGGAGTAGGTGTTATCCGTGGAGTATTATCAAAGGACGTAAAGGTATTAGGAAAATCAATTCTTGCGACACTGATTACTTTTATACTTTGGAATCCAATTTATGTGATGCGTCAGAGACACTTTGGTTTAGGCTATATTCTATATCTAGCTGGTGTAATTACTCTTGGTGTTATCTATATAAAGAGACGAAGAAGTAAGAACAGTCGCTACAGAAGCACAAACCTACAAAAACGGAAGAAACCAAGAATGAGGAACCTGTAGTAGAAGAGCAACCTGCTATAGGAAGAGCAGGCTGTTACTCAAGAAGAGTCAAAGCTAGAAGATGAGAATTCTAAAGAAGGAAGTAAAGTGGTATTGGACATCAATATAAACCGATGTTATAATACTGTGGCAAGCGAAAGGAGCTTTTTAGATGCTTAACGCTATATTAATGGTTGTATCGGCTTTGCTGATTGTTTTATCACTATTACAGGGTGGAAAATCTGACGGTATTTCTAGTGCATTTACTGGAAATGGTGGATTTAAATCTGTTGCTAACACTAAAGGAAAGAGGATCTGAAAAGGTCATTTTCTAATCTAACGTTGGTACTTGGAATTGCATTTTTTGCTTTAGTTATCGCGATAAGAGTGATTAAGTAACCGGTGAAAGCCGGTTTTTTCTTACGAAGAAACATTGGTTATTATCAGATATTGCTTATTACAGAGATACAGACTATATACAGTAGAAGAAAGTATATGGAAAAATTTAGAAACAGACGACTATTAGAATATATTGAAAATCATCCGAAGAAGAATCGTAGAGTGGACGATATTTTAAGTGCACTTGGGAATGACTTCCTCATCAGACTTTCGTGAAAGTAAGCCAAAGCATTATCTGAATTAGAACGTGAATTGTGCTATTTAGAGCAGATGACAACCAATATTTAACACAAAAAGCAGGCTGGAGTGTAGTGACTGGTAGAATTTCTATCAATCGTATCGGGTACTTGGTTTTGTAGACCGTGAGGATAGAATCTATTAGATTGATCCTACTGATCAAAATACTGCATTGGATGGAGATACTGTTCTTGTTCGTTGCAAGCCTTGGGAAACGTATGGCCAGGTTCTAAGAGTTATTGCACGTGCTAAAGATTTTATGATTGGTACATTCTTACCACGTGGAAAGAGGCTAAAGTTTATTCCTGATGATGAAAAGTTACAGGATAAGCTATTGACTGTAAAATATGATCAGGATTTTCTTCCTGTTGAGGGAATGAAGGTTCTTTGTCGTATACAGAAGTATGGTACTGCAATTGTTGTATACGTTGAACGTGTCATTGGTTATAAAGATGATCCAGGCGTAGATATTCTTGCGATACTTCTTGACCATGATATTGATCCACAATTCCCTGAAACTGTTATGGAAGAGGTTAAAACAATTCCCCAGGAAATTCAGGAAAGTGATAAGAAAGACCGCATTGATTTAACAAATGAAACAATCGTAACAATTGATGGAGATGATTCAAAGGATTTTGATGATGCTGTGAGTGTAACTCCTGTTGAAAATGGTTGGGTATTAAAAGTATCAATCGCGGATGTATCACACTATGTGACAGAAGGAAGTGCTTTAGATAAAGAAGCTCTTGCGCGTGGTTGTTCAACATACGTAACAGATAGAGTTGTACCAATGTTGCCCCATGAATTAAGTAATGGTATCTGTTCCTTAAATCCATATGTAGAAAGATTGACAATCACATGTCAGATGAATGTTGATTTTAATGGTAAGATTTCAGAATACTCTGTATATCCAAGCGTAATTCGTTCTACAGAACGTATGACATATGCAAATGTAAATAAGATTCTTGACGGTGATGAAAAACTTCAGGAGGGAATATAAGCATTTAGGTAATCTATTCTTTGATTTAAGAGATTGTGCTGATGCAATTCGTGCAAGTCGTACGGCAAAGGGTGCAATTGACTTCGATGGAACGGAAACTGTTGTGGAAGTTGATGAGAATGGTCGTCCAATTGATGTACATGCACGCATAAGTGGTCATGCAGAAAGAATGATTGAAGACTGTATGATTGCGGCCAATGTATCTGTGGCAAACTATATGAAGTGGTTAGATGTACCATCTATCTATCGTATTCACGAATCTCCAACCGCAAAGAAGATGAAAGAATTTGTTCGTATCTCGGAAGGTATGGGACATAAACTAGTATTAGGTAAAACAGCAATTTATCCAAATGAATTACAGAGATACTTAGCATCAGTACACGATATTCCTGAATATCCAGTATTAAGTACTATGCTACTAAGATGCATGCAAAAGGCAAGATATGATGCTTCTTGTGTTGGACATTTTGGTCTAGCAGAAGATGAGTATCTACACTTCACTTCTCCAATTCGTCGTTATCCAGACTTGATTGTGCATCGTATGCTACGTAAGTATTGTTTCCAAGCAAATGATAACTTAGAACAACGTGCAATTGATTTAGAAAAATGCAAAGAACAAGCCGAACATGCAAGCATTCGTGAAAGAAACAGTCAAGATGCAGAATATGCATGTGAAGATATGAAGATTGCTGAATACATGCATGAAAGAATTGGTAAGACATACTCTGGTATTATTTCAAGTATTACAAGTTTTGGGATGTATGTAAAACTGGAGAATACTGTAGAAGGTATGATTCGTGTTGCAGACTTAGATGATGACTATTATGAGTTTAATAAAGATCGTTTTGAACTTGTGGGTCAAAGACGTAAGAAGACATATCGTATCGGTATGCCTATAAAGGTAATGGTTGCTGATGCAAATAAAGATGCAGGTACTGTTGATTTTGCAATCGCAAAAAAATCTTCTAAATTTACTTCGGGACATAATCGTTTTTCAAACGACCATCGTTCAACATCATCACGTAAGCCAAGAGATGATAAGAAGTTCGGTGAAAAGAAATTTAGTAAAAAGAAGTTTGGTGATAAAAAATTTGGAGATAAGAAGGATAACAAATCATTCTCATCTTCCAAACGTGGTAAATTTGATGGTTCAAAACCAGGACATGCAAAACAAGGCGATAAGAAGCCTTTCTTTAAAGGGAAATCAGCCGGAAGGAAGATGACGCATGGCAGAAAAGACGCATGAAAAAACAGTAGCCCTAAATAGACGTGCTTCACACGACTACTTCCTTGAGGAGAAGTTCGAGTGTGGTATTGTTTTGACGGGTACAGAGATTAAATCAGTTAGACAGGGAAAGATTCAATTTCAAGATTCCTATATCTCAATTTATCGTGGTGAAGCTTGGATTAAGGGAATGCATATCTCTCCTTACAAGTATGGAAATATCTTTAACGTTGATGAAACTCGTGATCGAAAGCTACTATTACATAAGTTAGAGATTTTCCGTTTACATCAAAAAGTAAAGTTAAAAGGTTATACTCTAATTCCTGTACGCATGTACTTGAAGGATGGAAGAGCCAAACTTGAAATTGCATTAGCAAAGGGTAAAGATCTCTACGATAAGCGTGAAACAGAGAAATTACGCGATGCGAAACGTGCAATGGAAAAAGCGCTAAAATTACATTAATCAAAAAGTCGGAATTCAAAATTGGGTTTCGATTTTTTATACACTATAATCTAGTGTATCAATTCAGTGTATAATATCGTATAATCCAGATAGAAAATGATAGTGGAGTATACGATATGAAAACGACCAAAGATAGTGTTTTTGAATATATACAGAAAGAACTAATGACAAATGATGCGTGCAAGCAAGGTATCAATACCAATGTGATTGCACAGCATTTTGGACTTCAGAGATCAAATATCTCAACAATTCTAAATGAGTTAGTAAAAGAAGAGCGTTTGAGTAAAACAAATACAAGACCAGTTTTGTACTATTTGCCACAAAAAGAAAACAAAGAGATCTATAATGCAGGAAAACTTTTAATCGGTTCAGATGGGAGTCTTGCAAATGCAATTCAGGTTGCGAAAGCAGCTATTTTGTATCCAAATAAGAGCTTAAATGTGTTGGTGACAGCCAAGACTGGATGTGGTACGACACACTTCGTATACGGAATGTATTTCTTTGGAAAAGAATCAGGAATATTTAAAGCAGATAAGCCACTATTTAAGATTAATTGTCGCCATTATAAGGATAATATCGATAAGTTAAATGATATTCTTTTTAGACCTGATGATATGGAAAAATCCCTTTTTGCCCAAGCAAGAGGTGGAATGTTATTTATTGATAATGTAGATTTATTAGATTCTACAGGAAAAAGTAAATTATCGAACTTCTTGGAATTTGGAGTTGTATATGCTGAAATTAGCGGTCAAAAGTCTAGATTGTAATCAAACATTTTTGGTCGTATCATGTGGTCCAAATGGACTTAGCAGAATTATCACGGGAAAATTCCGATGATTATCAACCTTCCAAGTCTTGCAAGTCGTCCGATCAAAGAAAAACTTGCAATTATAAACTTCTTCTTTACGACTGAAGCGAATAATGCCAAGCGTAATATCGAAGTTAAACGAGAAGTATTAGATGCTTTATTACTGACAGAATTTCCATATAACATAAGAGGGTTAGAAATGGAAATTAAACGTGCCTGTGCAACATCATATGTACGAGTTATGGATGACCCAAATTCCAATATTGAGGTGACGATTCATGACTTTAGTGCAGATGTACAGAAGAGTCTTATGCGCATGCGTATTCAAACTACAGAGTTTCAATGACATTTTGGGGACACTAATCTTTATTTATCTATAATTGCGACCAAGATTATCAGATGGTTGAAAATGATAAGTCACGTGATTTGTATGAGGAAATGCGTATACAATATGCGGAACTTGTAAAGCATGGAATTGATAAAGATACGATTCATCACGTAGTAAATAGCCATGTAACAAATCTATTCAAGCGTTATAACTACTATCAGAGCTTTAATAATGATTATGACATTGAGCAATTATCTAAGATTGTAGATGATAAGATTATCCATATGGTTACAAAAATCATAAAAAGCATGCAAGCATGAATTACAAAGAGATATTCAAAGCAACAGGTATTCTATGGTTTATGTTTACATATGAATTCATTATTAACAGCGAAATTAGAGTAACTCACGTATCGAAGATAATCAAGTTGTTCATATCATTCAAAGATTATCCAAAGGAATATGCAATCTCAAATGAACTAGCGCAGATGTTTAGAGAAGAATTTGTATTGAACTTCCAATCCATGAAATCGTTATTATTACAATGTTCCTAATTAAAGATGAAGGAGGACACAAAGGGACATCAGTACTTCTTTATATCTTTCCATGGAAAAGGTGTAGCTTCATCATTAAGTGAAGTAACAGTACACTCACACATACAAACAATGGTATTCCTATGATCTTTGTTTAGAAAAGATTCTAAAAGAAGCCTTTACAGAAATTAAAAATTAATTACACGTATTGATGATGGACAAGGAATTATCGTCATTTATGATATGGGTTCTATTAAGACGATGTTAGATACGATTTCGGAAGAACTGAATATCAAGATTCGCTATATCTATTTTCCAATTACCATTAGTAGGATTGGATGTTGCACGTAAATGTGTACAAGAAGAAGATTTAGATTATGTGTATCATACAACGATGCGTGAATTAAAGAATATGATGCATATTAGTGATTCTAGAAAAGAAATTATCATTACACTTTGCCATACTGGCGAAGGTGGTGCATTCCAGTTAAAACAATATATTGATCAACATTCTAATCTTGGTATCAAGACAGTGCCACTTGCGATATCTAGACGTGAAGAACTGATTCAACAGGTGATGGAATTAAAGAAGATTTATCGTGTTCACTGCTTTGTTGGAACATATGATCCTAAACTGTTAGGAATTCCATTTATTTCAATTACAAAAGGTATTTGAAAATAAACCTACTGACATTGATAAGATTCTGATGTTTGAGCCTATCCAGTCAAAACAGCTGGACTATGAAGCGGTATATACTTTCTTAGATGAACAATTTAAATATATATCCGTTTCTAAATTAAAAGACGACTCTGCCATCTATATGATGAGTTTGAAACTATCTATTCTCTTTAAACACTGATCAAAAAGCAGGTCTATTCGTACATATTGCTTGTCTATTAGAAAATACAAAAGCAAGGTGTAAGACAAAGCTGGGATAAGAAGATAGATGAAATTCTTGATGAGTATCCAGATGATTTTAAGATTGTATCTAAGATATTAAAACCTTTAGAAAAAGCTTTTTAAAGTTATTATTGAAGATAATCATATCGCAACAATTATTATGATATTAAAGAGTTATAACAACATGCATACATAAAAGAGCAGGAGTATTCCTGCTCTTAATTTAATAATCGTCTGTATTGCCAAATTTCTTTTGAAGAAAAAGAACGAAGTACTTTTATGTTTTTCGGGTTGAGGCATATGGAAGGTCTGAATACCTTCACGCTTATTTAAGATATCATTACGCATGTCATATAGCGTACGGGACATTCTTCCGAAACTAATCCATTGGTAGAATGATCTAACAAGGAAATTTTTTTGTTCTAATTCATCATCATGTCCGCTAACGAACTGTTCAAAATCAATCTTTAGACCATCCTTTGTTTCTTCTGTATGATAAGTGACACGAATAAAACTGGTCATAGAACGCATCGTAGATTGATATACACTACCACGCTGGTATTCATCTATCGTTACTTTGCACTGAGCGAGGCTTATTATCATAAAGTAAGTCCTTTTTTTAATTGCACTCTTTTTCAATTTTTCTTTTTGAGGATTTTGGATATTTTCCAAAACCTGTTCTTCAAGATAGTCATATGAACTCATCTGAAGTAATATTAAATGTTCTTGTTAGTTTCATGGTTGTATTATAACATGCAAAGAAATACTGTTTTTCCATTCACTTTGTGTTTAGTGTATACATGATTCCTATAATTTAAACACTAGCTATTTTTGATGAAACAAAAATATATACACTATTACATAAAGAACTATTTTAATCTTCAAAAATTAATGAAAAATAGTGTTTTATACACAAAATTTTAGTGTATAAAAATCAGACATTAAAAGCTCTGCAAAGCGCTTTGACAATGAGTTAGTAGAAATATACAAAATAGGAATTGTCAAAACAAATGATGAAAGGGAAATTCAAGATGGCTGAAGAAAAATTAGAAAATCAACAGACAGATGAACAATCATCAGAACTGATTTCGTTCGGAATTATCGCGAATGCTGGTGATGCAAGGTCATTTTGCTTTCCAAGCATTGGATGCCGCAAAACACGGTGACTTTGCGCAAGCGAATGAACTGATGAAGAAATCGGAGGAATCATCTACATTAGCACATAAGGCACAAACAGACTTGTTATTTAAGGAGATGAATGGTGGACACACAGAAGTAAATGTACTTCTTGTTCATTCACAAGATCATTTAATGACAAGTATGCTAGCGCAAGAATTAATCAAAGAATTAATAGAATTGTACAAAAACAAATAGAAGAATGGAGGAAAGAATCATATGAAAAGTTTTATTGGTTTGTGCAGGTGGATATGTCTACAGGTCTTCTCATGAAGAAAATGGAAAAGTATTGGGAAAGAGAACGGTGAGGATAACTCAATTAATGCAGTAGGGCTTAGTGAGTATCAAGATGTATATAAAGATTACGACATCATCATGACAGGACCACAGGTAAGCTACCGATTAAATCAGATTAAGGAAGATACAGGTCTTCCATGTGAAGGAATTCCTTCATTTGATTACGCAATTGGTAACTGTGCAAATATCATGAAGATTGCAAATCGTTTTATATGAACAGAAAATAATTTAGAAAGAGAATAGGGGAAAATTAAAATGGATGGGTATTTAACAGTCCTTTAATGATCAAACTTCAAGACTTTGGTCAAAAATTAGGATCTAACAAATTTTTATCAGCGTTACAAGCAGGTATGATGTCCTGTATGGCACCAATCATGGTAGGTTCAATCTTCTCAATCATTTGTGCTGTTGGACCAATGTTTGGTTTATTCCAAAATGGAGATGCGGTTTACAATATCTTGTATGCACCATATCACTTCACAATGGACTTATTAGCACTTTGGATTGTACTATTAATTGCTTTCAACTATGCAAAGTCTATTAATTTAAAGGCGCCAGTTATGTCTGCAGTTCAGACAGCTGTATGTTTTGTACTATTGGCTTGCACATGGGGTAAAAATGAAGCAGGTGCGAGTGTAATTGATGTTACATATTTGGGCGCACAAGGTATGTTCATTAGTTTCTTCTGTATGTTTCTTTGTATGCCATATTGAAAAGTTCTGCCAAGAGAAAGATATTCGTATCAAGATGCCGGATGTATGTCCTCCATCACTCGTAAATGGTTTCTCTGCGATTCTTCCATTATTATTCGCAATCGTACCATTATATGCACTTGAAGTTGTAATTAGCACAGCTACTGGTGGTGTATATGGTGTATGTTCAGGCTTCATGGCTGTATTATCAGCACCTTTGAATGCACTAGTATCTGTACCTGGTATGTTTATCTTAGTACCATTTGCAGCTCTATTATGGTGCTTTGGTATCCATGGAACAATCATTATCATCTCTGTCTTAATGCCATTAATGTTACAAGCTTTCGCTGCTAACGCAGCTGCATATGCACAAGGTGGTTATGGTGCACTTGTATTCTATCCGGTAGCACTATTTAGTGCATTAGCAACTTGCGGTGGATCGGGTAATACACTTCACTTGTTATCTTTGGTCTAAAGGCTAAATCTGAGCAGATTCGTGCAGTATCTAAGATTGCTTTAGTACCTGGTTGGTTTGGTATCAATGAGCCTGTTACATTTGGCATGCCTATTATGTACAACCCAATCTTATGTATCCCTTACGTATTAAACGTTGTTGTGGTAATGGCTTGTACATTATTCATGTATAAGATTGGTTTCTTAGTTCCAGGTTTTGTTCCAATTATGACATTAATGCCTAGGATTTGGGCTCATTCTTATCAACACTTCGTTGGCAGAATGCAATCTGCAGGATATCTAACGATGATTCCTGCAGGTCTTATATGCGTATCCATTCTTCAAACTATATGACAATCAATTATACAAGAAGGAACAAGAAGCAAAAGCCGCTGAAGCAGCAGCCGCAAAGCATAATCATAGGAAATATATGATGACGTTAGGAGTTTCTACCTGACGTCTTCATTTTAAAGAAAAAGATATTCATGAATCATCATGTGATGAAAGGAAGGTAGATTTATGGGTTTTCCAAAAGGATTTTACTGGGGTGGCGCAACAGCTGCCAATCAATATGAAGGTGGATGGAATGAAGGTGGAAGAGGTCTAGCAATGACCGATGTTACTACAGGTGGCACGAAAGATACACCACGTTATGTAACATATCGAAATGCGGACGGTACAGCTGGAAAATACACAATGTTTGGTGGGAAGTTACCAGAAGGTGCTAGCTACGCAGTTCTAGACGACTATTACTATCCAAATCATATTGGAACAGACTTCTATCATCACTACAAAGAAGATATCGCATTGTTTGCGGAGATGGGATTTAAGATGTTCCGTATGTCAATCTCATGGCCAAGAATCTTCCCACATGGTAATGATGAAAAACCAAATCAAGAAGGTCTAGATTTCTATCGAAACGTATTTGAGGAATTACATAAGTACGGTATTGAACCACTTGTGACAATCTCACATTATGATGAGCCCACTCTATATCGAAGAACATTTAGGTGGTTGGCAGAATCCAGAAACAATTGGATTATACGAGAAGTATTGCCACGTCATTTTTGAAGAGTACAAAGATCTTGTTAAATATTGGCTAACATTTAATGAAATTAATTGCTTATTAATGATTGCAGCATTTATGCCAAATGCACCAAAGGAATTATTACAGTCATCCTATATCAAATTACATCATCAATTTGTCGCAAGTGCAAAGGTTGTAAAATACGCACATGAAAAGTATCCACAGTTTGAAATGGGATGCATGATTGCAGGTATGATTTCCTATCCATTAACTTGCGATCCTAAGGATGTTCTTGCAAATCAACAGCGTACGCAAGACTCATTCTACTATTGTGGTGATGTGATGGTACGTGGCTATTATCCAGGATATGCAAGGAAGACATGGAAGAAGTTAGAATTAGATGCTTCACTTTTTGAAAAAGATACACAGATTCTAAAAGAAGGACATGTAGACTTCTTTAGCTATAGCTATTACGCAACAAGTTGTGAAACGACACATAAGGATTCTGAAAGAGATGGTGCTGGTAACCTTTCGATGGGCTATCAGAATAGCTATATCAAATATTCAGAATGGGGCTGGAGTATGGACGCAGATGGTTTACGTTTCTCCCTCAATGAAATCTATGACCGCTATCAAGTACCAGTGATGGTTGTAGAAAATGGTTTAGGTGCTATCGATACATTTGAAGATGGTAAGATTCATGATCCATATCGTATTGAATATATGAGAGCCCATGTAAAGGCAATGGAAGAAGCACTGAATGATGGTGTAGATCTCATCGCATATACGCCATGGGGCTGTATTGATCTAGTTTCCGCAGGAACAGGGGAAATGCGCAAACGCTATGGCTTCATTTACGTAGATATGGACGATGAAGGTAAGGGCACGTTAAAACGTTATCGCAAAAGATAGTTTCTATTGGTATCAAAAGTGTATTCAATCTGACGGAACAGATTTAGATTAAAAATAATTCAGAAAGGATAAATAATATGAGTTTTCCAAAAGAGTTTTTATGGGGTGGTGCTACAGCTGCTAACCAATATGAAGGTGGTTGGCAAGAAGATGGTAAAGGCATCAACACCAGTGATACATTAACAAATGGTTCTCACACAGTTGCACGTCGTGTAACTTGGAAGAATCCTACAACAGGTGAGACGGGTAGTACACCTATGATGTTCTTTTCTGGGCAGGATTTTATAGCAGAAGGTACAATTCCAACAGTTTTAGATGGAGAATATTATCCTAGCCATGTCGCAACAGATTTCTATCACCACTACAAGGAAGATATTGCCTTAATGGCAGAGATGGGATTTAAAACATTCCGCATGTCCATGAACTGGGCGAGAATTTTCCCAAATGGTGATGATGAAACACCAAATAAAGCAGGCTTGAAGTTCTATGATGATGTATTTGATGAGTGTAAGAAGTATGGTATTGAACCACTTGTAACACTATCTCACTATGAAACTCCAATTGGTTTAACCATCAAATATGGTGGTTGGAAGAATCGTAAATGCATTGATTTCTTTGAGAAGTACGCAACTACAGTAATCAAGCGTTACGTTGGAAAAGTAAAATACTATCTAACATTTAATGAAATCAATATTATGTCTTGGATGCCTTACATGGCTGGTGGAATCATTGATTTCTCAGACCAGGCAAAAGCTCAGGGTGCACATAATCAATTCGTTGCGAGTGCGAAAGTAGTGAAGTTTACACATGAAAACTATCCGGAGATCAAGATTGGACAGATGCTTGCATACCAACCAACGTATACATATACATGCGATCCAGCAGACCAGATTCTAGCATTAGAACGTGAACAACAGACAATTTGGTATTCTGATGTACAGACTGGTGGACATTATCCAGAATATAAGTTGAAAGAATATGAGCGTAAGGGAATTAAACTAGATGATACACCGGAGGATTATGAATTACTTCGTAACTACTCTGCTGACTTCTTAAGTTTCTCTTGTTACGGTAGTTCAACTGTTACAACACACGAAGTAAAGGATAATGTTGGCGGTAACTTTGTAATGGGTGTTCCCTAATCCATATCTAAAGACAAATGCATGGGGTTGGGCAACAGATCCTGCATGTCTACGTTTAGCATGCAATACACTATTCTATCGTTATAACAAGCCAATTTGGATTGTAGAGAATGGTATTGGATGGCAAGATAAACTAGAAGCTGATCATACAATTCATGATGATTATCGTATTGATTATCTTCGTCAGAACATTCAGTCCATGGATGATGCTATCAATAAAGATGGTGTTGATCTAATGGGTTATACAATGTGGGGCTGTATTGACTTAGTATCTGCAGGTACTGGCGAAATGCGTAAACGTTATGGTTTTGTATATGTAGACCGTGATGATGAAGGCAAGGGAAGCCTAGCACGCTATAAGAAAGATAGTTTCTACTGGTATAAGAAAGTCATTGCGACACAAGGTGAGGATTTAGATTAGTGTAAGGGTGACGGTGTATATCGTCATCCTTTTAAGGAGTTTATTATGAAGAAGTTTATGATACGTGCAGATGACTTGGGTTTTTCCAAGGCAGTAAATTATGGTATTTTTGAAACAGTTAAAAATGGGTTAATCAAAAATATTGGCTTTATGGTAAACATGCATGCATCTATACATGGATACGAACTAGTAAAAGATTATGATATCTGTCTTGGACAACATACAAATGTTTGTGTGGGGAAACCTATCAGTGATCCAACAAAAATACCAAGTTTAGTGAATGAAAATGGCGAGTTTAAATCAAGTAGAGAATATCGTACGGCAAAAGAAGATTTTGTCGTATTAGATGAAGCTATCCTTGAAGTCGAAGCGCAGTATAAAAGATTTAAAGAAATTACTCACCAAGAACCAGCTTATTTTGAAGCACATGCAGTCATGAGTCAAAATCTTATGAAGGCAATTGAGATTGTTGGTGAAAGACATCAATTAAAAACATTGAATATGACATTTGATGGTACTCCAATGATTGTGAATGGAAAACCAATCTATATGCATATGGATAGTATGTTTCCAGATTATGATCCAATGCAATCGTTTCTACAGATGTTAGAAGCAAAAGAAGATGGCTATCATATGATGGTATTCCATCCAGGATATCTAGATCAATACATTACAGAAGTCTCATCACTTACAACACCACGTATCAAAGAAGTAGATATGTTAGTCAGTGATGTGTTCAAAGAATGTATTCAAACAAATCAAATTCGGTTGTGTACATATGATGAGGTATAAAAACACATCTTTAACATGTATTTCCTTAAGAGATGATTCATGCGTAGGGTAGAGAATACAGGTCATAAAGGATACGATTTTGTATTCTATAATCCATATTTAAAAGCAATTAAACAGTTGAAATAATCAATAATGACAAATTGAATCAACAGTAAAAATGTTGAATAGAAAGAAGGTAAAAACTATGAGCTTTCCTAAAAATTTTTTATGGGGTGGCGCAACAGCCGCAAATCAATGTGAAGGTGCTTGGAATGTCGATGGAAGAGGTCCAGCTTTAACAGATGTTAAAACAGGAGGAAGCGTAAATTCTCCTCGCCTTGTAACATATATCGATAAAGATGGAAACCCACAAGCACAACCAAAGATGCCTGGTGGTATCCCAGAAGGTGCACATTATGCAGTGTTAGATGGTTATCTTTATCCTAACCATGATGGTATCGATTTCTATCATCATTACAAGGAGGATATCGCATTATTTGCGGAGATGGGATTTAAAACATTCCGCATGTCCATTTCATGGTCTAGATTATATCCAAATGGTGATGAGGAAACACCAAATCAAAAGGGAATTGAATTCTATCGCAATGTATTCAATGAACTGAAGAAGTATAATATTGAGCCACTCGTAACAATTTGGCATTTTGATACACCACTCTATCTTGAAGAAAAGTTTGACGGTTGGAAGAACCGTAAGCTAATTGACTTATATGTTCGCTTTGCGAAAACTTGCTTTACAGAATTCAAGGGACTTGTAAAGTATTGGTTAACATTTAATGAGATAAACAATACAATCATGTTCTTAGATATGTTTGGACAGAAGGTGACAGATACAGACTTCCAAAATGCATATCAGGCATTGCACCATCAGTTTGTCGCTAGTGCAAAGGCTGTGCAGATTGGTCATGAAATTGATCCAGAGAATAAGATTGGATGTATGATCTGCGGTATTACATTCTATCCAATGACTTGTGATCCAAAGGATATCTTGTTGAATCGCCATACATGGGAAAAGAATATTTTCTATTGTGGAGATGTACAGTGTAAAGGTAAGTATCCTACATTCGCAGAACGTTTATGGAAAGATCATAATGTGAAGCTAGAAATCTTACCAGAAGACTTGGAAGATCTAAAGAAGGGAATAGTTGATATGTATTCCTTCTCCTACTACATGTCTACTGTTGTGACAACACATAATGTTACAGATAAGGTATCAGGTAACTTCTCGGCAGGAGCAAGAAATGAGTATCTTCAGTACTCTGACTGGGGTTGGGCAACTGATCCAACAGGTTTACAGTACTATCTAGAGATGATGTATGACCGCTATGAAAAGCCATTACTCATTGTTGAAAATGGTTTAGGTGCATTTGATACAGTGGAAGAAGATGGTAGTATCCATGATCCATTCCGTATTGACTACTATCGCCAACATATCGAAGCAATGTCTAAGGCAATTGATAATGGTGTTGATCTGATAGCATATACAACTTGGGGCTGCATTGACTTAGTATCTGCAGGTACTGGCGAAATGCGCAAACGTTATGGTTTCATCTATGTTAATAAACATGATGATGGAACAGGTGATTATTCTAGAAGCCGTAAAGATTCCTTCTATTGGTATAAGAAGGTGATTGCATCAAATGGAGAAGATCTAGCATAAGTTTTTAAACTATCTTCTTGATGTATGGAGGATTAAACAATGAAAATCATAGGGATTGATATTGGTGGCAGTTCTATCAAATATGCAGTAGTTGATGAGAATCGAGTTATTCTTTCTAAAGGGAGAGTAAAAACACCAGTTGATGAATCTATCAATATTACCGAATCAAAATATGTCATACAAGATTTGTACGATGTAATTGATACATTTATTCCAAGTGATATTGATGGTATCGCCATTAGTATGCCTGGAAGAATTGATTCTGAAAGAGGAATCGCAATCACTGGTGGAGCGTTACTATACATCAAAAACGAACCGATAGAGGAATACTTTTCGAATAAATATCATGTTCCAGTATGGATTGGTAATGACGCAAAATGTGCTGGTATGGCAGAAGTAGGATATGGTGTACTACAGGATGTGGATGATTCTCTGGCTATAATTCTAGGTACTGGTATTGGTGGATGTCTAATCAAAGATAAGCAAGTTCATAATGGCAAGCACTTTACTGCTGGAGAGGTATCTTGTATCTATGTAGACACACCACCAAAGCCCGACTTTAGCAATTCCTGGGCAATGATAAATGGCATCAATGGACTATTACAATGTGTACAAAAACACCTAGGTGTAAATGAAAAATTTTGTGGTGAAGAAATATTTGAACTGGCTAATCAAGGAAACATACAGGTTTTAAATGCCTTGGATGAGTATTGTATGAATCTTGCAGTCCAGCTTTACAATATTCAAACAATCTTTGATCCTGAAAAGATAGCGATTGGTGGAGGTATCTCTGCACAACCGATACTCATAGAGAAAATCAATGAACAGTATCAGAAGTTATTTGTAGAATTCTTGCCAGTACGACCAGTACCAATCGTTGCATGCATGTTTCAAAATGATGCAAATCTAATAGGTGCATATTATGAGTTAAGAAAGAAGATGGGGTAATACTCCATTTTCTTTTTAAACTCAGAGTTTCATTTTTAGCAAGGTACTTGCAATGAATCTTGTAGCGTGATATATTCCAATTGCGTTACAAATAACGAATGGGGCTGTCATGGTTTCGACAGGTTTATGTTTGATTTGTGCGGCAGTGGAGTGGTGACCTAATCACTAAATAAATTTAAACGCAAATAGAACAAATAGTTTCGCTTTTGCTGCCTAAGAACGCTAGATGCGTTGCAGCAACCCAATCAATGCTTTAGCCATTCTGTATTGATTGCGTAAATAAATGGATACGGTGAACCCAATGCCTGTAGGGGGAACCCGACAATTTACAGGTAAATTCAATAACTTGTTCGCTCACTGTCGTGGTTATTGTCTTACTTTACAGTGAGATAAACTGTAGATGCGCAAATGTGGGACTATTCTTGGACAGGAGTTCGACTCTCCTCAGCTCCACTGAACGATAAAAACGACCTTAGAGTCGTTTTTATTATGACCATGTATAAAGAATTTGAATATTGTGAATTACATTGTTAGTTATAGTGAACTGTGCTAATCTAAAACTGAAGTTAGATTAAATTTTGAACTAATAATGAAGTTGTTACGTGATTTTGACTATAAGTATGATTGAAAGGAATAGTGATACGAATGCTAAGTCAGAAAGAAAAGACAACAATTACAAGAAAATATCAAAAGAGAATGAAACGTGCATGTCAAAATTTTCTTGCTAAACGGTATGGGTTAGATCAGGTTGATTCTTATTGGCAAAAAATAGAAGAACGATATAATCAAATCTTTAGATGAAGCACCAGATATTGGTGGTGAAGCAAATTCAATGAGTCACAATCTCTATGAAGTAGCGTGGATAATCGCTCTCTATGATGTGGTTGGAAGAAATCTAACAACGGAAGAAATCAATACTGTAATTCATGATGTTATGGAAGATGGTTTGAATACACTTCGAAAAATTCCAGGTAAGTTTTTGCTTGAAAGAAAATTTCATACGAAATCTTATCATTAAATCGTTAGATAAATATCAGAAAAAACTAGAGCCACATCTTCACAATGATTGGCACAATACTTGGGGAATGGAAGTACAACATGATATCGATGATGGTATTCACTTTGTACTAAGAGGATGTCCGATTAAAGACTATTGTGAGGAACATGAAATGATGGAGATCTTGCCACATTTTTGTAATATGGATCATCAGATGATACAAGCATTACAATTATATTTGATACGGTCAAAGACATGTTCAAATGGCGATGAGACCTGTGAGTATACAATCGTAACAAATGATAATATTTTTGGTAGAAAAAAATCCTATTATTGTTAAGGATGATGGATTAATTCTGACAAAGAAAATATAACTTCAAATACTGAAAAAAATATAAAGAATTCTAATTTTAAGGTTGTCTAACAATAAGAATTTTTAAGTAAGATGTGTTTCCTATTATTTCTTTTTGATTTTTGGTGATACTATAGTTCTATGGAAAAGGGGTTACTATGTTAAAACAAATTAAATGGAGATCTATATTAGTTGGAATTGGATATATTCTTGCAGGTTTATTACTAATCGTTTATCCAGAAAGTAGTAGAGATCTCATTGCTTATGTATTAGGTATTGCATTAGTTGTATATGGTATTGTTTCTCTTACAACATACTTTGTTATCAATGTAAAAGAAAGTTTGCGTCGTAATGAATTCTCGATTGGCATCATGGCAATCTTAGGTGGTCTGATCATTATCTTTAAACAACAGATTTTACTGGATATTATTCCAATTCTACTTGGGCTTGTTATTATTGCGGATGGTTTTGATAAGTTACAGAATGCAGTCGTTGCGAAACGTATTGGTTCATCTCAATACGCAACATACATTGTATTAGCGGCAGTATCTATTGTTCTTGGCTTCATTGTGATGTTTGTTTTGACTGGAGCAGAACTACAAAAAATCTTGTTTGTTGTGATTGGAGTAAGTTTAGTTTACTGTGGAGTTTCTGATATCTTCGTGGTCTTATTTATCGCAGATAAATTCCATAAGTTTTTAAAGAGCTTTGAAGTAAATGGAAAGATTATTGATGCAGAAGTTGAAGAAGAAAGACTAGTAGAAACTGAAAAAGAAAATAGTGAAGAAGAGAAGTCGGAATAGCCTGACTTCTCATTTTCAATACAATCACTTAAAATAGATACATGGAGGAAGTTTTTAATGTTTAATGATTGGTTTAAAATTGGTCCTGTAACTGTACATGGATATGGATTCATGATTGCAGTTGGTATTTTGTTTGCATTCTGGTTATCAGAACGTCTAGCAAAAAAGCAAGGACTAGAATATGAAAAGATTGATGGAATGATTTTCTTTATCATCATCTTTGGATTTATTGGAGCGAAGTTACTCTATATTGCGACGGTATGGGATACATTTGTTAAGAATCCTGTCGTAATTTTGAGTAATGAAGGATTTGTAGTCTATGGTGGTATTATCGCTGGCATTATTGCGGCGTGGATCTACTGTAAGTGGAAGAAGTGGGACTTCATGAAGTATGCAAATGTATTAATGCCTGCAGTTTCACTGGGACAAGGCTTTGGACGTATTGGATGTTTCTTTGCAGGATGCTGTTATGGTATTCAAACAACAGCTTGGTATGGTGTTGAATTCCCAGCAGAGTCTCTTGGACCTGGTGCTGGTATCAAGGTTGTTCCTACAGAGTTAATTTCTTCTGCTGGTAACTTCTTAATCTTTGCATTCTTATTGAGAAACTTATTGAAGGGTAAAGCATCCTGAAGATACAGCAGCGTGGTATTTAGTTCTTTATGGATTAGGTAGATTCTTAGTTGAGTTCTTACGTGGTGATTTAATCCGTGGACAGATTTGGATTTTCTCTACATCACAGTTTATTTCTATCTTTGTATTCTTAGCAGGAGCATTCTTGTTATGGTATAGACAGAATCATTCGGACTTGAAAAAGGAGGTAGCCGCATGAGAATCGGTATTGCAAACGATCACGCATCCGTAGAGATGAAGAAGGAACTTGTTGCGTATCTTGAATCACAAGGTCATGAGGTTGTTAACTACGGTACAGATTTATCTGAAAGCACAGATTATCCTATCTGGGGTGAAAAGGTATCAATGGCTGTTGTAAATGGTGAAGTAGAACGTGGTATCGCAATCTGTGGAACTGGTGTTGGAATTGGTATTGCATGCAATAAAGTGAAAGGTATTCGTGCATGTATCTGCTCTGAACCATATAGTGCTAGATATTCAAGATTACATAATAACGCAAATGTCATCGCTTTTGGTTCAAGAGTCATTGGAATTGAAACAGCGAAGATGCTTGTAGATGAATTCATGAATACTGAATTTGAAGGTGGTCGCCATGAACGTAGAGTTAATATGGTGATGGACATTGAAGCGAGAAACTTTTAACCGGTGAATACCGGTTTTTTTCTTTTGTCCAAAAAAAACCTTCACGAATGTGAAGGTTATTGTACTACTGGTAATTCAAAGTCTTCTTTCTTTTCAAGAATCGCCATGAATTCTTCGCCAGTAATTGTTTCTTTTTGATATAAGAACTGTGCAATTCGATCAAGATCTGCTTTATGTTCCGTTAATAGTTGTTTTGCTTTCTCGTGTTGTTGTTTTACGAGTGTTACAACCTTTTGATCGATTGTTGAAGCTGTACCATCTGAACATGCTAGTGAAGCATCACCACCAAGGTATTTGTTATTTACAGTCTCCATTGCGACCATATCAAATTCATCACTCATACCATAACGTGTAATCATGGCACGAGCAATCTTTGTTGCTTGTTCGATATCATTGGATGCCCCAGTAGTGACTTGTCCAAATTCAACTTCTTCTGCTGCACGACCACCTGTAAGTGTGGCAATACGGTTTTCTAATTCGGTCTTTGTATAGAGTGGGTGATTACCTTCTTCTACTTGCATTGTATAACCTAGAGCACCACTTGTACGTGGGATGATTGTAATCTTCTGTACTGGTGCACTATGTGTTTGTAATGCCGCAACTAATGCATGTCCAACTTCGTGATATGCAACAACTAACTTTTCTTTATCTGTTAAAATTGCATTCTTCTTTTGATATCCTGCAATAACAACTTCGATACTTTCTTCTAAGTCTTTCTGACTTACTGCATTTCTCTTTTCACGTACAGCACGTAAAGCTGCTTCGTTGATGATGTTCGCAAGTTCTGCACCAGAGGCACCAGAAGCCATGCGTGCAACTACGTTATAATCAATACCTGGCTCTGTCTTAACTTTCTTTGCGTGTACCTTTAAGATATCTTCACGACCTTGAAGGTCAGGTAACTCAACTGGTACACGACGGTCAAATCTTCCTGGACGTAGTAGAGCAGGATCTAGATTTTCAGGACGGTTTGTAGCTGCTAGTACGACAATACCATTATTACCTTCAAATCCATCCATTTCTGTGAGTAACTGGTTTAATGTTTGTTCACGTTCATCATTACCACCAAAGTTACCTGCATTACGCTTACCACCAATCGCATCGATTTCATCGATGAATACAATACATGGTGCTTTTTCTTTTGCGTCTTTAAATAAACTACGAACTTTAGAAGCACCCATACCTACGAACATCTCTACAAACTCTGAACCCGAGATAGAGAAGAATGGTACGTTTGATTCACCTGCAACTGCCTTTGCAAGCATGGTCTTACCTGTTCCTGGAGGACCAACTAAGAGAATACCCTTTGGCATTGTCGCACCAATGGATTTAAACTGATTTGGATCATGTAGGTAGTTTACAATTTCCTGAAGGTTCTCTTTGGCTTCATCTTCACCAGCAACATCGTGGAAACGAATTGTTGTTTTATCTTTATCGTATACACGAGCATTTGACTTACCTAGGTTAAACATACCACCTAGACCGCCACCTCCAAGTGGAGAATCCTTTCCGCCTTGCATTGTACGGTTAACATAACGCATTAACATTACCGCAATGATGATTGGAAGAATCCAACCAAAGAAGATGTTCATAAATAGAGAACCCTGTTGCACACGTGTACCAGAAAATTTCACATCATGAGTTTCGAGACGATCAACTAAATCAGGGTCATTTACTTTTACAGTAGAGTATACTGTATCACCATCTTTGAGCTTATATACAATCTGAGAAGACTCAATTGTCACCTCATCAATTTTGTCATCGGTGGTTTGTTGAATAAATGTACTATAAGGAACTTCTTCAATTTGTGCCTGCTGAAGAACAGGTCGTAAAACCAAGTTGAGTAATACTAATACAATTGCGACAAATGCATAGTAGTACACAAGAGGTTTTTTCTTCTTGTTATCATTCATATATAAAACTCCTTTCGGATAAAAAGATTTTAGCACATTCATTTATAGAGTGCTAACGAAATACTATGTGATTTCGTGTGAAAAAATGATGTAGCATGTAAGAGATGAATAAAAATTTCTTATAATAGAGGAAAATAAGGAACGAGAAACTACTAAAAATTTTTGATACAGTATTCTTTTTTAGATTAGAATGTGATGTTTTTGCATATAATTAGAATTAGAAAAGTTTTTCCATCCAGAGGACTGTAACAAATTTTCAAAGAATATGTACTTAAAGCCAAGAATTTGTAGTTCAAAGAAAGTAGTGGAAAATCTTTTATGGAAGGGTAATTGTATGAAAAATAGATACTAGAGAAATTAAAATAACATATGATTATTATTCTTGCTTTCTGTGGAGTAGCTGTAAGCAATTTTGAACATGGTATACAGTTTGTTTGTACTGATGAAAGAAGCCGTATATTAAAAAGGATTTGGATGTAAATATTCTATATATATCTTATGTAAAGAGGATGCTTGTATTGTATCTTATTCACCTAAATATCAACCTTATTTTGATGAACTTACACAACTAACAGATGTAAAGGAATTGATTGCTACAATCAACCAGTCTTATCCTTTGAAAGGATATCAATTAATGGAGTTTGTAGAGGAGCGTGTTTTTGATTATAAAGATGCAAGAATGCTGAAAAAGAGATGATTATCCACTGTTTGAGACTTTTTTCAAAAAAGCATATCCATCAGTTTCTGAAATAGGTTGGCTCAAAGCCTATTTTGAAGGAAAAGTGGATAAAGGCTTTTTCTTTGGATATATCATTGATGATGAACTTGTAGCGTTATGTGATGCCCCAGATATGCCATATATGGAGGGGTATATTCAGCATACAGGAATAGTAACTTTACCCGAGTATAGAAGAAAAGGCTATGCAAAATTATGTGCAGCACTAGCAACACATCACCATATTCAATCAGGTATTGTTCCTCAATGGGAATGTACTTTAGATAACGTTGCATCGATTCAAAGTAGCAAAATCAATCGGGTATAAAGAGTTTGCTACAGAGCCTTTTATCTTTGAGGAATCATAAAGTGAAAAACTATTTATAAATGAAGAGAAAGGAAACGAAGTTATCAAACTAGTATACTGCACTACATGCAGAATATGATTTTAGCATATGTCGTTAAATATATAAAAATTATGATTATTAAGTTTAGAAAGTAGGATAAAATATTTAATATACAAAATTAATCTATTGATTTTTAGGTAATATAGGATAGTTAGTAGGAATTAATTCTAAAGGAGGTGATACGATGAAAAGTAACATACTTAAATCACAGTGGTATATTAGTTGAACTCAAAAGATTGCTACTGTATATTTTGACTACTACAGAGGGAGAACTACCACCCTTCTCGATAAGGGAGAAGGATGTAATTGTGTTTTTGTAGTCATTCTCATAATGATCACTATAATCCGTTGATTTTTGATCTTCTCAATCAGAGAGGGATGCGTTATCAAGCTGTATTAGCAAACGACATCAGTGATGAAATAGATCTGTCGAAGATAAAGCGTACGCTTTGTTGAAACCTGATAAATGCTATCAGTTTGACGGTGGGATACAAGTTGAGACTTTACTTTCAAACGATAGTGGTGTCGCATTCATTGTGAGTACGGATGAAGGAATGATTTATCATAGTGGTGATTTAAACGATTGGTATTGGGAAGGGTGAGCCAGAAGAGGAAAACCAAGAACTTCGCACTATATATCACACGGAGATTGGAAAAATTAAGGGCAGACATTTTGATGTTGCTTTTGTTCCACTTGACCCAAGACTGGAAGCTCACTACGCCGATGGGTTATTATATTTTCTAGAAAATGTGGACTGTGATGCCGTATTTCCAATCCACTACTGGGGAGATCCTAGCGTGATTCAGCGCTTTATCACTGAATACCCAGAGTATCAGGCACGTATTAGAAACACAGAGACAGCGAGAGGAGAAATGATATGAAATTTAAGATGATTCACGAGAATTTGAATGTATCCGACTTGGATAAATCCATCCGCTTCTATAACGAAGCTCTTGACTTACACGAGGTAAGAAGAAAGACAAGCGATGATTTTATCATTGTGTATTTAAAGAGTGAGGTTGGCGATTTTGAGTTGGAGCTTACATGGCTTAAAGACCATCCTCAGCCATATGATTTAGGTGAGTGCGAATTCCATCTCGCATTTTGGACAGATGATTTTGAAACTGCACATAAAAAGCATCAGGAGATGGGTTGCATTTGTTTTGAAAATGAAGCAATGGGTATCTACTTTATTGAAGACCCAGATGGATATTGGCTCGAAATTTTACCATAATGAAAGGACAGAAACGACTTTGCTATACTCATATGCAAATCTAGTGAAAATTGCTTAAGCGATACAGTCTCTTTATTATCTATGGCGTCCTCGATGCGATTTGAACGCACGACCTACTGCTTAGGAGGCAGTCGCTCTATCCAACTGAGCTACGAGGACGTAGGGAATCATGGATGATACATTTTGGAATGTATATTAAGACCACCATATTTAATATTATACTTTTTGAAATTGTTTGTTATATTTAAGCACATTTTCTATCAATTTAAAAATGATTTATATTGCTATGTTTTTGAATAATTATTCTGAATTTTTGAAAATTTAATTACATAGATTATGAAACTATGTATATTGATGATAACAAGAGAAGAATTACTAAGATGTACGATAAAATAGCCAGTTTTGATAGTAAATTTAGAAAAATGATATGAAAAATACACTTTTCACAATACTTTCACTGATTTCACCCATATATCTCACACATGATTTGGGTATATTATAAGTGTCTTAAATGACAGAGAAATTATAAATTTCTTTTCCTCCCATAAAAAGAAATCGAGATCTGTGCCAGCGGATCTCTTTTTCATATATTCTTCATTAGTTTGAAAATTAGAAATGGTATAATGTTGAAAAATACGATTAGAATTTGAACTAGAGGTTTTTATGAAAGACAGTTGAAATAAAAGTGGAACAGGGTATATTGCGTGGTGAAGAGACAGAATCTAAAATTGATATTTAAGAGTGTACCTATGCGAAAACCTCCAATTGGGAATTTACGTTTTAGTTCACGCAGGCACCTGATCGTTGGTTAGGCGTTAGAGATGCTTTAGAATATAGTAAGATTTGTCCCCAACCTAAAGCTACAAATCCGTTTTATCGCAAAGAGTTTTATAACTATGAGCAGTATCCTTATCCTGAAATGAGTGAGGATTGTTTGTATTTAAATATCTGGGCTCCAAATCGTAAATCGGAACATGGATATCCAGTTGCAATCTGGCTCCATGGTGGTGCCTTTGATCATGGATATGGAAATGAAGTTCCGTTTGATGGAGAAGCGTTTGTGCAGAATGATGTCATTCTTGTGACAATCAATTATCGTGTTGGTGTATTTGGATTCTTTGCGCATCCACAACTAAAAGAGGAAGATCCCGCACATTGTGTGTCCAACTATGGAATTTTAGACCAAGTGTTTGCGATTCGTTGGATTCGTAAGAATATTGAGGCCTTCGGAGGAGATCCTGATAACATTACACTATTTGGACAAAGTGCTGGTGCGATTAGTGTTCAGACATTAATTTCTAGTCCTACAACACGGGGTATGATTGCCAAGGCAATTATTCAAAGTGGTGCTGGGGTAGATAATCCTATCTTTAAACATAAGACTGTTGAAGAAGCGTATGAAACTGGTGAAGAAATTATGAAGCTTGTGGGTGCGAAGAATATTCAAGCATTACGTCAAATTCCTGCTCAGAAGTTAGTGGATATCTTACCGAAGCTTTCTAAGCATGATAATCGCTTATTGTTTGGACCAGTGGTTGATGGCTTTGTGCTCGAAGATACTTTGGATGAACTGGCAAAACGTGGTGATGTACAGAATATCCCATATATTATAGGTGCTAATGGCAATGACTTTGGTTTGGGTGTCGATGAGCCGATGCGTAAGTCTAAGTACTATCAGAGTATGATTGATTTTGCGAATCTAAGAAATGAATATCACGGAAAACCAACATACTTATATTTATTCAATCGTAAATTGCCATCAGATGACGCTGGTGCATTCCACTCTGCTGAGTTATGGTATATGTTTGGAACGCTGAGTCGGTGCTGGAGAGAGATGGAAGTGCGCGATTATAAGATTAGTGATGAGATGGTTTCTGCTTGGACGAATTTCATGAAGAGTGCTGAACCGGGTAAAGGTTGGAAACCTTATACGGAAGAGAATAGTTTTATTCGTATAGCTTTCTATGAAAACTAAAACAAAGAACACTTGGTGTTCTTTTTTAGTTATTTACTCTCTTTTCCTTCTGGATAGAATAGGGATGGAATACGGTCGGAATCAAATACGTTATTGTATTGTAAACAACGGTATGTATTGATATCCGCATCATCAATATCATTTACGGATTGGTAATATTTACCTGCTGCATCATAACAACCATATAGACCAATTACAGGATACTTATCTTTTAGTTCGTATAAGAATTCCTGATATGGAGTCATTTGGTAGTTTGCAGTCTTCATAATGAGTGAAGATAGGTAGTTAATACTTAACTTATCAATTGTCTCATCTGGAATATCATAGTTTGCCCAAATGGAGAATGGAGTAATATATTGTGTCATGTCGTTTTCAGGGGTACCTGCATGTGGGAATAGAAGGTTATCACAATCTGCACCTAATGAAGGTTGGTGGTCACCAAACATTACAATCATTGTAGGTTCTTTTACATTTGAGAAGTATTCAATCAAGTTCTTGTAATCTTGATCGGAAATCTTCATTAATGAGAAGTAGTTTTCTGCGTGACCATAACCACCACCGATAGAACTGAAATCGACAGTCTTCTTTAAATCATCCTTATCATCATAACCGCCATGGTTCTGGTAGGTGATATTGAAGATAAAGTTTTTCTTGTCCTTTTCCTTTTCGTATGTTTCTTCTAGGACTTTGAAATTCTGTGCATCACTTGGATATCCATGAATTGTTTCCAGACCATCAAAGGTTTCTGCAAATACTTTATCTTGGTACTGTAGTTTTTTCCATGCGGAAGCACGGTTCCAGTTTGTGGATTTTCCAAGGTGAATACCTGTTGTAGTAAAACCGCTCTGGTTAAAGTAGGAAATCATAGAAGGTACGTTTCTATGCATATACATATTGAATGGATATACACCACCCGCAAAGAACGCAGTTGTATTACCTGTTAAGGATTCATATTCACTATTACATGTACCACCACCACGTACATCGACGTAGAGATTTCCTCGAATCGTATTTTCTAGAGACAGGTAGTAAGGGATGATGTTATCAGCATAGTTTGTACCACCAATATTCATATCCGCAAAGGATTCGTTCATAACCATGATGATATTTGTTGGTGTAGTGCCATTAGGATCAACGTTGGCTGCAGCTCTTTCAGCAAGCTGTTTACCCAGTTCTTTGAGTTCCTCTACAGAATAGCCTTCTGGTTTCTTTGGCTGATCAGAGATGTATTGATTTACGAGACCTGTGAAGCTTAGGGCTGTACCGTCTGTTTGGAAGATGGATAATAGGTTCATATCCCATAGATAGTATTGACCAACGCTATTTAAGAAGAGTGCTACAACAATAATCAAAATTGGGTATGTTGCGTAGTAAACATTAATCTTAGTGGTATCGCGAGGAACAGCTCGCATCAAAAAGATAAATTAAGATCGAGATGATAATAGCGATAACCATGAAGTAACGAATCTGAACTTGATAGTTTGAGATGACATCTGCAGCTGTACCAATTGCGGTTAAATCCCATGGTGCGATTGGACGGTTGCGGAATTGTGTTACGTACATGTTTACGATACCGAAGATAACAACAAATAAGTTACTAATTAGAACTGAGATTGGTAATCGACGGAATATTAAGTAGATTACTTTATATAGGACAATATAGATGGCAACGTTATAGAAACGATTCATCAAGTTAATGTAATAGTAGTTACCAGTACAGATTTCTGACATGAAGAAGCACCAAATCGGAGCCGCAATTAACATCATTTCATTTTCTGGAATGTGCTTTTGACCATGAAAGCTTCTTGTCAATAAGATATGCGATAATCCAGCTTAGTACTAAGATAGAAAGATATACTGCAACCCAAGCTGTCTTAGGTAGATACTCTTGGGTTTCAAGCTGGAGCCAGCCTTCAACACCGTTTACGGTTAAGTTAATGGTGTTGTCATTTGTGTTGATGACCATACCTTGAGAGGCAATAATCTCGTTGGAGATATTTTCAGGTGTATACTCTGCAAGTTTGAATGGTCCAAATGACACATCAATCTTTGAGATAGCGATGTCTGTCTTTACGTTATTAAAGCCTAAACGTAAAGAGTTTGTAACGATTGGAATGTTACTGAGGTGAATCACTTCCCAAGATGGATGTGCATCTAGCCATGTCTTATGGGAGTTATAGTTATAGTTTGCAAAGATTTCTTCTCCACGGTCTGTATTGAAGTTTGAAACCACTACAGTACCTTGGATACCTTTTTTCATGTGTACATCAAAGGAAAGATGTGGCGCATAAAACAGTAAGAACATTGCCGAAATGAGTAAGAACCAAACGGCTCTACGAATATTTAGTTTTTCTTTTAAAAATTTCATCATTTTATCACTTCCCTGAATAATGGTAGCACAAATGGTGACAGTGAGTTAACTAAGATATGAAAAAAACTAAAAAGTTCAGAATTTAAAAAAGAGTAATTCCGAAGAATCACTCTAGTTTTTAGCTGAAATAAACGAACTCATCTTGTGGTTTTTGATAGTTTTGGATGCGACTAGCATATAGGACGAGGGTCTTACCACCATTATCCAATGGGATGGTCTTTAAGTTACCTTGTACTTCATACCAGTTATCCTTTACAAGTTCTTCTACTTTAACGCCTGTAACCGTTAATCCACAAAGGCTTGTATCATTTGCGCAGCATACCATTGCTTGTCTGCCCATGATAAAGGTCTGATGATAGCCTGGTAATGTCTCGGTAAACTTTCCACGTAGGATAATTTCTTTGCCATCATATTTATCTGGATTTTCAATTGCGTCCATATACCAAATGCCATAATCATCATCTTGGATATCGATGATAGGAGCGTTGATATTAAATGGAAGTACACCTTCCTTGAGGGTAACTTGTGCACCGTGGTTACCTTCGTAGAAAATCTGTGCTTTCTTATTGATAGCTTTGATATTGCCACGAAGCATTGATGCGGAAGTGTCAGGTGTACAACGATTACAGATAATCGTATCGCTGTACTTTAACTGCTCATAAATGACAGAACGCATTGCGTTGATATACATTTGGAAGGTTGAAGCATCTACTGTTGTATAGAATCTGTACCAAAGGCCAGAAGTTTGGCATCTGTGACAAGATAAAAGGTGTAATAGCAAGAGTTCCGTTATATTCGATGAATACCTGATTTGGGTGATAGATTGTATCTAATTCACGAATTTTTTCAACATTCAAATCATCTGGGGAATCCATATACTCAACAAAAGCATGGCGTTCCGCAAGGTATTTATCGTTATATGGAACTTCACCTTGTTCAAAACAAATAATTAACGTACGACTGTTTTCTTCCATAAAGGAAGGGTCGTTTAGTGTATCTAAGATTAAGGATGATTTTCCGGAATCTAGAAATCCCGTAAAAAGATATACAGGAGTTGCCATCTTACTTCACCGCAAAGATTTCTTTGATGCGAGCAACATCTACCTTATCGCCAATGACTGTGATTAAACCAGTATAAGCAGGGGAACCAATACGGATATCTGCATCTCCTGGAACATAGTCAAAGAATAACCAACTTCCATCATGACTAGGAACAATACCCTTTGCACGGATGATATGTTCATCTAGTTCAGAAAGTGCTAATGCGATATCTTCTACAGAGTACTTATTAACTGTTTCGATACCGATAGATGTGAATACTTCATCTGCATCATGCCCATGATGATGGTGGTGATGGTGATGGTGTTCGTGATCGTGGTCATGAGATCCACAACAGCAGCCTTCATCTTCGTCATGGTGATGGTCGTGATGATGTTCTTCATGTTCAGAAGAACCGCAGCAACAGCAGCAACCTTCTTCCTCGTCGTGGTGGTGTTCGTGATGATGTTCATGTTCATCGTGTTCATGAGAACCACAGCAACAGCAGCATTCTTCTTCCTCATGGTCGTGATGATGGTGTTTATGTTCGTGATGGTCATGTTCGCCACAACAATCGTCATCGTCATCATGACAACCACATCCACAACAGCAGCATTCTTCTTCCTCTTCGAGTTCTGGGAAGCCATCTGTAGAACCTTCCATCGCTTCGATGATTGCTTGACCTGAGAGGTCATCCCATGGAGTAGTGATGATTCTTGCGTCATTATTTAATTCGCGGATAATGGTGATATCCTTCTGTAATGTTTCTTCATCAACAAGTTGTGTTCTGGATAAGATAATACAAGCAGCAGTTGTAATCTGATCATCGAAGAACTCCTTGAAGTTTTTGTGGTATGTTTCGCAACGCTTTGCGTCTACAACAGTACTGTAGCTATTGAGTTCTAAACCTTCTACATCTTTTACAACAGATAAGATATCGGATAATTTACCAACACCTGAAGGCTCAATGATGATGTGGTCTGGGTGATATTTCTCGACTACTTCTTGTAAAGCTGTGCGGAAATCACCTTGTAATGTACAGCAGATACATCCGCTGTTGATTTCGTTAACAACGATACCAGAATCTTTCAAGAAACCACCGTCAATGCCAATTTCACCAAATTCGTTTTCTACAAGAACGACCTTTTGGCCAGCGTATACTTCTTTGATTAATTTTTGAATCAATGTAGTTTTTTTCCAGCTCCTAAAAAGCCGGAGATAATATTAATCTTTGTCATTTCATTTCCTTCTTTCATCTATTATTATATCCTTTACGTCAAATTCACCAAATACAATGCATAATCGCTAGAAACATAAGAGATTCTTTTTTCCATGATAAAGGCATATAATGCATATGAGGATTATTTTGTGTTTAAAAATATTAACTATCAAGAGATTAGACTAGAACGTGAACAGTTGAAGATGTTAAGAAATCAACTCTTTTCATTGCGTACGCAAGAAAAGAAAAATATTCAAATGATTCATGATCGTTGCCAAGAAATCATCATGGATAAAGTTGAGGATGAAATTCGACAAATTCCAATTACAGATCTTGCGAAAATCTTTTCGCTAGACTTCCACTGCAGGCACTTGAAGTCAACCATATCACAACGATGTATGATTTATTGAAATATAATCGTAGACAACTAGAAGCGTTAGATGGTATTGGGGATGAAACGGCAGATAAACTTATGTTGGCACTACACCGTAGTATTGCAGCAGTTAAAAGTCAGATTCACTATCGTATAGACTTTAGAACATCTAACGGATAGGGATAAAGAGATTCTTCAAGAAATTTACTTCTATCTGCATACAAAAGAAAACTTTGCGAATTTAAATTCAATCTATCAAGAAACAGAGCGTGGAATCCAAGAAGCCTATGATAATAGTGGTCTGATTCGAAATTTCTTTGGTTGGATTTTTAGTGGTAGAAAAAAGAAACAGAGTTTTTTAAAAGCCGTAGAAGATGTAAAGTACTTTAACCGGTCTTCTTACGCAGAAACAATTAAGCAATTTTATGATAATTGTACTGCACTAAAAAATGTAGATTTTGAAACGATATTGCAGGACTACAGAGAACATGCGATTCAATACTATACGGTAATTGAAAAACTTGCGGAAATTGAAATCAAGGATGATATTGATGAAGATATTGATGTTTTGCTGTTGAAACAAATACAATCAACACCATTATTGTTAGAATCATTCCATACGGAGTTGCGTCATTATCAGGAATTTGGAACTAAGTATATCTTGCATCAGAAAAGAGTATTACTTGGAGATGAGATGGGACTAGGAAAAACCATTCAAGCAATTGCGGCGATGAATCATTTACATCTCAAAGGTCATCGTTATTTTCTTGTAATCTGTCCAGCTGGCATATTACTTAACTGGAAACGTGAGATTGAAAAACTAACAGACATGCAAGCATATATGTTGCATGGAACCGGTTTTAGTGATTTTGAAATCTGGAAGAGTGATGGTGGTATTGCAATCATCAATTATGAAGGATTGGATAAGATCATCCTTGATAAGGATTTCCCGCTCGATATGGTTGTTGTGGATGAAGCACACTTTGTTAAAAACAAAGATGCACAACGCACGCGGAATACGATACGAATCATTGAACAAGCAGAATACGCTCTATATATGACCGGTACAGCGATTGAAAATAACGTAGATGAAATGTGTTATCTAATTGAATGTTTAAATCCATCAATCGCAAGTGAAGTGAAAGATATGAAATATCTAGCGAAAGCAGATTTTTTCCGCAAGAAGATTGCACCAGTATATTTACGCCGCAAGCGTTCGGATGTACTTATGGAACTTCCAGAGCTAACGATTCATGACGAGTGGTGCATGATGAATGAGGAGGAGATAGTCTCTTACCGCAAAGCAGTTGAATCTGGAAACTTTATGGCAATGCGTAGAGTATCTTGGGATTCACTCAACTCCACAAAAGCAGGGCGAATGGTTGAACTTTGTTTACAGGCACTAAGTGAAGGAAGAAAGGTAGTCATATTCTCTTATTTCTTAGAAACGTTATCTTTCGTGACAGATTTACTATTAGGAAAATCTTTGCCAGCCATTAGTGGAAAATTATCGCTAGAGAAACGACAGGAAATTCTACGTCAGTTTGATGAACCTGTTGCACAGGTATTACCAATACAGATTCGTGCTGGAGGAATTGGATTAAACATTCAGACGGCAGAGATTGTAATTCTTTGTGAACCCCAGCTGAAACCATCGGATGAAATGCAAGCAATCTCTCGTGTCTATCGTATGGGCAGGTTAATCATGTATTTGTATACCGACTATTATCGGCAGATACGATAGATGAAGCACTGGTAAAACGATTACATGATAAACAAAATATCTTCAATCAATTTGCGGATGAATCCGAGATATCCGATCAATTAGAGCAGTTGAAAGAAGATGATGTACAAACCCTGATACAAAGTGAAAGAAAAAAGATGAATCATTAGAGTAGACAAATAAAACTGATAGTACTATGATAGTTTCCGTAATAAGAACGGTGAACAGGAGGAAACGGGCATGAACAAACAAGTGATGAATCAAATGTGTTGCTGTTGTAATTTAAATGATGTCCGGATGAATGCTGTTTCTGCGTCGGGGCTGCTTTAATTTACCTTTATTGCAGTGATTCGTAAGCACAATAGTAAATAAATCCGGGCATATGAATGCATGCTCGGATTTTTGTTTTTACCGCTCCATATATTACATGAGAGAAAAGAGGAAAATACTATGTCAAATATCAAAAAATCAACAACTGAATTAATTGGTCACACACCACTATTAGAATTTACACACTTTGAAAAGGAACTTGGCCTAAAGGCACGTGTTGTAGCGAAGGTTGAATACTTAACTTAACGGGTTCTGTAAAGGACAGAATTGCATATCAGATGATTGTAGATGCTGAAGAAGCAGGTTTATTAAAGCCAGGTTCTACAATTATTGAACCTACATCAGGAAATACAGGTATTGGTTTAGCTGCCGTTGGTACAGCGAAGGGTTATCGTGTTATTCTAGTAATGCCAGATACAATGACTGTTGAACGTCGCAAGATGGTTAAAGGTTATGGTGCAGAGGTTGTATTAACAGAAGGTGCTAAGGGTATGAAGGGTGCAATTGCTAAGGCAGAAGAACTTGCGGCAGGCATTGAGAACGCATTTATTCCACAGCAGTTTGAAAATATGTCCAATCGTAAAGCACATTACTTAACAACAGGACCAGAAATCTGGGAAGATACAGATGGTGAGGTTGATATCTTTATTTCCGCTATCGGAACAGGAGGAACAATCTCTGGTACAGGTAAGTATCTCAAGGAAAAGAATCCAAATGTGAAGGTGATTGGTGTTGAACCAGCAAATAGTGCAGTATTATCAGGTGGTGCACCAGGACCACACAAGATTCAGGGTATCGGTACCGGTTTCATCCCTACAACATTAGATACAGAAATCTATGATGAAGTAATCAAAGTTACAGATGAAGAAGCCTTCACAACAGGTGCTGAAATTGGCAGAAAGGAAGGAATATTAGTTGGTATTTCTTCAGGTTCAGCAGTGCACGCTGCACTTGAAGTAGCGAAGAGAGAGGAGAATGCAGGTAAGTTAATTGTTGTATTATTACCTGACTCAGGAGATCGCTATTTATCAACTGCATTATTCGCAGAATAAAATGGAAAATTACGAAACACTACTCAATGAACTAAATGAAATTGAAGATAAAGATCTTGCATTAAAAATGCGTATACCAGATCGTACAAATATCATTACGATCTTAAAGCAAGTACAAGCAGTGATTTTGCCAGATTATTATCATGCAGGCATGTTAAACCAACAACAAGCTCTAAACTATTTATCGGAAGGTCTACAGAAGGAGATTCAGGCATCTCTACAATTTAAGGGTGCCGATTGTTCCATCTGTGGAAATTTAAGAGATATGTTTTTGGCAGAACTACCAGCGATTAAGCGTTCAGTTTTAACGGACATACAGGCAATCTATGATGGCGATCCAGCAGCTAGAACCAAGTCAGAGGTAGTCATTGCATATCCTGGCTTCTATGCAATCTTTATCTATCGTATTGCACATGTTTTATATAAGTTAGGTGTTCCATATATTCCTCGTCTTATGGCAGAATATGCACATGAAAAGACAGGTATTGATATTAACCCTGGTGCGACAATTGGTGATTACTTCTGTATTGACCATGGGACTGGTGTAGTCATTGGTGAAACAGCAGAGCTTGGTCACCACGTGAAGTTATATCAAGGTGTTACACTTGGTGCAAAGAGTTTCAAAGTAAATGAGAATGGCGAACTTGTGAAGGGTGGAAAGCGTCATCCAAACATTGGTAATAATGTTGTTATTTATGCCAATGCAACAGTTCTTGGTGGTGATACCGTAATTGGTGATGGTTGTGTTATCGGAGCGAGCGTATGGATTACAAAATCTGTAGAAGCTGGCACAACTGTATATTTTAATCCAAATAAATAGGCATAAGGGGTACTCCAAAGGGAGTACCTTTTTGTATAATAGGCGTATGAATACACAGCTTGCAGAAAAAATACGGAATGCTGAACAGTTAACATTTTCCGATAAGATAAAACTTATACGAGATTTAAGTATCCCTGGAATCCTAGCAGTCATCACTGAAACGGTAATGGGATTTATTGATACAGCGATGGTTGGTGCACTTGGTGCATTAGCCTCTGCATCAATTGGACTTGTCATGTCCAGTACTTGGTTGTTTGGAGAACTCATTAATAGCGTAGCGATTGGTTTCTCTGTGCAGGTTGCTCATGCAGTAGGTGCAGGTAAACTTGAACGTAGTAAAAGGATATTTAAAGGGTCCATTTTAACTTCATTGGTCATTTCATTTCTAATTGCAGGAGTCTGTTATGTGTGGGCTCAAGTTGCACCGTCATGGTTACAGGCTCAACCAGAGATATGGAAAGATGCGACGAATTATCTTGATTATATGCAATCTTCCTCCCAATTCGTCAGTTGAATTATCTTGTGAATAGTATGTTGCAGTGTGCAGGGGATATGAAGACTCCAAGTAAGATGGCTGTGTTGATGTGCATCTTAGATATAATCTTCAATTTCTTTTTGATCTTCCCATCTAGAATGATTTCCATCTTTGGTTTAGAGATATGGGTGTATGGAGCTAATTTAGGTGTTTTAGGAGCACAACTTGGTACATCACTTGCAGTTTGTGTTTGTACAGTGATTTCTTTCAAGGTAGCCTTAACAAAATCGAATGAATTACACATCAAGGAAATTCCTGGAAATTGGTTTGCGAGTCAAGACGTATTATCTTCTGCGTGGAAGATAGGGATGCCAAATGCATTAGCACAAAGTGTTTTATGTATGGGACAAATTGCGTCCACAAAGATCATCGCTCCACTTGGAACAGTTGCGATTGCGGCACATTCCTTCGGTAATACAGTAGAGTCAATTTGTTATATGCCTGGATATGGTATCGCAGCAGCAGCCACAACATTAATTGGACAAGCAATTGGTGCTGGTAAGAAAGATCTTGCGAAAGACTTTGCCAATATTATTACGTTGTTAGGCATGGCTATTATGGGTATCCTTGCGATTATATTGTTTTTTACATCTCCGATAATATTTGCAATATTAACACCAGATGTAGATGTACAACAACTTGGTGTAAACGTAATTCGTGTTGTCATGCTTGCAGAGCCGCTGTTTGCGGCATCCATCGTCATTACAGGTATATTGCGAGGTGCGGGTGATACAGTAATTCCATTTATACTAAATTTATTGAGCTTATGGGGCATTCGTATTACGCTAGCATTCTTCTTGGCACCAATCATGGGACTTATGGGTGCTTGGCTTGCAATGACGATTGATATTGCGATAAGAGGTGTATTATATTTAATTCGGTTATATAAGACAAATTGGTTGAGTGGAGTTGGAGGTTAGAAGATATGCAGACAATTATCATTGTATCCGTGGTAGCAGTTTTATTGGTTGCACTGCTTGTATTTTTAGGATGGCCACATAAAATTGATGCGACACGTAAAAAGATTTATTCACCACTCATTTCAAAACGTGTACGTATCTGTGTTATTTCTGATTTACACTCTCAAAGTTTTGGTAAAGATAATGTACGTATTATTCGTATGGTAAATAAACATAAACCAGATTTAATTGTTTTCCCTGGTGATATTTTTACGCCTAGGGGAGATAACGAAAGTATGCTTGCGCTCATGCATGCATTAAATGCGTATCCAAGAGTATATATCAGTGGAAATCACGATGAGATGTTAAAAGAGAAACTACATGATTATGTGATTGCGATGCGTTCAGATGGAGTACAAGTTCTACTTGATGATAGTGAAGTGATGAATATCAATGGTCAATTATTAGAAATTATTGGTCTAACAGATGGTGGTCCTAAGATGGATAAGACAGTAGAGGAGGTCGACTCTCTCTGTATGACATCATATTATCGAATTCTTTTATCACATCGTCCACATCACGTAGCGTTTTACGAGCAGCTACCGGTTAATTTAATTATCAGTGGCCATGCGCATGGTGGCCAATGGACAATTCCATTCTTAAGACAAGGATTATATGCACCACAACAGGGTCTATTTCCAAAATATACACATGGCATTAAGAATCTTGATGGAAGACTATTATACATATCAAGAGGCTTTGCGACAGGAAATAAGTTCTTTGTTCGCTTATATAATAATCCCGAGTTAGGATTTATTGATCTTTTACCAATCAACGAAAAACGATGAGCGATGGCTCATCGTTTTAGTTTTTCTCTTTCGCAAGAATACTCTTTTCCAAACGAGAATTTTCTTCGTCTTGGATTTGGTTGTGCCAAATGTAACGACGCGTTACACGGCTGCTGAGTAGACAGATAATTTCATATGGGATTGTATTTAATTCTTCGGCCATCTTCTCTAGTGAGATGTGTTCACCAAAGATTTCGACAACTGTCTTAACTGGTACTTCATTTTCTAAGTGAATCATTGATTGATCCATACATACACGTCCTACAATCTCAGCATATTGTCCATCAACATATACTTTTCTGCCTTGATTAGCGCGGATGAAGCCATCTGCGTACCCAATTGGTAGGGTAGCAATAATTTCATCATCTTTAGCAGTATAAGTAGCACCGTATCCAACCGTATCACCTGCATGCATATGCTTTACCATAATGATTTCACTTAGAAGAGAAATTGCTGGTTCAAGGGATTTATCATAAGTGGAAATTCCATACAGTGAAATACCGATACGGCAGGCATTGGATATATCCTCTTTAAAGAATGCTGTTGCATCACTGTTATCACAATGTACCCAAGGGAAGGAGTAGGAGAAGGACTCTACTGCTTGCTTAAATTTAGAGAACTGCAGGTTTGTGAGTTCTAAATTACTGTCTGCACAACAGAAGTGTGTGAAGATACCCTCCATATTACATTTCACGGTCTGGAGTTTATCGAAGGCTAGATGCAATTCGTCAATCGTACGAAAACCAATACGACTCATGCCAGTATCCATCTTTAGATGTACATGCAAACCTTCACAGTTTTGTTGGATTGCGTGTTCTACCCATTCATTAGAGTAAGCCGTACAAGAAATACCTTGCTTAATCAAAACAGGAATATCACTAGCTTCTGTAGCACCAAGTATTAATAGTTTTCCCGAATAACCTTCATTGCGAAGAACGAGTGCTTCATCTAAAGAAGATACAGCAATCATCTCTGCACCTGCTTCTAATACCGCACGGGCAACGTGAATATCACCGCAGCCATACGCATCTGCTTTTAAAACAGCAATAATTCTTTTCTGACAGATATCTTTTAATTTGATCAAGTTGCGTTCAATCTTGTCTAGATTGACTTGCATCCATGTTTTTCTATACATATTACACCTCTATAAAATGACGGATTGCGTATAACCAACATATATTCCAATTAAGCGGAATGCTAAGCTAATTAATGTAAATGGATTCGATGAAGCAAAACTACGAAGATACGATAGGAAGGTGGTTGTAATAACAGGTATATTTCCACTCGTGAATAGGACAGCAACTCCATTGAGTGATATGGCACTTACCAAGTCACCGATAAAAATTGCAAGGAATGTCATAATTGCCCCAACTACCATGAATCTAGTATGAACACCTCTACCAAAATGTTTGATTGTCGCAGCGATACCATAGCCAATCGCAACAAACATCACAGAGAACTCGATATGTAAAAATGATGTAATAAGTCCATATAAGATGCCAAAGCATAATCGCAGCAATCAATCCAGTGATAATCGCAACGATAAAACGCTGGTTATTATCTAAATATCTAGCGTTATAGATTTTCATTCAGAACCTCCATAAAAATATATATTATTGTAGCACATTCACTTCATCAAACTTCATTGTGGGCTTTCATATTCATATGAAAGTAAATCTATAAAAGAGGTTCGAACTGCTTTTTGAAAAATTTAAAAAAAGGAATTAAAAAAAGTGTTGACGATAAAAAGTCACCATGCTACTATATTAAAGCATTCCACGAAACAGGAATGTGAGGGATAGATGGAGGTTTAGCTCAGTTGGGAGAGCATCTGCCTTACAAGCAGAGGGTCAGCGGTTCGAGCCCGTTAACCTCCACCATTTTTTTGCCGACTTAGCTCAATTGGCAGAGCAATTGATTTGTAATCAATAGGTTGTAGGTTCGATTCCTATAGTCGGCACCATTTTATTTGGAGACGTAGCGAAGTGGCTAAACGCGGCAGACTGTAAATCTGCTCCCTCTGGGTTCGGTGGTTCGAAACCACCCGTCTCCACCATTTACTGATTGATGCATCGAGTGATGCTTACGAGTTGGACTTGATTATTGGGGTATAGCCAAGCGGTAAGGCAAGGGACTTTGACTCCCTCATTCGTAAGTTCGAATCTTACTACCCCAGCCATTTAAGATGTCTCGGTAGCTCAGACGGTAGAGCAACTGACTTTTAATCAGTGGGTCGAGGGTTCGAGTCCCTTCCGAGACACCACTTTAGTAAGATATGCGAGTGTAGTTCAATGGTAGAACGACAGCCTTCCAAGCTGTATACGTGAGTTCGATTCTCATCACTCGCTCCATTAACTTATTAGTCCAAAGTCAGGGGCTTTTTTTTATATCTTTTTCACCTTTTTGCGTAAAAATCTCTATATTTTAGTATTTTTTTATTGTTTTTGACAAAGAGTTTTTACTCTTTTTACTATATTTTTATGGCGTAGTTCTTGGTATACTATATACAGATGCAATAATTTGCATAGTTTCAATTGGGGAAATACAGGAGAAAATAGAATGAAGAAATTAAGTGTATTATTGTTAGCGTTAGCAGTTACATTTGGATCTGCTGGTTGCACAAGAAAGACATTATCTGACATTGTTAATGAAAACAATGGAGGTACAGAAAACAATACAACAACAGGATCAGACGATAGTTACCATGAATATGAAGCTGGTGATACAGTTCAAACAATGTTCTTTGACTTTACAGTTTTAGATTATTTATCTTCAACAGATATTAATGGGATTACACCAGAAGCTGGAAAACAATTTGTTGGTGTTAAGCTTAGTATCGAAAATACATTTAATAAGGATATTACAATGTTCTCATCAGATCTTATTATGGAATGGGAACCAACAAGTGCTGATGACAAAGGTGTAGCAGGACCTAACTCTTATTACGATAAGGAAGCTATCTTTAACGAAGAGTTTGAAAAGGAATATACATTGTCTGCTGGAGAAACTAGAGAAGGTGTTCTAGTATTTGAAATTCCTGAGGGTGTAACAAAGGTAGCAATTACAACACAGGATATCTATACAGATAAACAAGGCAATGAACATAAGGGTGATGTGTATATTGTACACATTGATTTATCCAAACAATAAAATAAATAAGACTGAGTTATCCGCTGAGATAACTCAGTTTTTATGTTAGAGTTTATTTAATTATAAGCTTTTCGATATGCTATATATTAATAAGGGAGAAAAACATATGAGAAATTTCATGCAAGGTGATATCATCCAACATTTTTAAAAGAGAGACAGTTGAAAAAGATGGATTTGAATATCTATACGAATATATTGGCGAGGCTACACACTCTGAAACACGTGAGAAGATGGTTGTATACCGAGCTTTATATGGAGATAAGGGATTATACGTTAGACCCGTATGAGATGTTCATGGGGAAGTAGATCACGAAAAAGTACCCAGAAATACGACAAAAAAATACCGTTTTGAAAAAGATTTGATGTACAGTGTAATTTTCAAAGTAAAATAAAAAAATTCACAAATTAAATTGTTAATTTTTATTATTTTATTTGTACTAATTGGTAATAAATAAAATCAAATTATAAATAAAAATGACAATTGTATAAAAATTAAATAGTTTGAAAAAGTGGCTATCTATAGCCACTTTTTTTACATCTTTATAGTTTCGGACAGCGTAAAAATAAAGGTAGAGATAGTAAATTCTTAAGATTTTATAAAGAGGATATGCGTTGACGGTCAAATTGCATGGTGATATTATTTTTTCATCGGAAACGCGAAAGCGCTTTCCACAGTTTCAAAGCCAAATAATTCAGGGGAGGAAAGAAAACTTTTATGAAGAAATTATTTGCGGTTATGACTTCTGCAGTTTTAGCACTATCACTCGTTGGTTGTGGTCCTAAGACAAGCAGCACAGGCGGAAGCTCTAGCACAGAATCAACAGTTTCAAACGCTGATAAGCCATTAGTATGGTACAATCGTCAGCCATCTAACAGCACAACAGGTGAGTTAGATAAAGAAGCATTAAACTTCAACAAGGATACTTACTATGTAGGTTTCGATGCTAACCAGGGTGCAGAATTACAGGGTAAGATGGTTGCTGATTACATCGCAGCTCACAAGGATATCATCGACCGTAACGGTGATGGTGTTATCGGTTATGTATTAGCTATCGGTGACGTTGGACACAACGACTCTATCGCTCGTACAAGAGGTGTTCGTAAGGCTTTAGGAACAGCTGTTGAAAAGGATGGCGCTATCGACGCTACTCCAGCAGGAACAAACACAGATGGTTCTGCTACAGTTGTTAAGGATGGTAAGGTTGGCGACTTCAAGGTTCGCGAACTTGCTTCTCAGGAAATGAAGAACTCTGCAGGTGCTACATGGGATGCTGCTACTGCAGGTAACGCTATCGGTACATGGTCAGCTTCATTTGGTGATGACATCGACTTAGTTATCTCCAACAATGACGGTATGGGTATGTCAATGTTCACAGCATGGGCTAAGGAAAAGAAGGTTGCTACATTCGGTTACGATGCTAACAGTGATGCAGTAGCTGCTATCGCTGAAGGTTACGGCGGAACAATTTCTCAGCACGCTGACGTTCAGGCTTACTTAACATTAAGAGTATTACGTAACGCTTTAGATGGTGTTGATATCAAGACAGGTATCGCTACAGCTGACGAAGCTGGAAACGTTCTTAAAGAAGGCGTTGACTACGTATACAACGAAGCAGATCGTTCATTCTATGCATTGAACCTTGCTGTTACAGCTGATAACTACAAGGACTTCATGGATGCAACTAAGACATTTGAACCAGTATCTAAGGAAGTTAAGAGCGACACTAAGAAGGTTTGGTTGAACATTTATAACGCTTCAGACAACTTCTTAAGCTCAACATACCAGCCATTACTTGAAAAGTATGATGACTTACTACACTTGGATGTTGAATACATCGGTGGTGATGGTCAGACTGAGTCAAATATCACAAACCGTTTAGGAAACCCAAGTCAATATGATGCGTATGCTATTAACATGGTTAAGACAGACAACGCTACATCATATACTTCACTCTTAAAGTAATTCAGTAAGATTTTCTAAGAGGCTAGCAGGTAGGCTTTTGAAAACCTGGTAGCCTCTTTCTAAGTAGTTTGTAGTTAACCATACTGCTTATGATTTTTAGTTAAACAGGGGTAAATCAATTATGTCAGAAAGAAATGACAATTTAATCTTGTCGATAAAGGGCATGTCGAAATCATTCGGCAGAAACAGAGTACTTGATCACATCAATTTAGATGTGAAACCCGGCTCAATTATGGGTCTCATGGGTGAAAATGGTGCCGGCAAATCCACTATGATGAAGTGTTTGTTCGGTACATATCAAAAAGATGAAGGAAGTATCTTCCTAGATGGAAAAGAAGTAAGTTTTACTGGTCCAAAAGATGCGCTTGAAAATGGTATTGCGATGGTTCACCAAGAACTTAATCAGTGCTTAGAGCGTAGTGTTATTGATAACCTATTCTTAGGACGTTATCCAGTAAATTCTTTAGGTGTTGTTGATGAAGGAAGAATGAAGAAGGAAGCTTCTGAGTTATTCCGTAGCTTAGGTATTACAGTCAATTTGACACAGCCTATGCGTACGATGTCCGTATCTGCTCGTCAGATGTGTGAAATTGCAAAGGCTATTTCTTATCATTCAAAGATTATCGTTTTGGATGAACCTACATCATCATTAACTGAACCAGAAGTTAAGAAATTATTCCAGATGATGCGTAAGCTACGTAGTCAGGGTATTTCCATTATCTATATTTCTCATAAGATGGATGAAATTTTGATATATGTGATCAGGTGTCTGTATTGCGTGATGGTAAGATGATCATGACAAAAGATGTTACCGACACAAATATGAATGACTTGATTGCGGCCATGGTTGGACGTTCTCTTGATAACCGTTTCCCACCGGTTGATAACACACCAGGTGAAACGATTCTTTCTGTCAAAGATCTTTCTACGAAGTTTGCTCCTTACCTTGATGACGTTAGTTTCGATGTTAAGGAAGGCGAAATCTTCGGCTTGTATGGTCTGGTAGGTGCTGGCCGTACAGAGTTAATGGAAACAATCTTTGGTGTTCGTACTAGAGCAGCAGGTCGTGTTTATTACAATGGCAAGCTCATGAACTTCGATAGTGCAAAAGAAGCCATGGACAATGGATTCGCCATGATTACCGAAGAAAGAAAGGCTAACGGCTTATTCTTAAAGAGTGACTTAACTTTCAATACCTGTATTGCAAATATGGATCACTATAAGAATGGTATCGTTGTGTCTGATGAGAAGATGAAGAAGGCAACTGTTAAAGAAATTGCCTTAATGCATACAAAGTGCATGGGACCGGATGATGCGATTACATCACTATCTGGTGGTAACCAACAGAAGATCATCTTCGGTAAGTGGTTAGAAAGAAATCCAAAGGTATTTATGATGGATGAGCCAACTCGTGGTATCGACGTTGGCGCAAAATACGAGATCTATGATTTAATTATCAAGATGGCGAAGATGGGTAAGACAATTATTGTATGTTCATCTGAAATGCCAGAGATTCTCGGTATCACAAATCGAATCGGTGTTATGTCCAATGGACGTCTTGCCGGAATCGTTAATACAAAAGAGACAAATCAGGAAGAACTCCTGAGACTCAGCGCAATGTATTTGTAATCGGAGGGGTTAGACATGAGTCAAAATAACGAAAAATTAGGGGCAGAGATTCTCTCTGTTGATCAGGAAGAAAGCCTACTAAAACCAATTACGGACCACGTAGGTAAGATTCAAGCACAAATCGATGAATTACGTAAGGATGGAACAGATAAGACTGTTGAGTTACTAAACGTAATTCAGATGACAAAGAACGATAAGAGCTTATCAAAGGGCGAAAAGGAAAACCGTATCGCTGAAGCTAAGAAGGCTTTAGAAGCTGCTCAACAAGTTGAAAAAGCAAATAAGCCAGCTGTAGATAAGTTAATCAATGAAGGCGTTACTTATTTAAATCAACATTTTGAAAAGGAATACTATTCAAAGGTTGTAGCAAGTTGCGCTGCAGAAAAAACTCTTGCCGCAAAGAGATATAGCGATCTTTTAGCTGAACTAAAGAATGTTCACTCACAGAATCTTTCTAAGATTACTGGTAATGACGCTGATGCAAACAAGAACTCAAAGATGAAAAGTATGTATATAAGAATAAAGTCTTTGATGCGAAACTAACATACCAAAAGGAATTACAAGCAATTAAGGATCGTAAACACGAGGCATTTATTCAACGTTATCACTTAATTGACCTATTGAAGATGTCTAAGTTCAGCTTTGCTGAAACACAGGCACAGAAGATTGAACATTACTTATATACATTCAACCGCAAGGATTGGTTATTACGTAATGGTCTATATCTAGTCATTATTCTTGTATTTATTGGCTTAGGTATCGTTACTCCAATTATCAAGAAAACTCCTTTATTTACAGTCAATAACATCTTAAATATCTTACAACAGGCTTCTCCAAGAATGTTCTTGGCATTAGGTGTAGCTGGTGTGATCATGCTTGCAGGTACTGACTTATCCATTGGACGTATGGTGGGTATGGGTATGGTGGCTTCAACAATTATCATGCACAAGGGCATCAATACTGGTGCAGTATTTGGTAAGGTATTTGACTTCACAAGCCTTCCAGTTGGTGCAAGAGCAGTACTAGCATTGCTTGTATGTATTATCTTATGTACAATCTTTACTTCCATTGCTGGTTTCTTCAAGGCGAAGTATAAGATGCACCCATTTATTTCATCTATGTCTAACATGTTAATCATCTTCGGTATGGTTACATATGCGACAAAGGGTGTATCCTTCGGTGCTATCGAAAATGATATTCCAGCAATGATTATTCCAAAGATTGGCAACTTCCCAACAATCATCTTATGGGCAGCTACAGCTGTAGTTGTTGTATGGTTTATTTGGAATAAGACAACATTTGGTAAGAACCTATATGCAGTAGGTGGAAACCCAGAAGCTGCTGCTGTATCAGGTATCGACGTATTCAAAGTAACAATCATGGCATTCGCTATGGCTGGTGTACTCTATGGATTTGGTGCATGGTTAGAATGTAACCGAATGGTAGGTTCCGGTTCTGCTGCGTACGGTCAGGGTTGGGATATGGACGCTATCGCTGCCTGCGTAGTAGGTGGTGTATCCTTCTCTGGTGGTATCGGTAAGATTTCTGGTGTTGTTGTCGGTGTAACAATCTTTACAGCGTTAACATACTCCTTAACAATCTTAGGTATTGATACAAACCTTCAGTTCGTATTCGAAGGTCTCATCATCCTAGCTGCGGTAACATTGGACTGCTTAAAGTACGTTCAAAAGAAGTAATTCAATTTGCGGAAACCAGAAATGGCTTCCGCTTTTTTCTATGTTTGTTCTCGGGTATAATACTGATATGGAAATTAATGAGCTAAAAGAAAAATACTATTCTCTAGACAATAGTTACGAACGTTATATATTACTTCAAGAATACCAAAATAATCATAATGAAGATGAAGTGGTAAAGGGTATGCTGCAAGTTTTAATGAAGCGTTATGGAAATCCAAAGTTAAGAAAGCCCGCTGATCACTTTATGCATGCATGTTTGATGATGAAGGTGATGGCAGATGAAAGGTTTGGAAGCTTTGCGCTCGCAAAGAAAAAGCAGGAATATCAATTATTCCTTCAAGAGCTAGCGATAAATGATGAACAATCCGAATATCTAACTGCAGAGTGGAAACATCTGGCTAGAACCTACATTCGCTTAAGTAAAAAGAATAATTCGAATCATACTTTTTTGGAATGGGAAAGCGTGATGAACATGTGGTTGTTGGAAATGTAGCAGATGAAATCACAAATATCTTTGTACGCTTACCAAAGCGATTAGGATATTCAAAAGAAATTACTAGTTTGTGTCAGGTAGTGAAGGATACATTCCTAGAAGAGTTTCCAAATAATGAGGAAGTATTAAATAGTGCAATTAAAAAGTGAACCAATAGATTCACTTTTTAATTTAGTCAGCGATTGCAGCGTCTAAAGCAATCTTCATCATATCTGTGAAGGCTGTTTGACGTTGTTCAGCAGTTGTGATTTCTGGTGATACAAAGCTATCAGAAATTGTTAGTAAACAAGCTGCGTTCTTTCCTAAAACATTAGCGTTTGAAAATAGAGCAAAACTTTCCATTTCAACACCTAAGCAATGCAGTTCATCTACTACCTTTGGTAGGTATGTAACGTTCTTTTCGCGATAGAATACGTCAGATGAATGAATTAAACCTTCAGTAATCTTCATTCCAAGATTTTCTGCAGCCTTCTTAATCTTTTCATTTAATTCTGCAGATGGCTTAATTGTATCGCTTGTATTTCCGCATTGTTCTCTTGCGAATGAAGAGTCGGAATAAGCCTCACTTGCTAGAATTACATCAAATAATTTTAATTCTGGTTGGTAAGCACCAGCAGAACCGATACGAATAATAGTTTTCTACATCGTATTCTGTAAATAACTCATAAGAGTAGATACCGATAGATGGCATTCCCATTCCTGATGCCATAACGGATACAGGCTTACCTTTCCAAGTTCCTGTATATCCTTGAACACCGCGTACGTTGTTAACTAATACTGGATTCTCCAAGAATGTTTCAGCGATGAACTTCGCACGAAGTGGATCACCTGGCATTAAGACTGTTTTTGCGAACTGGCCTTTTTCGGCACTGTTATGTGGTGTAGACATGATTAATCCTCAACTTTCTTTTCTTTATTATACATGATTTAGATCCAATCTGTATGCATGTATTGTTTATGATCTAGTGTATAAACTGTAAATCCATCATCATTGATAATAGCATAGGTTCTTGGATGGTTTTCTTTTTGGTAATGAGATTGATCCTGGATTTAAAAGAAGGATTCCATCTTTTTTTCATTAGCAGTAGGAACATGTGTGTGTCCTGACAAGAAACTATCTCCAGCACTTAGAGTAGGAAGATTATTTGGGCCATATACGTGACCATGTGACATGAAGATTTGATGTGCTCCATGAAAGAGTACATTGTAATCAGCAGTGATTGGGAAGTTTAGGACCATTTGGTCTACTTCTGCATCACAGTTACCTCGTACTGCAATGATTTTATCTCTGAATGCATTCATGATTGAAATGACTTCTTTTGGGGCATAGTCGCTTGGTAAGTCATTTCTTGGGCCGTGATATAGAATATCTCCTAGGCATAAAATCTTATCTGCGTGATGATATGAGAAGGCTTCTTCCATCGCTTTTGCGCCTGAAAGAGCACCATGAATATCGGATACTACTAAAAATGTATGTGGATTCGTCATATTTCATATACCTCTGCCACTAATATTAGCATATTTTGCGTGTTATAATATTTACAAGAAGGTAGAGTATATGAAAAATAAGTGTATTGTCGTAGGAGTTACAGCAGGGATTGCTGCATATAAGATTTGTCAGTTAGTTTCCTCGCTGAAAAAGCAGGGAAATGAAGTGCATGTCATTATGACAAAGGAGGCAGAGAAGTTTGTAACGCCTCTAACATTCCAAACACTCAGTAATCAAAAGGTCATTACAGATATGTTTACAGTGGATTATACACCAGATGTTCATCATATCTCACTGGCGAAGAAAGCTGATTTATTTGTCGTGGCTCCAGCTACTGCAAATATTATTGCGAAGCTTGCACATGGTTTAGCGGATGATATGTTAACAACTACATTCTTGGCGGCGACATGTCCGAAGTTGATCGTTCCTGCAATGAATACAAATATGCTAAATAATCCAATTACACAGGATAATATTGCGACATGCCAAAAATACGGTATGCATATTATGTGTAGTGGTGCTGGATATCTTGCTTGCGGTGATGTAGGTGCAGGACGTTTACCAGAACCAGAAGAAATCGAAGATGCGATTGCATCTATTATAGAAACAGACCGATATCTAAATGGAAGACATGTTGTGATTACTGCAGGTGCAACGCAAGAAGAGATTGATCCTGTACGGTATATTACAAATCATTCAACTGGAAAAATGGGTTATGCATTAGCGAAAAGAAGCACGTAATGCAGGTGCTAGGGTAACACTGATTTCTGGTAAGACAAACCTACCAAAGCCATATGGTGTTGATGTTGTAAATGTGACAAGTGCAGCCGATATGGCTAAGAGTGTTATTGATAATTTCGAAAACGCTGATGTTGTAATCATGTCTGCGGCAGTTGCGGATTATACACCAATTGAAAAGGCAGAACAAAAAATCAAAAAGACAGACGGTGATTTATCCATCGCTCTTAAACGTACACAGGATATTCTTCTAACAATTGGACAGAAGAAGCGTGAAGACCAAATAGTGATTGGCTTTGCGATGGAAACAGAGAATCTGTTAGAAAACGCCGCAAAGAAACTACAAGAAAAGAATGCAAATTATATTATTGCAAATAGTATACGTGAACCTGGTGCTGGTTTTGGTGTAGACACAAATATTGTCAAAATCATTTCACCAACAAGTGTAGAAGATTTAGGATTATTATCCAAAGATGAAACAGCGAAAGAAATACTGCGTCATTGCCTAAAGAAGTGAGGACAACTATGTTATTAACAATTGATGTTGGAAATACAAATATTTCCATGGGAATTCTTGATGGAGAAAAGATTATTGGTCGTTATCGTCTCATGACACAAACGACACGTACTAGTGATGAGTATGGTTTCTTCATTACAACATTCTTAAATACATTACAGTTAAAAGCTTCGGATATTACTGGTATTATCATTTCTTCCGTAGTGCCAAAACTAATGTACTCTTTGACTTCTGCAGTGATTAAATACTTACATCAAAAACCCATGATTGTAACCAATGAGATGCAGATGGATATCAAACTTGATACAGAGACACCAAGGTCAATTGGTGCAGACCGTATTGTGAACACAACTTATGCATGGAATACGTTTCATCGTTCATGCATTATCGTAGATTTTGGTACTGCAACGACATATGACTACATCGATCAAAATGGTGTCTTCCGCTATGTTGTAATTCAGCCAGGTTTAGGTATTAGTCTGAATGCATTAACTTCTATGACTGCTAAGCTACCAGAAATTGAGATTGTAAAACCAAAGTCTGTACTCGGTACAAATACAATCGAAGGTATGCAGGCAGGTGTTGTATATGGATACATTGGTTCTGTAGAATACATCATTAAAACAATGAAAAAGGAACTTAACGATCCATCATGCATGGTCATTGCGACAGGTGGTTTAGGTAAGATTATCGCAAGTGAAACAGATGAAATTAATGCATATGATGCGGATATAGCATATAAGGGAATGAAGATTTTATACGATATCAATAAGGGGAAAGACTATGAAAATCTTTGATTTACATGCGGACTTAGCAGAAGCGATTAAACCATTCTACACAGATGGTAAAACATCCATCTTAAAGAAAGATTGGAGTACTCGGTTAAACAAGGACAAATTGCATATACTTCTGCAGCAAGTTTCTTTGTGGGAACAGAAAGTTGGCAAGAGATGCAAGATGTTGTCACAAAGGTGAAGAATGATATTACAGCCTCTGGGCACAAAGTCATCTATACCAAGGGTGATTTAGATGATGAACAACAGGATACAGCTTTCTTAATGACGATTGAGGGAATGTGTGGAATTCATGAATATGTAGAAGAGAAGATTCAATGGTTATACGACGAGGGTAATCGTATTGGCTCTCTATGCTGGAATGATCAAAACGCACTGGCGACAGGCAACTCGGGTGATCCTACAAGAGGGTTAACAGACCTTGGTAAACAAGCAATTGCAAAGATGAATGAATTACATATGATTGTGGATGTATCTCATGCAAATGAGAAGACATTCTGGGATATTCTATCCTGTTCAACGCAACCGGTAATCGCGACACACTCAAATGCGAAGGGCCGCTGTTTCGTGGAAAGAAACCTTACAGATCAACAGATTCGTGCGATTGCAAGTAAAGATGGTTTAATTGGTATGAATGCATGTTGTTCATTTATTCATACAGAACAACAAAAACAAGATGCACTACATCTTGCAAAACATGCAAAGTACGTAGCAGATCTTGTTGGAGTAAAACATGTTGCTTGTGGGTTTGACTTTGGTGAGTATTATAACGATGGTGAGGAGCATAATATGTATGGCCCTTCTCAAGCTCAGAATTTCATCAAAGCATTACAGCGTGTAGGATTTACAAATGAAGAGATCAAAGATATTGCATATCGCAATGTTCTACGCTTCTTAAGAAAATACATGTAAAAAGAAAAAGCTCTTGTGCATTTAGCACAGGAGCTTTATTACTTCCAAAGAATATCTGGATAGATTCCAGCTTCCTTCATCTCAGCAATCTTACCAACTACAAGAGGCTTGTCTTCTTGATAAGTTACACCAAACCATTGGTCCTTAGAAGAAAGTACTTTAACAGTGCATTTACCGTCCTTAACCATCTGGCCAACTGTTGTTGGAATAACATATTCACACTTCATTGGGTTAGATGCTAGATTTGCATGAATGAATTCATCAAAGTATACTTCCATGTCATCAAATACCTTAGGTGTAAATCCCCAGAAGTTCATAGATACTAATGCATTAGGATCCATTTCTTTCCCAAGTTCCGTTGTCATCATAAACAACCTTACCATCCTTACGAGCAATCTTTTGTACTTCAACAATACTTGTAAGATTACCATTTTCGTCTTGTTGGCATACACCACGTGTCACTGTTCCATGGTCTGTAAGTGTGTTATTTGCGGCATAACCAACCATTGCGTAATGGTCATCACTTACTTCTGTTGTTAAGAAGTTATAGATAACTTTATATGCATCCTTGCCATAGAAGTCATCTGCGTTGATAATCGCAAATGGTCCGTCAACAACACCCTTACATGCAAGTAATGCATGTGTTGTGCCCCATGGCTTTTCACGTCCTTCAGGTACGACAATATCTGCTGGGACATTGTTAATATCCTGATATGCAAACTTCACGTTCATTCCCTTAGATACACGGTCTGTTAATGCAGCGTGGAATGCTTGTTCATGTTCGCGACGGATAATGAGAACAACATCCTCAAATCCTGCTTCTTTTGCGTCATAGATAGAAAATTCTATGATTGGTTCACCATGGCTTCCGACTCCATCAATCTGTTTCATTCCACCATAGCGGCTACCCATTCCGGCAGCCAAAATAACTAATGTAGGCTTCTTCATTCTTAATCCCTTTCAATTTTTATTCCTTTGATAATTATATCACGTAAGCACTTTCATTAATTCCTAATTTTTCATAAAATAATAAAAGAAAGAGGTTATTTATGAGACAAATTGTACTGGCTTCACAAAGTCCACGAAGAAGAGTTGTTAGAGAAAACAGGATTCTCGTTTATCTGTGATCCAGCAGATATCGATGAGACAATAAATTTAGAGGCAGACCTTGTTGAAGAAAGTAAAAACTTATCCCGTCGTAAGGCAGAAACTGTATTGGAGCGACACCCTGAAGCTATCGTTATTGGCAGTGATACTTTGGTGTTATGTGATAACCAAGTCATGGGAAAACCAGAAGATGATACAGATGCTTTTCAGATGTTAAAGAAGCTTCAAAATCATAAGAGCCAAGTTCTAACCAGTTTATGTATCATTAGCCAAAAGAAATGTTTTGCATACGCGTGTATCACGGATGTATATTTCTCAAAAATGAGTGATGAAGAAATCTGGAATTATATTCATACAGGGGAAACAGCGGATAAAGCAGGAGCCTATGCAATCCAAGGATTTGGTGGTAGATACATCAAAGAGATTCATGGGGATTATTATGCCATTATGGGACTGCCTTTACAGGTTGTTTATGATGAGTTGAAAAATAGTACTGATTATTGATTTTTAGGTGTAGTTTGTTATTATATAAAGGCTATGCCGCTTTAGTATAGTGGTAATACGCATCCATGGTAAGGATGAACGAGCAGTTCAATTCTGCTAAGCGGCACTTTATAAAGAAAAAGCCCTATTTTATGGGCTTTTCTTATTTACTGGCCCCCTTTTGGCCCCCTTTTATAAATTTTTCGATATTTTGAAAGAGGCGAGAGAGGCAATTTTTGAATTTAATTCATTAGTTGCGTTATCGATTACATGAGTATAAACACGCATTGTGGTCGCAACATTACTATGGCCAAGTCGACTAGAAACGGCCACAACCGAAACCGTAGGATCATTAAGAAGCATGGAAGCGTGAGAATGACGCAGGTCATGCAGGCGAATTTTTTTAACCCCAGAGCGCTCTATAAATGAGTTAAAGCGGTCACTAATAGATTGAGTAGCAAGAGGCTGCTTTCCACCAAAGAGATAAGGGCCGCCAGAACGCGCACAGACAGCCTCCAGTTCCTGGAAGGTTAATTCATCCAGGACAATCGTCCGGACGCTTGCTGCGTTCTTTGTAGGGCCTATTCCATCGATTCTACGCCGAAATGATTTATTTATTTTTATACGATTACCAGGCAGCAGGTCGTCGCATGTTAGAGCCATCGCTTCACCTCGACGCATTCCAGACCAGAAGAGCAGGCGAAACAATGCGTGATAGACAGGGTGGTCCACTACGGAAATAAATTGATTAAATTCGTCGACCGTCCACACTTGCATGGCTTTAACTTCATCCGGCCGTTTTTTGAATGGCCGCAAGATTGCAGCTGGATCCGGTAGGCCATAAGCCTGGAACCCAAAGTGAAAAATAGACTTGCACAGCGTCAATATATTATTTTTTGTTGTACTGGATATTTCTTGCTCCGACAACCAAACGCGCCAGGTTTGCATAATAGGCTTCGTGATGTCGCGCACATCGAGCTGCAGAAGCGACGACATATATTTTTTTAATCGGCGGTCGCGAAGATCACGCGTTGAACGCGTCACCTCCAGAGTATCGAAATAGGTTGTAGCAAGGGCCTGGAAGTCAAATACATTCCGGCATAATTTATCGCGAGTTTCACGTTCCCAGGCATGCGCCTCGCGTTTGGTAGAAAAGCCACGTTTTCGTTTGGCGTGTTGTTTTCCATCCTGGTCGCGATATTTCACCTGGGCATAATATTTTTTAGTTTTTGGATCTAAAATAACTGACATAATAACCTCCGTTTTTGTTTGACAGAACTGGCGGTCTATGTTTGTATTAGGAACATAGAAAGGTTACTGGTCAAACCTTTTCTGGCAATAAAAAGCAGAATTCACACGCACACGTTTTCACCTTCCGAGAGAACACAGGGCGCAGAGGTTCTGCCTTTTTTATTTTTTATTTGAAGCGTCTGCGAATTTCCACAACTTCACCGATGATAATAACGGGTTTATCCTCCACATCTTGTGGGCTGAATATCATAGGCTGAAATGTTGGATTGTAAGGCATGAGAGTAATGCCGGCATCGTTGATAATAAGACGTTTACAAGTTGCATCGTCACCATTCACCTTTACGATTGCAATTTGGCCAGAATCAACGACAGGGCTGTGTTTCACGATGAGGATATCACCATCGAGGATATATGGCGCCATAGAGTCGCCTTTTGCTATTAAGCCGAAGTGACCGGTTGCCTGGCTTGGCACAACCTCTATCCATTCGATTATATCTTCTATTGCTTCGATAGGTTCACCGCAAGGCACAATGCCCAGGACTGGTATTTTAGGAGCAGATGCAGAAGAATCTGCAGCAAGTTCGTCGCTAGCCATTTTCTTATATAACTCTACCAATTCAAAGTTTGAAAGTTCAGAGATAGGAGGAACCTCCGTGTCGATATTTCTGGCAATAAAGAAATCATAAGCTCGCGTTATATCTTCGTCGTCGACTGTAATAAAGTCGTCGTTTTCAGCATAGGCGACAAGGCCCATTAAACGCTGTGGATCCATGTTCATACCTTTAGCCAATTTTTGGATAACTGCAAGTGATGGAATAACACTCTTGCCGGTATTTTCCGGAATAGTGTCATTTTCGAGGACGGAAACATAGGAACGACTGAGGCCACAAAGGTAGGCGAAGTCGCGGACGGATAATTTGTGATTTTTTCTGTAATTCTTAATCAAATCCGACAGTTTCATTTTTTATATCCTTCTTTCGACCACATTTTACAACATTGTCCAAAATTTTGGTAGAAAAGTGTTGACAAAATAAGTCCAAAATTTTAGACTGTAAACACAGGAGGTTAAAGGATGAAGTACAAGATTAAAGAACTTCGAGAAAAAAAGGGGATATCCCAAGATGAGTTATCGAAACTATCCGGCGTCAGCAGATCACTGATTGCAGAGCTGGAAGGCAACGCAAAGTACAGTCCAACGGTTAACACATTGCGAAAAATCGCGGACGCACTAAACGTTAAAGTCCAGACTCTTTTTTTGCAAAAGTAGTCCAAAATTTAAGACAAAATAGAAAGGAGGCAGCATGAGAGAAGCAACCACAACAACGGCTCGCCAAGTTATTGGAAAAACATACCTAAGCATAACTGATGTACAAACGGTGCTGGGAATGACGAGAGAGCCTGCGAGAATTCTTTTTCAAAAAGTGAAAGCACGAGAAAAAGAGAAGCTGGGAGAATTCGACGTCTGGCCGAACATGATCCAGAAAGAGAATCTATTAAAAGCGATACACATAACGCAGGACAACCTAATCAAAGATATACAACTGCGAGAAACGCACGAAAACAAAAAAGCGCCAGCCGACCAAGACGAGCGCTAATTCGATGAAGAATATCATCGAGCAGATTTTAACACAAAAACAGAAAAGAGGAAAAAAACAAATATGAAAAAGGCGGTAATCGGACGAATTGAAGAGTTTGCGGCTTACGGAATGTTCCTGCTGTTCTTAATCAAAGCCTTCACATTCGCGGTAGGGATTGACCTATGGTAAGAATTGCCGGCGGAATTGAAATTCCTACAGAGTGGGCCAAGAAGAAAACAATCCTGGAAATGAACGAGGCCCAGGGAAACAAACTCAATGAACGAATGCTCCGTAAATGCATACAGGTTTTTAACCAAGCCTACGACAACAGAAACAACAGGGAGTACGTAGTTCATAGCTGCACATTAGGGTACAAAATCACGACCGACACGGAAGAGATTAAGCGTTCAATCACCGACAACGACAGACGCGCAATAACCATGCTGCAGCAAACGAGAAAGGTCAGACAGTTGTTAGGAATGAAAGACCAAATCTCAATGATTAACGATTTATAGAGCGATTTAGCAAGAAAGGAAAAATCAATAAATGAAATTAAAAAAGGTCATAATTGACAATTTCAGAAACATATCACACGCAGAATATAACCTTGAAGATTTGAACATTTTTCAAGGACCGAACAGACAAGGAAAGACGAATACGATCCTTGCAATATACTGGGCAATAACAGACTTCCTGATGGATGGATCCAGCGATTACGCAAGTTTCAAACCACTAGACGATACCAAGAAAAAGGTGAGCGTTGAGTTAGAATTCGACACATTCAAACTAAAAAAAGAATTCTACGAAAAGTGGACGAAAACACGCGGAAGCGAAGAAGAAACAATGACGGGTCACAATACCGATTACTACATAGACGACATAAAGACAAAGGTTACAGACGCCAAGAAAGAACTGATGCAAAAGTTCGGAATTGACGGAAAAACAGACATCGCCAAATTCGACCTACTTCGTGCAGTTATGGATCCATACTACCTAGCAAAAAAACGACTGGAAAGTAACACGCCAATTCATCATCGAACTTGTAGGCGACGTAGAAAACACGGCAGTCATTAACGATAATCCAGAGTTAGAACCGGTCGCAAATAGACTGGCGCAGGACTGGTACGACACAGACAAGTCAAAGAAATTCTACAAGCAGCAGATTAAGAATTCTAACGAGGATATAACGCGATTACAGGGCCAAATCGAGGGCTTGGAAATGGTCAAAGACGTATCAGCAGACGACCTAAAAGCAGCCCAGGCAGAGATTGAAAACATTGATGTGGCGATTGCAAATACAAAGGCCGGAAAGAAAGACACAACGATATCCGACGCGATACAGAAAACACTGCAGGAATTGCAACAACAGGCACTCGAAATGGAAACGGCAGAGAGAGCCGAAAATGACGCGCAGAACGCAAGCGTAAGAGAAGAACGAGCAATCATTCAAAATAAAATTGCGGCAGCACAGAGCGCAAAAGAAGCGGCCAGAAACGAAGCAATCAAAGTTGAAAATGAACTGGCCGACGTTGACATGCAGACAAATAGAACAACGCTCGAAATTGCCGACAAAGAAAAGCGTATCGAGAGATTAAGAACTGAATACATTGCAACAAAAAATCATGCAATCCAGACCGAAGAAGTTGCGTGTCCGAATTGCGGTCACGTCCTAAACCAGGAAGCAATCGAGGCAGAAAAACAGCGCCACAATCAACGCCTGGAGCAACTAGCGGCAGACGGAAAAACGGCCACGTTAGAATTGCAGAATTTACAGTTCAAACTGAAAGAACTTCAAGAAAGAAGCCGTGAAATCGAATTAAAGCAGGCTCCAGCGAGGGCGGAATTAAACAGAGCCAACGAGAACCTGCAAGCATACGAAAACGAAGTACATGCAATCAAGGAAAAACCATTCATCGCAAGCGCCGAGTTAATCGCATTAAAAACACAAATAGCAGACACGCGCATAGAGCTGGAAAATCAGCGAATGATTGAAGCGCAGGACAACAGCGTGAGCGAAGCAATTGCAGCGCTACAAGCGAAGAAAGAACTACCACAGCAAGTGTTGAACCAGCACCATGCATTCACAGCAAATCAAGCACAAATCGGAAAGATTAAGGCACAGATTGCAGCAGAACAAAAGAACCTGGTCACATGCGAGCAAGCGGTCGCATTAGTAGAAAGATTTATCCAATTAAAGCTGCAAGCATTCCAGGCACGCATTGAGTCAGTTTTCGGAACAAAGGTTCGCTTCACATTGATAGAAAACAACATCAAAGAGGGCAGCTGGAACGAGGTGTGCTATCCAAGCGTATGCGACAAGGAAACGCCATTCTTGAACGGATCCGGAAGCGAACAGATTATCGCCGGCATTTACATCGCGGAATGCATTAAGAAGAAGTTAAACATTGAAGATTTACCGTACATATTCGACGAGTGCGACAAGTTAGATACACAAAGCCTTAAGGCATTAGAAACAAGCGCTCAGATCATAACAACAAAGGTAAACGATATCGAACATAACAAGTTAACACTAACAGCGAAGAAAGGAAAATAAGAAATGACTTCACAGAATACACCAGCAGCAACAAATAATAATCAATTAAGTTTCAAATCAGCAACAGGCCTCGGAAAGGCGCAAGAATACTACATGGCAGAAATTGGAACCATTGCAAACAACAACAAGGTATCGCTAGACGCAGAACAAGTCACATGCGGAAACAATATGATATCCGCAATGTTCAACCAAGCAGCAAAAGCAGGCGCTTCATTGAATAGTTTTGACCGAAACGAGATAATCCAAATTCTGCAGAAAGCAACCATGCTGAGATTGAACGTTGCAGCAGAACCACACGAATGCTACCTAATCACAAGAAACCAAAAAGTAGGCGACTCCTGGGTTAAGAAATTCGAGTTTGGAATTGAGGGCGACGGCAACGACAAGCTGCTCCGAAAATACGGAGTCGACGTAAAAAAGGTTCATAAATTCTGGGTGGTAAGAGAACACGACGAGTTCACATATCCAAGTTTTAACGGCCTAGAAATAACACCACCAACATGGAAGCCAAAAGACTACTACGGCAAGGCGGTGAGAGTTGTTTATCCAATCGAAAAAACAGATGGAACAATCGATTGGAACATTGCAGAACGCGAAGAAGTCAAGATCAACCTACTAGCGCATATCAATCAAAACGTCATGAAAAATAAAGACTACACAGAAGCAACACGCGCCAAGTTGACCGAACGCATTGCGAACATGACGCTTTACGAATTAGTTGCAGACCAGGAGTGCCTAAAAATAATGAGTCCAGCATGGGCGTCACCACACAGCCGCGAAAGCATGATCCTGCGAAAGATGAGAAACAACGCAACACGACGCTATCCAAAGGAATTTAGTTCAGCATTCCAAGAATTAACATACACTGAAACAATCGACGAAACGCCACGTGACGCGCGTATTGACGCAGAAGCGGCGCTTGAAGCAGAAGTTGAACAACACGCCGGCACTGAACAAATCACGCATACAGTGCAATTTGATGAAGCCACAGGTGAGGTTATCAACGAAGTAACAGAAGAGCCAAAGAAAGAAACACGTACAACCGCGAAGAAAGCAACAGCAAAGGCAGCACCAGCAGCAGAAACAGTACAGAAAATTACTGCAGACGACTGCCCATTCTAAGGCACGGAATAGAGAGGACGCGAAAATATGAAAATGATATGTTTCGGAAGTTCCTCTGCAGGAAATTGTTACTACATCGAATTGCAACGAAAAGGCACCCAACCTCCGGTTAAATTAATCCTGGAGGCTGGGTTGCCATACCGAGAAATAGCCGCAAAGGCAGCAATCAATCAAATTAACTTGGCAGAGATTGACGGCGTCCTGGTTACGCACGGCCACGCCGACCACTGCCGATCAGTAGCAGATTTTAAACGCAGAGGCGCGAGAGTTTACGCCAACAAATACATTACAGCAGGTGATCCAGAAACAACACTAACAGCAGGAACAACAAAGGTCGTGGCGCTAGATACGACGGTAATCCCATTCGAGGTAGAACATGACGCAGAAGAACCGCTGGGCTTCGTTATAAGCACAGGCGTCGAAAAAATACTATTCGTAAATGACTCCAAGTTTTACAAGGCTAAAATGGACGGATTGCAGTTTGACTACGTAATGATTGAGGCCAATTATGACGGCCAGGTATTACACTTCGCACTAGAAAACGCAAAGGCAGAACACGACGCAAAAAACGTGTACAGATACGAGCAGAATAATCAACAGCCACATGAGTTTAGCGAATTGCATAAAGCACCTGGAGCGATTAGACCTAACAAAATGCAAGGCGATATTCTTAATGCATTTAAGCGACAGACACGCGCAGCAATTTAAGTTCAAAGAAGAAGTACAGAAAGCAACGGGCGTTCAGACATTCGTCTGTAAGAAAGCAGGAGGGATGATCTGATGGCAGAAAGAAGAATGTTTGCAAAAACAATAATCGACAGTGACGCATTTCTCGATATGCCGGTTACTGCAAGGCTCTTATATTACGATTTAGGCATGCGAGCGGATGATGATGGGTTTGTAAATTCACCAAAAAAGACAATGCGTATAACAGGCGCGTCAAGCGACGACATGAACATCCTGATCATGAGAAAATTTATAATCCCATTCGATAGCGGAGTGGTTGTAATTAAGCACTGGAGAATTCACAACTACATCCGAAAAGACACGTACGTCGAAACAAAATACAAAGACGAAAAAGAGCAGCTGATGCTCGACGAAAACAATGCATATACAACCAAAAAAATGCAGTTGTTACAACTTCGTGACGAATACGTGGACGAGCCGTCGACACAGGTTAGGTTAGGTAAGGATAGGTTAGGTAAGGATAGGATAGAAAAGAATATAGGGGATGCAAATGCACCCCACACGCAAGAGGAACCTATTATCCAAACCGAAACCAGCAATGCTGCTGCAGGCAAAAAAAAAGAAAACAGTTCAAAAAACCTACGGTTGAAGAAATCGAAAAGTTTGCGCATGAATTAAATCTTACAAATCTGGATCCGCAGTATTTCTATGACTACTACGAGAGCAACGGCTGGATGGTTGGAAAAAATCACATGAAAGACTGGAAAGCAACAGCCAAAAATTGGAACAGGCGTCAATTCAGCACAAACAGGCAGAGAGGTAATGTGATTAAAATGCCGGACTACATGAGAGAACAGGTTGATGCAAAGACGTTCGGAGATTTGGAAAAAGAGGGGAAGTGCCCATTTTGATTGGCCAAAAGACAATAGACTTTTTCAAACAGACAACGCCACACCTGGATTTTCAATTGCACTTCCAAGATTTCACAGACGACCAAGTTCGAAAGGCATACGCAGCGTGCCGGCCAAATACAGCGTGGGGATTGCTTGATTATCTGTACGATCATACGGACGATAACGAAGTTAAAGCACATATCACAGGCTTCAAAGACTACGCACACAGAAGAAACGCATTGATTAGATGTGCCGCAATCATTGCTTCACATGACGCAGAAACAAAAGAGCAGCTGCAAACCTGGTGGAATACATACGCAGATCCAGATAATCCACTAACAGAAACAGAAGTACAGACGATATGGAGAAAGGACTAAACCATGAAAAAGGAATTTATAATCAACGATAGAGAAAATAACCAACGATTCAGAATTTCAGCGAATGACGAAAAAATTTATATTCGCGAAGAAAATCCAGATTATCCGTTCAACACAATCGGACGAGTAGCAGTGAATAAGTCGGCATTGATCCAGGCATTAATGGAAATTGAAACAGACAAGGCGGTAGGAAAGCATGCCAGAAGTTAGCGCAGAACACGGTGACAAAATCCCAAGCCTACCAGTTGAGGCTAGAGCAATCCTACACCGATACAAAGAGATACATAAATGTGTAAAAGTTACGCTGGTGAGCGATAGCAATTTGTTAGAATTCGACCACCAGCGCATGATCCACAAGCCGACGAAGCACGGAATAGAGGAGCGCGTTTATTACGATGAACACATGTATCTGCAGGTAAGAAAAAACGGAGAATTCAAAGCAATGCAGAAGCACACGACATACCTGGTCGATGACTTAATTAAGGCACCGTTCGTAATGACAGACCAGGAGTACGTCAATTATTACGGATATACCAGAGAGGAAGTGACAGCATGAAACAGAACGAAAAGAAGAAAAGAAATAATCTCGAATTGATTTATGTGGACGGCGGATATTACGCCGTCCACGATGACAATGGTCAGTGGCTAGTCATGAAGAGAACACAAGGGCTAAAAGGGCCGAAGTTCATCGCACAGCGACAATGTGGTTCATTGAACGCATGCCTCGAAGATATCTATGAAATTAGAAAAATGCAAGGAAACGAAAAAGCAGCTGCAGAGATTGCAAGAAGAATGGTGTATCCAGAAATTCAAAGAGGGGGAAAACATGAAGAGAATAACTAATACAACAAACGAAGAAAAGGCAAAACTAAAACCATTTCCGTTTATTGAAAAGGAAAAATATTTATTGAAATTAAAAAACGACAAATATGCCGTTGCGTATTGGGAAAATGGTGAATTTATTTTGGACTATGATTCAGATTATGAAAACAGTTCTATCGATGAAGAAATTGAAAGCCTTATTGCTTTGAAGGAGTTAGGGCTATGAAAGTTATATTAAATAAATGTTTTGGCGGTTTTTGTGTATCGCAAGAAGCGTATGAATTGTATGCAAAGAAAAAAGGTATAGAAATATTCTCTTATGATTTTAGATATAAAAACGGCAAACCAACATACAGAAAAACCAATGCTGGCAGTTCAATATTCAATACTACTTTTACAAAGGACTTTGGAGATTATGTTGAAATGTCTGATGATGATTTTGATAAATATTACTTGAATTTAGACGAAAGTCACAGAGAAGATCCAGTATTGATAGAAGTTGTGGAAGAACTTGGTAAGAAAGCAAATGGACCTTTTGGTGAACTTGTTATTGTAGATATCCCAGATGGTATGAAGTACGAAATTGATGAATATGACGGCATAGAAACACTACATGAAAAGGTAAAGAAATGGTGAAGGTTATGAAAAATAAAGAAAAATATAATTTGGCACACTTACACATAGTAGAACGCGCCGAAATAAATATACTTGGCATCAATATGGCTTATGTCGAAATCGAATATAACGGAAAAATCGTAAAAGAGTATGCATGCACTAATGAAGCTGGCATTAAAAAATTTCTTGAATGGCTAGAAGAAGAGTGCGATCCAAAAATTCTAACTGATAAAGAAAAGGCTTATTTATCTGCAGTGATAAAGCCATTTAGAGATAGAGTTAAATATATTACTAAAATGGACATTACTTATAGCAAAAGCAAAAGAGAATTTATATGCATTAGGATAAATCGAGAATGCATGCTATTTCCAAAATTTGCAAGAGAAACAATGTACAAAGGTATGGAAGCAAACAAGCGTTACACCTTAAAGGAGTTGGGGTTATGAGAGTAAAAGAACTAATCGAACTACTCAAAAGGTGCAATCAAGATGATATTGTTTTGTACGATATGGAAAATTCTTTAAAAAATGAATCATATGTCACGCGAAATGATAATGGAGAAAATTTTATAGAAACGATAATGGGAATTGATGATGTATTGATTGGTTCTGGAACACGAAAAGGATCTGCATATATTTAGTGGAGAAAAAATATGAAATACAGAAATAAACCTAAGTGGTGCAAATTGAAAGTGGTGGAATAATGGCGATGAATAGCAGAGCAGCAGAGGTTCACCACCAACTGCAGAACTTCCGCCAGAACATAGAACGCATGCTGGATGCAGGCGATCAATATGCCGAATACAAAATAAAAACGACCACAGCAAAAGGGAACCAACCACGACCGGAGCAGGGAGCCTCGAGCGGTTTTTCGCAAGGGCCGACACCTGGCGAGATAGAAGCGCAGCTTGAAAGATTGTACAGGAAGAAGATCCAAGCGGAAGAAAACGTGAACGATGTCGACCGCATGCTTTACGGATTGACCGATGAAGAGATAGAACTGCTAGAAATGATTTACTGGGATAAACTGCCGGTTCGAGCAATAGCCGAAGCGTTGATAATTACCATCCCAGGAGTTTACTGGCGCCGCAACCACATCCTGAACAAGATGGCCGAAAGACTATAAAATTAAAGTTAAGTTTTTGTGTATAATGGTCATGAAGAGAAAATATCTGCAATCTCTTCAAAAGTTGATTATCTGGCATAGACAATCAAATCCTTTCTAAAATTGCAATCGTTCAGAAAACACTAGAAGCCGACAGGAATAAGAACCTGCCGGTTTTTAGTTTCTGTTTCATGTTGATATTTGTAGAAATTTATCAGACCAACGTCGAGCCGCAAAAGCGGTTTACGGTCCTCCTTGTGTAGGCGAGCTTGAAGGTCTGACAAGCCCAGGTTCCGGCAATCTCCTCGTTGCAAAACACCATGATCCGGAGCAAAGCGCGAAGCCACCAGGCAGGTGGACGTGAAACCCACGACCAAATCGCATAGATCACGAAGCAAGCCTCCAGCGTGGTCGATTTTGAAAGTAAACAACGTCCAAAAAGGGCGATAAACGGCACAAAAGTGCCAATAATTGAGTTAAAAAACATAAAAAAACATAGTTGAAACAAAAGAAAAAGACGCTTCAGCGCCATAATTGGGGGTTACAATATGCAAATTAAACATCAAAATCGAAGATCCAGACAAGAAAGAAAACAACAGAGAGGTAACCTCTGTGGAAATAAACAGCGTGTCGCAAGCAGAAACGCACGAAACAGCGCGAAGTCGGACGAGTACGAGGAAACACCCATCCACGGAAAACACGACGCCGTTAAACACGCAGAAATGAGTCCGTGCTTTCATTGCAGATATAGCGAACCTGGAACCGTACACATGTGCCCTGGCGTAAGATGCGCAAAATACAAAGCCTGGAAACATACATATTTGCAGCAAAGATAATATTAAGTAGTAAATATAAGTATTTATATATAATTTATAAATATATACTATATAGGCGAAAAAAATTAAAACCTGGCCAGCACCAGGAAAAGAAAAACAAGAATAACGCAAGAATAAGCATAAAAAATAAAATCGTGAAACAAAACCGTGGAACACAGAAAAGGCAACAGAGCCAGAAAAAGTGAGCTGCGGTTTTTCAATACAAAAAGCAGAACTGACTAAAAGTCAAAATAGAGATAAACGTGAAAGAGCAAAAAGCAGTCGCGTGATTAAGTTCTGCACTAAAAAAGAAAGGACGCACCAAAGAATGAGTCAAACCGAAGAAATCGTCTATCTGCAGACAGAAGATATACACCCATACTTGAAGAACCCACGCCAGAATGAAAAGGCGGTTCCGTATGTTGCGAATTCAATCCGCGAGTTTGGTTTCAAGGTTCCAATTGTCGTGGATGAAAGTCACACAGTAATTTGTGGCCATACCAGACTGGCAGCAGCGAAGAGCCTCGGACTGGAAGAAGTGCCGTGCATAATAGCAACCGACCTAACGCAGGAGCAAGTACAGGCGTTCAGATTGGCCGACAACAAAGTGGCAGAGATTGCAGAGTGGGATGAAGAACTGCTGCAGGACGAGCTGGACGATTTAACCGACATATTCGACATGTCGGACTTCGGGTTCTTTGACGGTCTAGACCAGGAAGAAGAGCCGGAAGCATACGAGGACGACTACGATCCAGAATTAACCGCAACACCAAACGCGGTACTTGGCGATATTTACCAACTAGGCGACCACCGCCTAATGTGTGGATCCAGCACAGACGCAACAGACGTCGAACAGTTGATGAATGGCGAGGTCGCAGATTTATGCATTACAGACCCACCGTACAATGTCGACTACGAAGGTGCAGCTGGAAAGATCATGAACGACAAGATGGGCGATGCAAACTTCTATCAGTTCCTTTATGACTTTTATGGAAATATGCTGAGTTCATTAAAGCCAGGAGGAGCGTTTTATATTTTCCATGCCGACTCCGAGGGTGCGAATTTCAGAACAGCGCTAAAGGACGCTGGGGGGGTAGTTAGAGAGTGCCTAATCTGGGTTAAAAATAGCCTGGTTCTCGGACGCCAAGACTACCAATGGAAACATGAACCGTGCCTTTACGGTTGGAAAGATGGTGGCGCCCACTTCTTCATTGACGACCGTTCACAGACAACAGTCATAGAAAACGAGCTGAACTTCAAAGAAATGACAAAGGCGCAGCTGATTGAATACATCAAGAAACACCAGGACGACGGAGCAGCGTCAACAATCATTCATGAAGATAAGCCAGCAGCAAACGACCTGCATCCAACAATGAAACCAGTCAAACTAGTAGGACGTCTGATGGCGAATAGCAGCAACCAGGGCGAAATTGTAGTGGACTTCTTCGGAGGTTCCGGTTCGACGATGATAGCAGCGGAGCAACTAAAGCGTAAAGGCCTACTTGATGGAGTTAGATCCACGATTTGTCGATGTAATAATCGATCGCTGGCAGAAGATGACCGGCAAGAAAGCGATACTTCTAAACGAAGAAACAAACCCAAACAGAAAAAAGAAATAAACAGGAGGTACAGCAGAGCGGAGGTGAGAGAGAAGCATGGGAAGAAAAAAAGTCAAAATTGACTATGATACTGTGAAGAACTTAGCCAAAATCTGCTGCACACAAGAAGAGATAGCAAGCGTGCTAGGCTGCAGCGTTAAAACCCTACAACGCAGAAAGCAATTCAATAAGGCGTACCAGGACGGTTTGAACGACGCCAGGGCAAGCCTTCGACGATTGCAATGGAAGTCAGCCGCTAGTGGAAACATTACCATGCAGATATTTCTCGGTAAAAACCTACTAGGCCAACGCGACAAGATAGAACAGCAGCAGGAAATCGCGGTGCATGATGACGGATTCATAGAGGCGTTAAAGGGAACGATAGAGACGACTGGAATGAAACAGGTTAGTGTCTTTAAATTTATGCCGTTCAGCAGGAAGCAACGTCAAATCTTAAACTGGTGGATGGACGAATCACCAGTCAACGACTACGACGGAATCATTGCCGATGGTTCCATCCGTTCAGGAAAGACTGTCAGCATGTCTCTGTCCTTCGTTATATGGGCGCAAACATCGTTTACAGGCGAGAATTTTATCATGTCCGGTAAAACAATCGGCTCATTCAGACGTAACGTTCTAGGGCCACTGAAACGCATGCTAGTAGGTAGAGGTTACAGCTACGAAGATAAAAGAAGCGAAAACTTGCTAGAGATTAGCAAAGACGGAATTACAAACTACTACTACGTGTTCGGAGGAAAAGATGAAGCATCGCAGGACCTGGTACAAGGTATTACAGCTGCAGGTGCTTTTTTTGATGAAGTCGGACTGATGCCTGAATCGTTTGTGAATCAAGCTACTGCAAGATGTTCGGTCGATGGTTCAAAGTTCTGGTTCAACTGCAACCCAGAAGGGCCAGACCATTGGTTTAAAAAGAACTGGATAGATAAGGCAGAAGAAAAGAACGTTCTCTATTTGCACTTCACGATGAAGGACAATTTGAGCCTTTCTGAGCGTATCCGTTTACGTTATGAACATCAATACTCTGGTGTCTTCTACAAGCGCTACATTGAAGGGCTATGGGTGTTAGCGGAAGGCTTACTGTTCCCATACCTAGCGGAAGAACCAAGCAAGTACACATACAGCGAAGGCGAGTGGGCATTCAGCAAACTCGTCATGGGTATAGACTTCGGAGGCAATGGATCCAAAACCACGTTCGTGTTGACTGGATACATGAACGGGTATAAAGAGTTCAAAGTTCTCGAAGAATATGGTCTGCCGCTAACGTCAATGATTGGCAGTGAAGAGATATGCAACGCATTTATAGCATTCTACAAACTGGCCATTGAGAAATACGGTCGAGTTGACTGGATATTCCCAGATAGTGCCAGCACGACCATGATCAACAGCCTACGAGCTGCAGCAATCAAGAACGGACTGAACGCACGAAACATCAAGGGCTGTCGTAAGAACGAAATAAAAGACCGTCCGCGTTTCGTTGACATGCTTCTGACGTCTGGGCGGCTTAAGTTTAACGCTAAATGCACTGACGTATTGAAGGCTCTAAGCAGCCTAGTGTGGGATGAAAAGAAAAAAGACGTCCCAGAAGACAAGAACATCAATAACTGTAACGACTGGTATGACGCGCTTTGTTATACCTTTTTAGATTTCATAGAATTTATAGACCTTAGGAGGTAACGGATGGATAAAGCAGCATTGCAATCACCAGCCTTTCAGAAATTGAAAGAGTTAAAAATAAACTACAACGAGAGAGCAGCAAACATAATCAAGAACTGCTACGACTGGTATTCAAATAACGACGTGGATGGATTCCATTCGCGGACTAACTTAAATGGTGTAACCGTAGAGGTTGCGCAGCTAGGATTTGCAAAGCGCCTTTGTGCCGACAATGCTAACTTGTGCGAAATTGTAGAAGTTAACGCAGGCGAAAGTGAAGAGAAGTTTGAAGGCGTGCTAAAACTCTTACGAGAAAACAAGTTCAGTAAGATGTACAGAAAGCAGCTTGAGGAAATGGCCGCAACTGGTACAGTCGGTGCATACGTCAGACTTGAAGGTGCAGAAATCTACGATGACGGAAAAGTGCGAGGTGGTGACATTAAGATAAACTACGTGTCCTCTAATTGCATCGTTCCGATTAGAGTCGAGAACGATGAAATAATTGATTGTGCGTTCTTAGGTAGTGGATACTTAAACGGTGAACAGTTAACAACGCTGGTAGTCTTCAGGAAGCATGACGACAAGTACACAGCAGCATCGTACTACTTCAATGCCGACAACGAGCTGACGGATAAGGCTACAATGCTGCAGCTTGGTGAGGTTAAGCCGTTTGCAATCATGCGTACGGCTGAAGTTAATAACTTCGATGGCATGCAGGGCTATGGATATCCAAAACTGTACACTGCTATTCCGTTCTTAAAAACAATTGACCTATGCTATTCCGTATTGTTCGGTGACTTGGATAAAGGGCAAAAGCTCTTATTCATCAACGAGATAATGGCTAGCATGCAGAAGGACCAAAACGGTAACAGTTTCCTAACGCAAGAGCAGAAGAAACTCTTTATCTTGCTGGGTGAAAGGTTGCCAGACCAGAAGGAACTCATCTACGAGTACAATCCAGAAATTAGAACTGCACAAATCAAGGAAGTATTTAATCTGTGCCTAAGTCTTTTATCTCTATCCTTCGGTTATGGATCCAAAAATACCAACTTGAAAGTGGTGAAATTAAGACAGCCACGGAATACGTAGGCCAGCGCCAGGACTCAATGCAGGAATTGAACAAGCAGCGTACAGAATCAATCGACTACATCACAGACCTAGTTCACGCGTTAATCTGGTTCCATAACACCTTCAGTGGTGAAACAGAATGGTCAACGGAAGAAGAAATCCTAGTAGAGTTTGACGATAGCTACGTGACGGATAAGGCAACAGAGCTAGACAGTTGGCGCAACGATGCATTGAGTTTTCCAGATGTGCTAGAATTCAAAATTCAGTACATCATGAAGCGCCTAAATTGTGAACACGAAGAAGCAGTCAAGTACTTAAGCACAACAACCCAGGACGACAATACTGATTTAGAGGACTAGCCTATGCTTTCTGAAGAACAGATTGAACTGTTAGGTGATAAGTACCTAGTTGGTCTATACCAGGAGCTGGAGCGTGAGGTTCTACAAGATATCGCGCGTAGAGTCAGAAAGACAGAGCGACTAACTGAAACGGCAGAGATCATGGCCAAGTCAATGCGTGAGAACGGGTACAGCGCTGCAGAAATTCATGCGGAAGTCATGAAGAAGCTGAATGCTACTCCAGAATACAGACGCATGGTCGCAGAGAACACCTACGCGTACAAGCAAGAGGTTAAGCAGAAGATAGCCGAAACAGTTAAGACTGCTAAAGAGGCTGGTGACAAGTTAATCGGTGAAGCAGGCGAGATGGCTTTCAACGAAGACCTATCCATGTGGGAACAGGGCGGTGTGAATCTAAAACAACCGAACTCTATGAAACAAATCACTGATGGATTTAAGGCACAGGCTAAAAAAACGACTTAAAGAACATCAGTGGAACGACCGCATTCAAGACTCCACTGTTAGGAACGGTTAAAACAGCCGAAGCATATCAAAGGTCTCTAGATCTGGCATTGCTGAAGGTATCTACAGGTACGTACAGTTATCGGCAAGCATGCGATGATGTAATAAAAAGAGTTTACAAGAAGCGGACTCGAACGGTTGACTATGCAAAGCGGTAGAACTTATCAAGTCGATACAGCCGTACGCATGATCGTGCGAACATCTACCGCGCAGTTGGCTGGAAAGATAACAGAGGCGAACTGCAAGAGCACCGGACAAGACCTGGTCATTATCAGCCAACACTTAGGAAGTCGCGATACGCACGTTTACTTTTCAAAACAAAGTGTTCTCAATGTCTGGTAAATCCAAGAAGTACCCAGACATCCATGCTCCACTCGGTGAAGGTTGTGCGTATGGTAGGCCTGAAGGCTTGCAAGGACCGAACTGTACTCACATGTTCTATCCATTCTGGGAAGGTATCAGCGAGATTCCTGAACCACTGAAAGAGCCTGATCCAGTAGAGTACAAAGGCAGAACCTACACACGCTACGAAGCCACTCAACAGATGCGCGCTATGGAACGCGAAATAAGAGCGTTAAAGCGCGAAAAGTATGTGGCCGATGAAAATGTCGACCGTAATCAAATCGCTGCACAGATACGCGCAAATAAGGCTGAGTACATGCGATTCAGTGAAGCTATGAATCTCAAGCCTAAAGAAAACAGATTGCTGGTGGGTGGTGAGAGAAGCAAGTGGCAAAATGTGCTTAATGAACTTAACCAGCACAAGAAAGGCAATAAGGTCTTTATTACTGATATTGCAATTAGAAAGATAAAGGATATTGATATGCCAGGATTAACTCTTGAGAATATAAGCGGTATAACTGAGGCACATAGAAGTCTCCTCCAATTTGCAAAGGATATGAATAACAGTGACGAAACTTTGACAATTTTCGACTTAAAGACCAATCGATATACAGATTTTGTGAAAGGGGATGTTAAATCAGTTGACCCGTATGGAAGTACTGATAATTACCATCTGTTGCGTACAGCTGAAAAGAATAGTCTTGCCGTTTTACATAACCATCCGGGGCTTTCTTACTTTTCAATGAATGATTTAAGAGAATTCTGTTTTAATGACGCTATCGGTCTTATGACCATAGTTACAAATCAAGGTAAGGTTTGGTATCTTGCAAAAACAGATAGTTTTGATTTGAAGAAAGTTAGTAATGCTATAGCTACAGCGTTGAAGACTAATCAAAATTATGACGATATTGTTGAACAATTTTTAAAGAAAGCGTATAGTTACGGTATAGAAAGGAATTGATAGTATGCTTGATGGCAAAGAACTAACAAAAGAAGAATATCTGAAAATTTTTGAAGCCGGAAGTAGAGGCATTCGTATTCCTTCTAAAGAAGAGCTTGCGCGAGAAGAAATAGAGCGCAGAAAATTGGAAGATAGCAAAGCACTCTAAATAGGGTGCTTTTTTAGTTGAGTTGATTAAGACACTTCGATAAGAGGTGTCTTTTTCATATATCCCACACCGCGGAAAGCGCGGTATAGAAAACATTTAAGGAGGAAGAAATGAAAGACTTTAAAGAGATTCTAAAACAAGCTGGATTAACTGTGACAGACGATCAGCTAGCGACCATCGAAACAGAAATGAAGGCGAACTACAAGCCGATAGCAGACTACAACAAACAAAAAGAAAAGTTGGATGCATCGGACGAAAAAGTAAAGACGTTGACTGCATCACTTGATAAGTTCAAGGATGTAGATCCAACAGCCTTAACGCAAACGATTGAAGACCTTAAGGGCCAACTAACACAAAAGGATGCAGAATTTGCGCAGAGATTAGCAGACCGTGACTTCGATGATTTGATTAACACGAATATCAACACACTAAAGGGCAAAAATGCCAAAGCAATCAAGGCTTTACTTGACGTTGAAACATTAAAGCAATCAAAGAATCAGGCCGAAGACATTAAGACAGCGCTAGAAGCCTTACAGAAGGCTGAAGACTCTGCCTTTTTATTTGAAACGGTACAGCCACAACCGCAAGGCACATTCAATCCAATCGGTGGAATTTCGACTCCGCCAGCGCCATCTAACTATTTAGATGAGCAATACAAGAACAACCCATTCTATAAAGGGTAGAAAGAGGAAATTAAATGGCAGTTATTTACGGACAAATTCATGTAGATGAAAAATACAAGGCAACACTAGAACCAAACTTATACCACAAAACACCATTCGCAGATGGTAGAACATTTACATCAAAGTATGAAGAGGGCGCAGCAGGCGGAATCTTCGTTCGCAAGTTAGGAACTACAGCCGTAGAAGTAGGTACACCTGGTCGTGACTTCGTGGATGAAGCATCTAGAGACGACTTAATCCCAGTTGTTTTTAATAACAACTTCCAGAAGTCAAAGAAGATCTATGGCGTACAGGCTGCGGCAGTTTCTACACCATTAGCAAATGAATCCTTAAAGGTTGCTAACGAAGAAGTATCCGAAAGTTGGACTCTATCTGGTTTAGCATGCTTAATCAACGAAGGTAAGGCTGCAACAGCAACAGACGCTATCACAGCTAAGACTGTTAAACAGGCAGTTATTGCCGTACGTAAGGAAATCGTAGCTGCTAAGGGTTCCGCAGACGTTGTACTCTGCTCACCAGAGTTATACGCAGCAATCCTAGAACAAGCAGGCTCCGAATTCGTACCACAGTCAAACGAATTCACAAACGCTACTGGCCAGATTGGCAAGTGGTTAGGATGCACATTCTACGAAGTTTCTGCATTAGCTGAAGCACAAGGTAAGTACTACGATTCTGCTAACGCATTGAAGACAGTACCATTCGCTAAGGTAGATTTCATCATGTACAACCACGAAGCATTATCAATCATCCCTAACTTCTCAGTTGCACGTATCGTTGACTCCGAGAACTTTGCTGGATCCAAAGCACAGGTTGAATTGAACTCTGCGTTCAAGGTTACTAACCAGGCTTAGTACGTGTTCGCAAGCACGTTTAATCAATAGATTAACAGAAGGGGAGTGGAACATATGGGCCTACTAACATGGGAGCGTTATCGCTCCCTTCATGACATTGTTTCTGAAGATAAGTTCGATAGAGCAGAAAAGCAAGCAGAGAGTGAGATTCGTAACGTTATGGGAGTTATCCATTACACAAACTGGATAGCAGACAATTCAAACCTAACTAACGAAATCTACTACGAGCAGCTGCTCGACTGCATCTGCAACGTTATCAACTACAACGCTACGATTGGATCTAAAGCGGGACAGGGCGTTGCTTCTGTGTCTAATGATGGCTATAGCGAAAGCTACGTACTACAGACACAATCGCAAGCAACGGAAGAACTGCACAAGAACATTCGTAAGTGGTTATCTGGCACTGGTCTAGTGAGGGCATACTAATGGCAGTCTTCACAGATACGGTCACGGTTTATCAGAAACAGGCCGCAGGCTATAAGCGTACGGTCGTCAAAGGCTGCCAATGGTCCGACAAAATCGAAAAGAAGTTGGAAGGCGGCAAGCTGCAGACCGTTAAAACTACTACAGTCACGTTTAGAGAGCCATTTTCGCTTGATTTAAGCACGTTCACCGAAGAGGATGGAATCTTCTTCGGAAACGTAGCAGAAACCCCTACAAACGACAAAGGGAGCCGCTTATCAGACATGATAAAGCGACATCCTAAGAGCGGAATCATCCGTGCGGTGAATGACAACTCTAAAAGAGATTACTGAAGAACATAAAGGTGGTTATTTACTGATGGGCGAGGTCTTCCATTTTAGTTTGAAGTCAGTTGACATCAATCCAAAAGAGGTGGCAGAAAGCAGGGGAATCAACGAAGGCGGAACTGTGCAGCAATTCATCGACAGCGAGTGCCTTCGGTTATGTGATCCATACGTTCCGAAGGATACCGGAGCCTTAATTCAGTCCGGAATCATCAACACGAAAATAGGCAGTGGCAAGCTTTGCTACCGCACACCATACGCACGCCGTTGGTACTACATGCCAGCAGACTTCCAGGATGCGCCTATGCGCGGGAACTACTGGTTCGAACGCATGAAGGCTCAAGGCGGAAAAGAAAAAATCCTACGCGGAATCAAGCGCATAACAGGAGGTAACGGATGACAATTTCAGAAGCAATCAGCAAGTGGTTAGCAGAATACGACGGCATAGTCGTAGACACAAACCACGTATCAGATGGAAGCGATCAATATGGATTGTTTAAAAGCCCACAGCGTAACATCGTAAGTCACGTAGACAGCAGCTATGAAATCACTGAGTACTATCAACTACTGGCAAGACTTAACAGCCTGTCAGAGGACGATAGAAAAGACAGTGATGAGCAATTAGAAAAGTTAACCTACTGGGCGGATGACTATCCATTCGTGCATGAGTATCCTGCACTCGACGGAAATAGACAGATCCTAAACATTAGCGTGACAGGAAGTCCTTATCCATTGAGTACAGACTCATCCGATACTGTTTATCAGTTATCCATCGAAATAACATACACAAGAGAAAGAGAGGGCTTATAAATGGCACTTACAAGACTTAGAAAGCATCAATTTATCCCTTTTATCAATACAAGCACAACAACCGACAAAGTGTGGTCTCGTATCGGTAAATCCACTGTCTTCTCATTATCATTCAATGCAAAGACAGAAGAGAGCGACTACATCGAGGATGAATCACCTACTACAGAACTTACTAGCTACGTTCCTTCAATGGATCAAGAGCTTGTAACTAACGAAGGTGATCCAGCATTCGACTTCATCTACTCACTAGCTAAGAAGCGCGCAACAGGTGAAGATGCAAAGAAGGAATTCTTGCTCGTTTTCGCAGGAACAAAGACACCATATGATGCGTGGAGTTGCCCTTCATGCACAATCGAAATCAAGGAACTAAACACAGTGGATCAGAAGATTACATTCGCGCTCCACTTCGGTCCAATTGTTCCTGGTAAAGTAGCGATCACAGCAAACAAGCCTACATTTACAGCAGGCGCTTAATTTAGAATTGAAAGGATAGGAAAGCAAGCATGCAATACACTGTTATTTTTAACCGAAAAAGCTACGATTTGCCTAAGAAAACAATGGCAATCTGGGAGGACTTGGATTCAATCTTCAAGCTCGACGCAACGAATCTTCCTAACAGAGAGAAGTACAAAAAGATGATTGAATTCATCGCTAAGTTGGTGGGCCAAGAGGCTATCGAGGAAATCTTTGGCACAGAGGAACTAGACGAGATGGACCTAAACGACATCACGCTAGCAATCTTCAAAGTTAGAGATGCATACGAAAATCCACTAGCGAATTATCAAGCAGAAAAGAGCAGTGAAGAATTGAGTCGGATTCCGCTTGATAAGTTACAGTCCTTCAGCAAACTGATGGATTCTGTCTCAAAAGTTAAGAAATAATGCTTGATCTAACCGCTAAGTCCTTACCTAATACAATCCGTATACATGGTAAGGACTTTTCAATTTATACGGATTTTCGAGTTTGGATGAAATTCATCATCGAAGCAAATAAAGCCCTACTCAATGGGAAAGGCTTTGACGTTGCTTTTTTATTTAAAAATGACATGCCATACAGAATAGATCTAAAAGATTTATTCGAGTTTGCTAATCCTAAAAACCCTTTGCCTAGAAACACCAGGCAAACGGATGACCAGGTAATCACACTTGACTATGAAATCGATTCAGATTTGATTTACGCTGCGTTTATGCAACAGTACGGCATCGATTTAATAGAGGTTGAAGAATTACACTGGTGGAAATTTCTGGCGCTTCTAAAGGGCTTAAATGGCACGAAATTAGACGATGTCATGAAGTGGCGAAACTACAAGAAGGACACTCGTCAAAACGTAGATGTCTACGAGGAACTACGCGATGCATGGGAAATCCAAAGAGAACTATCTGAACAAGAAAAACAAGAATTAGAAGAATTTAGTAAACAATTTGAGATTGGAGGTGACGAAAATGAGTGATGGAACATTGGTCTTTAATACAAAACTCGACTCTGATGGTGTCACCACAGGTCTGACAAGAATCGGAAGTGCCGCATCTACTGCACTAGGCACACTTGCGGGCAACTTAATGACACAAGCTGTAGACGGTTTACGCAATCTAGGCAGTGAGGCAATTAACGCTTTCGGCAACATCCAGCAGTCCTATGGTGGTTTAGATACGATTTATAAAGAAGCGAGCAGTAGTGCGAAGGCCTATGCATTACAAGCTCAAAAAATGGGTATCTCAATGAATACCTACGCAGAGCAGGCTGTCTCAATGGGCGCAGCTCTAAAGCAATCACTCAAAGGTGATGTAGCGGCTGCTGCAGAAAAGGCAAACCTCGCAATCAGTGACATGGCTGATAACTCGGCGAAAATGGGCACTAGCATAGAATCACTGCAGAACGCCTACCAGGGCTTTGCTAAAGGCAACTACACCATGCTAGATAACTTAAAGCTCGGATTCGGCGGTACGAACGAAGAGATGAAAAGACTGCTAAAAACAGCCGAAGATTTGCCTGAAGCAATGGGTCGAAAATTCGATATCAGCAGTTACGCAGATATCGTCGATGCGATCCACTTAGTACAAGAAAACATGGGTGTGGCTGGAGTAGCTGCAGCAGAGGCACAGACAACAATCCAGGGTTCAATGAATGCGGCCAAAGCCTCATTCGAAAACCTACTAGCTGCAATGGGTGATCCAGACGGTGATGTAGACGCAGCAATGCAGACATTCCTAGCAAGTCTACAGACTGCATGGGATAACTAGCGCCAACGATCCAAACGATTGGCAAGAATATCCTAGAGCAAATAGGTAAAGGAATAGAAGCACAACTACAGCCATTTAAGGACGACTTCGTAGGAACAGTAAGCGAGATTGTCGAATCAATCGGTGAGTTTATCTCAGAGGCGGCAGGCGACAATGAGGTGCTAAACGGTATAGCCGATGCAATCAAGTTCTTAGGTGAGAACATGGATAAGGTTCTACCTGCCGTTGGTGGACTAACCGCAGCAATCATCACTTTTAATGTGGCTCTATCTATTCAATCAGCCATCCAGGGTGCGGCTGCTGCATTTAAGGCTTTCCCAAGCCGCAAATGAGGGCGCTACTGTTGCGCAATGGTTGCTTAACGCAGCGATGAGCGCTAACCCAGTAGTTCTGATTGTCGCAGCCATTGCAGGTTTAATAGCGGCAATCGCTATCCTATGGAACACGAACGAGGACTTTAGAAACGCAGTGATAAAAGCATGGGATGCAGTAAAGGACTTCTTCACAAAGACAATTCCTGATGCATTTAAGGCTGTGGTGAAGTGGTTTAGTGAACTCCCGGAGAAGATTAAAGGATACTTAACGGGAGTGTTTGAATCAATCAGTCAATGGGCCAAAGACCTAGCTGCCAAAGCGGTAGAAGTCGGAACAGACTTCGTCCAGGCAATCATCGATTTCTTTGTTAACTTGCCATACAACATCGGCTTAGCGTTGGGTACATTTATAGCAACAATCATCCTATGGGGTGAACGGTTAATCGAGAAGGGGCAGGAAGTCGGTACAAACTTTGTACATGGCGTGATTGACTTCTTCGCTAATCTGCCTAAGAACGTAGCTGACTTCTTAGGTAATGTCATTTCAGAAGTGAAGCAGTGGTCTACAAACATGATCACAAATGCAACTCAAGCAGGTGCTGACTTTGTGGCAGGTGTGATTGATTTCTTTGTAAATCTTCCACAGAACGTGGCTGATTTCTTGGGTAAGGTTATCGACTCAGTCCTCAACTGGGGAAAGAACCTGGCAAGTGAAGGAGCAAGTGCAGCTAGTAGCCTCGTAACGAGCGTTATAGACGGCGTTAAGGGTATTCCGGACAAGATGTTATCAATTGGCAAAGACATCGTGAATGGACTTAAAAACGGCATTAAAAACGCGTGGGGCGGCTTTGCTAGTATGATGGGCGACCTGGCAAATGGATTCATTGACGGTTTCAAAAATGTGCTCGGAATTCACTCACCATCACGCGTGTTCAAGTACATCGGCGAAATGTGCGTCGCTGGATTCGAGGAAGGAACTGAAGACCTTATGAACCTAGATGAAATCGGTGCAAACATTTCTGCATCATTCGGAACAATGAGTGCGAACATGAGTGGCGGAATGAACAGAAACACAACGTTTAACTTCTACGACACGCAGACTTCACCAGATGCAATCATGAGAAAAGCAGAAAACACATTCCAGTTTGGATTGGCAGGTGGTATCTAATGAGTGGAATCGTTAATGTAAGATGCGTACGTGAGGACGGAAAAGAGTTTCTACTTGGAACTGACTCAGCGTGGCGCATCCTATCGGACGGGCTAGAAGGTATCGATTATCCAAAAATTAGCGTTTATTCAGAAAAGAGTGCTGTCAAAGATGGCGCTCTTTTAACTGGAATGCGCATTGACGATAGATCAATACAAATTAAAGCTAAGACAGTATTAACAAAGTTAAATGCAGTCCTAAGACGTGAGGCAATCTCGTTTTTTAGACCAAAGATGCGGTACAGGATTGTTATTACTTATCAAGGCGAAACTCGCTGGATTGATGGAGTGGTTGAAGGCTTTAGTTGTCCTTCACAGAACATCCACATGCCAATGAAGCTGACGGTTAAATTCTACTGTGAAGATACACACTTAAAATCAGTGGATAACTTCGGACAGAACATTGCGTCCATAACACCACGCTTCGCATTTCCGTACATTCAGACACAAAAAATTAAGATTGTAGCTGAGTCGTTTAACTTCTCGAAAACAGTCACGATCAACAACGATGGCGATGCTGAGGTTATGCCTGTTATCCGAATCAATTTCAAAGGCAGCTGCAGCAATCCAGTCATTAAAAAGAACGACGCATACGTGCGTGTTCTTGGAAACTTTGTGAGTGGAGATTTGCTTATCATCGACTGTGAATCCTATAGAATCACCAAGAATGGTGAGAACTGGATTCATCACATCGATAGAACATCGTCATTCACTGACATTCGCTTGGATGTTGGAGATAGCAACATTTCATTCGGTGCAGATACAGGCGACTCGAACATGGCGGTTTATGTTTATTTCAATAAGCGCTACTTAGGCATGTAGGAGGTGTAGATGGAATTAGCATTCTTAGATAAAGATTTAATCTTATCAAATACTTCAACTACATCAATCTTCAATGGATCCGCAGATACTACGAGCCAGGTCAATTCATGGTCCAGATTCCAGCTGACCAATATGTCACAGGTGCGGAGTACGTTTTCAACAGTTCACGGCCAGAGCTTGGCATGATTCAGAAATTCGAGTATGCACGCAAGTCTAGCGGACAGTTGATTTTGCTATCTGGTTATTTTTACGAATACAAGTTGAACGATAAAATAACCTACCCACGCTTTAGACATACAGGCAACATCGAAATGGTGGCTAGAACCATCGTAGATAACTACATGGACGACATACCACTGCTGACTAAGGCGCAGGCGAACTCACCACTACTGGGCACCAGCGTGACTAAACAGTCGACAGGCGAAGGTTTGGCAACAGCACTTTATGCACTGTTGAAGACGCAGCAGATGAGCTACTCATGCTTGTATGACTATGTCAACAAGCAAATCAAGTTCAAAGTATGGCAGGGTTTAGATCGTACACAAGCACAGACACAGAATAGCTTTGCTTCGTTCGCTGAGAAACTGAGAAATATCCAGAACGAGAAAATCACCAAAGATACAACGTTATCAAAGAACTATGCGATTGTTATAGGTAATGGCAGTTACGAGGAAGGTAGGCAGGTCAGTGTAACGGTTGACCTCCGTGCCAATTCTTCAGACTATCGACGCGTCGTATACATTGATAAGACAGCCGAGATTTACGACTCGACAAAGGAATCGTTAGATGCATATAAGAATCGACTTATCCAGGCAGGAAAAGAGGACATGCTGAAGAAGCATGCAAGCATTCTTAATGTATCTTTCGATGCAGTTCGCAACAATGGACTTCGTTACATGGAAGACTTTAATCTAGGCGATAAGTGCGATTTATTGATTGACGACTTCCAGATGGCTTTTCAAGCACGCTTAACAGAAGTGCGTGAAGTCTTTAAGAATTCAGTGCATGAGATAAGTTTAACGTTTGGCGATAAAGTGCCAGTCGCATACAGAAAGTGAGGAACATAATGGCAATGCAATCATTCCCATTTACGTCAGAGGTTACTTTTGACGATAGTGGATTCCCACAGTTTGATAGGGCTGTAGGAAGTGATGTTTTAAGAAGCATCCTATCAAATTACTACACAAATGGTGTGTTCGGAATTGGTAACAATAATAGCTTTAAGGTCGTAGCTGCTGCAGGTGGAGGCATGAGCCTAACAATTCAGCCTGGAGCATGCCTTATCAATGGTGCTACTGGTTACAACATGGACGAAACACGTATCATCATTCCAAACAGCGATGCACAACCACGCATCGATTTGATCGTGCTGAGATTGGACGATAATAAGGCTCAACGAAGTATCAGAGTAGAGATTGTTAAAGGAACTCCACAGTCACAACCAGTGAAGCCCACACCTGTTCGTGAAGGTGCTGTGTATGACTTAGTGCTGGCAAATGTAATGGTTAGAGCTAACGTTTCAACAATCACTAACGCAGACATCACGGATACACGTCTCGATAAAAACGCGTGTGGCTTCGTAAGCGCGGTTAATAATCTAAACATGGACGCTCTCTACACACAGCAGAAGGCTTTATTTGACGCATGGTTTGAAGGTGTCAAGAATCAACTAGGCACTGATGCAGCGGGCAATCTGCAGAATCAAATCAATACGTTAAAGCCTAAAGTTGACGCAGTTAATAACGCTCTTACTTTTAGCGGACAGAATACAACCACTAGAGGTCAACTGGATGTAGCAGGTAAACTCAATGCTAAAAACGGATTAGCAATTGGAGGCAATGATACGTTCATTGTGAAAAGATTTGGTGGCTCCGGCGCTAGATCAACATTCAACGCAACAATGAATGATAGAGAGGATGTTCGTATCACGATTACTGTTCCTGCTGGATATAAATTAGTTGGTCTATTACAACCGTACACTGACTATAGAAGCACTGTATCGTTGTATAACTTTACGAATAACATTGTATACTGCACTGTCTACAATCCTAGTGGTTGGCCTAATGTTCCTATTGGTGCAAGTGTAGATATACTTTTTGTTAAATCAGTTTAGGAGGGTTACTAATGTTAATTGACAACAAGAAATTTACAGAAATTCCAAGATAATAAGAGTGTTGTTACTTTTCAGCGCGCGGTTTTTGAGAACTTAAAAATTCTAATCGACTCGTTCGAAGTGGGCGTGATCCATGATATTTCGTTCGACGATGGACCTTCAGTAAAAATGTATACAGAGCCACTAACCTTTTCTAAATCTGGGACAGGTTACACCCTATCGTTTATCTTGACGGATGTTCCCGAAAAAAAGATATTGAAGCAAATAACTTCAAGGAAGTTAGACCACTTGTTAACGATGTTCTACAAACAGCAAGTGCTGACGTTGTTAAAAAGTACGTTTCATTTTTGGATCAATGGACACCAGGGGTTAAATACAAAAAAGGCCAGCGCATTGGATGCAACGGAACTCCGTACGTAGTTGAATCAGAACATATCGCAGTGGAAGGCCAGACGCCTGAAAATACGCCTTTGCTATATGAAGATATGACAAAGGAAAAGAAAGCTTATCCGTGGGATGAAAAAGTCACTTATAACAAGGGTGATTTAGCAATCGCACGTGGAATTGTGTTCGTTTCAAAAATTGACAACAATAAGGGCAATGAGCCAGGATTTGGCTCTGCCTGGGATTACAAAAAATAAATAGGCTATTAAGGCGACCAAAGCGGCCGCCTTTTTAGATAGAAAGAGGAAAAAAGAAAATGAATAATGCAGCATTAGCACAGTTAGTTATTATCGCAGTTTTGGTGGAAGGGACTTGGGAGAATATAAAACGTTTATATTCTGCAGAAGGTTTTAATAAGAGCGTAGCTGGCTCATTAGGAGTATCTGTCTTAATCTGCGTGGCTACAGGTGCGGATTTATTCCCGTTAATTGGTATGCCTTTGATGGTTCCGTTTCTTGGCTCTGTTTTAACAGGCATAATTACAGCACGAGGTGCAAACTTCGTGAATGACTTATTCACGCGGTTAAATGTATCAAAACAAAACTAATACAGGAGGAAATTATATGAGAATTTATAATGTACCAGATGTCAGTGAGCATCAACCAAATTTCGACTTTACACCTTATGCAGGTAAATATGCTATCTTACGCGCAGGAGTAGCAAGTCGTGAGGACTATTCCTTCAGACGACATGTTGCGGAGTGCCAAAGATTAGGAATCACAATCGGCGTGTACTTCTATTCCTATGCATTAAATACAGCACAGGCAATTGAAGAAGCACAGCGCTTTTTATCCATCATTGCTGGTGTTGATATTGGGCTTGGTGTGTGGCTAGATATGGAAGACGCTGACCATTACAAAGTTAATAACGGTGTATATATTACACATGATAACATTGCACCTATGTCACGTGCATTCTGCGATGTGATTGCGTCAGCTGGTTATTACACTGGAATTTACACATCGCTATCTTGGCTTGGTTATCTTGCACCTGAATGTGATCCATATGATAAGTGGGTAGCGGCTTGGGGAAACAATGATGGAAGCCATACAGTAGATACATCAGCTTACGGTACTATCCAACAGTATACTAGCAACTATGGAACATTAGATGAGAAATGTCATCTTTCGTAGACCCTAGCATTTACCGTACATGGTGTTAATGCAGAACGATCCTTCTATATATACTCCATCTCCATATGCAGCACTCTACAGTTTCTCAGGGAGATGTATACGTTTATGTCAACCAGGCGATACACTATCAGCTATCGCAGCTAGAACTTTGGTACAACTTATCAACAGCTAGCGGCTTTCAAATGGTATTCAAAATCCTAACATGATTTACGCTGGACAAGAGATTGTAATCAGTGGTTCTACTGTAGTCAACACCCTAACGATACTGGAAGAATATTACACAATCCATCCAGGCGATACACTATCGGGCTATTGCATCAAAACTATGGAGCAACATGGCAGTGGTTAGCAGAGTGTAAATGCTATTAGTAACCCTAATCTAATTTATCCAGGAAATACAATCCGTGTTAAATAGGTGGTGGCTTTATGCAAGAAGGAATCAATCCAGTTTATCTTAGTCTGTTAGTATCTCTTGGTGGTCTAGTTGTTACTATTTGGAGCGTTAATTCAACGATCCATAAGGGCAACAAAGATCAAGCTAAGGAGTTAGCCGAAGAGTTAGGAAAGATGAATGCAAACATTGCATATGTGAAGGAAGGAATCACAGATTTAAAAGCTACAACCAGAGATGTGAGCAATCGCGTCATGTCTCTGGAAAACAGACTTGCTCAAACAGAAACATCCGTAATGTTTCTAACAGATAGAATTAAACAAGTCGAAGAAAGAAGGGAAAGGGTATCTAAATGAAAGACAAGAACTATTGGAGTAAATGGGCGAAAGCCGCAGTAAGACGTGCGCTGAAAACTGCAGCACAAACCTTTGTGGCGACGATTGGAACAACAGCAACCATCGGAGCAGTTGACTGGAAGCTAGTCTGTTCTACTTCTGCACTAGCTGCGATTTTATCAATTGGAACGTCTCTAGCGGGTCTACCAGAAGTAGATCCTAATGAGAATGCTGAAGAAGATATGAAGTAAACAAAACCCACCAGTGCGGTGGGTTCTTTTTTTATGCGATTTCCTCGAACGTTTCTGTATCTTCTGGATCTTCAAAACGCATGATAATCGAGATGTTGTTCATGTCGTCGAAGCATGCCAGGAAGTAATCTAGGAAAGGCGTGTATTCGCCCCATTTCAACGATAGACGGTTTCTGCAGATAAAGTCGGCGTCATAGTTGAAACGCTGAAGAACCGGAGTAGCAAGAAGAGAAGCAAATACGCGGTCGCCGTCTTTGCGTTCTGGTTCAGAAAGGTCTATATTTATCAATTTTTGTGCGTTTTCAACTGTCATATTTCCGACAGAAGTAATGCCATTGCGATACTTGCCGATTAGTTGTTCGGAAATTCCTGACTTCTTGCTGAGCGAGTAAGCAGTTTCGCTGCTGTCTAATACTTCTTGGACCATTTCAATTAGATTAATCTTTTCCATTTTTTCCTCCTTTAGAAAACGATTTCCCTTTATTGCCTGCAATTGTTCGTGATTTAAGACTGTTGCCTTTGTTAAGTTAATGTGTAATGTGCTTCTAATTGAGTTATACTTTTCAGCCCACTTCTTAGTCTTCTTATGACATACGATGTAATAAACCTGTGCGCTTATTTTCTTATCTTCTAATTGTTCGTCAGTTTTATCTGCCCATTCAAGTAATGATTGGATCATATTACTTGCCTGTTGCGCTGTCATGAATTGCTTATTTTGATAATATTCATAAATTAATTCTGGGCATTCTTCCTGCTTCTTGCTGATTAGGCTTTCGATAAATTTTTCTTGTTTGTATGTCATCTTTGTCATGATTTTTAATGCCTTTCTTTTTACACTTATATACTAGCATTATTTTTAGTATTGTCAATAGATTTACTATAAATATTTTTAGTACTGATAAATTTAAATATTCAGTGGCCCCTGAATGGCCCCCTGTTAAAAAAATATTCAACGAATAAAAGAAACACCATACAGTCAGAAAACGCCTAAAAATGGAGGTTTTAGAAATTGATAGCAACAGAAAAACAAATAAAATTTGTTTTCTGCTAAGCGGGTACTTTATAGAGATAAAGCCTTGTATAAGGGCTTTTTCTTTTCGGCCCTACACTGGCACCATTTAAAAGCATTTTTCATAAAGCTGATTTATTAGGAAGAAAATGACATGTATATATTTAGGTAGTACAATGAAAATAACAGTTGATGACAATAAACTAAATGTATGAAAGGGGATGATTACATGAGACTGATATATCCTGAAGAAATAAAAAAAGCTTAAAGATCAATTTATGAGTCCTATATGGATTGGAGTGAAAGTTGAAAAGATGACGCTACCTGCCGAAGCTGATAGATGCCTTTTAGAAAAGAGGGTCAAAGAGTGGGATAATGAACAATATCAGAAATAGCAGGTATGGAATAATCTGTCAATGAGAATTGATTACTTTTTGGCAAGTCCCTCTAGGTGGGCTTTTTGATATTTCAAATAAAAATTATGCAAAGTTTTCATGCATCATAAATGAAAAATATTAGATGATTTCAGAGAATAAAATGAGGGATTTTTCAGCATTCAAAATAATAGGGCTTTTAGAGGGGAATTTATCGAAAAAATTGGGCATTGAGATAGAAAAAAAGTTCATTTTTTATTATGCTATTGAAAGACAGAATTCAGTGGAGGTAGAAAGTTGTGGATAGGATTGTAAAACGTAACGGGACAAGTTGTTCCATATGATGGAGCTAAGATTATTTTAGCGATAGAAAAATCTTTCCTAAGCGTAAATGAAAGTGTTGATCAAACATATCTTTCTGACTTACTAGTGCAGATTGAAGCACAGTTCGACGGTCGTCAAGAAGTTGATGTTGAAGAAATTCAAGATACTGTTGAAAAAGATCTTGATGAAGAATGAAAAGTATAACGTCGCAAAGAGTTATATCTTATACCGTGAAAAGCGCACACAGATGCGTAATGAACGCCTTGAGTTAGTGAAACTCATCGGTGACGAAGAGTTGGAAGATGTTTTGGTTGATATCCAGAAGGCTTATCCAGACTATGACTTAAAGAGATTGTATGAGAAGTTCTCTACAATGTCTAAAGAAGGTCAATCTCTGAAAGATAGAATTGCTTTATTAACAAGAAGTTCTGCTGAACTTACAACGAAAGAAGAACCAAACTGGGAGAGAATCGCTGGACGTTTGCTCAGTTACAGTATTGCTTGTGATTTAAAAGTAACTGAAGAGAAACTAGGTCTAACAAGCTTCTACCAGAAGATCTCCTATATGATCGAACAAGGGTTATATGGAGCATATATCTTAGAAAACTATTCTCATAAAGAAGTTGATGAAATCGCAACATTAATTGACAATACACGTAATAACTTATTCACATATAGTGGACTAGACTTGTTATCCCAGCGTTATTTGATTCGTAATCACCAGCATGTCCTATTAGAGTCACCACAGGAAATGTACATTGGTATTGCAATGCATTTAGCAATGAAAGAAACAAATGATCGTATCGGTTGGGTTAAGAAGTTCTACGATATGATGAGTTTACATCAGGTAACAATGGCAACTCCTACACAAGCAAATGCGAGAAAGCCATATCATCAGTTATCTAGTTGCTTTATCGATACTGTTCCAGATTCATTGGATGGTATCTATCATTCCATTTCTAACTTCGCTGATGTTAGTAAGTTCGGTGGTGGAATGGGTATGTATTTAGGTAAGGTTCGCTCCCGTGGTGGATCAATCCGTGGTTTTGAAGGTGCTTCTGGTGGTGTTATCCGTTGGATTCGTGTCATCAATGATACTGCTGTTGCGGTTGACCAACTTGGTGTAAGAGCAGGTGCTGTAGCAGTATATCTCGATGTATGGCATAAAGACTTACCTGAATTCTTACAATTACGTACAAATAACGGTGATGACCGTATGAAGGCTCACGATGTATTCCCTGCGGTGTGCTATCCAGACTTATTCTGGAAGATGGTGAAGGAGGATATGAACCAAGATTGGTATCTTCTTGACCCACACGATGTCCTTATGATTAAGGGTTATTGCCTTGAGGACTTCTATGGCGAAGAATGGGAAAAGAGATATTGGGAATGTGTACATGACAACCGTATCTCTAAACGTGTTCTTGTATTAAAGGAAGTTGTACGTTTAATCTTAAAGTCTATGGTAGAAACAGGAACTCCATTTGCTTTCTACCGTGATGCGGTTAACCGTGCAAATCCTAATAAGCACAAGGGTATGATATATAGTTCTAACCTCTGTACAGAAATTGCACAGAATATGTCTGAAGTGAAACAGGTTTCACGTGTTATTCAGACAGAGGATGGTGATGAAGTTATCGTTACAACAACAAAGCCAGGTGATTATGTTGTATGTAACTTAGCTTCATTATGTTTAGGTAATATTAATGTGACAGATCCAAAGGAAATCGAAGAAGTTACTGCAACTGTAGTACGTGCTCTTGATAACGTTATCGATCTAAACTTCTATCCATTACCAAATGCAAAAGTAACAAACCATAAGTATCGTTCTATCGGACTTGGTGTCAGTGGTTACCACCACATGCTTGCAAAGAACCACATCATGTGGGAAAGCGAAGAACACTTGAAGTTTGTAGATGAAGTATTTGAAAATATTGCATATGCATCGATTAAGGCAAGTAATGCGTTAGCCAAGGAACGTGGAAGCTATCAATTCTTTGAAGGTTCCGAGTGGCAGACAGGTGCGTACTTCGACCAGCGTGGGTATGACTCTGCACGTTGGAAAGAACTAAAGGAAGAAGTACATGCAACAGGTATGCGTAATGCATATGTATTGGCAGTCGCTCCAACAAGTTCTACATCAATCTTAATCGGTACTTCAGCAGGACTTGACCCAGTTATGAATCGTTTCTTCTTAGAAGAAAAGAAGGGTTCTATCTTACCAAGAACTGCACCAGAATTATCTGCAGATACATATTGGTACTATAAGACAGCACATACAATTGACCAGACTTGGTCAGTTAGAGCTGCTGGTATCCGTCAGCGTCATATCGACCAAGCACAGAGCTTTAACTTATGGATTACAAATGACTATAAGATGAGTCAGTTATTACAGTTATATGTACTAGCATATGATTGTGGAGTTAAGACTATCTACTACACACGTTCTAAGGCCTTAGATCCTGAGGATTGTGAAAGTTGTTCCGCATAGGAGGTAGAAACATGCAGACAGATCAGATTAATCGTAAACCGTTATTCAACCCTGAGGGTGATATTGATGTACGTAATCGTCGTCTTATCAACTTCAATACAACAAATATTAATGACTTCAATAATATGAAGTATAACTGGGTATCTGATTGGTACCGTCAAGCAATGAATAACTTCTGGGTGCCAGAAGAAATCAACTTGAACCAAGACAAGTCAGATTATCCACGTCTTAGCTTAGCTGAAAAGACAGCATACGATAAGATTTTGAGTTTCTTAGTTTACTTGGATTCTCTACAATCTGCTAACTTACCAAACATTTCTCAGTACATTACTGCAAATGAAGTTAACTTATGTTTGTCTATCCAGACATTCCAAGAGTGTATTCACTCACAGTCTTACAGTTACATGCTAGACTCCATTTGTTCACCAGAACAGAGAAATGATATCCTCTATCAGTGGAAGACAGATGAGCACTTATTAAAGAGAAATGAATTCATTGGTGAACTCTATAATGAGTTTGTTGCCAAGCAAGATAAACAATCTTTCTTGAGAGTTTGTATTGCAAACTTTATCTTAGAGGGTGTTTACTTCTATTCTGGATTTATGTTCTTCTATAACCTTGCTAGAAATGGCAAAGATGCCAGGAAGTGTACAGGAAATTCGTTACATCAACCGTGATGAATCAACACACTTATGGTTATTCCGTAACATCTTGGTAGAGTTACAGAAGGAAGAACCAGAGTTATTTACACCAGAAAATATTCAGATGATTCGCGATATGATGAATACTGGTGTTGAACAAGAAATTGCATGGGGACACTATGTAATTGGTGATGAAATTCCAGGCTTAAATAAGCAGATGGTTACTGACTATATCAAGTATCTTGGTAATACACGTTTTGCGACATTAGGTTTTGGTAATCTGTATGAAGAATATGCTGAGGAACCAGAATCCATGAAGTGGGTAAAACAATACTCAGACGCAAACATGGTAAAGACTGATTTCTTTGAAGCTAGACCATCGGCATATGCTAAGAGTGGTGCAATTGAAGATGACCTATAAGGTCATCTTTTTCTTTTGATGGGCTATAGTGAGCATGGTGGTGTGTGGTATAATAAGAACATATTTGAAAGGGGATATGTTTAATGTCAGCCTATAACTTATCATCATTGTGGGACAAGTTTTTAACTTTCAGTACGACAGTTATCGATATAGTAGTAATTTGGATGATTATCTTAGCTGCACTACGTATTGTTCGTGGTAAGAGCAGCACCATGCAGATATTTAAAGGTATTATCTTTGTCATCATCGTAGATGTACTTGCAAAAGGTCATGAATCTTAAAACTTTGCAGTTTTTAACAAACATGTTTATTAACTGGGGATTTTTAGCAGTTATTATTATCTTCCAACCAGAAATCCGTACGATTTTGGAAAGACTAGGTAAGAGTAGTTTCTTCTCTAGAATGAGTTCACTCAGTGGTAATGAAAAGGAAAAACTGGTAGACAATATTGTGACTGCAGTACGTTTATTAAGTGCAGATCAAACTGGTGCTTTGATCTCTATTGAGAAAGTCTCATCCGTTGGATGATTTTATTGCGACTGGTACACGTTTGAAATTCTGATGTAACTGCAGAACTTTTAACTTCCATCTTTGTTACTTCGACACCACTACATGATGGAGCAGTGATTATTCAGGGTGATAGGATTGCGTGTGCAAGTGCATACTTCCCTCCAACAACAGCGGATATTCCATCACGCTATGGTTCAAGACACCGTGCCGCAATTGGTATTAGTGAAATTACAGATGCGATTACAATTGTTGTCTCAGAAGAAACAGGAAATGTATCAATTGCAGAAGGTGGTAAGTTAACTGCTGTAAATGAACAACAATTGCGTAAATATCTAACACATATCATCGTAGGTCAAACTGATGAAAATAGTGAAGATGACGATGATGAAACTATGATTGAAGCCGATGTGCATGAACTTCAAACAAAGATGGATGATACACCAGCTGCTAATGAAGAAACAATTCTTGAAACAGGAAAGATTACTGCAGAGGAAGTTGTTCCAGCTGAACAAAATGGTACATCCACAAATAAAAAACATGCATTACAGGATGTACATGAAGCAGCAGATGCGGCTGCAAAAGCTGCGTCAATAAAGCTTCCACATAAGAAAAAGCGTCCAACGCCAAGTTATCCAACACATAACAAAGCGAAATTATAAACAATCAGATACCTCTGATCATAAGCAAGGAGGTGAACGATAATGGCAAATAAGAAAAAACACCATATGGATCATAATAAGCTTGAACTTGCAAAACATCTTGCAAATCAATCAAAGCGCATATCAAGTCAATATGATCGATTTGTACAGAAGATTATCCATTTCATTCACTACGCTTCTACAGGGATTGACCGCGTATTGTTTAATGCAAAATATGCAAAAGTTGTATCGTTGATATTAGCTGCACTGTTATATGTCGTTGTAAACTACAACGATATCACATCGCTATATCAGACATCACTTAAGACAAGTCGTACTGTTCAAAATGTTGCGGTATATGTACAATATGATACGCAAGAGTATGAAATTTCAGGAATTCCAACAACAACTGATGTTACGATTACAGGTGATGCGACAAGTGTTACTGCTGCAAGCACCATAAATGGCAAGGTTGTTGCAGACCTAACAAACTTAACAGAGGGAACCCATGCAGTAACATTGATTGCGGAGGGATTCGGAGATTCTGTTAGTACAATCGTTAACCCATCGAATGCGGTTGTAACAATCAAGAAGAAAGTTACACAGCAGTTCTCGCTATCTTATGATATTATTCATCGCGATAAGATGGATGGCATTTATAACGTAGGTACTCCTCAGTTTGCGTCTTCTGTAGTAGATGTACGTGCTTCACAGGATACATTAAATCAGATTGCCTTTGTGAAGGCACTTATCGACGTATCCAATCAGGTTGCAGATTTTGAACAAGATGCAAAACTTGTTGCCTATGATGCGAATGGTCAAATTGTAAATGTAGATATTGAACCTCAAACCATGCATGTATATGTACCAGTTACTTCACCTAATAAGACAGTTCCAATTGAAGTAAAGATTAATGGAACACCTGGTGATAATCAAGCAGTCGCTTCAGCGGTAGCTGATAAACAGACTGTTACAATCTATGGTACAGAAAGTGCATTACTTGATATTGAGAAAGTAACAGTTGAAGTCGATGTTTCAAATCTTACAAAAGATACAACAGTATCACAGGATATTACACTTCCTACAGGTATTACGTCATCAACAGTTTCTACTGTTAGTGTTGATGTGAAACTTGGTGCAGCTACAACAAGAACAATCACATCAGTTCCAATCAATTACAAGAACAATGTGCATAACTACAAAGCTACACAAGAAGATAGTATTACCACAATGGATGTAGAAGTATTTGGTACGCAAGATAATATCAGTAAGATTACAGCAAATGATATTTATCTATATATCGATATGTCGACAGCAGAGCCTGGACAACATGAGTTCGAAGTGATGGTGGAACAACCATCAACAGGGCTTGTAAAGTACAATCTAAAAAACAATAAACTTACACTCACAGTTTTAGGTGATCAAAATACCCAACAGAAAGAGGGAGAATAGCGTATGGGACGATATTTCGGCACGGATGGTATCCGTGGAAAAGCAAATGAAGTATTAACAGCAGAGAGGGCCTTCCAGGTTGGAAGATACCTGGGATACTATTTCAGCAAAGAAGGAAAAAATAAAATTGTTATCGGTAAGGATACAAGACTATCTAGTGATATGTTTGAAAATGCACTAGCAGCAGGTATTACGTCTGAGGGTTGTGATGCATATCTAGCAGGATACTGCCCAACACCAATGATTTGTCTTTTGACAAAGGAGAATGGCTTTGCCTGTGGTGCGATGATTTCTGCTAGTCATAATCCTTTCTACGATAATGGTATTAAAGTCTTCTCCAACGATGGTTTTAAGTTATCCAGTGATATTGAAGACCTTATTGAAGACTATATTGATGGTAAAGTTACAATTCCTTATCGTACAGATGGTGAAATTGGTAAGGTAATTGCTTATCCCTCAAGGAATTGATATTTACTTAGATTGGATTGTAAAGGAATATCCATTAGATTTAAGTGGATGGAAGATTGCGATTGATTGTGCAAAATGGTTCTTCATCCTTTACAGCAAAGAAGGCACTTGAAAGATTAGGTGCTGAAGTAACAGCGTTCCATGATGAGCCAAATGGCATTAATATCAATACAAAGTGTGGTTCTACACATCCTGAATTATTCTGTGAAGAAATGAAAAAGGAAAACTACACTGTTGGTTTAACGTTTGACGGTGATGCGGATCGTCAGATTATGGTTCGCCCAGATGGGGAACTCGTTAATGGTGACTTCATGTTATATATCGTTGGTAAATATCTACGTGATCTAAATAAATTAACAAATAACACAATCGTTACAACAGTTATGGCAAATCTTGGCCTATACAAGGCTATGGAGCGTGAAGGCATCCAAGTTGAAAAGACACAGGTTGGAGATAAGTATGTCTCTGAAGTCATGTTCCGCGATAACTATGTTATCGGTGGTGAACAGAGTGGACATATCATCCTCAAGGAACATGCAACAACAGGTGATGGTTTATTAACTGCTCTTTCTGTGCTTGAAGTTATGAAGAATACTGGTAAGGGTATTATCGAGCTTTGTGATGGACTTAAGATTTATCCACAGTTACTAGTAAATGTGAAGGTGACAGATAAGACACTTGTAATGGGTGATGAGGAAGTTCAAAAATCAATCGATGAAGTAAATGAAGAACTCAATGGTAATGGTCGTATCCTTGTTCGTCCAAGTGGAACAGAACCATTATTACGCGTAATGGCTGAAGCGGAGACAGATGAAATCTGTGAACGTCTAGTAGGGAAGGTTGCAGATATTATCCGTAGAAAATACGGTGCTTAATAAGGAGTGCGTATGAAACAATATGATTATCTAGTAGTAGGTGCTGGATTGTTTGGTGCAGTATTTGCCCAACAGGCAAAAAGAAAAAGGGCAAGAAAGTTCTTGTCATTGATAAGCGTCCTCATATTGCTGGTAATATCTACACAAAGAAGGTAGAAGGCATTGATGTACATGAGTATGGTGCACATATTTTCCATACGAATGATAGAGATGTTTGGAACTACGTTACGAAATTTATCGAATTTAATCGTTTTACAAATTCACCAGTTGCTAATTACCATGGTGAGTTATATTCTCTACCATTCAACATGTATACATTTAATAAAATGTGGGGTGTTGTAACACCAGAAGAAGCGATTAACAAAATTGAAGAACAGAAAGAAAGCTGCAAATATTACAACAGCGACAAATCTTGAAGAACAGGCAATCTCACTTGTTGGAACAGATATCTACGAGAAAACTAATCAAAGGGATATACAGAAAAACAATGGGGAAGACCTTGTACTGAACTACCAGCATTTATCATCAAACGTTTACCAGTACGCTTAACGTTTGATAATAACTATTTTAATGCGCTCTATCAGGGTATTCCCTGTTGGTGGCTATACAAAGCTAGTTGAAAACCTGCTTGCAGGTATTGAAGTACGACTCAATGTTGACTATCTCGAGGCGAAAGAAGAGTACGATGCACTTGCGGAAAAAGTAGTTTATACTGGCCCAATCGATGCTTATTTTGATTATCGCTTAGGTACATTAGAATATCGTTCTGTTCGTTTCGAAAATGAACTTTTAGATATTCCAAATTTCCAAGGAAATGCGGCTGTAAACTATACAGACCGTGAAACACCTTGGACACGTATTATTGAGCATAAATGGTTTACATTTGGAAAAGATGAAGAAGGCAATGATTTGCCAAAGACTGTCATTAGTCGTGAATATAGTTCTGAATGGAAACAGGGAGATGATCCATATTATCCAGTCAATGACGAAAAGAATACTGCTTTATATGAGCAGTATAAGGAACTTGCCTCACATGAAACAAATATTCTTTTTGGTGGTCGTTTGGGTGAGTATAAGTACTATGATATGGATAAGGTTATTGCGTCTGCACTAGAAGAAGTCTAAAGAAATATAAAAGTCAGAGAAATCTGGCTTTTTTACGTTTTAGGGCAAAATAGCAGTGTTTTTAAATAAAAGAGAATACAATGAAAACAATAGAAATACAAAAGGAGCTAAAGATGTCATATACAGGATACGTAGGAACGTATACGTCTGAAAAAAGTGAAGGTATTTATGCGTTCACATATGAAGAACGTAAGATAAAAGACGTCCGTTTATTTACAAAAGTGTGTAATCCAAAATATTTAGCATGGATGAATGATTATATCGTAGCCGTATGTGATTTTGAGGAAGGCTCTGGTGTAGCTGTCTTTGATTTAAGTGGTAACGAAATCGATCATATCGTTTTTGAAGCATTTACATCCTGCTACGTTGGTGTAAAAGACAACTTAATCTTTACGGCTCACTTCCACAGTGGAGATGTAACACTTTTACGTTTTGATAAATAACAAGTTAGAACTGGTTGAAAGAACACATATCAAAGAAAAGGCTGGATGTCATCAGGTTATTCCATACAAGGATCAATATCTTGTGCCATGTCTCTTTATGGATCAGATAAAGATTCTTGATAAAGATTTTAAGGTTGTAGATGAGATTCAATTTGAAGAAGGTAGTGGACCTAGACATGCGGTATTCTCGGATGATGAGAAATACCTATATGTGGTAGGTGAATTAAGTAATCTTCTATATGTTGTAGACATGCATGCAAAGAAAGTTATAAATACAGTAGAACTGTTAGAAAACGGTCTTTCACATGTTAAAGATACAGCCGCAATACGTAAGAAGGGTGATTATTTATACGTATCAACACGTACACAGGATGTCATTACAGTGCTACATGTATCTGGAAAAAGATGTCGAACGTATTCAAGTAACATCATGTGCTGGTAAGCATCCACGTGACTTTGTGATTGTGGATGATGATATTATCGTCGCAAATCGCTTTTTCAGATTCATAAGTGTATTACCAATTGAACATGCATACATACAGGATGCAGTATCTACAGTAACAATTCCAGAAGGTGTTTCTATTATTATGAGGAGAAATGAACATGAGTAATATAGGTGTAATTGGATTAGGTGTCATGGGGAAAGAATATTGCCTTAAATATGCTAAACCATGGCTACAAAGTAAGTGGATATAATCGTTCTTTCGAACGTACGAAAAGTATTAATCGATGAGAAATATCCCTGGATTTAGTCGGTTTTGAAAAACTAGAGGATTTTGTAAATTCTCTTGAAAAGCCACGTCGTGTATTTTTAATGGTACCAGCTGGTCAACCGGTTGATGATGTTTTAGTACAACTCGTTGATCTATTAGATGAAGGAGATATCATCATGGATGGTGGTAACTCTTACTTTGAAGATACAAATCGTCGTCACAAGCAGATGGCTAGCCATGGATTAAAGTACTTTGGTGTTGGTGTATCTGGTGGTGAAGAAGGTGCTTTAAAAGGTCCAAGTATCATGCCATCTGGAGATAAAGATGCTTACGCTTCTGTAGGAAAGATATTGGAAGATATCTCTGCTAAGAAAGATGGAGAACCATGTTGTACATATATTGGACCAGAAGGAAGTGGTCACTATGTAAAGATGGTACATAATGGTATTGAATATGCGGATATGCAGTTGCTTGCGGAAACATATTTAATTCTAAAAGTATACAGCAGGTTATACAAATAGCGAAATTGCGGATGTATTAGAACAGTGGAATCAAGGAGATGTGCAAAGCTATCTCGTTGATATTACAGTAACTGTATTACGTGAAAAAGATTCTAGTTACAGAACATGACCTTGTAGATGTGATTTTAGATGTGGCAGGAAATAAGGGTACAGGTCGTTGGACAAGTATTGAAGCACTTCGACAAGAATTTAATGCGTCTTTATTAACAGCAGCGTATCAAGCACGTATTATGTCTAACCAACTTGCATTACGTGATGCATACCGCAAGGAAGGTGTAACTGAAAATAAGAATGTGGATATTGAAAAGGTACATCAAGCATATAAATTAGCAAAGACAGTTGCCTTTGCACAGGGATTCAATTTATATCGTGATGCGTCTAATAAGTATAGTTGGGATTTAAATCTCAAGCAGATTGCGGCTATCTTTTAGAGCAGGATGTATTATCCAAGCAAAGTTATTACAGGATATCATGCATGCATATGATGATGGCGCAGATGATTTACTTCTATATCCAGTATTCAAGAATGAAGTATTTGAAAATACTCCAGCATTAAAAGAAATCATTGTACAATCCATTGATTTACCATTACCAGTATTTACTGCAGCACTTACATATATCAATCAATTATCTAGTGTATGTTTAGGCGCAAATATCATTCAAGGTCAACGTGATTTCTTTGGTGCACATACATATCAAAGAGTTGATCGAGAGGGCTTTGAACACCATCAGTGGGGCAGTCATGAATAAATTAACACTTACAATATTTGGTGGTACAGGAGACTTAACATATCGTAAGCTTCTACCTGCTATGTATAATCTATTTATCAAAAATCAGCTTCCTGAAGATTTCTTAATTACTCCAATTGGACGACGTGATTATACAGATGCGGATTATCAAGGGATTATTGAACCTTGGATTAGCGAGTTCGCCCAAGTAAAGGTAAAAGATGAGCAGTTACAAGCATTCTTTGAGCATATCCATTATTTCCGCATGGATTTTACAGATAAAGCGCAATACCAGTTATTAGACCAATACTATGAAGCACATCCAACTGAGAATCATGTAGTGTATTATGCGGTAGCACCAGATTTCTTTGAAGGAATTACAGATGGTGTTTCTACAATGAAAAACATGCATGAACCAAAGATTGTATTAGAAAAGCCATTTGGTGCAAGTTTAGAACTTGCAGAAATTCCTAAGCAAGAAATTAGAGAATTTATTTGGTAGTGATCATATTTATCGTATCGACCATTATCTTGGAAAAGAGATGGTTCGTAACATTCTAACGATTCGAGATGCAAATTTATTATTTAAGAATGTTTGGAATAAAGATAATATCGATCATGTAGAGATTTCCGCACTAGAAGAAGTGGGTGTTGAAACAAGAGGGAACTACTATGATCATGCAGGTGCTCTCAAGGATATGGTTCAAAACCACTTATTACAAATTATGAGTATCGTAGCAGTAGATAATCTACTGGTAATATGAATGAACAACAACTTGCAGTTCTAAAACAATTACGTCCAGTTAGTGAACTGAACATTCAGGATACATTGTTATTGGGACAGTATGAAGGATATAGAGAAGAACCACATGTTGATCCTGCATCAACAACTGAAACATTTGCGGCATTGAAACTGTTTATTGATAATGAGCGTTGGCAAGGTGTACCATTCTATATCCGTACGGGTAAGAAAATGGCTCGTCGCGAAATTGAAGTAAAGATTACATTCAAAAGACAGCGCGAAGATGTAGATCCAAATGTACTAGTCATCAAGATTCAACCAACAGAAGGAGTATATCTTGAATTCAATATCAAAACACCAGGTGAAGATAGTATTACAAAAGCGCAAATGGACTTCTGCCAAAACTGTAATTTAATCTTTAAGTTAAATACACCAGAAGCGTATGAAAGAATGTTGCATGCGTGCATGATAGGTGATAACTCATGGTTTACCAAGTGGGAGATGATTGAATATAGCTGGGAATATATCGATGCCTTAAAGCAGATGTATTCTGACGCAAATCTTCCAGTCTTTACATACCCGCAGGGTAGTCTTGGACCAACAGAAGCTGAACTACGATAATGCATATTGAATCTAAACCCCTGTTAACTATATTGTGACAGGGTTTTTGTAGGAAATATAAGAAACTTAAAATCTAATGAAGGAAACAGTATTACATGTACAGTTATAAACTGCTTGTAATTTAACTACGTTATATTTTCTGGCATAGTCGTTTATAAGGTGTGTTATGTTGAGTTCTTCAAAAACATATGCTATTTTATATGTGAAGACATGGCCTGTACCCATTGGCGCGGGGTGTCTTTTCTATTCATAACTAATTATAGATAAAATAAAAATGTCCTTCCTCATCATTAGAGGTTGGACATTTCATTTTATAGATTGTTATGCGCTAAGTACTTTGTATAAATTACTTAGATACTTGTTCGCCAGCGATTCTACCGAATACTGTAATATCAGCGATAGCGTCAGAACCTAGACGGTTTGTACCGTGGATACCACCAGTAACTTCACCAGCAGCGTATAGACCAGCGATAGCCTTGCCATCCTTGTCTAATACTTGAGCGTTCGTGTTGATTACAACACCACCCATTGTGTGGTGAACAGATGGTTGAGAAACCATGATGTAGTATGGACCTTCACCGAAGGCAACTAACTTACCACGCTTGTTGAATTCTAAGTCCTTACCATCAGCAGCGTATTGGTTGTAGTCTGCGATAGTCTTCTTTAATGTTTCAGCGTCAATACCGAAGAAAGCAGCAGCTTCTTCAATTGTATCAGCCTTCACTAAGTGCTTTTCCTTGATGAGTCTTTCGTACTCTTCAGGGTGAGCTTCCTTAACACCAGAAGCTACCATAGAAGCTTCATCCCAGAACATGTATGAAACGCCACCAGTCTGCTCTGTAACAGCCTTAGAGATAACGTCACGACGTTCTAGTTCTTCAACGAAACGCTTACCTTCCTTGTTAACAAGGATTGATCTACCAGCTAAACGTACGTCACCAACATATAATAATGTACCAGATGTGATGTCGCATGTTGGATATGTTTGGATGTAAGATAGGTCAACTGTAGCTGCGCCAATCTTTTCAGCCATTACAATACCATCACCAGTGCTTCCTGGAGAACATGTAGATAGGATCTTTTCATCCATTTCTGGATTGTATTCCTTACGCATTTCAATGTTAGAACCGAAACCACCAGTCGCAAGAACAACACCCTTAGAAGCTGTGAATGTTACATCACCATCTTTTGTTGTTGCCTTAACGCCAGTAACCTTCTTGTCTGTTTCTACTAATTCAGTAGCCTTTGTGTTTGTTAATACTGTGATACCTAATTCGTCAGCCTTAGCCTTTAACTTCTGGATGATTTCAACACCAGATTCGTTGTGAGGTACTAAGGAACGCATTACGCTGTGTCCACCGAAGAACATCATCTTGTCTTCGAAGTCAACCTTGATGTCATCACGTAACCATTCAGCAGCGCTTAAAGCGTTGTCAGCTAAAACTCTAACGAGTTCAGGGTTAGCCTTGTAGTCGCCACCCTTCATAACATCTTCATAGAACTTATCAGCACTATCTTCGATGCCTTCCTTTTGTTGTAACCAGTTACCAGGTGCTGCCATTTCACCACCAGATAGAGCTGTGTTACCACCGATTGCTGCCATCTTTTCGACAACAACAACGGATGCACCGTTTTCAGCTGCAGTAATAGCGGCAGTAAGACCAGCTCCACCAGCGCCAATAACTACTACATCGTAGTCTGTCTTTACTGTCTCTTTTGTTTCTGCTGTAGAACCTGTTTTTTCAGATTTTGAGCAGCCGGCAAAGGATAAAGCCATTGTTAAAGCTAAAGCCGGAATCAATACTTTTTTCATATTTACTCTTTTCCTCCTATAGATATACATGATAGTTTTGTCACTAGTAAAAGTAAAGAGATATTATACCGCTTACATTACTTTTTAGTGAAATTAAATATCAACTTGCAATAATTTTTCATGAAAGTACATATGAAAAACGTAAGTGAAAAGCATAATAAAAAAACCCACAAACGTGAGTTTTATTAGTGCACCAGACAAGACTTGAACTTGCACGAGTTGCCTCATACGCCCCTCAAGCGTACGTGTCTGCCGATTCCACCACTGGTGCATCGCTCAAATATTATAGCAACCTCCACATCTATCGTCAATGAAAACATCTGTATTTTAAGTGGGTTTGGGTTGTAATTTATGGCCATAAAATATATAATTTATCCGCTTATGCTTAAAAGAAGGTGAAGAGAAGATGGATTATCAAAAGATTATTAACATTGCTGTTATTGCTCACGTTGATGCTGGAAAATCAACGCTAGTAGACGCATTCCTCAAACAGAGTCACGTATTTAAAGATAACGAGAAGGTTGTAGACTGCATTATGGACTCCAACGATCTCGAACGTGAAAGAGGAATTACTATTTATTCCAAGAACTGCTCTGTAACATACAAAGACTACAAGATTAATATCGTTGATACACCAGGTCACGCAGACTTCTCTTCCGAAGTTGAGCGTATTATCAAAACAGTTGATACGGTTATCTTGTTAGTAGACTCAGCAGAAGGACCAATGCCACAGACACGTTTTCGTGTTGCAGAAGTCATTAGAAGCAGGTTTACGTCCTATCTTATTAATCAATAAGATGGATAAACAAGATGCTCGCGCTAACGAAGTTATCGATGAAGTATATGAATTATTCCTCGAACTAAACGCAACAGATGATCAGTTAGACTTCCCAATCCTATTTGGTAAGGCTAGAGAGGGTATTGTTTATTATGAGCAGGATGGTACGAAATGAAGATATCGTCCCACTATTTGAAACAATTATCCATCATACACAAGCTTATCCAAACCTGATTGATGAGCCAGTACAGATGCAAATCAGTGCACTTGCGTATGACGATTATATTGGACGTTTAGGAATTGGACGTGTATATAAAGGTACATTAAAGGCTGCGACATCTTATACAGTATGTAATGCGGATGGTAGTGCACACCAAGGAAAGACAAACCAGATCTTTATCTACAAGGGATTAAGTCGTGTTCCAGTTGACGAAATTCAGTGTGGTGAAATCTGTATGATTTCTGGTATCCCTGATATTAATATCGGTGATACAATCTGTCCTCAAGGATCTCCTGATCCAATGCCAATGTTAAAGATTGAAGAACCAACACTTTCCATGAACTTCATGGTTAATGATTCTCCATTTGCTGGACAAGTTGGTAAGTTTGTAACTTCACGTAATATTCGTGAACGTTTAGATAAAGAACTTGAAGTAAACGTTGGTTTAAAGGTTGAAGATACAGATTCTACAGATACATTTAAGGTATCTGGTCGTGGTGAATTACACTTAACAATCTTACTAGAACAGATGCGTCGTGAAGGCTTTGAAATTGCAGTATCACGTCCTGAAGTTATTATGAAGAAGATTGATGGTGTTACATGTGAACCTATCGAAGAAGTTGTGATTGATGTTCCAACAGAATATTCTGGTTCTGTTATTTCTGCCCTCAATGTACGTAAGGGTATCCTTTCTGACATGGAAGAAATTGGTACATACACACGTATCACTTATAAGTGTCCTACACGTGGATTAATCGGATTTAGATCTGACTTCATCAATATGACACATGGTGAAGGTACAATGGTACAGCGTTTAGATGGTTATGAACCATTTAAGGGTGAGATTCCACAGCGTGAAAATGGTGCCCTCATTTCTACTGAAACAGGTAGTGCTATGACATACGCTCTTTGGAATATTCAAGAACGTGGTCAGTTATTCATCGGCGCACAGACACCTGTCTATGAAGGTATGATTATCGGTGTATCCGCTAAGAATATGGATATGGGTGTTAATCCCAATCAAGAATAAGAAGATGACAGCTGTTCGTTCCACTGGTAACGATGAAGCGATGAAGCTTGTTCCACCACGCATCATGTCATTAGAAGCTGCGATTGAATTTATCAATGATGATGAACTCGTAGAAATTACACCAGAAGATATTCGTATTCGTAAGAAGTATCTAACGGAAATCGACCGTAAGACATGCTCGTGAAATCGGAAGATTGAATCTGAAATGTAATTGATTTATCCTGTTATCGAAAGATAGCAGGGTTTTTTCTTTCAGAGGTCATGAAGATGAAAATAGAAGAATTATTAGAAGAGTTGAAAAAAGATCCACGGAATAAAGAATATACAAAGAACGGATACAGTCCTATCTTACAGGTAGATGCTAGCGCAAAAATCTTAATTATTGGGCAAGCTCCAGGGTCACATGTAGAAAGATCAGGAATCCTTTTCGATGATCAATCTGGCATTCGTTTACGTAAGTGGATGGGTATTGATGATAAAGACATTTCTATAGTAAGGATATCGCAATCTTTACCAATGGATTTCTACTATCCCGGTAAGGCAAAAACAGGTGATTTACCACCACGCAAGTTTATTGCGCAAGAATATCATGAGAAGTTTTTAAAGTTAATGCCAAATATTGAATTGACGTTGTTGGTCGGAAAGTACTCAATCGATTATTATCTTGGAAAAAAAGAAAAAGAAGAATCTCACCGAGACAGTAGAAAACTATCAAGAGTATCTTCCAGACTACTTCCCAATTGTTCATCCAAGTCCACTCAACTTTAGATGGCTGGGTAAGAATCCTTGGTTTGAAGAGGAGGTAGTGGTTGAACTACAAAAATATGTAAACCAAATTCTAAAATAGAAACCACTGAAATGTGGTTTTTATAATGTTTCTGCATATATTTAATAAAGTATAAATGATGAGCGAAGGCTGCTAGGGTGTATAATATTTATCATAAGTAGAAAAGATAACTACCATTTGATAGGAGGTATCGTAATGAAATGTGCAATTTTTATGGCAGATGGATTTGAAACCTGTGAGGGTCTCATCACTGTTGATTTATTACGTCGTGCAGGTTTAACCATTGATATGATTTCAATGAATGAGACACTGACAGTCACAACATCTCATCAAGTGAAGATAGAGGCTGATAAACTGTTTAGCGAGTTTCAAAATGAATATGATGTTATGATTTTGCCCAAGGTGGAAAATTAGGTACAGAAAAATCTTGAAAACAATCAGAAACTCGTTGATTTATATGAAGCACACTTTAAAGCAGGGAAGTTATCCTGTGCAATTTGTGCAGCACCATCAATTTTAGGCCATCGTGGTTTACTACAAGGTAGAAAGTATACTTGTTATCCAACTTTTGATGAACCAAGCTTTAATGGTGAATACCAACAGGTATTGGCTGTCAAAGATGGCAATTTGATTACAGGTCGTGGTATGGGTGCGACGATTGATTTTGCATTAAAAATCATTGAAACACTATGTGATAAACAAACATTAGAAAACGTAAAGAATGGGATTCAATATGAACACTCATTCTTACAACAATAAAAAGGAGTAAAGAATATGAGCGCAGCAGAAAGATTAATACGTTATTGCAAGATTGATACACAATCAGATCCTGCAAATGAACAAGAAACACCTTCCTCAAAGAAACAATTTGATTTAGCAAATCTACTCGTTGAGGAATTAAAAGAATTAGGATTACAAGATGTATCCGTTGATGAACATTGTTATGTATACGCAAAAGCTACCATCAAATACAGATAAAAGTGGTTGATACAGTAGGCTTTATTGCACATATGGATACAGCTCCCTGATTTTAGTGGCACCAATGTAACCCACGTATCATTGAAAACTTTGATGGTAATGATATTGCCTTAAATCCAGAGGTAACATTATCGATGGAACGTTTCCCATGGATGAAAGGAATTCAAGGGTAAGCGTTTAATGGTAACGGATGGTACTACATTACTTGGTGCAGATGATAAGGCTGGTATTACATCCATTATGGAAGCTCTTGTATACTTGCATGAACATCCAGAAGTAAAGCATGGTGAGATTGCGATTGGATTTACACCGGATGAAGAAATTGGAAATGGTCCACGCTTCTTTGATGTAAAGAAGTTTGGTGCCAAGTTTGCTTATACGATGGATGGTGGAACAGTACGTGAATTATCGGATGAAACATTTAATGCGGCATCTGCAGTATTGCATTTCAAGGGACGTTCCATTCATCCAGGTTCCGCAAAGAATCGTATGATCAATGCGGCAAAGCTTGCATGTGAATATCAAGCAATGATGCCTGCACATGCAGTACCTGAACATACAGAGTTATGGGAAGGTTTTATCCATCTTCATGTTATGAAAGGTGATGTAGAAAATGCTGAATTAGAATACATTATTCGTGATCATGATTATCAAAAGTTAACAGCGAAGAAAGAGTTAATGTTAAAGGCAGCTGAATTTATCAATACAAAGTATGGAGAAGGTGCTGTCTCCATTGAAATCAAGGATAGTTATCGTAATATGAAGGAAGTATTGGATAAAGATCCAACTGCTGTTGTGATTGCGAAAAAGTCCATGGAAGAGTTGGGTATTAATATTCTGCAAGAACCAATCCGCGGTGGAACAGATGGTGCACAACTTTCCTTTATGGGACTACCATGTCCTAATATCGGTTGTGGAGGTGGAAACTTCCATGGTCGTTTCGAATATTGCGTGATTGATGAGTTAGAATTATCTGTACAAGTAATCTTGAAGATTATTCGTAACGTAGCAGAGGTGTAATATGATTTGTACATGTACGATTAATCCTTCGTTAGATTATTACATGGAGTTTTCAGAACCGCTTGAAGCAGGTAAAACAAATCGTTCTGATTTGGAATACTATGAAGCAGGTGGTAAGGGTATCAATATTTCTATTGTTTTAAGCAACTTAGGTGTACCATCACGTGCATTTGGTTTCCTTGGTGGATTTACAAAAGATTTCTATATTCGTCTGTTAACGAAATATCAGGATATTCGTCCTAACTTTCTCTATATCGATGGAAATACACGTATCAATGTAAAGTGTAATTCTACAACTGATACAAACATGAATGCATGTGGTCCATATATCCAAGATAAAGATTTAGATAATCTTGCAGGAAAAACTAAATACTCTATATGAAAAATGATGTACTTGTATTGGCTGGAAATACACCATCTTATACCGTTGAACATATGGTATCTATCTTAAAGAAGTTACAGGCAGATGGCATCAAGGTTGTATTGGATACAGATGCTCAAACTTGTAAAGAGTATGTTATCAACAGAAATTTTTCTTATTGAAGACAACAAAGGAAGAAGTAAAAGAACTTGTATCCTATCCTGTTGAAACAATCGATGATATGAGCCGTGCAGCGAAAGAACTTTACATGCACAAGGTGTAGAAAATGTCATGGTTTTAGATATCGGATGGAAATGCGGTACTTGCTTGTAAAGGAAGGCACTTTCCAGTGTGATGTATTAGATCCAACAACGATTGTAAATACAGTAGGAACTGGAGATTCACTTGTGGCGGGATTTTTGATGGAATATAACCGTTCCAGAAATATCGTTGATAGCTTCCGCTTTGGGGCATCTTGCGGTTCTGCGACAGCATACTCTAAGGGTATGGCTACACGTGAAAAGATTGAATCTTTTTCCCATTCTGTTGAAGTAAGAAAAATAGATTGAGTTTTCTAAATTGTGCTATACTAAAACGCAAAGAAAAGAGGTATCAAATGAAAAAAATCTTAACATGTTTATTAGCAGTTGTATTACTAGCAGGCTGTTTCAATAAAACTGAGAGTAAGAAGAATACATCTTCCGACACACTAACGATTACAAATAAAGTCTCTTTGACATCTACAAAAGTAGATATGAAGGGTTACAAGTGGATTCGTAATGATGTTGCTGACTTCCAGTTAATTTCACTTAAGGAATCTTTACGTATGTTTGAAGAGGGTGGAACTGGTATTCTCTATTATGGATACACAGAATGTGCTTGGTGTAATCGTGCGGTTCCTGAGTTAAATGAAGTCGCAAAGGAATTAAACCTGACCATTTATTACGTTGACGCATCCGCAAAGGTTGAAAAAGAAGACTATAAAAAGTTGCTAGAATATATTGATCCTGTATTAAAGGTAAATTCTTCTGGTGAAAAAGGCTTCTATGTACCTGCGGTAATTGGTGTTAAGAATGGTAAGTTAACTGACTACCATGTATCACTCTTAGATAGTTTTGAATTATCAAAGGATGATCCAAATAAGCAGTTATCCGATGCACAAAAGCAGGAATTACAGGATATCTATCGCAATATTGCAAAATCAGTCGCTGACTAATGAATCGAAGGTTTGACCATTTGGTTAAACCTTTTTCCTTTTGAAGTGACATCCTACATTGAAGTGTAGCGATGATTATGCTATTTTAAGTGCAAAGATGAGGGAAGTATTATGCCGAAATTATTAACAGTTATCGTTCCTTGTTATAACGAAGAAGAAAATATCCAATATTTCTACGAAGAATTTTGTAAGAATGATGCTTACTTTTTAAAACATGCAATCATGTATCAATTGATTTTTCGTGGATGATGGTTCAACAGATGGAACTGTTACAGAAATCAAGAACTTACACCAAAAGGATAAGCGCGTAAAAGCTCCTCTCATTTTCTCGTAACTTTGGCAAGGAAGCCGCAATCTATGCAGGTCTACAACATGCCTCAGGAAACTTAGTTGCGATTATGGATGTCGACTTACAAGATCCACCATCATTACTACCGCAGATGATTGATGAGATTTTTGCAGGGCGCAGATCAAGTTGTAGCTAGACGTACTGCACGCCAGGGGGAACCACGCATTCGTTCTTGGTTTGCAAAATTATTCTATAAAATCTTAAATTGTTTCTCACAGACAAAAGTCATGGATGGCGCAAGAGACTATCGTGTTATGAATACACGTGTGTGGAAGCTGTTCTTTCCGTTACAGAAAAGAATCGCTTCTCAAAAGGGATCTTTAGTTGGGTTGGTTTTAACACGAAAGTGGGTTGCATATGAAAATGTACAGCGTAAATATGGTCAAATCTAAGTGGTCATTTTGGCAGTTATGGAAATATGCATTTGATGGTCATAACTGCATACTCTACAGCACTTTTATCGATGTCGTCCTTTTGTTGGGAGTGCTGTTTTGTGTCCTTTCATTTTTGATGATTATATTTGTTGTAATCCGTAAGTTAATGTTTGGTGATCCAACTGCTGGTTGGCCATCACTGGTATGTATTATCTTACTGGCATCTGGACTACAACTATTGTCCATTGGGGTGATTGGCCAATACCTAGCAAAGACATATATGGAAGTGAAGAATCGTCCAGTATATATCGTAAAAGAAAAACTATAGGAAACTTGTGATGATAAAGAAACAGCTATATGAATCGGATAGTGTCGATTTGAGGATTCGGGAAGTGATTCCAGTTTCATTTTTTAATCGTTCACCAAAGTCGATTGTTTATAGCATTTATCGTCATGGGGATTATGAGTGTATTGGTGAATGTGATTTACGCTTTTGGCATGGATGAAGAATTATACTATGCAGGAAATATAGGTTATCGAATCTACGATGGATTTCGTGGACACCATTATGCCTATCATGCATGCCAGTTGTTACTTCAAATCGCAAAAGAAGAATATCATTTTCGCAATGTGATTATTACATGTTCTCCAGATAATATCGCAAGTGATAAGACAATACAATCCTTACATGCAGAACTACTACAGACAGTGAATGTTCCAAAGAGTCATTGGCTCTATCGGCGTGGAGAGAAAGTGAAGAACATTTATTTATTAACACTCTAATTTAGAGAATTAAAAAGGAGTTTGGTATAATACTTTTATGAAGAAATTATGGCGAGTACTGACAGGGCGATTAATGGTAGTCATCCCACTTATCCTATTACAGTTGGGATTTTTTGTAATCCTGTTTTATGGGTCTGCAACCTATGGAACTGCGATGCCGGTACTCGATATATTGGCGTTAATTATCGCAATATATATTATCAATCGAAGAAATGATCCTTCTTATAAAATCGGTTGGTTATTATTGGTTCTAGCTGCACCAGTGATTGGTGTTCCACTTTATCTGATTACAGGAAACCGTAAGGTACCAAAGAAATTACATCATGGAACCGTACGTGCAACACGTTCGCTTTCTGATTTAATCACAACAGATGAATCTATACTAGATGATATCCACGATGAGGACGCAAAACAGATCTTCCGGTATGGTATTCGTGGTGGTGGATTTCCAGTCTATGAAAATACAACAAGCACGTATTTCAAGAGTGGTGAAGAATGGTATCCAGTTTTTAAGGAAGTTCTCTCTAGTGCAAAGCACTTTATCTTCCTAGAATACTTTATTATCAACCAAGGTTGGATGCTAGATGATTTGGTTTCGTTACTTGAAGAAAAAGTAAAACAGGGTGTCAAAGTTGTGATGATTTACGATGACTTTGGAGCCTTGGATATTCCAATTCACTTTGATAAACAACTACACAAACGTGGTATTGAAACGTATCGTTTCAATAAGATACGTCCATCTCTAGCAGCCTTAATGAATAATCGTGACCACCGAAAGATTACGGTGGTAGATAACCGTGTTGCCTTTACAGGTGGTGTGAATATCTCGGATGAATACATCAATCGTCATCGTCGTTTTGGTTATTGGAAAGATAGTGCCATCATGATTGAAGGGGATGCAGTATGGTCCTTTACATGTATGTTCTTAGGGATGTATACCTATGTGCGTGGCACAAATGATAGTATTGATTACGAACAGTATCACTTGCAGTATGAATATCCTGCAAATACAAAGGGTTTCTATCAACCATACTCTGATACACCTACAGATGAAGAACCATTTGCGTTAAATGTTCATTTAAATATGATTCAACACGCAAAGGAATATATCTATATCGATGCACCTTACTTAATCCTAACGGAGTCAATGAAGACTGCACTGAAGATGGCTGCGAAGAATGGTGTAGATGTGCGTATTTTAACACCACATATTCCTGATAAAAAACTTGTATTCCAGATTACCCGTGGACATTATTTCGATTTAATTTCAAATGGTGTTAAAATCTATGAGTACACACCAGGCTTCAATCATGCCAAGAATATGGTGGCTGATGATAAATTCGGTATCGTGGGTACAGCGAAATACAGACTATCGTAGTTACTTCCTACACTTTGAAAATGGTGTTGTGATGTATGATACAGATGCTGTATACAAGATGAAAGAGAATTTCTTAGAGGCGCTTGCAGTATCACAAGAAGTTAAATTTGAAGATGTACGTGATACTGTATGGATTGTAAAAGTATTCAGAGCGGTTTCTAAATGTTTTTATTCCACTAGTATAAAGAAGAGGTTATATGGAAAAGATTGGTTTAGTATTGGAAGGTGGCGGTATCCGTGGAGCGTATACTGCAGGTGCCGTAAAGTGGTTAAACGACAACAATATTACATTTGATTATGGTGTAGGTATTTCGAGTGGTTCAGTATATCTTGCCCTCTATTGGCAAGGCGAAACAAAGATTGCCTATGATTTAGCAACAAAATACTCTATCGCACCAGATATCGTTGGTTTTAAGGCATTGTTCAAAAGAAGGTCATTTCGTGGCATATAATCATCTATTCAACGATGTATTAAAGAAAGAAGCACATATGACAATTCAGCCGTTATTAGATCAAAAGGCAAATATTGAAGTGGGTTGTTATGTGCTAGATGAAGGTAAGACAGTATACTATGGCATTGATGAAATGGATGATAGTATGCAAGTATTGTTAGGTAGTTGAGCACTTCCAATCGCTTCAGCGATTGTAAACTATCGTGGTAAGAAGTTACTCGATGGTGGTATTACAAAGATGATTCCTATTGAACGTGCATTAGAACAAGGATGTACAAAGACACTTATCATTACGACAAAGCCAAAGGACTATGTTCGTAAGCCAGCAAGTAAGTTCGTGGAATTCTTAATGCGTATTATCTATCATAAGTGTCCACAGATGGCGAAAGACTATCATGTTCGTCATTTAAACTACTATCATCAAGTTGAGATTATCAACCAACAAGTAGAACAGGGTAAAGCAGTACATATCCTACCATCACAGAATATCAAGGTATCTCGCTATAAGGGTGATGTTGAAAGACAAAGGCCTTATATGAACTAGGCTACAACGATATGGAAGCTAGACGTGAAGAAATCTTGAAGTTCTTAGGAAAATAGAAGAAAAAGTCCGATTATTCGTCGGACTTTTTCATTTAGGTATTTTTGATAATTTGTAGCACTTAATACGTTTTCCTTTGGCATATTTTTTTCTCATCTGACCAACTTGCTAGATATAATGCGTAATACTCGTCATAAGTTAGATTGGAATCAACGATAGCCTTAGCTAGTGATTTGCCTAAAGTAACGCAACTGGTTTGTTTCAGACTTATTGCCTGTAATCGCTGCTTTTGAAACAGGATAACGTAAGATAAATCCATATTCTGTTGCGTTTTTCTTTGAGCCATTGATAGGTGTTTGGTCTGTGAGAAGGCACCACCTTCATATGTAGGACTTACATCTGCAGCGTAACCTGTCTGTTGTTCGGATTGTCCAGGGACATCCGCATATAAGCTGGCTACATCTGCGTTATAGGAATTATAGATATCCTTTAATGTTTGGTAGGATACATATCCTGTTGACGCAAAGAATGGAACCTTGTTTTGGATACTTGCGGCAGAAAGTGCTTCAAAGTTCTTAGCTGCTTCTGCGCGTAACTGTACACCTTGAGAGGCGTATTGAAGATCGATTGTCTGAAGATCTTCTGGTGCGTATTCTGCAGGTAGATTATTCTTCTGATTCACATATACTGTGATGGAAGAAGGGTCAGATACGATATTTTCTGTATTCGATTCAATGAACTTATTTGATAATGTGAAAGAATCTTTTGAGTTTGTATCACGATGTAGTACACAATCATCGATATATACTTTTTCATCCCATTGATAATCGAATACGAGTAGTGGTGTTATTTCCCAATATTCTAGATTCTTAAAGAGATTGAGAATCTGTGCTTGTTCATATCCCTTATCCTTAAGGCGACTTGCAAGTAAGAAGTCTTCTGCGGTTAATGTACGATTATCTTTTACAGATGTGTAAAGTTCTAAGTAATCCACATTCAGTGTCTTTTTATCAAGTGCATTCGCAAGTGCCACAGAGTAGTATCGATTATCCAAGATTTCTTTTGTGAGTCTTTCATTTTTGATTTCTTTGATTTGCGTATTGGTATAGCCAAGACCCTTTAACTTTGAATTGGTAATCATATTTGGTAGTATGAGCGCTGTTACCAGAATACAAAGAACAATCACAAGTCCAATCAGAATTTCAGGACGAATACGACGTCTTGGTTTTTTGCGTTTTCTTGGTGGATTGATCGTACCGCTACTGTGCTGTACTCTTTGGGGATTTTTATTATAGTTTGTCATAGTTCACCTCAAATTCTTTCCATATTGATGAAGTAGGGGTTGCTTGTACTACGATAGGTGTTTTCAAGGTTGGATGTGGGAATGTTAAGCGGAATGCGTACAATCCAATCGGACCTTTTGTTGTATGTGGATTGTATCGTTGATCGTGAATGAGTGGTAATTTGCGACTAGCGAATTGAACGCGAATCTGATGTGATCGACCTGTACCAAGTATGATGTGTACAAGGGACTGTCTTCCTTTTTGGTCAATGACTTCATAGGATAGATGACATTTCTTGCCATGTTTTGCGTCAGTGACACTGACGGTATTGGTACGCGTATCCTTGGATAGATAATCTTCTAACGTATCACTCTTCTTTGCAGGAATACCGTCGAGAATTGCGAGGTATTCTTTCTTGAGTTGGTGTGTTCGAACAGACTCGGATAAACGAGCAGCTGCTTTGGAGGTCTTCGCAAATACCATGACACCACCAACCGGTCGATCTAAACGATGTACTAGACCACAATATACGTTACCTGGTTTTTGATATTTCTCTTTGAGATATTCTTTGCACATGGTTAATAAATCCATGTCGTGAGAATCATCTTCCATGACAGGAATATTGATTGGCTTTTCCACGCACAAGACGTGGTTATCTTCGTAGAGGACGTTAATCATTTTCTCTGCCAACTGCCATAGATTCCACATGGGAGTAGTAAATCGCGATTTGCGATTGGAAGGGCAATTTCGCCTGTTTCCACAATACCATTTGGATGATCTGGCAAGATCATCAGTACGAAGTGTGTTATCTAAAACGATGGAAGAAAAACCAGTTGTATAGCTATTGATTAAGAAAAACAATGCGTCTTTATCAAGGATTTCTGCACAAGCCTGGATTAGCTTTGTGACTTCTTTTTCAAACTTCCACATCTCACCATTTGGACCTCTTCCATAGGAAGGTGGATCCATTAGGATACCATGATAGGTATGTCCACGGCGCTTTTCGCGTTCAACGAACTTCAAGCAATCATCAACGATAAAACGAATCTTTATTATTTTGAAGACCACACAAGTCACGATTTTCTTTTGCCCATTGCACCATACCCTTTGATGCGTCAACGTGTACAACTTCTGCAGCACCGGCTTTTGCACATGCCATGGTAGCACCACCAGTGTAGGCAAAAAGATTGAGAACACGAATCTCTTCATTTGGATATTTCTTGATTAAATCAGACATCCAATCCCAGTTTCACTGCTTGTTCAGGGAATAAGCCTGTATGTTTAAAACCAGTTGGAGATACCTTGAATGTAAGATCTTTATAATTGATTGTCCATGACTCTGGAAGTTTCTTGCGATACTCCCAATGACCGCCACCTTTATCTGAGCGATGATAGATGGCATCTGTATCTTGCCATAGGTTTGTATTCTGCTTTGCTGGCCAGATTGCTTGTGGGTCTGGACGTCTTAAAACGATACCTTTCCACTGCTCTAATTTCTCGCCATTTCCTGCATCAAAGCAGGTATAATCTTTCCATTGATTTGCTATTCTTGACATGGGGTTACCTCTTTGCTCATTATACCATGAACTGCACGCTTTCCTTAGGGGTTTCAGAAAAGAAAATAATATATTTACATTGTGCTACAGCCCCTCATCGAGGGTAGTCAATGGTATAATAGAACCTACGGGAAATAGATTCACCGAAAATATTATTTTGAATCAAAATGAAGTAATGCAGAATGTGGAGTGTGTAGCGATGATTGATATAAATAGTTTAAATGAAAACCAAAAAGATGCAGTTTTATCCAAAGAAAAGTACCTGAGAATTATTGCAGGTGCAGGTTCTGGTAAGACTAGAGTTTTAACAATGCGCATTGTGCATTTGATTGAAGATGAAAATGTTTGGCCAACGAAGATTTTGGCGATTACATTTACCAACAAAGCAGCCAATGAAATGAAAGAGCGTGTTCGTAATATGCTTGCTAGTCAGACAAGTGCACCATGGGTAAGTACCATTCACTCCTTATGTGTACGTATTCTTCGCGAAGATATTATTGCGATGGGATATCCACGTAACTTTACTATCATGGATACAGAAGACCAAAAGTCTGTACTGAAGGAAGCATATAAGTTACAAGGTATTGATGCGACAACATATTCTTATAGTTCTATGTTAGACTACATTGCCAATAATAAAACAGCAGATATTACACCAGAAAGAGCACTTGTTTTAGCTGGTGATTATCATGCGGATAAAGTGAAAGGCAGAGATTTATACGTTTCTATGATAAAGCGTCAAAGAGATTTATATGCATTAGACTTTGATGATTTGATTTTATGGACTGTACGCATGTTTGCTAAATTTCCAGAAATCTTAGAAAAGTGGCAAAGACATTTTAACTATATCTTGGTAGATGAGTTTCAGGATATCGATAAGAAACAGTATGAGTTAATCAACCAATTAACAGGTCCAAATAATAACCTACTTGTAGTAGGTGATCCAGACCAGACAATCTATACATGGCGTGGTGCGGATGTAAATATCATCATGAATTTTGCTAAAGATTATCCACAAGCGAAAACAATCATTCTAAATGAAAACTATCGTTCTGTTGAGGCAATCCTCAATGGTGCAAACTCTGTTATCAAAAATAATAAATATCGTGTGGATAAAGAACTCTTTACCAATCGTCATAGCGATGAAAAGATTACCCATTATTCTGCAGCGAGTGATGAATATCAAGCAGCTTGGATTGCAGGAAGATTTCTAGTTTACATCGTGAAGGCAAGAGTTATCATGACATTGCGATTTTATATCGTTCCAATTACTTATCTCGTTCCTTAGAAAAAGCGCTACTCGATGAAAGAATTCCATACATCATCTATGGTGGTACACGCTTCTATGAACGTCAGGAAGTTAAAGATGCGCTATGTTACTCTACGTATGGTAACGACAGCAGATGATCTTGCATTACAACGTATTCTCAATCGTCCAAAGCGTGGAGTTGGAAATAAGACGATGGATTTAATTGTGGAAACTGCACGAGCAAGAAATACTACTATGTACGAAGTGTTAAAAGATAGCTTCTCTATTTAGTGGCAAGATGTTAACAACAATGGAGAACTTCGTAAACATGGTTGAATCATGGCGTAAACGCGCAAATAGTGGTGAGGTAGAAATCTTTAAACTATTTGAACAAATCATTGAAGAAAGTGGCTATCGTGCGATGTTAACGGAAGCCAAGGAACAAGATCGCATTGAAAACTTAAAAGAATTAATCGATGACGTCAAAGAATTCTCTGAGACATATCCAGAAAGTACATTAGATGAATACTTACAGTTAGTATCCCTCTATGGTGACCGTGAAGAGACACTGGCAAGTGACTTTGTGCAGTTGATGACAGTCCATGCGGCTAAAGGGTTTGGAATTTGATACTGTGTTTATTTCAGATATGAATGAAGGTATCTTTCCCAAATGAAAGAGCAGTGAATGAAAGTCATCGTGGTGTGGAAGAAGAAAGACGTCTTGCGTACGTTGCCTTTACAAGAGCTAGAAATAAACTCTATCTAACTGAAGCAGGTGGATTCTCAATGATTCTTCAGCGTGTACGAACAACTTCACGATTTATCGAAGAAATCGATGCAGAATATATTGAGCATTTAGGTTCTAGTATGCATGCAGGTAATGCACAAAAGAGATGTTCGTTTATCAGAAAGATTATTTGATAATAGTGCTTCATCCTTTTACACAACAGATGGCAAAGGCAAAACCTTCAGGATTAAAGAAGGGTGATACAGTCATTCATGCAAAGTTTGGTGAAGGCTTAGTCATCAGTATCAAAAATGAGATTGCGGAAATCGCATTCCCATATCCATTTGGAGTTAAGAAGGTTGCGGCAGGACATCCAAGTATCAAAAAGAAGACAGATTTAAGGAGTTAACATGAGCGAAGATAAATTAGAACTTATGCGACAGATGGTCGCACAGTTAAATCAAGCAGCTGATGCATACTATGACGGTAAGGCAGAACAGATGACAGACTATGAATGGGATGCCTTATTTGATCGTCTGAAAAAATTAGAAGAAGAAACAGGTGTTGTGTTAGAAGACTCTCCAACAATGAAAGTCTCTAGTGACCATACTGCAGGTCAAAAAGAGGCTCATGAATTCTTGGCTTTATCACTTGCGAAAACAAAAAAGCCAGAAGAAGTTGAAAAGTGGGCAGAAGGAAAAGCCTATCTGGATTTCACTGGAAACTAGATGGTTTAACACTTGTTGTGACATACGATAATGGCAAGTTAAGTAAAGTTGTTACCCGTGGAGATGGTCATGTTGGCACAAATATCACCCATTTATCCTCACGGCAATCCAAGGGATTCCCACAGACAATCTCTGAAAAAGGGACATCTTGTTATCCGTGGTGAAGCGGTGATTTCATACGAAGACTTTAATCAGTTTGTAATGGAGTCTGGCGAAGATTACGCAAAATCCTAGAAATCTTGCGTCAGGTTCATTAACCCCTAAAAGATATCGAAGAAGTGAAGAAACGTCAGATCCATTGGATTCCATTTACACTTGTTTATACGGAAGAAGAAATTACTTCTTGGGGCAAGCGTATGGACTATATGGAGAAGCTAGGTTTCCAAGTTGTAGAACGTGAATGTGTTGAACATCCAACACTTGCAAATATCAACGCAGAAATTGACAAGTTTACAAAGAAGGTTACTAGCGCAATCAATCCATATCCAGTGGATGGTTTGGTTGTTGTTTATGATGATACAGAATATGCGTCAGGTGGGTCTATAACAGGACACCATGCGACTAGAGCAGGTTTTGCGTTTAAGTGGCAAGATGAATCAGTACTATCCAAACTCGAATATATCGAGTGGTCTTGTGCAGCATCTACCATTACACCAGTAGCGGTTTTTGAACCAGTAGAAATTGAAGGTACAACCGTAAAACGTGCATCCCTGTGTAATATTAGTGAATGTAAACGTTTGGGAATTGGAGATGCAGGTAGTGAACTAGAAGTCATCAAGGCAAATAAGATTATTCCAAAGGTTATCAGTGTTAAACAGGTAGTAGGAGAGTTTCATATTCCAGAAAGCTGCCCAGTTTGTCATAGTGAAACAGTCGTAGATATCAGCGAGCGTGGTACAGAAACACTCAAGTGTACAAATCCTAGTTGTCCTGCTAAGAAACTAAAGAAATTCAATCGCTTTGTGTCAAAGGCAGGTATGGATATCGATGGTATCTCAGAACAAACACTAGCAAGATTCATCAACGAAGGCTGGATTACAAAGAATGGAGACATCTTCCGCTTATCTAAACATCGTGATGAAATAACAGAGCTAGAAGGATTTGGTGAAAAGTCAGCAGCGAATATTATGAATTCCATTGATAAGGCAAGAGAAATTGATGAGACAAAACTCGTTTACGCTCTTAATATTCCTTTGATTGGTAAGGATGTCGCAAAACGATTACTCTCTGTGTATCCATTTAGAGAGCTAGTCGATATCGCAAGAAATACAGAGACAACAGAGGTATTTAGTTCCATCGATGGAATCGGACCAGAAAAGTCCAATGCCTTTGTGAGTTGGTGCAAAGATCCAGAAAATATTGCACAACTTGAAGACCTATTAGATGAAATTACCGTACAACGTTCCAATACAGTCGCAAGTGGTAATCTTTGTGAAGGACTAACCTTTGTTGTGACAGGGGATGTACATCATTACGCAAATCGTAATGAGTTAAAGGCCTATATTGAATCACAGGGTGGTAAGGTAACAGGTTCTGTATCCAAATCAACCAATTATCTAATTAATAACGATGTGACTTCGTCATCATCCAAAAATACAAAAGCAAAACAACTCAACATTCCAATTCTTTCAGAAGAAGAGTTTATTGCCCGTTTTGTAAAGGATTGATAACATTGATAAAATCGCTATTTAACGCTAAAATATATCAGCGAGAAACGAGGTATAAATCATGGTAGAAAACAAAGATAGAGAATACTTCCAAAAGTTAGCAAACCAACTGATGTTTAACATATCAGACGAAGAAGCAGACGAACTAGTAAGTGAGTTTGGTACGTTAGAAAAGCAGTTTGCGCTTATGGAAGAAATTGATACAGACGGTGTAGAGGAAATGATTTATCCGTTTGAAGAACCAACAACATACATCCGTCACGATGAGCCAGATCATGTGATCTCTCAAGATGATGCGATGAGAAATGTAACGAAGAAATTGGAAGGACATTTTGTTCTACCAAAGGTGGTGAAGTAATGATTAAAGATATGGTAAATCATCCAGCAGATAGTACTGCTCGCTGTGAAGAAGCTTACGCAAAAGCACAGGAATTACAAGATAAACTAAACGCAGTCATCACATTTGTTGATCCAAAGGATCAATTAGCACAACTACCAGAAGGTGGTTTACTGCATGGTGTTCCAATCGCAATCAAAGATAACGTAAATACAAAGGGAATTCGTACAACTTCAGGTTCACGTATTCTCTCTAACTACTTTCCCAATCTATGATGCGACAATCACAAAGAAATTACGTGAAGCAGGTGCAGTATGTATTGCGAAGGCATCCATGGATGAACTTGCGATGGGTGGCACAAACTTAACATGCTTTACAGGTGCAGCACACAACCCATGGGATACACGTCGTATGACAGGTGGATCCTCTGGTGGTTCAGCAGCACTTGTAGCAGCAGGTGTTGTACCAATGGCAATCGGTTCAGATACAGGCGACTCTGTTAGAAAACCTGCATCTTATTGTGGTGTTGTTGGTGTAAAACCAACATACGGAAGAATCAGCCGTTACGGTATTATTCCTTACGCATCTTCATTAGACCATGTAGGTTACTTTACAAGATCCGTCGAAGACGCATGCATTACATTAGAAGTACTAGCAGGACGTGATGATTTAGATGTTACTTCATCAAATCGTCCAGTTGAACATTACACAGATGCACTCAATGATAGTATCCAAGGTAAGAAGATTGCGATACTTGGTAATGTCATCGATAGTGTATCTAATCCAGAAACAGTGAAGATGTTTAACGAACTTGTAGATAAGCTCAAAGGCAGCAGGTGCTGTGGTAGATATGTATCACTTTGATGATAAGCTCATGCGTGCAATCTTGCCTACGTACTATACAATCGCTAACTGTGAAGCGGCTTCCAATCACTCTAACCTAGACGGTATTCGTTTCGGTGTGCGTGAAGATGGTGCTGATATGCAAGAAATCATGACAAACTCACGTACAAAGGGATTTGGACCTTTGATTCGTAGAAGATTTGTCATTGGATCCTATGGCTTATTTGAAGCGAACCAAGAGCGTATCTTCCGTAAGGCACAGAAGGTTAGACGTTTAATTGTTAATGCGATGAAGGAATGTTTTAAGGAATATGATTGTATTATCGCTCCGGCCAGTGGCACAATCGCACCATTCATCGATGAAATCAATAACGATGATAAGTTATCAACTGACTACTTAGTAGCAGAAAACTATATGGCAATGGCAAACTTCTCGGGTGACCCATCGATGACAGTCCCAATGGGATTTGAAGAGGGTTGTCCAATTGGTGTAAACCTAACATGCCCAGCATGGCATGAGAGCACAATGTTTACAATTGCAAAGGCAATTGAAGATATCACAGGTTTAAAGGATTTGCAGACGGAGGTGAAATAATGGAATACGAAGCAACCATAGGTATTGAAATTCACTGTCAGTTAAAGACAAACACAAAGATGTTCTCTGGTGCGCCAACTTCCTTTGGCCGCAAAGCAAATACTTGTGTTAATGAGATCGACTTAGGTCATCCAGGAACACTTCCATCAGTGAATGTAGAAGCAGTTAAGAAAGCCATTCAAGCATGTACTGCACTACACTTGGAAATTGATCCACTTCTAAAGTTTGATCGTAAAAACTATTACTATTCCGACTTACCAAAGGGATTCCAGATTACCCAACAATTCCATCCAATCGGAAGAAATGGATATATTGAAATTAACACAAGTGCTGGTAAGAAGAAGATACGTATCGAACGTATCCACTTGGAAGAAGATACAGCAAAGCAGTTCCACTTAACAAAGTTTTCATTATTAGACTTTAACCGTGCTGGAACTCCACTTATTGAAATCGTATCCTGTCCAGATATGAAAACAGGAGAAGAAGCAGAAGCTTACGTTGAAGCACTTCGTCAGACACTATTCTATATCGGTGTATCCGATTGTAAGATGGAAGAAGGCTCCATGCGTTGTGACGTTAACGTCTCCATCGCACCAAAGGGTTCTGATAAGTTAGGTGTTAAAAATGAAATCAAGAACTTAAACTCTATCTCCCATGTCGGTAAAGGCTGTAGAGTATGAAATTCAACGTCAGAAGGAAACTATTAGAAGCAGGTGAAGTGATTCATCAGGAAACACGTCGTTACGACGAAAAGACAAATACAACTGTCATGATGCGTCGTAAGGAAGGTTCTGTGGATTATAAAGTTCTTCCCTGAACCAAATATTTTCCCAATACAACTAGATCCTTCTTGGATTCAAGATATTCAAGAACATATGCCAGAGCTTCCAGAAGCGAGAAAAGAACGTTATGCAAAACAGTATGCATTAAGTGAACATGACATTCGTATTTTAATCGCTGATATGGAAATGTCTAAGTTCTTTGAAGAAGTCATGAAGTATACAACAAACGCAAAAGGCTGCTTGCAACTGGCTATTAGGCGAAGTAAGCGCATGGCTCAACAAACATGAAACAAGCATTGATAAATCAGAATTAAAACCAGAAATGCTTGCCAAGATGATTGCGTTAGTGGACGAAGGTAAAGTATCCTCTGCACAAGCAAAACAATTATGTGATGACTTGATGCTAGGTAAAGATCCAGAAGTAGCAGCTGAAGAAAAGGGCTTGAAACAAGTTTCCGATAGTTCAGCGTTAACTGCAATGGTTAATGAAGTGCTTGACGCAAATGCACAAGCAATCGAAGATTACAAGAATGGTAAGGGTCGTGCAGTAGGTTTCTTAGTTGGACAAGTCATGAAGAAATCTAAGGGACAGGCAAACCCAGGAATGGTATCTCAAATCTTAGAGGAAGAGCTCAAAAAACGCGTTCATGATTAAGACTGGCGTATTTCTCAGAAAAAGACTACAATAAGTACGGAGAGTAATATGACACAGAAAAACAGAAAACACGGATTAAAACTTGTGCATATTGTATTTACAGTATGCTTGATATTGATTCTTGCGCCAGCGATTTACTTTGGTTGGATGCTAGCATCGACATATATGGATTCCCATTCACCAGTATTGGGTAACCGTTATGAAAATGATTTAAACCCTGCAATTACCAAGGATCAACTAAAACAAGTTGATGAAGCAGTTGGTAAACTTGATGGTGTAACAGGTCACAGTGTACATCTAGCAACTGGAACATTACGTGTATACGTCGATGTAGCAGAAGACTCAACAGCAGAAGTGGTTCAGGATGTGACAGGACGTGCTTATGAGGCAGTAGTCGCAATCTTAGATCCAAATGTATACTTCTCACAAGGCAATGATATGAAGATGTATGACTTAGAAATTCATACTTCTAATATGAAAGATGGACGTGATAAAGATAATTTTATTTACGGTATCTTTACAAAGACATCCGCAATGAGTGCCCCACAATATCAATTAGTAAGTAGTCCTAAGAATGCAGAAATTGCGCAGAGCGTTAAGAGATGCAGTAGAAGCTAGAAAAGCAGCAGAAGCTGCAGCAGCTGCTGAAGCTGAAGCTCAAAAGAACCAACAAAACACTGAGAATACTGAAAACAAGGAAAACACAGAATCAACACAAACACAAGAAACACAACAAACTCAACAGACACAACAATAAGGGATACAACATATCCCTTTTTTAGAATGTAAAAACGATGATGGAAAAAAACGAGAGATATATCGCAACAGCGACAGGTTATTCAGAAGATGGTGCAGGCGTTACCCGTATTAACGGTATCGTCATTTTCGTGCCGGGTCTTCTAAATGGAGAAGAAGCAGAAATTGGCATCACAAAAGATGAAGAAGAATTATGGTTACGGTCGTATTATCAAAATCCTAAAACCATCAATTCATCGCATCGATCCAATCTGTTCTGTGTATAAACAGTGCGGTGGTTGCCAACTACAACATATGGATAGTAATGAACAAAACACATTCAAAGAAAATAAAGTCAAAGACTGTTTCCATAAGATTGCAGGCATGGATGTAGAAATACAACCAATTATCAAAGTGGAACCACATTGGAATTATCGTAATAAAGTACAGATACCAGTACAATGCAATGACAATAAGGTTGAAATGGGGTTCTATGCACCACACTCCAATCGTATTGTGCAATATGATGTGTGTCATGTACAAACAGATTTATCAAATGAACTTACAAATTACTTCCGTAAACAATTTGACATGCTTGCATGTGCGAAAAGAAATGCGCCATGTATTAATCAAGCATGCACATAACACAGGCGAAGTGATGGTAGCACTTGTGGTAAGAAACTATCCATTTCCACAATAGTGATATGCTTAATCAAAGATGTCCTAGCAAACTACCCACAAATTAAGAGCCTTGTCGCTATCGTGAATAAACGAGAGGATAATGTCATCCTCGATGGCAAAAGAAATCCTACTAGCTGGAAGACATTACATCGAAGAAGAGTTACTTGGTTGTACGTTTAGAATCAGTGCAAGATCGTTCTATCAGATTAACCCATACGCAACAAGAGAACTCTATTCTAAAGCAATTGAACTAGCAGGATTAACAGGTAATGAAACGCTCATTGACCTGTATTGTGGTACCGGTACGATGGGTATCATCGCCGCAAAACAAGCCAAGCAAGTATATGGCATTGAGATTGTCGCAGACGCAATCCGCGATGCGAATACCAACGCGGAAAATAACAATGTAACAAACATTAAATTTATCAATGCGGACGCATCCGAAGGTGCACAACAAATTATCAAATCAAAGATACAAGCAGATGCGATGATTATCGATCCACCACGTAAAGGATGTTCAAAAGATACGATAGACGCTATCGTAACCATCGCACCAAAAGCGATTAGTCTATGTATCCTGTGATCCAGCAACACTTGCACGTGATGTAAAGATACTCAGTGACAATGGATAC
>BNJS01001105.1_pt1 | contig 196369 bp, 253 predicted proteins | sample 8540461 | NCBI WGS metagenome assembly BNJS01 (sample SAMD00202454, study PRJDB9452) | human saliva metagenome | isolation source: human saliva | place: Japan
CCATTATTAAAAAAAGTATATAAAATGTAGCTTTGGTCGTATATAGAGAAAAAAATTTAAAGGAATAGTGTATAATAAATAAGATATGAATTTTTAATTAATATAAAGAGTTAGAAGGAGTTTTGAATAATGAGTGAAACAATTTGCGCTATATCGACTGCCCTAGGAGAAGGAGCTATAGGTATTGTTAGACTTAGTGGTGACGAAGCATTTAGTATTGCTGAAAAAAATAGTAAGACTACCAAAAAGGTAAAAACGGTAGCGAGTCTAGCTAGTCACACTATAAATTATGGTAATGTAGTTGATCCAGCTACAAATGAAAAAAATTGAAGAAATTATGCTTGTAAAAATGGTAGGTCCGCGTACTTATACTACTGAAGATGTTATAGAAATTAACTGTCACGGTGGTATTGTAACGATTCAAAAAGTACTTGCACTTTGTTCTAGAACATGGAGCAAGAATGGCTGAACCGGGAGAATTTACTAAACGTGCCTTTTTAAATGGACGTATAGATTTAACACAAGCAGAGGCTGTAATCGACTTTATTAAGAGTAAAACAGATGAAGCTAGTCAAATAGCTAACAACCAAATGCAAGGACGCTTATCGACGCTTATTAAACGTCTACGTGCTGAAATTTTAGATATACTAACAGTTGTTGAGGTAAATATCGATTATCCTGAATATGATGACCTAGAAATAGAAACGACAAAAACTATTCTTGAAAAATCAACAAGTATTAGAAATAGTTTAGAAAGTTTACTAGAAACATCAAAACAAGGGAAAATTATTAAAGAAGGTATAAACACAGCTATTATCGGACGACCTAATGTTGGTAAAAGCTCACTGTTAAATAACCTACTACAAGAAAATAAAGCTATCGTAACTGATATTGCAGGAACAACTCGTGACGTACTAGAAGAGTATGTGAACATTAAAGGAGTACCGATTAAATTAATAGATACGGCTGGTATTCGTGAAACAGATGATATCGTGGAGCAAATCGGGGTTAAACGTAGTAAAGAAGCTTTAGAAAAAGCCGATTTAGTATTATTCTTATTAAACAGTAGTGAAGAATTAACTGAAGATGATAAAGAATTATTAAAACTAACTGAAGGAAAAACAACTATCGTAATATTAAATAAACTAGATTTAGAGACGAAAATTGATATTGCTGAAGTTGAAAAATTAGCGTACAATCACCCTATTATAAAAACATCTATGACAACATATAAAGGAATAGATGAATTAGAGAAAAATATCAGAGATTTATTCTTCGGTGGTGCTGCTCGTCCAAAAGATGCGACATACTTATCAAACACACGTCAAATCAACCTTATTCAACGAGCTTTAACAAGCTTAAATGATGCTATCGGAGCAGCAGAGATGGGTCTTGAAGTGGATATGGTACTTATAGACTATACGAATACATTCAATCTATTAGGAGAAGTTATCGGAGAAAACTCTGGTGATGAACTGATAAATGAATTATTCAGTAGATTCTGTCTAGGAAAATAAGTAGTATTATATAAAATACAAAAGAAAAAGATGAATGAACATGTTTTGTGTGAGATATAAAAGTAAAGCTGAAAGAAACTGTTTCACACGAAACAAGAGCTACAAGATAATAAAGATGTTTCACATGAAACAAAAAGGAGAACGAAATGAAATGTATAAGTTTTAATGTCAACGGTCTAAGAGCGATCGTTGGTAAAAAAATTTTCGAAGAAGATTTTTAAACAATTAGATGCTGATTTCTTCTGTTTACAAGAGACGAAGATGCAAGCAGGACAATTAGATTTACAATTTGATGGTTATTATAGCTATTTTAACTATGCTGAGCGTAAAGGGATACTCAGGAACAGCGATATATACTAAACACGAGCCATTAAATGTAACATATGGAATAGGAATCGATGAACACGATACAGAAGGTCGTGTAATTACACTAGAATACGATAAATTCTTCTTTATTACAGTGTATACGCCGAAATTCAGGTAGTGAGCTTAAGAGATTAGAGTACCGTATGAGTTGGGAAGAAGATTTTTAAAAATTATTTATTAGAATTAAACAAAAACAAAAAGGTGTTGTTGTTTGTGGAGATTTAAATGTTGCACATACAGAAATAGATCTAAAAAATCCGAAATCAAACACGAAAAAAATGCAGGATTCACACCAGAAGAAAGAGAAAAATTCACGAAGTTATTAGATGCTGGCTTTATCGATACATTTAGATATTATAATCCAGACTTAACAGGTGCATACTCTTGGTGGAGTTACCGTTTTAATGCACGTAAAAAAATAATGCAGGATGGAGAATTGATTACTTCTTAGTAAGTCGTGACTTTAGAAGAGTACTTAGAAAGTGCTGCTATTCACAATGAAATATTTGGTAGTGATCATTGTCCTGTAGAGCTTGTATTAAAAGACAATTTGTTGTAAAAATATAATATGCGTTGTGGATAAACCATGACGTATATTTTTTTATCTTTAGCATGACTGACAAAAAGTAATATCTTATTTAAAATCATGCATAATGATTAAAAATACTTATTAAAAAAATAAAATTAGCGGGGGTGACTTAATAAAAATAAATTTCTATGAGATTATGGGTTTAAGTTATTCCTGTATTAATTTTAAGAAAAGAGGTAATTTATGGGACCAAAAATTTTTATATAGAAGATGTAAATGAATGGGACACAAAATATTCTATCGATTACATTAAATTCGATGAGTTTGGAGTGATTGATGTTGTAAGAGTAACAGAAGAGAAAGATTATCTAGTTCACGGGAATATTAAGTTACCAATCTTTGATTCGGAAAATGAGTATATAGATTACTTGGAAAAAGAAGATATAATAGATCCATACTTGGCAGGTATTCTTCGCAAATTAATAGGATACAAGCCTGAAAGAATGATAATAGACGAAGTTTCACTAAATAATGTACTATTTATAGGTGATCCTAGGGGTGCAGAAAGAGCAACAGGTTTTAAAGATGCATTTGAACTTATGATGGAAGCTACGATGAGATGGGAATTCTCAGCTTTAGAGGCACTTAGAAGAACGATGCAGGTTATAAGAATATTAATGCGGGACAAAGAGCATAAATTAAGTGATGGGCCTATTAGAATAAAAAAGGCGAGCTAATGCTAAGAAAAACAAAATTAGAAAAATAATAGCAAGTAATGAAGAGAATAGCAGAGGGTCGTGTTTTTTAAAGAATAAGCTATAAAAATGAGTGGGAACATGGAAAAACTAGTAAAGTGACGACTAGTAATGATATAAATGAAGGTATTTCTTATGTCTTAGAAAAACTGGGAGAAACAGTAGAGACAATGACACTCACTACTTTTTTTATGAAGATTATGAGAAATACCCTACTTTTTGCTGAAAATATCAATTATTTAGTTATTCATCATTTAGCTATGATAAAATATCTTCGAAATCAGTGGATTGTACATGAAATTTTACAATCTATTTAGCTCTTTACTAAAAATTAAAAACATAGAATTTTCATAAATGAATACTCATTTTAAACAACAATACGATAAGAAAATATTTAAGTGACTTTAAAATTGTATGAAAATAAAAAAACAAAAATTATCTATAAAAATATTTTTAGATGATAAAGATAGAATAGCGTAGGAGTTAAAAAAATAGAATAATATAAATGTTTCACGTAAAACAAAAAGGAGTGATAGGTTTGAAATTTTTATTCTTATGAATATTTATTAAATAAAATAGATCAGAGTAATACTATAACATATGTAGTAGGAGGATGCTTACTATTAATAATAATAGTATCACTAATTTAAGTATTATAAAAAAATAGACAAGATAGCAAGTATAGAGAATTAGCTATCATAATGATATTAGGTATCTTTTTTTATTAATCGGGATACAAGTAAGTGATTATCAAAGTAATAGTATATCAGCTAATCAGTATAAAAGCTCTATTGAATTTATTGAGGGAGTTTCAGAAAAAAATTAAATATTGACAAAACACATATCTATATAAATAGTGAAGCCTCTATAGAAAATTCATTTTTAAAAATAGATGATAACTACTATAGAGTAATAAGTAACGGAAAAAAAGGTGATTATTTACTAGAGAAAATAGAATTGGTAGAACCAATTGTTGAAAAAAAGTGGAGGTGAAAAGATAATGCAACTTTCATATATAGATATAGCAATAAAACTAGCTTTAGGTTTATTATCGCTTGTAATAGTAATTAATATATCAGGAAAAGGAAATTTAGCACCAACTTCAGCGAGTGATCAAGTTCAAAACTATGTACTCGGGGAATATTAGGGAGGGGTAATATATAGTCCATCAATTTCTATTTTACAATACTTCAATATATTATTAATATGGATAATTTTGGTATTAGGGTCTGAAGTGGTTAAAAACAAATAACTCATACTTAAAAAAATGATAGACGGAGAACCTACAACAATAATAAAAAAGGAAAAAAATAGATGTAGAAGCAACAAGAAAAGCTGGTTTAACAGCACAAGACATAGCTTTTTAAATTAAGAACACAAGGTGTTTATAGTATTCAAAAAGTAAAAAAAGAGCGGTTTTTAGAACAAAATGGACAACTAATTATAATACAACAAGGTGAGGAAAATCCTAAATATCCGGTAATTACTGATGGAACTATCCAACATGGTACATTAGAAACGATGGATAAAACAGAAGAATGGTTAAAAAGAAACTTTATTAGAATTAGGGATATGAAGACACATCTAAAAATATTTCTTTAGCAGAGTATGACAAAGGACAATTACATATCATTAAATACTAATATAATTTGATTTTTTTAAAATGAAATTAAAAATTTTTAATCAAGACAATAACAAATCAATTAAATAAAGAAAAATAATAATATCGATTAATATAATAAAAGTAAAAAGCAGGAAATTGAAAAATCAATTTTCCTGCTTTTTAAAAACTATTTTATCAGCGTTAATAAAATCGTAAAGAAGAATCTTCTTGGAATTTTTTAACGACATGAAAGAGCAAGCTGGTTTAATTTTTTATTTTGTTCTAGCCATATCTTTAACAAGAGCGTCTAATAACTTCCCTGCTACACCTTGACCTCGAAGTGAAGGATCAACAAAAGTATGATCTGCAACAACTACATTAGGATTACTAGTAGTAGAATAAGTAATTTCAGCTATAACTCTACCATTTTTCATCATATTTAACGAAACCATCATTTGTTTTAGTAAATTCCATATAAACCTCCTAGGGATAAATCATATAATATGAGTGTTATTAGTGTTTATTATATCATAAAAAAGTGAAAAGGATTTAGATTGAATTTTAAAAAAAAGAGTATCCTACATATCACTCTATAAAAAGTACTAGAGTTATTAAAGGAAAAAGTAATGTATGATCAAAAGTATTGCTTTTAGATTTGAAAGTTAGAGGGGTATCTGATATAGAGAAAAAGTATTTAAAAAGAAAGAAATTAAAGGAAATATAGATAAATATAGTCCCATATTATGATATAGTTTCAACAGTTTATCTAAAGTGATTAATATGCTGATCTTCATATAGTTTTATTGATATTTTGATTTTTCACTACCATATAGGTGATATTCTTATTACTCTTTTATATTTTGTTGTTTTTACGTCATCTATATTTCCCTTTATTTTGTCGTTTTTATATTTTTATGTCTCTTTTATCTTTTGAATATTGTCCATTTTTCTTCTTTGTCTTTCTTTTCTACTTTTGTAATTTTACATTTTGATAAAAATATAAAATTATTATTCCTTAAATTAAAAATAAATAATTTTACTAGATTTTTGATTATAAAATAATAAATAAATTAAAATATTTTTATAAATATTTTTTTATTTTAACATCTTATAGAAGAAAAAAATAAAACGTTTTAATTTTTTAAAAAAGTTATTGACAAATATGAAAAACGGGTGTACAATTAGTTTAATTTAATACACAAACGTTGAAAAGATAAGTAGATTAATACGTAGCTAAAACAGAGAGTTACTGGGTGGTGTGAAAGTAACATGGTGAAGATTAGTTGAAAAATGGTCTTAGAGTTTTTGTTTATCTAATAGGTAAACACGTAGAGTTGCACGATATAGCACACAGTATAAACATGTACTGAATAAGGTACTAATCGCAAGGTTAGTATAAACTAGAGTGGTAACGCGAATTAAGATGATCGCCTCTATTGCATATGTAAAATACGTAGTAGAGGGTGTTTTTATTATCTAAAACATAGAACTTATCAAAACGTAGAAAAGAGGACAAAAATATTATGACAAGAAAATTTAGTTTTGAAACATTACAATTACACGCAGGACAAACAGTTGGAGATACAAAAAGCAAGAGCTGTCCTATTTATCAAACAACATCATTTGTTTTTTTGATGATACTCAAGATGCAGCTGATTCATTTGCATTAAGAAAAGCTGGGAATATTTATACACGTATTACTAACCCTACTACTGCAGTATTCGAAGAAAGAATTAATGCGTTAGAAGGTGGAGTTGGTGCATTAGCTGTAGCTTCAGGGATGGCTGCAATTACATATGTATTCTTAACATTAGCACATGCTGGAGATCACATCGTATCTTCTAAAAATGTATATGGTGGAACATATAACCTATTAAAAACTTACCCTACCACGTTATGGTGTAGAGTCAACTTTTGTTGATCCAGATAACTTTGAAGAAATTGAGCAAGCAATTACTGATAAAACTAAAAGCTCTATTTGTAGAAACTTTAGGGAAACCCATTAGCAAATGTTGCTGACTTAGAAAAAAATGGGCTGAGATTGCTCATAAAACATAAAATTCCATTAGTAGTAGATAACACATTTGCTAGTCCATACTTAATTAATGCATTTAGCCATGGTGTAGATATTATTATTCACTCTGCGACTAAATTCATTGGAGGGTCACGGTACATCAATCGGTGGTGTTATCGTAGATAGTGGTAAATTCGACTGGGAAGGTAGTGGAAAAATTCCCACAATTAGTAGATGAAGATCCAAGTTACCACAACTTAAGTTATACAAGAGATGTAGGGACCTGCGGCGTTCATTACAAATGTAAGAACACAGTTATTACGTGATACAGGAGCAGCATTATCACCATTTCAATGCATTCTTATTATTACAAGGTTTAGAAACATTATCTTTACGAGTAGAGCGTCACGTAGAAAATACTCAAAAAGTAATAGACTTCTTAGTAAAACATCCTAAAGTAGCTTCAATCAACTATCCAGGATTAGAAGGAAATAAATATTATGAATTAGCTAAGAAATATCTACCTAAAGGAAGTGGATCAATCTTCTCATTCGATGTAGTTGGAGGAGAAGAAGCAGCACGTAAAGTAATTGATAGTTTAGAAATTTTTCTCAAACTTAGCGAATGTAGCTGATGCGAAAAGTTTAGCAATCCACCCAGCATCAACAACACATGGTACAATTAAGTCCGGAGGAATTACAATACACTGGAATTACTCCGGAGCAAATTAGATTATCAATTGGGTTAGAAAACGCGGATGATTTAATTGAAGATTTACGTTTAGCATTAGAAAATATCTAAGAGAAAAGTTTCACAAGAAACATTTAATTAAAATAATTAATATTTTTATTAAAAATTTGTGGATTAAGACAGACTATTAAAAACCCTTGACAGCCATTTATTTTTAATACTAATACATAAAAAAATATCTTAATCCACAATTTTTCTCTTTTTGAGTAGAGATTGTTTAGGAGCATGAAATAGAAGCAAGGCAGCGCAGAAATTTCATATAAACTCCTTCCTAGAGCAGTCTCTGCTTTTTTTATTTTTGAAAAAAATAAGAGAAAGATATAATTTTTAAAAGAATATATCCTAAGAAGTATGTTTATGATATAATTTTTAGTAATAATAGTAGCTAAGGGGTGAAAAGTATGTATAAAATAATGATAGTAGAAGATGATGAGATAATTTCAAATTCTATAGCTGGATATTTACAAAAAGTGGCAGTATGCTACGCACGAGGTTGTAGATTTTCAAAAATGTAGTTAAAGAATTTGTGGAACAATCACCGGATCTAGTATTAATGGATATTAATCTCCCTACTTTTGATGGTTATTATTTCTGTGAGGAGATTAGGAAAGTTGTCGAAAGTGCCTATAATTTTTTTATTTCATCTGCGAATGATGATATGAATATTGTGATGGCTATGAATATTGGTGCGGATGATTTTATTGAAAAGCCATTTAAGCTAGTTGTTTTGAAGGCAAAAATCGAAGCCCTACTCCGTCGTGTTTATAATTTTAGTGGATCTTCGAATCTTGTAGTGTATAAGGATGTAATTTTTTGATATGAGCCGTGACGAGGTAAAAGTATCAAGATAATCTAGTTGAACTAACTAAAAAATGAAAGGTAAAATTCTTACAGTATTATTAGAAAATAGAGAAAAAAATAGTAACGAGAGAAGAGATAATTACAGCTCTGTGGCAAAGTGATAATTTCATCGATGAAAATACTCTATCGGTTAATATAAATAGGCTTTAGAGCTAAAGTTGAAAAAGCATAGGAATAGATGAATTTATTACGACTAAAAAAAGGTAAAGGATATATTGTCTAATGGAAATATTAAAAAGTTATTTAAAGAAAAACATAAAAGTTTATATTTTATTTGTAGTTTTTTTATTTTTATATTTTTTCATTATGTTTTACTTATATAATTTACCACTTGAAGCTCTAATATATACAGGAAGTTTTTGTTTTTAGCATCACTTATAGCTAGCTTTTTAGATTTTTGTTAATTATAAAAGAAAGTTATAAAAAAATTAAAATTTCTAGAGGAAAATATTCTAAATGATCTAGATGCTCTGCCAAAAAGTTTGGATATCAGAATAGACTATTATCATAAAATTATAGAGAAATTATATGAAGAGTTAGAGAAATTAACTCAGGAAAAATCGACAAAAAAAATACAGATATGGTTGATTACTATAGTATGTGGGTTCATCAGATAAAAAAACCCGATTGCGGCGATGAATTTTCTATTAGACAATGAAGAAGTAGATCAAAAAAATCTTACAGCAAGAATTGTTCAAAAATAGAACGTTATGTTGAGATGGTTCTGACGTATATAAGATTAGATAGCATATCATCAGATTACGTTATTACTAAAGATTAATCTTGATGAAGTAGTGAAAGATAGTGTAAAAATATGCGACTATATTTCATTAACAAAAAAATAAAATTAAACTATGTTTCACATGAAACAATGGTAATTAGTGATAAAAATGGTTGAGCTTTCGCCTTCGAACAAATACTAGGTAATAGTGTGAAGTATTCTAGTGTCGGTGGAGAAATTACAATAGAAACCTGTGAAAATAAACTGATTATAGAAGATAACGGTATAGGTATTAAAGAAGAGGACTTACCTCGAATTTTTCGAAAAAGGTTTTACAGGTTTTAATGGAAGATACGAAAAATCTAGTGGTCTAGGTTTGTATTTATGTAAAAACTCTAGATAAACTAGGTCATCATATTGAAATTTCTTCAAAAAGTAGGCGAAGGAACTAGGATAGAAATCACATTCCCGAAAGAAGATACTTTAAGGGATTAGATAAAAAAAAATCAATAAGGAATCCTCTTGAGAGTTAGATTATAGGTTTAACTTTTTGAGGGGATTTTTTTAATTTCACAAGTGAGACTAGATATAAATTGATAAACTCCCAATATATGTTAGCTATAAAACCTGACAAAAATCTACTTGATATATGCGAGTGACTGACAAAATCGTGAGCTAGAAGAAACACGATTTTGTCGAGTCACTTTCCGCAGTAGTTTATTAGATATCTAAAAAGCCACTTGATATATATATATTATAATAAAGAAAAAAACATTTTCTAACAAATAGAATAAATTATCTGAAAAACTATCTTGTTTTAAGTTAATTTTTATTTTGATAGAATAGTAGTAAGGTATAAGGAGGAAAAAGATGAAGCAGTATTTAAAGAAAAGATATTTAGAAAATAGTTTTGTTGCTTTTACTAATTACTTTTTGAGGAGCATGTAAGGTTGTCGCTGCGTATTTTTATAGGGGATGGATTTAACGAATTAATTAAATCGAATACCGATGGTTTTTTCTATAATATAGCCTATGCGGGTATCGTGTTTTTTTATTTATATTTAGTTTCTATTTATAAAAAAATTCCGTATGAAAACTATGTAGTGCAAAAATGATAACTGATATTCGATGTGATGTCGTTGATGCAATTTCTAAAAAAATAACTATGCTAACTTTCAATAAGAAAAAAATAGCGGTGATTACATATCGTGGCTTAGTAATGATTTGATGATTGTTGAGGAAAAAGGATTTTGGTAATTTTTTATCAAAGTATTACAGCAATTATAGAGACGCTTTTTAGCTATAGTCGGACTATTTGCATTCCACTGGTCGATTATCGTCTTTTCTATAGTAATGAGTGTTCTTACATTAGTTTTTACCAGCTCTTTAGCTCAAAAATCTATTCAGAATAAAAGCTCAGAGCTACTCAGGCTCATTAGAAAAATTGATAAGTAAAAATACAAATTACTTACAAGGATTCGATAGTTTACTATCTTTCAATAAATTAGGAATTTTGAAAAAAATTGTAGCAAATTCTTCTAATGAAGTATTAAAAGAATCTGTGTCTCTAAGAAAAAGTGTCGGTTTAGCTGGTGTCCTAGGTGGTTTAGGTAACTTAGTAGGACAAGTTGGTGTAGTATTACTAACAGGAATACTGGCTCTAAAAAATATTGTAGCTTTTGGATCTATTTTTAACGGTAGAGTCACTAACATCTACGATTTTTTTAATTCAGTAGGAAATATTATGAATATTACGGTAGAGTTAAATATCGTAGTGCCAATCTTTGAGAAATTCGAGAAATTTAAAGAAGAGGCTAAGGCAATTAATGATCAAGATACTGGCAAAAAATTATTAAATGAAGAAATTGAAACTATAGTATTAGAAGATGTTTCTTATAAATATGAAGAAAAAAGTATATTAAAAAAATATTTCGTATGCATTTAATAAATATGGTAAATACGCTATTGTCGGAGAAAGTGGTAGTGGGAAATCTACATTGTTAAAATTATTGACTGGAAGAATAGAAAATTACGAAGGTGCAATTAAATTTAATGGTGAAGAACTAGATGGTCTTAATAAGCATAGCCTGTATGATAAGATGCTATATATCCCACAAGAACCGTATATTTTCACAGAAAGTCTAAGATTTAATATAACGCTAGGTGATGATTATGCTGATGATAAAGTTAAAGACGTGTTGGAAAGTGTAGGACTAGGAGAATTTCTGGTAAGTCTTGAGGATGGCTTAGATACTGAACTTGTAGAAGGTGGTAAGAATTTATCAGGTGGTCAAAAACAAAGAATAGCCTTGGCTCGTGGAATAATTAGAGAGAAAAAAGTAGTGCTGTTAGATGAGATAACTTCTAATTTAGATAAGGATAATGCAGAGAAAATAGAAGAACTTCTATTAACTAATCCAAAATTAACGGTAATTCTAATCACACACAGACTAGATAGCAACTCTGAACAAAGGTTTACAGATATATTGAGATTATAATTTCCCAGGAAATAAAGTTGATAGACGTTCTTGAAATCAAAATAAAAAGTAATAAATATCCCAATCTTACAAAAGTGTAAGGTTGGGAGCTTTTTTGTAAGGAAAATCGATAGAATCTGTAAGAAAAGTAAGGTAGAATATAAATATAAACAACGAGGAAGTTGTAGAAAAGTTCGAACTAGGAAGATAAGATAAAAAGAATTTAGGAGTGATAAAAAAATGTTATTAGAAGTCAACAATGTAAGAAAAGTTTATACAACAAGATTAAGTACACAAAGTACAGAAGCGTTAAAAAAATGTAAATTTCGCAGTAGATAATGGTGAATATGTAGCGATTATGGGAGAAAGCGGAAGTGGTAAAACAACTTTATTAAATATTATCGCAACATTTGATAAAGCAACATCAGGGAATGTGAAATTTAAACAATTTAGATTTAAGCAAGTTGAAAGATAAAGACTTAGCGAATTTCCGTCGTGACAATCTAGGGTTCTGTCTTCCAAGATTTCAACCTACTTGATAATTTTTTTCTATAAAAAGATAATATTTTATTACCGTTAGTGTTAGCAAATAAAAAAATATAAAGATATGGAAAAAAAGATTAGAGAAAGTAACTCAAACCTTTAGGAATTGATAAGTTAATCAACAAGTTTCCCATATGAAGTATCTGGTGGTCAACGTCAAAGGGTAGCGGTAGCGCGTGCGATTATTACGAACCCAGCTCTAATTTTTAGCGGATGAACCGACAGGTGCACTAGATTCAAAATCAACAGATCAACTATTAGAAGTTTTTTTGAAAAAAACTTAATAATGCAGGACAAACAATAATTATGGTTACGCACTCTGTGAAAAACAGCAGCTCGTAGCTAAACGTGTATTGTTTATTAAAGACGGAGTAGTCTTTCCATGAACTTAGAAAAGGAAATGCGACTACGAGTGAGATGTTCCAAAAATTAATGACACGTTAACTTTAATGCAGGCAGGTGAGTAAGATGAGCTTCTTTTTATAGCAAATTTGCTTTTAAAACAACCTTGTAAAAAAACAAAAAGATTTATAGTACCTTATGTGTTATCAGCAATTTTTACAATAATGTCATTTTTATATACTGTCATCTCTAGCATTTTGGGGATAACTTTAAACAAACTTCCAAACGGTATTGAGGCGACAAAAACAGGTGTTAAGTTTGGGGAATAATTGTTATAGCAATTTTTCTACAATATTCTTATTTTTACACTTATAGTTTTTTTAGTAAAACGTAGGGTGAAAAGAATTTGGATTGTATTCTGTTTTTAGGTATGACGAAAAACAAATAGCGAAAAATTCTAGTGTTAGAAACAATATTTTATCGCTGTAACTACAATAGTGTTAGGAATTGGATTAGGTATTTTTATTTGATAAACTTATGCTGTTAATACTATTGAAATTATTCTCAGCAACGGTTACTTTCGGTTTTAGTATTACACCGATAGCTGTAGTATTCTCAGTATTATTATTCGGAGGAATATTCTTCTTATTACTACTTTATACTGTTATAAAAAAATAGCTAGACTTAGAATTGTAGCCTTATTAAAAAGATGAAAATAAAGGTGAAAAAGAACCGAAAATCAAGATGGATTTCTAGCGATAATTGGATTAGGTTTAATCGGTTATGGTTATTACACAGCGCAAACTGTACAAAAATCCTATAAAAAGCAATAACAGTATTCTTCTTTTGCGGTAATTGCGGTAATTATAGGTACATATTTAGTATTCATGGCAGTAAGTATTACAGTACTAAAAATTATGAAAAATAATAAAAACTTCTACTATAAACCTAAAAACTTCATCAGCGTTTCTGGTTTATTATACAGAATGAAGAGAAATGCAGTAGGATTAGCGAATATTTGTATATTATCTACAATGGTTCTTGTAACTATGGGGACAACATCAGCATTATATGCAGGCATGGAAAAAAATCTTATAATGAGAGATTCCCAAGACAATTAATGATCGCAGGTTATCATTCTACTAGTGGTAAATTGAAAAGAGATTGAAAAATAATGCAAAAACAGCAGCTAAAGAAGGGGAACTGAAGTAGAAGATATGGTTTCATATAATTCAGTACCTATGGTAGGAAGACTATCGAATGATAAATTCAAGGCCGAAGCTAATCTAGGGTGTAGACTTAGCTAATGTGAAAATGATAACTGTCCTTGAATTAAAAAGATTATAACAAGGTAGCTAATAAAAAAATAAAAACATTAGAAAGTAATGAGGTTTTTATTGCATATTGATAAAAAAAGGAAATTACAACCATAATAGTATTTCTCTAAATGGTAGTGAGTATAAAATTAAAGAAAAATTATCAGAGTTTCCAGGAGCAATAGGTTCAGCAGCAGCGAATATTATTGATACTTATTACGTTGTTGTAAAAGATGATAAAGAAGCGGAAAAAATAGCTACACAATTAGCTGCGAGAATGGACGAACTTAGTAAACAAAATCCAGATAGTAGAGGAATAAGTATAGCAACTGGAACAGCTACAGTTCAAAACTACGTTGCCTTCAATATTAAAGACACTACTAAAGAAGCTAAGGTAATCGAAAGTTTTAAAAAACTGGAAAAACAAAGTGGTATAGAAATAGAAGGTAAAGAAGAAAATAAAATTACATTCAGAGGAGTGTTCGCATCATTCCTATTCATCGGAGTGTTCATAAGTTTAATATTTGTAACATCTCAAGTGGTAATCATGTACTACAAACAAATCTCAGAAGGATATGAAGATAAAGGAAACTTTGAAATCATGAGAAAAGTAGGTATTACAGATAAACAGATTAAACAATCAATAAGATCGCAAGTACTGTTAATCTTCTTCTCACCGCTAATTATAGCGACACTACACACGATAGTAGCATATCCATTTATTGAGAAAATCTTAAGATTATTCTTAATAACAGATAGTAGCATATTCTTACAAGCACTTGCTGTGACAATCGTAGTCTTCGCAATCTTCTATCTAATAGTTTATGCAATAACATCAAAAATTTACTATAGAATTATAAAAGAATAGACGAAAAATAAACTCCAGAGGAAAAATCTGGAGTTTATTTATTTTGATGAAATAGCAGGGTTTTGGAAGACTTGTGGTAAGACTAATGTTATTATTAGAAAAATAATTCTGTAGAGTATAATGAAGGTAAGAAATTAACTGGGATTATGAAAAATTAAATTAATTATGAAAAAATAATAAATAGGGAGGTTTTCAAAATGGAAAACATAAGAAATAAAAGATACACGTCCAATGATGGATTTAGTAGCGAAAAAGTATTTAGTAATACTGAGGTGACGGCTCAATTTGTTAGAGATTTATTGGATTTACCAGTAACTAATGTAAAAATTCTAGATGGAACTCAGGTACATGCTAAAGCCATATAAAGAGCTGTCTCCCATATGTAACGCATGTAGATGTATTAGCAGAATTAGATGATGGAACACAGATTATTATAGAAATCCAAGTTGCTATGCAGGTTGATTTTATAAAAAGATTGTGGTTGTACATTTGCGAACAAGTATCGCAAAAACTTAGATGAGTATAAGAAAGAGGGGTAAATACGCATTATTTATCTCAAGAATTAATACCAGTTTATGCGATAGCGATAACAGAGAAATCGTATTTTAATGACAATCGAGCGATTCATTCATTTAGTATGAGAGATGATGATAATTGTGAAGAATTAAAAGTTAAATTTAAAGGTATAGAGAGAAAAGAAATTTAGTTAAAATGGTGTTTTTAGAAATAGAAAAATATACTGAAAACACAACGGAAAATTACAAAAAGTACGTTGGATAGAATTTTTGGAAATAAACCATTTACACATGAACCAGAAAAATAATGAAAACAAGCAGACAGTATAATAAATCCGAAAAGAATGGACTAAGGAGGAGAAGAGTATGTTTGACGAGAGAAGAAGAGACTTTGATGGATATTATGCTCACCTAGCTTATGTTAGAGAAGAAAAAGAACAGGCAATAGCGGAAGGACTTGAACAAGGACTTCAACAAGGACTTCAACAAGGACTTCAACAAGGACTTGAACAAGGACGTGAAGAAGGAATAGAGCAGGGTATCGCACAAGAAAGAGTAAAAACAATAAGTATGTTCGTAGATTTAGTAAAAGAAGGGCACCTGACGAAAGAAATGGGGGACAAGTAAATTGAATTTAAGTGAGCAAGAATTTGAAAAATATCTAAAGTCGAAGTAGCAAAATAATACTTAAGCTAAATTGCAATAATAATGTAAATTTGATAGAATTATTTTTAAGGTTAAAGAAATTAGACTGAAATATAATACACGCCAAAAGGATAGGATAATCTAAAAAGCTTTTAAATTTTTTAAGAAAAAGTTTATATGAGAACTTATAGAAGAGATGGTTTATTGTTATCTAAATTTACTTTTATAAAAGTTTTTAGATATGTAATAAACTGTGCGAGAGTAACTCTAAAAATCAATTTCTACGAAATCGAGATTTTTGAGTCACACCCAATTACCTTTTTAAAGTTGTATATATATTTTAGATGTTTGATAAATAAGATAAAACTCCAAAACTCCAGAGGAAAAATCTGGAGTTTATTTTTATTTAGATTTGGACTTTGTTCTTACAAAGTGGAAAAGTGTAAGAACAAAAATCCATTTTAGAAACTATTTTAAAGTAAAAATAATATCCACTTTTAAAAATCTGAAAATTAAAAAAATAAAATGTGACAATTCCCATAAATTGTATTGATTATATTTGTTATCTCTGATAAAATTTACATAATAAATATATTTTTAAAGTCAGAAAAAGACTTTTAAACTATAGTGTTAGGGAGTGAAGAGCATGTTTAAGTTATTATTTAAACAAAAATATAGCATACTAGTATTTATTATTACGGTATTATGTGCAGCAACACAGGTTGCGACGTCTTATGGATTTAGTTTGATTATCCAGGCGACGGTAGATAAAAACTTAAGATTTATGGTGTCGGCGACTATTGCAGTTATGTTGATATATGTTGTTTTAAATACATTGGGTTATTTCAGAGCGATATACGTTGAAAAATTGATTCAAAATTTTTCTACAAGGCTTAGAAAAATAGCAATTGCGGATTTCAAGAAAAAGTTAGTCTATAACGAGAAACACAATAATGGAGCAGAATGTATAGCTTTAAATACTACTGATATTCAGCAGTTTGAGCAATATGCGGCTAATTGTTTATTTGCGATTTACAGTATATCTTTAGTTGTTATCTCAACAATTGTATTACTTAAGGTGAATATTACGTTATTTATTATCTCACTTGCATTGTCTTTATTAATGATGGTTCTACCTAAGTATTTCAATCAAAAGCGATAAAAACAACGACAAAAGACATTTCAAAATCTACAGAAGATTTCAATAAGGATTTAGAGAATGCGCTGGCTAGTTCAGAAAATGCTAAAACAATTTCTCTGCGTTGAATTTATTAGATAGAATTGTAAATGTGGGTTCAAAAATATAAAAAAATGCAAAAGTTAATAGAAAAAAATCTATTATGACTTTTACAAAGGATTGAATGTGACATTAAATGCAGGTAACCAAATCGCGTTGATTTTTATTGCGGGATATTTCGCATATAAAGGGTATATTGAATTTGCGATGATCTTTGCGATATCAGGTTATACAGGGGAATTCTTTGGAGGATTGACAAAAGTAATCGAGCTATATCCGAATTTCGCTTCTGCAAATGAGTTGTTGAATAAGTACCCAGAAATTAAAGAAGAGAAAAGATTACCGAGAGTCGAAAAATTAGATAAGGAAATTGTAGTTTCTAATGTTAAATATAACTATCCAGATAAGACGGTAGAATTTCCTAATTTAACTTTTGAGAAAAACAAGAAGTATTTAATAAAAGGTAAAAGTGGTAGTGGAAAATCAACATTGATAAATATTTTAAATGGTGATTTGAAGAACTATGAAGGTAGTGTAGAATGGGACAATAGAGAATTAAAAACAATTTGATATTAAATCAGCAATTTCTACGATGAATCAAAAAGTACAATTATTAAATTTATCGATCAAGGATAATATTATTTTTAAACAAAGAATATAACGACAAGTTGTTTAGAGAAGTTTTGGAAAAATTGTAAGTTAGTTGATGTGATTGATAATTTAGAAGAAAAAAAGAAAATACAATACTAGACAATAAAAACTTAGCTTTATCGGGTGGACAGTTGCAACGATTAGGACTAGCGAGAAGTTTATATCATAAAAAGATGTATTCATAATCGATGAAGGTACAGCTAATTTAGATAGTAAGTTGGCAGATGATATTGAGGAAATAATATTAAAAAGATAAAAGACTCTACAGTTATTATGATAACTCATAGAAATAGTGAGAAAAATCGAAAACTTAGCAGATAAAGTTATAACATTAGGTAGCTAGATGAAAAAGAGGGTAAGATTTTAAAAATCTTAAACCTTCTTTTTATTATGTAGACATGGACTTTTGTTCTTACAAAATGAGTGATGTAAGAATGAAAAAGGGAGATGATCAGATATTTTTATTTAGTTAGAAATATTTATATAAAATAAAAGTGTTTTATTGGTGTTTTGTATGGTATTGTGTTAAAATGAATATGTAAGTTTGAAAAAGCTTACACCCGATAAAGGAACACTACCTAATTATAGGAAGTGAAGGGGTGGAAGTATGGAAGAGTTAACTTATCTTTTTAACTATTGTTAATATTTTTAAAGGTATAATTGATATTTTAAAAATATTTTCAGGAGCAAAGAGAAAACGCTAAGGGCGGCAACCCTAAGCGTAAGTAATCTTTAATATTTCCCAAAAGGGTGGACGATGTCCCAACCGTTCGCCCCTTCCTTTGAAGATATTATATCATATAACTATAGAAAAAGAAAGAAATAAATGTGAGAAGTTATTACAAGAAGCGTTAAAAAGAAGAATTTAGTATGTAAATATAGAGACAACAATTCAGAAAAATAGAAAAACTGAGTTGTTGTCTTTTTCTAATGGACAAACAACGAGTAAAAGCGGCAGAAGAGTGTCTGTTCAAGAAAGACAAACTAAAAAGACTTTTTCAGAACTTGTCCTCTTACAGAGAACAACAAGGTGAAAAATTATAAGAATCTAGGAGTGAACCTAAAACCTCGTTTTCCCGAACATTCTTTGTAATTTTTGAACATTTTCGTAACAATAAACATTAAAAGCTATCTTTTTAATTTATCTATATAGTATAATAAAAAGTATAATTGATAATTAATATCAATACAGGTAACTAGAACCTTTTTCATAAAAAGAGCGAATGTTGGATTGCTATAAAAATAACAAAAATCCTTCGTCACTGTTTTTACTCTTTTTTTGTGTAAAATAAATCTAAATTTGAAATTAAATAAGGAGATATTATGAAGATAGATGGTAGAGCGATGGCTCTCTTCAATATCAAAAAAGAAGTATATCTCGTAGCGATTCTTAAACTTGTTGCCTTTTGGTGCTCGCTATTTTTCATCTACAACTTCGTAGATTTTCTATTTTATTCACTGGGTGAAGAGAGTAGAAGTGGTGCTATATTAGGATTTATCCTGAAGACAGTGATAGGTTTAGTAGTGTATTACGGAGCTACAACAGGAGATAATTACTTCAGTCACAAAATTTCTAAACAGGTTAGAAATACATTAAGGAAAGAGATTTACAACAAAGTAGAAAAACTTTCACTGAATTACACAGAAGCAGTAAATACTGGTAGTCTTCTTGTGATGAATTCTTCATCGATTGTGAACATCGAGTTTTATTTCAATAAGTTTGTACCGCAGATGTTTGCGACATTATTTATAGTACTTAGCTCGTTTGTGATTTGTGGGAAGATTCATATCTTACTATTTATAGCGATGTTATTACTATATCCACTTATTCCTGTGTCTATTATGATTATTATTAAGAAGTCGAAAAAGGCTAATAAAAAGAACTTCAGCGATTTTTTAAGTTTATCTGAAGTATTCTACGATAGATTATCAGGTTTCACAACGGCAAAAATTTACGGTAAAGAAGATAATGTAGCGGGTGATGTTGATACTCGTAGTGCAAAATATAGAAAATCGACGATGGCGTTACTTCGTCACCAACTTAATTCTATTAATGTGATGGACGCTATTACTTATATTTCTATATTTGTTTTATCGATTATTGCTATTTTTGCGGTAAAAGATCAGAAACTTATTGTTTTCGTAATCGTAGCTTCTCTAGAATGTTTTAAACCGTTACGTGCTTTAGGTGGCTTGTTCCATATTTCGATGAAAGGGAATGTTGAGTTAGATAATATCTATAAACTTCTTGATTATCCAGAGCAAGAAAAAGACGAGACTATCGAGGTAGAAGCTGGAAAGAATATTGTTCTGAACAATGTAAGCTTCTCTTATGGTGAAGAGACGACTTTTAGAAAATATCAATATGATATTTAAACCTGGTACGAAAAACAGCATTAGTAGGAGAAAAGTGGAAGTGGTAAGTCTACTATTATCAAATTAATCTTAGGTTTAAATTCTAACTATAGCGGAAAGTATAAAATATGATAACTTCAATATCGATAGTATTTCTACTAGAGAGATGGCTAAAAATTACGACACTTATTACTAATGATAGTTATTTAGTTAAAGGTACTGTAAGAGAGCATTTAGGTGTTCGTAAAAATATAACTGAAGAAGAAATGTACAATGTATTTAGAAAAAGTTAATCTTAGAGATTTCGTAGAAGAACACGGTGGTCTAGATTATGAGCTTTGCGATAGGTGCTGCAAATCTTTCAGGTGGTCAAAAACAAAGGCTACTTGCAGCAAAAAGCAATTTTGAAAAGATTCCTACTTATATATACTTGATGAAGCTGTATCGAAATATTGATGATTACAGTAAGGAAATCGTGCTTAATGCCTTTGATTCAATAAAAGAAGGAAAAATTATTATCGTTATTTCTCACGATTTAGAGACTATGACAAATGCAGATAATATCTATGTTCTAAAAGATAAGAAAATTATCGAAGAAGGAACACATGATGAGCTGATTGAAGAAAATTCACTGTATAGAAAATTATTCACAGATCAACAACAACTGAAATCAAAATTTTTAGCTAAGGAGGTAGAGTAATGACATCATTAAGAGAATTAAAACAACTTTTAGCTATTGCTCAGGATTTTAAACGTCCATTGCTTAGAGCGACTTTATTCGGAAGTTTAGGACACTTGACACTTGTTGTATTTACCTACTTCATCTCGTTATTCTTTTTAACAAAAATAACGACAATAGCTGTAATTTTATTCGTAGTAATCTTTGCTTTAGCCGTGTTAAAAGGATTATTCAGTTATACTGAGCAACTTTTAAATCACTACGTAGCATTTAAAGTATTACATGCCTTACGTGTTAAAGTTTTAGAAAAATTTAAACGTATCTCTGTCGATAATTTTACGAAAAATACTTCAGGTGATTACATGACGATGATTACGACTGATATTGAATTATTAGAAGTTTTCTACGCGCATACGATAACACCGTTTATGATTTATATTGTACAAAGCTTAGTAGTTAGTTTCTTCCTATTATTCTTTAGTGTGAAACTAGCATTAGTAGCATTAATAATTTATATTGTAATCGGACTTGTGTATCCGTTAAGTTTTAGAAATGTTGGGCAAGATGTTGGTGAAAATTATCGTCGTAAACTGACTCAAGTAAACAACAATTCATCAGAAGAAGCTTACGGAATTTTTGAAACATTACAATATGGAAAAAAATTGATGAAGCAAAAACGTAATATTGATATCGAAACAGAAGAACTGACAAGAAGTTCATATCTAAAAACAAATTTTTAGTGGATCTTTGAATGTTCTAAATGTTGTAACTTATAATATCAGGGGTGTTGGCATTTATCTACGTAGCATCTTCACTTGATAGTCAGTTTGTAACTGTTTCATTAGTTGCAATGTTTTATCGTATCGTTTATTCCTATTTTATACATGGGGAACCTTGCTTCAACATTAAGTCAGACGATGGCTAGTGGAAAGAGATTTTTAGAGCTTATGAATACGCCGGAAGAAGCGGAAAATAGCGGAGTAGTTGTTGATTTTAACGAACTTAAAGTTGATAATTTAACATATCGATATGCTGATAATACTGTAGTGGATAATCTAAGCTTCGACGTGAAAAAGGCGAGATTATCGGATTAAGTGGACCTAGTGGATGTGGTAAATCTACAATAGCGAAACTTATTATGAAATTCATCTCAGATAAAAACATGGAAGGTAATATCACTATTGATGGTATTGATCTAAGAGACATAGATAACCGTTATTTTAGAGAAAATAGCTCGATAATTTTACAAGATAGTTACTTATTCAATGCAAAAATTAAAGATAATATCACATTCTTCGAGAAAGATTTAGATAAAGAAGAATTGGATGCATCTTTAAGAAAAAAACTAATTTAAGAACTTTTGTAGATAACTTAAAAACGCCGTGAAAATGAAATCGTTGGTGAGAGAAGTTCGAACATAAGTTCAGGACAAAAAAACAACGTTTATCAGTAGCGCGTTCATTCTACAATGATAGTAAACTTCTAATACTTGATGAAGCAACAGCGAACATCGATATCTTTCAGTGAAATCGAAGTGCTAAAAGCTTTTAGAAGAAAGTAAAAAAAGACAAGATAACAATAATAATTTCACACAATAAATCAACATTATCAATTTGTGATAAGGTGATAAGATTAGGTGAATAGTACAAAGAGGAACTTGGAAAAGTGCCAAGCTCCTCTTTTATTTATTACTAGTTAAGTTTTTATAAATTTGTTGTTTAATAAATTGTAAATCATGCTCCTCAGTAGGGACAAGGAACGTCTCTCAAAAAGAATAAATCTTTGGGCTGAGTAGGTCAGTGATAGGTCCTGCAGAATGAACGAATGACTTCTGCTGGCGATAGTTTCTCGTTAATTTCAGGATTGTTTTTCTTTATGTGTTTTGTAATATATCTTTGAAAAGTTTATTTTCTGCAAAGACCACTTTTTAACGAATCGATAAGTTGTGCTTTTAAAATTCTCGTTTGTTAATATCTCTGAGAATACTATTTTTACGGTATCCTTATTTTCTTTTTAGGAAAACCATACGATCTTCAACAACATAACTGATTAATTCTTCAAGTGAATTAGTATTTTTGAATTCTTTTTAGAAAATTTAAAAATAATTTAGGAATAACAGGGACTATTATTGAATATAATAAATCTTCTTTAGTTTTTAAAGTATTTAAATACTGTTGCTTGACTAACGCCTAGCTTCTTTAGCAATTTGAAGCGTAGATGTTCCATGGTATCCTTGTTTTTGCGAATAATTTAATCGCAGCTTCTATTGTTTTTTCTTACCAGGTGGAAAGGTTTCGGCATGAGATATGCTAAAGTAAGATTTGTAAGATATTTTCAGTCATAAGAGTCTCCTATTATTTTTAAACTTTTTCTATATCGTTTTTAAGCCCAGAATATTAAGGATTATTAGAAGGATGCAAAAGTGCAAGTAGAACTATTATATCATTTTTAATAGCTAGAAGATTTTTTTACCTTCTAAAATTATTTTGCTTTAAACCGTCACTAGCGTAGGTAACAGGCAGGATTTTACTAATATAGACAGCGATTTTTTCCCCATGCTCTCAACGGATACTATTCCTGAGAAAGAACATTTGTGGAATGACTATTATGGAACGAACTGCATAATTTGAAATTCTGATTTTGCGATTGTAGAGATTAGTAAACCTAATGTTAAGGCAACCATTGCTAGTAATACATTAACTATTATAACATAAAATGGATTTCCAGCAACTTCAATATTTAATAAATATATAGATGATAGAGTGACGATAATAGTTTGAATTACGGCTAATGAGCTATAAGAGAGTACATATCCTAGTACGACTTCACTTCGTTTTACCGGAGTTGCTAAAGAGTCTATCTAGAGTTCCGCTAGTACGTTCTTTTAGTAGAGCCATACCAGAGATTAGAAACACGAAGAAGAATAGGATATACCCGATTAAAGTAGGAGCAACTTTTATTGAAAAATGTTGAATCTGCATTACCGTAGTTATAATATTCTTTTAACTTCAGGTTCTTGTTTATTTTCACCTAATATAGGATTTACTTTTTAACAACTTCTATCAAATTTTTGCTTCTGATGCTTTTTATAGAACTTTTTAAAAACTCGTTGAGCTTGCATAGTTTTTGTAGTGTCAATGTTGGCGTGAGTTACCGTGTAGGTATTGTTATCGTAAGAAATTACAGTATCTATCTCGTTATTTTTAATTTCTCCTCGGCGGTTTCTTTTTGATTGATATTCCTCTAGATGAACGTTGTCAATATCTTTCATTACAGATACGACGCTTTGAGGAGTGTTTACAGAAGCGACAGTAATTTCAGAGTTTGTATTTGCTGAAAAGACTATGCTGATTAACCACATTATAAAAATTGGTGCAACGAACATCATTGCTAAAAGTTCTTTTGTCTCTGAAAAATTCTTTAAATACCCTTTTTTTGAAATAGTTAAAATTCTCATGTTATTTTTCCTCCGCTTTTAAGAATACTTCTTCGATAGTAGTAACATTATTTTTTTCTTTTAGATCTTTTTGGTGTGTCAAAAATCGATAATATCTCCACGAAGAAGGAGTCCAACTTTGTCTGTAAGTTCTGCTTTCATCCATTACGTGAGTTGTTACTAGTATGCCAACACCGTTATCCCTCTGTTTGAACAATTCTTTCCAAATGTTACGACGAAGGCTAGGGTCTATACCGACAGTAGGTTCATCGAGTATAAGTAACTCAGGGGCTACCGATTAGAGCAATAGCGAGTAGAAAGTCTTCGTTTCATACCTCCCAGAATAATTCGATACTGATTTTTCAAATGGTCGGTTAGGTCAACTATTTTTGCCACATAAGCTATTTCTTCTTTTTAGTTGTTTTGAAGGAATATCTTTCATTTTTCCAAAAAAATTCTAAATTTTTCATAGCCAGTAAGCATTTCATAAAGAGCATCGCTTTGTGCCATATATCCAATATTAGAAAGAATTTCTCTTTTTGGCATTTTTGTTATCTAGAACAAGGGCTTCACCTTTATCTGCTTTTTCCATACCGAGCATTGTTTTTATTAATGTTGACTTTTCCAGCTCCTGAAGGGCCGATAAGACCGACAATTTCACCTTTTTCTAGGTTGAAATCAATGTTATCAAGGACTGTTTGATCCCCGAAGCTTTTTGATAATGAAGTAATTTGTATTAATTTTTTTCATAAGAATCACCTTTCTTTTTTTAGAGTGAGTGAACACTCACTCTATGATTAAAAAAATATAGCTGAGACTATTTGAGAGATATTAGTTCACCTAATGCTTTTTGGAACTGTGGTTATTAAAGAATAGTTTCACGATAGGTGCTAAGAAATATCCCATTAGAAATAGGATTTTCAAACCTTCAGGGAGTAAACACTCACCTTATAATCAATATTATAGTAAGTAAACACTCACTTGTCAAGAAGGAAATTTGAAAAAAATTTTAAAAAGGTATGAAATAAATGGAAAGTTTTTGACAAACCAACTATATTTGTTATAACATAAAAGATAGAAAAAAAGTCTTATTGAAGTAGAAAAGGCTCTCTACACACTCTTTTTATAGAGTACCTGAGATGATGGTATGCCGTCCATCCTTTAAGACTCTTGTAAAAAAATGAAAGAACATTCTTCAGAGTGTTCTTTTTATTTTTTTAAGATAACTATTTTACTGACAAAATAAATGGGGCTGACTTGAAAGTATTAGATTTTTAAAAATAGCTTACATAAAAAACTCACAGACGCAGTGAGTTTATTGATATCTAAATTCGCTTTGTAAAAGCTCTTTAGATATCTAATAAACTTTGTGGTGACTCGACAAAATCGATTTCTCCGAAATCACGATTTTTTGAGTCACTCCCATCTAAACTTAGTTTAAAGTTGCTTGAGTACAATAGTTAATATATATTATAGAAATGTGATATAATATTTATAAAGTCAGAATAATAAAATATCAACAATAAAGGCAGGAGGAATTTATTATGATAGATGGATTAAATAAAATTTGGAATAAATTTCTTAATTTTTTTAGAAGATAAAAGAGATGTATAAATCATACGAAGGAGCTTTAATCTCTGGGGTATGTAGTGGTTTAAGTAAAAGATTTGGAATAAGTGCTAGTTTCTTACGAGTACTATTCTTATTAGCGAGTATTTTTCTCATTTGGTAGTCCAATATTGATATATATATTGTTATCAATAATAATGCCGGTAAAACCGATGAAAGAAAACTATAGAAATTCAAGCTACATCGATGGACGTGCTTGGGAAAAAGTAATATAAAGAAAAGTTCTAATTGATTAACTGTCAATTAGAACTTTTTAATCGCATAAAATAGGTTGAATTAATCCTATTTTTATTATAATAATATGAAAAGGAGGTGTTATGTATGAATATAGATACAAATAATTTGGTTTCAATAACAGAAGCAAATCAGAACTTCTCTAAGATAGCAAGAATGGTAGATGAAAAATGGATCAGTTGTTATATTGAAAAATAATGCACCAAGATATGTTTTAGTAGAATTTAATGAATTTGAAAAACTCAACAAGCCTCGGATGAAGATGTATTAGCACTTTCTAAAAAGTTTAATGGATAAAAAGGCTTATGAGGTGTTGGTGAAATGATAAAATTATCAACCAATCAAATAATTTTACTTCATAAAGATTTGATTTCTGAGTTCGGAGGATTAGATGGTGTAAAGGATTTGGGAATGTTAGAATCTGCAATTAATCGCCGTTTTAGACATTTTAATTATCAGGATATGTATCCAACAATTCAACAAAAAGCAGCGAGATTATGCTATTGATTGGTAAAAAAATCATCCATTTATTGATGGGAATAAAACGGATAGGAGTCCACGCTATGTTAGTCTTTTTGGCTCTAACCAGAATAGAATTGGAATATTCACAAGAAGAATTATATACTATTATTTTAAAGATTGCTTCAAGTCAAGCAACTATTGAAGATTTATCAACTTGGATAATAAATCATCAATTATAGCTAATGAAACCAACTCTGAAAAACAGTTCTTCAGAGTTGGTTTTTCTTTATTCACTGCATTGATAAATCTAGCTGCGATTTCTTTTTGGACGAGTGATAGCTCCGCCAACTACTACGCTAAATGCCCCTGCATCATAAGCTGCTTTTTGCATGTTCAGGGTAGTGGATACGACCTTCTGCGATTATTGGCACAGAAATAGTTTCAGATAGTTTTTGATAAGATCTAAGTCTACTTCGTTCGGTCTATCTTTTTGTATTTTCTGTATAACCACTTAATGTAGTTCCGACAAAAGTCAAGACCGATGTTAGCCGCATTTACGCCTTCTTCGAATGTAGCAATATCTGCCATTAAAATAATGTCAGGGTACTTAGCTTTTGATTTCTGCGATAAAAATCATTGATTGTTGTACCATCAAAACGAGGGCGTAAAGTACAGTCTAAGGCGATTATTTCACAACCTGTTTCTACAAGAGCATCTACTTCTTTCATAGTTGCTGTGATGAATTGTGACATACCTTCATAACTTTGTTTAATAATTCCGATAACAGGTAGGTCAACTGTTTCTTTAATTTGAACTATATCAGTAACTCCCTGTGCGCGAATACCAACAGCGCCAGCTTCTTTTAGCAGCTAGTGCCATAAGTTTCATGATTCCACCTTGTTCAACATAAAGTGGTTCTCCGGGTAATGCTTGGCAAGAAACGATAATTCCGCCTTTAATTTGGTTTAAGATTTTTTCTTTTTGTTCATAGTTAGCTCCAATCCAGCGCTTAATCTTTAATTGTTAAGCTGTAGTATTTGTAATTTATAAAGATTTTTTTACATATTCAAAAATTTTTACCGTCTGCGAAAGTAAGTGTACCTATCAAATTCAAAACATGGTTCACCGTCTTTAGCGATAAAGTTGGCAATTTCTTCAGGAGTATCAACTATAACTTTCATAGTTTTTTTAGATTTTTCTTGGTGAATATCTATACGATATTTTTCTAATCATAGTAGCAAGCTCTTTGAAACTATCGATATCATCGATATTAACATCAGGTAAATATTTAATTGGAATATAGTTAGTTTGGTGAGCCCAAGCAACATTACCGATATATTTTTATACGAGCTACTTTTTAGAAGTTTTTTTGATTTTTAGTTTTAATTTTGAGCAAAGCTCTTTATCTTGAATAATTTCAGCTTCTACAACTTCAGAGTGTTCAGATACTGATTCTTTAAAGTGTTTATGGAAATTGTTGTTTTCTGTAACGAAAAGACTTTTTTTATTAACTAGAGTTTTGTTAACGAAACTTCCTTTACCTTGAATTCTAAAAATATATCCCTGCTGACTCTAGTTCGTTAAGTACACGTACAGCAGTAGTACTACTAACATTATATATTTCTTTTATCTCTTTTTTTCTGTATAGAGTTGCTCACCTTCTTTAAAAATACCAGTTTGTATTTTTTTAAGATGATATCGTTTATAATCTTTTCGTATTTTTCAAGTTGATCCCTCCTTGACTTAATTATTATTTGTTTATCAAAATTTAATGTGTTAATTTAAATTTATATTATCACTATGTAGGACTTTGTAAAGAAAAAAACTTTAAAATATTAGAAAAAAACTTTAAACGGTTGCAAAAAGGAGAACTTCCTACTGAGATACCACTTTTAAATTTTATTAAAAAATAAAGAGTGACTCAAAAAAATCATGATTTCTAAGAAATCGATTTTGTCGAGTCACTCTCGAAAAAGTTTATTAGATATCAATAAAAACACTGTAGTTATATGTTCTTATATAAACTTTTTATTTAGGACTTTTGAATAAGATTCACAAGTTCTTAATGTCTTATTTTTCTACAAATGGGCTAATAGCTCCGTATAGAGCTGCATCATTTCCTAACTCAGCTGCTAGAATTTAGTTTTGGTTGTTTTTCGATTGGGTGAAGTTCACGTACTTTTAGCTTCTAGTTTATTTAATAAATAATCTCCTTGAGCAGAAACAGCCCCACCGATTACGATATACTTAGGATCTAGGATACATAGTAAGTTAACAATACCACGAGCAAGTTCGAATAACCATTCGTCTAGCACTTTTAGTGCAGTTGTGTCTTCACGTTTACAAAGATCGAAGAATTCGATAACGCTAAGTCCTTCGTACATTTCGGCTTTGATTTTTCTATCTAAAGCGATAGTAGAAGCACGTTGTTCGTAAGTAGTTTTAGTGTCGAAATCGTAAAGAGATTGTCCGATTTCACCTACACCGAAGTTAGATCCGAAAGGAAGACTAGTAAGGTAGTAAGCTCCACCGATTCCAGTTCCTAAAGCCATACAGAATACTTCATCTAAACCTTTTGCTCCACCAAGCCATTGTTCACCAAGTAAGGCACAGTTAACATCGTTATCTGCGTATACTGGGATACCTAGTCTATCTCCAAAATCACGTTTGAAGTTAGTTCCAAGATAGTTCTTAATAGTTGGAGCTGAACGGATAACTTCCATGTTAACATTGTCGATAACACCAGCCGCAGAGATACCAGCTGCAGAGAAGTTATAGCTTTCACGGATTTTGCTTGTGATTCTGAACATTTCATCAGTAATTTTACAGTTACATTGTCAGGTGTTTTTACAAGTTTCGTAATGTACGATTTTGTAGATTTATCATCAAATTACAGCAAATTTTATACTTGTACCACCAATATCAATACCTAATAACATATTATACCTACTTTCTTAATAAAGACATGATTATCTTTAATGTTAATGATTTTTTAATTTCTATACAACGATATATTACCATAAAATTAAATTTTTTGAAAACTGTTTCTAGAAAAATAAATTAAAAGGTATATGCTGTATAAAAATAGTGACTGGTGTATAATAAACTAGAAGTTAGAATTGTTTAAGGAGAATAAAATGGATAAAATAGTATTTTTAGAGCCTGTATTTTTGTGAAAGAATCTGGGGTGGACGTAATTTAGAGAAGTTTGATTTTTCTATTCCACAAGGAAATATTGGAGAAGCATGGGTTATTGCCGCCCATGATAACGGTAGTTCGAAAATAACAAACGGTGAGTTAGCAGGTTTAACATTAAAAGAAGCTATGAGAAACAACCTACTTTATTTACCGAGAAAGTGTATGATAAGTTTCCATTATTAATTAAAATTTTAGATGCTAGTGATAATCTATCAGTTCAAGTACATCCTGAAGATGATTATGCGCGTGAAAATGAGAATGGTGAACTTGGTAAAACTGAATGTTGGTATGTACTAGATGCTAAAGAAGGTGCGAAGTTAGTATATGGACATACTGCTAAAACAAAAGAGGAGTTCAATGATAAAATTAATCGTGAACAATGGCAAGAATTGTTTATAGAAGAAGAAGTAAAAGCGGGAGATTTCTTCTATATTCCAGCAGGAACTCTTCATGCAATTGGAGAGGGAATATTAATATATGAAGTGCAACAAAATTCTGATACGACATATCGAGTATATGATTATGATCGTGTCGACAAAGATGGCAATAAACGTGAACTTCATATAGAGAAAACAAAAGATGTGACAAAAGTTCCATTTGAAAAAGTTACTACAAGCCCTAAAACGGAAAAATTAGAAGGGGCTACAGTAACATACTTAGCCGATGAAAGATACTTTCTGTGTTTAAAGTAGAAGTGGAGGGACAAGTTTCCCTAGAAAAACTCGAACAGGAAATCTATTTACCGTCCTTAATGGTAGTGGAAGTGTAGAAATAGATGGTAGCAGTTATGACGTGAAAAAAGGAGATAGTTTTATCTTAACAACGGATTGCAGTAAATACACATTAAAAGGAAATATGTTCTTAGTAGGAAGTTATGATAGATAGGTATTAAAAAGTAAAGATAATCAATTTAATGTTAAATTTTTTGTATTTAGTTGTTACTTGATAACGTTCGATTTAAAGATTTTTAAGTAATAAATAAAGTGTAACAGAAGCGACTGCATAAGTCTGATTTTTTATAAAATGATGACTTATGAGTCGCTTTTTATTTAAAATAGGAGTTTAATGTATTAAATAGAGACAATAAGACTAGACAATAGATTTACATATACTATATAAACGTCAACTGAGATTAACTGTTAGCATATAGTCTAAATATGATAACGAGTAGCAAAGGTTAAAAGGTTTTCAAAAAATAAAAATTTTTCAAGATTCTTCTATTGACAAACTAAAGAAAACGTTTTAAAATATAAGTGTATTAAAATTTAATGTGTTAAATAAATGCACAATATTAAAACAAATAACGGAGGTTATTATAATGAAAGATTTAAAAAGGATTATATTCAGCTTTACTTATTCCATTTGATGAAAAATGGTGAGGTTAAAGAAGAGGGTTAAGACAGGTTATTGAACATAACATCAATGTAAGTAAAATTGATGGTTTATATGTTAACGGAAGTAGTGGGGAGAACTTCTTATTAAACACTGCTCAAAAGAAACAAATTTTTAAATTTGTAAAAGAAGTAGTTGGGGATAGAGTTAAACTTATCGCTCAAGTTGGATCTTTAGATTTAAATGAAGCGGTAGAATTAGCTAAAATACGCTACAGAATTAGGATATGACTCATTATCAGCAGTTACTCCATTCTACTACCCATTATCATTTAATGAAATCAAACACTACTACAAAACAATCATCGATGCTACAGATAACAGCATGATTCTTTACTACATTCCATTCTTAACAGGGGTTAAAATTAGTTTAGATCAATTCGCTGAATTACTAGAAGATGAAAAAGTTATCGGTGTTAAATACACTGCTGCAGACTTCTATCAATTAGAAAGATTCAGAAAACGTTTCCCTAACAAACTAATTTGGTCTGGATTCGATGAAATGTTAGTTCAAGCTGCTATTACAGGAGTAGACGGAGCTATCGGTTCTACATACAATGTTAACGGACAAAGAAGCCAAGAAATCTTCAGACTTGCTAAAGAAGGTAAAGTTGCTGAAGCTTACGAACTTCAACATGAAGCAAATGATGTAATTGAAAAAGTATTAGAATTAGGATTATATCAAACTCTTAAAGAAATCTTAAAAGTTAAAGGTATTGATGCAGGATACTGTAAACAACCTATGAAAGTATTTGATCCAGCTAAATTACCTGAAGTAGAAAAAAATTAGTTAAAGATTACAACCTATAATTTTAACAAAAATAAGGGGTAAAAATTAGGGGTGGAAAGAGGAGAATTTTTCCTCTTTCCCTAGATATTAGAAAAAAATATTATTAAGAAAAATAGGAGGGAGTACCATGGATAAAATTGGATTTGGTACACTTAACAGTATAGTTTTTAGCGATTTACTTGTTAGCTATGCTAGCGATAGGGGTGTATTTCACTAAAAAAGCAGGTGAAAGTACGGATGAATTCTTTAAAGCCGGAGGAAATATTCCATCTTGGGCAGTAGGATTCTCAATATACGCAACAACATTATCTGCCATTACATTTATGGCAACACCGGAAAAAGCATTTAACGGGGACTGGACATACGCAGCAGGGAATTTCTCGATTATCGCGATTATTCCGATATTAATTCACTACTATGTTCCATTCTTTAGAAAATTAAATGTAACGACAGCATATGAATATTTAGAAGAACGTTTTAATCCTAGTGTACGTGTAGTAGGAAGTGTGTTATTCTCACTATTCCATATTGGACGTGTAGCTATCGTTATTTACTTACCAACAGTTGCTATCACATCAGTATCGACACTTTAACCCATTCTTAGTGTGTGCGGTTATCGGATTACTTTGTGTAGTTTACTCATTCTTAGGAGGGGTAGAAGGAGTTATCTGGACAGACGTTATCCAAGGTATTATCTTACTTGGAGGAGCTGTTTTAGTAATTATCTTAGGGACATACCACGTAGGTGGATTTGGACATATTACTCAAGATGCTCTAGCAAATGGTAAAATTGTAACTGCTGAGAAATTTAGCTGGTCATTAACAGCATCAACTATTCCAATTATCTTCATTGGATCAGTATTTAACAGTTTACAACAATACACAGCTTCTCAAGATGTAGTTCAACGTTATAGCACTACTGAATCTGTAAAAGAAACTAATAAATCACTTTGGACAAATGGATTATTAGCATTCATCTCTATTCCAATTTTCTACGGAATGGGAACAGTTTTATACAGCTTCTACAAAGGTAGCCACGCTGTAACAAAATTACCAGACTTCATGAACGCTGAAGTAGTAGGTAAAGCAGCTAATACAACAGCTTTAGTACCTTACTTCATCTTAACAGCACTACCTGCAGGGATTGCTGGATTAGTTATCGCAGCTATCTTAGCAGCGGCTCAATCAACAATCGCATCAAGCTTAAACTCAATTTCTGCTTGTATCACAGTTGATATTAAACAACGTTTCTTCGGATTAAGTAAAGATGCTAAACAAGACGTTCTATTAGCTCGTATTATCATCATCGTAGCTGGTGTATTAGGAACAATCGCAGCATTATACTTCGTAAACTCTAACCAAAAAGAAACTTGGGATTTATTCCTTAAATATATCGGACTTCTAGGGGTGCCTTTAGCTGGTACATTTGCACTTGGTATCTTTACTAAACGTGCAAATGGAGCTGGAGCATTGTTAGGATTAGTAATTGCAGGGCTTGTATGTTGGTACATCCAAGACTTCACAACTTACGCTAAACAAAGTCCATTCATCTTCTCAGGATTCTCATTCTTAAGTGCATTAGTATTCGGTTATATTTGTAGTTTCTTCTTCAAATCTACTAAAAATATTACTGGACTTACTATTCACACTAAAGATCAAGAATACGTAAAAGAAGCAAAATAATAAAGTCAGATCTCAAAAATATAACGAACTTACAAAAATGGTCCTCAACCTAGTGTTGGGGATTGTTTTTGTTTAATAAATTGTATGTAGTTGTGCGTGATATGTTTAAAAACGGAGAGTTAAATGTTTGTGATAGAAATTAATATATTTTGATGTAATAAAGCTATACATTATCTTTATCAAGGATAATAAGATATAATTAAATGGAAAAATGTGTGCTGGAGAGATAGAAAAATGAATTTAGTAGAAGAAAGAGAACTGAACTATAGGATTACTGTAATAGAGATGATGATGATATTCAATTATTAATGTTAGAGTTTGAAGCAATAGATTATTCAAAAATTTATGCAGAGATAGTTGTGATAGGTAGTAAAGGGGATAATATTAGAGTTTCCAGATTATGAAGAGGCACCGAGAGGTTTTTAGGGACTTATGAATTACTATGCGTTAGGATACAGCGGTGCAACACTTCATGTTAGAGGAGATAGGGGAGAAGTGAAAATAAAGCAGCCAGCTTCAATATACTTTCCTTTTTTAAATAATAATAAGGATGAGGAGTTATATTATAATTATGCCTATCAAGATGGGCTAGATTTGGTGAATATTCTAGAAAAAGAGTTTCTTGACACAGAGGTGATTGTAGTAGCAAAGGACAAGGTGCTGCAATAGGTCTTGCAGTAGCGGCAATTTCTCAGAAAATAGCGAAAATTATTTATTTCAAATGTTCAAAACTTTGATTTTTAAATATATTTTTGATAATAACCTTGATGTTGGAGTTTATGATGGAATAAGAGAATATGCGCGTAATTATCCTGAGAAAGAAGAGTATCTGCTTATGAGATTAGGAAATAGACGTAATCCAATATTGCGATGAGGTTAGTGCGGAAGTGCACTATGGATACTCAAAATTAGACGAAAAGAATATTGTTATTAATAAAAAGTTAGAAAGTATGTTTAAACGAAAAGAAGTTGTCATTTTTGAGTGTGAAGAAGAGAATCTTCATGTGAAGTTGTTGGAAAAAGTGGTTGCTTGGAGATTTGAAGCCAGGGGCAAGTTAGATTAAGACAAAAATCCGAATCTAATAGTTATATAAATTTATAGGAGATATAAAGGCTTCCCCTATAAGGGCTGATAAAAGGTCCTAAAATGTAACAAAGTTCAGATGATAACTCATAGACGCAGTGAGTTTATTGATATCTAAATTCGCTTTATAAAAGCTTTTTAGATATCTAATAAACTAGTGGGAGGGTGACTCGACAAAATCTTATTTCTCCGAAAATCACGATTTTTGAGTCACTCCCGGATTATTTATTATTTAAGTTTTTCTATTTCTTTAGTTAGTAATTCTTCTGTTACACCACCAGCAATTCTATTTCCGATTGTACCATCGCTGTTGATGAAAATATGTGTCGGGAATGAACGAATTGCGTAGTTTATGATGAAGCGGTCGTTAACATCGAAAAGAACAGGATAAGTTACGCCAAGTTCTTTTTGCTTTATTAAGGATTACATCTTTACCTTTGTCTTGAGGACTTTGGTTTTTAAACTCAGAATCATTAGGAGAAGTCATTGATAGAAAAGACGATATCTTTATTGTCTTTTTAATTTTTTTGATAAGTTTTTTCTAACTCTGGGATTTTCCCTCATACAAGGTCCACACCAGCTTGCCCACATATTGATGTAAACTTTTTACCTTTGAAATCGCTAAGTTTTACAGTTTTTCCATCTTTATCCATAGCTGTAAAGTCAAAAGCCTGGATAGCTTTGTTCTCACTAGTTGAAGATGTTGCAGTTTGTTTGTTAGTTTCTTCTTTTTTATCAGAAGTACTAGAACATGCACTTAAGATTAGAGCACTACTAAGAAGAGTTGTGCTAAGTATTGTTAGTTTTTCATATTATTTTCCTCCAATTCAAATCACAAGTTTAAGCGAAAATATCTAGTTAATGTGATAAATGATCCACTCAGAATTAGTATACCGATTAAGATAAGGATAATACCTGAGATAACTTGTGTATATTTTTAGTATGTTTGTATGTTTTTGAATAGTTCTAATAATTTTGAAGCAAAGAATGCAACAAGGATGAAACGGTAAGATAAATCCTAAGCAGTATGCAAGAATTAAAAAGAACACTCATTATTCCAGTATGACTAGATGCATACAGGAAAACACTAGCTAAAATTGGTCCGATACATGGTGTCCAAGAAAAGCTAAAAAGTGAATCCCATTAAAAAAAGCAAGAATCGGAGTAGTTTTATTTCCTTTTTCTCTTAACTTTGTTTTTTTATTGAAAATTCTTGTTTTAAGAATCCTATTTTAAATACGCCTAGTTGTAATAATCCCATAAAGATGATTAAAACACCACTGACGATTTGCAATGTTTTAATGTTTTCATTTAAGAAAATACTGATGAAAACTAGTTGCAAAAGCTAGGATAAAAAAATGTTGAACAAATACCTAGTACGAATGATAGTGTATTTGTAATAGTGTTACGTTTATTTGAAGACTAGTTCTCCGCGTTCGTTCATTTCTTTTTCCTGCAAGAATACCGATATAGATAGGTAATATAGGTATAACACAAGGTGAAAGGAACGATAGCAGACCTTCTAAGAAGACAAGAATCATCTTTAAAGGCAGAGCTAGCTGTATTAAAATCTGTCATAAAATCCCCCTTGAAAATAAAAATTTAAAATTACAGGTTTACTATATAATAAAAACGCTTAAAATGCAATTTCAACTGCTTATAGAGTGTAATTATTGTTACGAATTTTTGCATAATGTAACAGAGAGTTATCGTTATTATTACAAAACTGTTACAACTCTTGAAAAAGGCTTTCGTGAGAACATATAATGATAATATGTCAAGATTACAATTAATTCAACTTAGAGTTGAATTAATTCGATGACGTGAATAGTTTAGAAAAATAGTTTATAGAAATTAAAAATATAGAAATTAAAAACAGTATTTATTATAGATAAAATGAGTCGCTTGACTCAAACCTAATTTTAAGGAGATTAAACATAGATGACTAAATTACAAAAATTAGTAGCCGCAACGGCAATCGTATCAACAGTAGGAGTAGGATTAGCGCAAATCGCAGATGCTGATACATATACAGTAAAGAAAAGGTGATACTCTTTGGGATATCGCAATCAACAACGGAACAACTGTTGATCAACTTATGCAAGATAACAACTTAACAAGTTCATTAATCTTCCCTGGAGATAAATTAACTTATAACACAACAGTAGCTCAAGTAGCTCAAGCTAAAGAACAAGGGATACTACACAGTAGTATTAGGAGATACTAGGAAAAGTTGCTAACAGATTCGGTGTTTCAGTAGATGAACTTGTTAAATTAAACAACCTTTCAAATCCTAATCTAATTTATGTAGGAACAGTATTAAAAGTAGATGCAAGTGCAACGAAAACTGCTGAAGTAACAGTTCCAAAAGCGACTGTAATAGAAAACACTACCGAGAAAACAGTAGTTAAGGTTGATCCAGTTCAAACAGTTGCACCAAAAGCAGCAGCGACTGCTCCAACTGCGCCAGCAAAAACTGAAGTAAAAGAAGCACCTAAAGCTGAAGTTAAAAAAGAAGCTCCAGTAGCTACGCCAGCTGTAGCTAAAGCAGAAGAGAAAGCAGTAGTAACACCCAGTGGTAGCTACAGCTGCTCCAACTGTAACTGCTAAAACTCAGGCTCCAGCAGCGGTGGCAACAACACAAGTTGCGTCTTCAAACAAAGGAGCAGCAATCTATCAAGCAGCATTAGCTCAATTAGGTACATTCCAAGATTGTACATTATTAGTAACAAATGCTCTTAAAGCAGTAGGAATCAACTTCACGATTGGCCAGCAGGATACATGAGTTTAGGAACAGTAGTTCCAGCGTCTCAAGCTCAACCTGGAGACTTAGTTTACTATGCAAACGGTGGTATGGGGGCAGCTCACATCGGGTTTACGCAGGTAACGGACAAGCTATCCACGGTGGATGGAACGGAAACCAAACTGTTCTTAACACTGCAAACTTAGGTAGTGGACCAGTTTACATCCGCGTTAAATAATTAAAGAATAAATAAGAATAAGAAGCGATTGGAATCTCCAGTCGCTTCTTTTTATGTTATTTATCAAATTTAAGTTTGAAAAGATCTACTAACTAAAAGTTCCCCATGTACTAGTTCTTTCACTTCCATTATGTGTTCCTAGTAGCTACGTAGTGGCGCTCATTTGAATAGGAAATATAGCTAATCCAAACGAAATCCTTCTTTAATTACATAGCTATCATAGTAGATGTCGCTTCCTTTGTAATAAGTGTTTGGTAACTTTTTCCGAGTTTGCTTGGTTTATTTCTAACATTTATAGAAGGAACTTCTACTGTGAAATGACCAGTTTCAGGAATTCTAGTCCATTCTTCAGTTGAGTCGTAGTTAGGGTCTGATAAAATCCTGCGAGATAAGTATCATCACGACTCATAATGCGTGCAATACCACCACGTTCAGAGTACCATCAACATTCTGTTCTACAGAGGTGATGATATCGTCATCCACATCTATAACTATACCGACGTGACCGAAATTTATCCCAATCTCCCCAATGCCAAATTGCTATATCCCCAGGAGCTATTTCGGTATCTCCTTTGAAATATCTTCTCCAACCTGGAGGTATGGGATTAGTTAGATAATCGATGGCATTACCATAAATTTGGAAATCAGCGAAATTTCTTTCACATATGCCATTGTTAGATCTACGCATTGTGCTCCGTACATTCCATCCATATCGATCCATTTATAGACATTATCCTTTTGCCCAGTTAACCATTGTTTGTTGACTTGTCATAATATTTACTCCCTTATATTAAACTATTCTTTGATATTAATATTTAACTTTGTTTCTATAATACGTGTAAGTTCGTTTAAACTTTTACCTATATTTTTGTAAAGTATTATCTAACTTTAACAGAAAAAATACCGCTACAAAAATAGGGAAGCCTACAGTATTGATAAAATTTAGTATGTCCATAAAAAGGTGCGGCTTTAGACCGCACCTCCCTCCCTTCTATTATTGAAGTTCGCTTACTTCACGAGTAGTATAAGTAGCTTTTTAAATCCTGTAAGGGTATGTTTGTCGTTGTTAAGTACTTTTTGTATCAACAATTTTTCTTGCAACAGCCTCTACAGTAGCTTTGCTTAAATCATCTTTCGGAAATGATAAAGCGATGTGATAAGTTTTTTTGTTATCAGTATTAAAGTAAATATTTAATTTTTCTCCATAATTAAATTCCCTCCTAAAATTATAGTGATTCTTTTTGTGCTTGTGACAATATCTTCAATGTTTTTAGCAATTAGTTTTTAACTCTTCGCCGACTTCTTTCAAAGCAGTGTCTTCAGCAGTAGGGGCAACTTCGAAGTTATAACTTTTAACTACGCGTTTTTTTCCCCTTTAGGTTCGTTATAGTTTAGATGTAAAACTTTTAAAAATCTTCATAATAAAAATCTCCCTTGTTTTGTATTTATTCTTTGTCTTAGGCCTCTGACACTAAATATATCGAAAATTAATGAGGGAATTTCTCAAAAAAAGTAAAATATAATGTTTTAGGAGTTTATTTAAGTTAAATTTTATTTTAAATAAATTATAATAGAAAAAGTAGTGGAAATATGTATAGAAAATAGTATTATAATATATTAGAAACAAAGGAGGGAAATACAATGAAAGATAATAGATTATTGAAAGTGTTATGAGGGAATTGTATTAGCTATATTTTTTATGTAGTGCTCTATTTATAGGTATAAGTTATTTTTACTGGTGGAGATAGTTCAAGTAAGAAAAAGACAATGAAACTACTTCGATCATCAAGTGATAAAAAAATAAGAGCAAAGATAAAGATAGCTCGAAATCTAAATCAAAAGAAAAAAAGTGATGAGGAAAAATATAGAGAGAATAAAGAATCTAATAATAGAGATAGCTCATCTTCTTCAAACTCATCTAATAAATCAGAAGTAATAAAATCAAGTAATACCAATAAAACTGTAAGTAATACACAAAAATAATTCTAACAACAGTAATAATAGTAGTAACAATAGTAATAATAATAATACAACAAAATAATGCTAATAAAGAAGCTAAAAAGAAGTGACAGAAGCAAATGGTGGAGCAACAGCCCCTGGAACATTTAATAATTCAGAAGCTGCGCATAACTATGCTAACGAAGAAATTAATAGATTAGCAAAAGAGAAATAAGAAAAACTACAGCTACACATTAGGTAGAAATGATAAAGGTGAAGTTATTGTAAAAATTACAGAAAGTTAATAGTCGAACTCATAGAACTCTAGAAAAAGAGTGCTATGAGTTTTTCTACTAGATATTTTTAAGGAGAAATAGTGAGATAAATATTTATAAATCTTCGCAAAAATATTATAAGAAGTGGTATAATAAAGAGTAAGTATGAAGAAGGATATGAGATTATGAAAAAAACTAGATTCACTAAAACTTTGTTTTATGGTATCTGTTCGCTTGTTATAGCAGTATTATTTTTAGCGATTGGTTACTTTTGGTAAAGGAAGAATCTGTTCAGAAGAATGATTCATCTCAAAAGTGATAAGAAACAAGAACAGGTGAGTAAGCCGAAAAGATAGTAAAGAAAAACAAGGTTGATAATAGTAATAATCAATCAGTAAAAACAACAAGAAGAGAAAAAATCGAGAATAAAAAAATACAGTTTCAGTAGAAATAAAGTTACAAAAAATGAGAATAAAATCTAATTAAAGATACTGAGAAGAAGTTTTAAAAACACCAGAACAACAAGATTATAAAGGAAAAACTGTCTGATTCAGAAGGTGTCGGTACTACTAGGGTAAGATCTTTAAATCTCAAAAAGAGGCTTTTAGATTTTGGAAAAAAAGAAGTTAGAAGATTGGTTAATGAAGATAAAAAGCCGAGACAGTTCTCTATTAGTAAAGTCACAGCAGAAGATGGAAGTCTAGTAGGTTGGACAGTAGATATTTTTGAAGATAACGATATGGAAAAAAAGTAGTATCAAATCCATCTGCTACAGAAGAAAATAAAGAATAGAAAAAAAGAGGCGAGGGGATTACTTAGTATTTTAAAAGTAGTAAGTAAAAACCTCGCTATCTTTATATTTACACAAAAAAACAATAAAAGTGAGATAGAAAAATGCGAATTGGAATAGTTGCAGAATTTAATCCGTTACATAGTGGACATAGATATTTAATAGAATGTGCAAGAAAAATAGCAGATGAAAATAATGGAGAAGTAATCTGTGTAATGAGTGAATTTTTCACTCAAAGGGGTGAAGTTGCGATAGTTGATGGTTATACGCGCGCTAGAGAGGCTATTAGAAGTGGTTGTGACATGGTTATTGCACTACCTTATCTTGGGAGTGTTGCATATGGTGATGATTTTGCTAAAAAGAGTATAGAGATACTATTTGGGTGCAGGGATAACACATTTAATTTTTGGTACAGAAAATGATGATGTTAGTGTTTTTAATAAATTTTACAAAACAACAAAAAAACTACAGAAGAAAAATTATAAAAATTGTTAAAATCAGGTCTTAATCATGCGAAAATTAATAGTGTATTATATGGTTTGGAGAATAACAATCCGAATTTCAGTTTAGCATATAGTTATTACAAAGCTATTAGAGAAGCGGGACTAGAGATTCAAAATGATTCCGTAAAAAAGAGAAGGTCAAGGATTGAATAGCTCAGAGATGTCAGATCAAGTGCATCTGGTAGCAACTTCCATAAGAAACAATATAGCTGATGAGAAGATTGAAAAATATCTTTCAAAAATGAGATGTTAAAGATTTAAAAAAAGAAAAAATAGCATCAGAAACAGAGTTGTTTCCGTATTTAAAATACAAGATATTATCTCTTAGTAAATCAGGGATAGAAAAGATTTATGATGTTAATGAGGATTAGAAAATAGAATTTATAAAGCGACGATTAAAAGCGAGAAAAGTTATAGTGATTTAGTAAAATTAATTAGCTACTAAAAAGATATAGTAATAAAAAAATTCAAAGGGTATTACTTCACATGTACTAACTAATACAACGAAAGAAGATTATAAAAATATTTTTCTTCTAATAACTTTTAGAGTGTTAGCTGTGAAAAAGGATAGATCAGCCATCATTAGAGAAATTAATAAAGTTAGTAAAATCAAACTTTCATCCACTTTTGAATAGTAAAAACAGTATGAACTTTGAACAGGATATTAAAGTAGCTAGAATATATGAATTACTATTTAATAACAAAGATATTTTTAGAGAAAATATACAAATAATTAATTAGTAAGCGGGGTGACTCAAAAATCCTAGATATTTATAAGAAAACTCTATAGACGCAGTGGTTTATTGATATCTAAATTCGCTTTTTATAAAACTTTTTAGATATCTCATAGACTGTGCAGGGGATGACTCGATCAAAATCGATTTCTGCGAAAATCACGATTTTTGAGTCACTCCTGTTTTTATTATAGATAAATGTATGAGTTATGAAATTATAAACTACTTTGAATCAGTTATAACGTAAGCTGACCAATAACAGAGGTATATAACCTCAAAGTGAAAATGATAAAATAAGAATGTACAGTTTTGAATAATTGTACGTTTTTATATTGACATTTACATGGATTTACAATAACTACCTGCTTTTTATGAGTTATAATATACACTTTTTAAAAATTTAGGACTTTTTGAGGTCAGTTTTCCTCCTAATTTCATAATCAACCGAGTTTGACAAAGAAATAACGAGATATCAGCGTGAATTAAACTTTTTCTGTTTTACAAAATGTCAAATTTTCGATATATATACGTATATGTAAACTATAAATATATTTTTCATATAATACTCTCATTCAAATAACTAGACTTTAAGATGTAGATTGTGTTATAATAATTTTAATTATTATAGTGTCGCTGAGGCCAATAGTAAGAAAAATGGTGATTTAATACTTTTGATGTGAAAAGGTATTTATTTTTCAATTTCAAAGCAAGATTAATATTTTAAAACAAAGAGGAGAATAAGATAATGGGAAAAACAATTATCATTTTATATATAAAAGAGGAACCAAAGTAAGTCATACTCTAATAAAAGAAATTTAAAGTAGGTGCTGCATCTGTGTGTAATAGGTGCAAGTATCTCTTTTGGAGCTGGAGCAGTAGCTCAAGCTAGTGAGTCTGTTTCAAACAATACAGTAACAGATGAATCGTAGGAACAGAGACTGGAAGTTGCACCAAAAAGCACAAAGCAAAACCAGTAGTAGAAAACACTAGAGAGCTTATCAGCTGCATTAGCTTTCAAAACTAGAGAATTCGGAAAAAAGAAAACTCTAAATAAAGTTACCTTAACAAATTAATTAAAGAAATTGATGGAAAGTTTGCTAAAGGAACATATGCTACTAAGACAGAAGAAAGCGTTAACAATCTTAGAACTGTCTTAGAAGAAGCAAGAACAGCTTTAAATAATGCGAAAACACAAGCTGAATTATCACAAGCACAAGCTAAATTAGTTACAGCAACAACAAAATTACAAACAAAACCAGAAGAGAAAAAAGAAGCATCAGCAGTTGATACTACAAATGGAAAAGATACTGTAGGTGTTAAAGCAACAAATACTGAGAAAGCAGCAGATACGAATTCAATCGCAAACTCAGGTTCTAGAGATGAACGTAATGGAAAAGCATTGGATAAAAATAATCCATTCCGTACAGGTGAAGCTTCTGGCACGTCAGCAAGCACAGATCCGCTAGCTGTAAATGAACATGGTGTTAGCATCATCAACGGTGATTTCTCAGATACAACATTAGGTGCAGAGTTGCCAACATCAACATCACCTATAGCTTCAACTATTGTAGAATTATCTAAACTAAAAGGTTGGAATGCTGTAGACTCAAGTACAAATAAAGTGTTGCTTATTTGGGCTTCTAAAACAGGAAATTATGAGTCTGCCCTTCCAGGACCGAAAACAAATATAGCAGCAGTCTTATCTGCATATAATGAAAGAGGTAATGGTGGAACACCAAATACAGAATACGGACCTATTTATCAAGATATAGATGTCGTTCCTGGTCAGGAAGTAATTGTTAGCTATCGTTCTCAAAGTATTGGTCAAACTACTGGGATAAATGGTGCAAAATTAATAGTAAAAGATGCTAATACAGGTACTAAAATAGCAGAGGATAGAGCTGATTATAGAGGTTTTCCTTTAGGAGAGTTTTCAAAAATTGTTAATGTTCCTGATGGGGTAACAAAACTTCGTCTTCAATTTGAATCAATTAACAATCGAAGTCATGATGAAGCAAATAGTCGCAGAACGCCTGATGGTATATATGCTGGTGCTAGTGTAAGTAATGTACGAGTAGGTAGTGGAGCTTATGTTGTACCTACTGTTACTGAAACAAGTTTTTCTAAAACAGCTGTTTCTGCTACTGCACAAAAAGTTACAGTTAGAATCCAAGCAAGACTTGAAAATAAAGGTGAATCAAATTCAACAAGCCCAGTTTATTCTTTGGCAATTCCAGAGGGAGCAAGATTAGTAAGTTATGATAGATCTAAAATTGTTCCATCTACTTCTGGAAATCAATTATCTATGCGTATTAACTCAGTAAGAGGAAAATCTTCTCAAGACTTTTGGTACGAATTAGAACTTCCTGCAACAAAAGCTGAAACATTTGTACTGAATCCGACAGTCACTTATCAAACAAATGGAAATTTAATTTCAGGAACAACAGTTGCAACTACTAAAAAAGAAGGTGTTATAACATCACCTACTCAAACTGTAACAGTCAATATGTATAAAGCTGATTTGCAAGCGGAAGCAGCAAAAGCAGCAACTTTAAATCAAAGTGATTATACACCTGAAGCATGGGCTGCTTATCAAGCAGAAGTAGCTAAAGCTCAAGTAATTTTGAATGAAGAAACAAATAATGTAGAAATAGCAAATCGTAAAAATCAAGCGGATATTAATGCACAGACACTTCTTTTACAAAAAGCAAAAGCAAAATTAGATCTAGCTAAAGCAGCGGCAGCCGAAAAAGAAGCTATCGCAGCAGATAAGAGCTTAACAGCAGCACAACGTACAGCAAAAGAACAAGAAGTAGATACTAAGAAAACAGAAGAAGAATCTAAGATTACAGCGGCAGACACAGCAGATGCAGTAGCAACAGCGAAATCAGAAGGTGTTAAAGCCATCGAAGGCGTGCACACACCAGGAAACTTAGATGCTGTAAAAGAAGCAGCGAAAGCAGACTTAGCTAAAGCAGCGGCAGCCGAAAAAGAAGCTATCGCAGCAGATAAGAGCTTAACAGCAGCACAACGTACAGCAAAAGAACAAGAAGTAGATACTAAGAAAACAGAAGAAGAATCTAAGATTACAGCAGCAGACACAGCAGATGCAGTAGCAACAGCGAAATCAGAAGGTGTTAAAGCCATCGAAGGCGTGCACACACCAGGAAACTTAGATACTGTAAAAGAAGCAGCGAAAGCAGACTTAGCTAAAGCAGCGGCAGCCGAAAAAGAAGCTATCGCAGCAGATAAGAGCTTAACAGCAGCACAACGTACAGCAAAAGAACAAGAAGTAGATACTAAGAAAAACAGAAGAAGAATCTAAGATTACTGCGGCAGACACAGCAGATGCAGTAGCAAACAGCGAAAATCAGAAGGTGTTAAAGCTATCGAAGGCGTGCACACACCAGGAAACTTAGATACTGTAAAAGAAGCAGCGAAAGCAGACTTTAGCAAAGCAGCGGCAGCCGAAAAAGAAGCTATCGCAGCGAGATAAGAGCTTAACAGCAGCACAACGTACAGCAAAAAGAACAAGAAGTAGATACTAAGAAAAGCTGAAAGAAGAATCTAAGATTACTGCAGCGGACACAGCAGATGCAGTAGCAACAGCGAAATCAGAAGGTGTTAAAAGCCATCGAAGGCGTGCACACACCAGGAAACTAGATACTGTAAAAAGAAGCAGCGAAAGCAGACTTAGCAAAGCAGTGGCAGCCGAAAAAGAAGCTATCAGTCAGATAAGAGCTTAACAGCAGCACAACGTACAGCAAAAAGAACAAGAAGTAGATACTAAGAAAAACAGAAGAAGAATCTAAGATTACAGCAGCAGACACAGCAGTGCAGTAGCAACAGCGAAATCAGAAGGTGTTAAAAAGCCATCGAAGCGTGCATACACCAGGAAACTTAGATGCTGTAAAAAGAGCAGTGAAAGCAGACTTAGCTAAAAGCAGCGGCAGCGAAAAGAAGCTATCGTAGCAGATAAGAGCTAACAGCAGCACAACGTACAGCAAAAAGAACAAGAAGTAGATACTAAGAAAAGCTAGAAGAAGAATCTAAGATTACTGCGGCAGACACAGCAGATGCAGTAGAAGCAGACAGCAAGAAATCACAGACAGATGTTAATGCAGCAAAGCACTCGAAGGCGTGCACACACCAGGAAACTGTAGATAGCTGTAAAGAAGCAGACGTAAGAGAAAGACTTGAGCTAAAAGCGAAGCAGCTAGAGAAAAGCAGCGCATCGCAGATGCAGAGAGAGAGCGAAACAGCAGCGTACACAACGTACAGCAAAAGAACAAAGAAGTAGACACTTAGAAGAAAGCAGAAAGAATGCTAAGGTCAACGAGCACGCGTGATACAGCAGATAGCAGCAGCAAGCAGAACGAGAAACAGGTGTAAACAGCAATCGAAGGTGCACACACCGAAACTTAGATACTGTCAGGTAAGCTTGTGCAAAGCAGACTTAGCTAAAAGCAGCGGAAAGCCGAAAAAGAAGCTAATCGCAGCAGATAAAGAGCTAACAGCAGCGCAACGTGCAGCAGAAAGAACAAGAAGTAGATACTAAGAAAAGCTGAAGAAGAATCTAAAGATTACGGCAGCGGACACAGCAGATGCAGTAGCAGCAGCGAAAATCAGCAGGTGTAACAGCCATCGAAGGCGTGCACACTAGGAAACTTAGATGCTGTAAAAGAAGCAGCGAAAAGCGGACTTACTAAAAGCAGCGGCAGCAGAAAAGAGCAATCTGACAGCAGATAAGAGCTTAACAGCAGCACGCAACGTACAGCAAAAGAACAAAGAAGTAGATACTAAGAAAGCTGAAGAAGAAGCTAAGATTACAGCAGCAGACACAGCAGATGCAGTAGCAGCAGCGAAAATCAGCAGGTGTTAACAGCAATCGAAGGCGTGCACACACCAGGAAACTTAGATACTGTAAAAAGAAGCAGCAAAAGCAGACTTAGCATAAAGCAGCGAAAGCCGAAAAAGAAGCTATCGCGGCAGATAAGAGCTTAACAGCAGCGCAACGTACAGCAAAAGAAACAAAGAAGTAGATACTAAGAAAAGCAGAAGAAGAATCCAAGATTACAGCGGCGAGACACAGCAGATGCAGTAGAAGCAGCGAAAACAGCAGGTGTAACAGCAATCGGCTGAGGCACACCACGAAACTTAGATGCTGTGAAAGACTGCAGCAAAAGCGGACTTTCAGGCAAAAGCAGCGAAAGCAGAAAAGAAGCAATCGCGGCGGATAAAGAGCTAACAGCAGCGCAACGTACAGAAAGAAAAAGAGGCGAGATGCGTGAAAGCTGAAAGAAGAAGCTGGTGATTACGGCGGCTGGACAGCAGCGATGCAGTGGGAAGCAGCGAGAGCAGCAGGTGTAACAGCAATCGCTGGGAGGCACACACCAGGAAACTTAGATACTGTGAAAAGAAGCAGCAAAGCGGACTTAGCAAAGAGCAGCAAAGCAGAAAAGGAAAGCAGTCGCGCGGATAGGAGCTAACAGCTGGCGGCGCAACGTACAGAAAAGAAAGATAAGAATGACTAAGAAAGCTGAAGAAGAAGCTAAGATTGCAGCAGCGGACACAGTGCAGATGCAGTAGAAGCTGCGAAAACAGCAGGGTGTAACAGCAATCGAAGGAGTGGCACACACCAGGAAACTTAGATACTGTAAAAGAAGACAGCAAAAGCGGACTCTAGCAAAGCAGCGAAAGCAGAAAGAAGCAGCATGGCAGATAAGGAGCTACTAACAGCGAGCGTACAGAGAAGAAAGAAGTAGATGACTAGAAAAGCTGAAGAAGAAGCTGAGAGATTACGGCAGCGGACAGCGGATGCAGTAGACAGCAGCGGAAAACAGCAGGTGTTTGCAGCAATCGAAGGAGTGCACACCAGGAAACTTAGATACTGTAAAAGAAGCAGCAAAAGCGGACTTAGCAAAGTGAGCGAAAGCAGAAAAAGAAGCCAATCTGCGGCAGATAAGAGCTTTACCAGCAGCGCAACGTACAGAAAAAGAAAAAGAAGTAGATACTTAAGAAAGCTGAAGAATGAAGCTAAGATTACAGCAGCGGATCACAGCAGACGCAGTGGAAGCAGCGAAACAGCAGGTGTAACAGCAATCGAAGGAGTGCACACCAGGAAACTTAGATACTGTAAAAAGAAGCAGCAAAAGCGGACTTTAGCAAAAGTAGCGAAAGCAGAAAAGAAGCAATCGTGCAGATAAGAGCTTAACAGCAGCGCAACGTACAGAAAAAGAAAAAGAAGTAGATACTAAGAAAGCTGAAGAAGAAGCAGATTACAGCAGCGGACACAGTAGATGCAGTAGAAGCAAAAGCGAAAACAGCAGGTGTAACAGCAATCGAAGGAGTGCACAACCAGGAAACTTAGATACTGTAAAAGAAGCAGCAAAAGCGGGACTTAGAAAAAAGCAAAGGAAAGCAAGAGAAGCAATCGCAGCAGATAAGAGCAGCTGCATAGCGCAACGTACAGAAAAAGAAGAGAAGTAGATACTAAGAAAGCTGAAGAAGAAGCTAAGATTACAGCAGCGACACAGTAGATGCAGTAGAAGCAGCGAAAACAGCAGGTAACAGCAATCGAAGAGGTGCACACCAGGAAACTTAGATACTGTAAAAAGAAGCAGCAAAAACGGACTTAGCAAAAGCAGCGAAAGCAGAAAAAGAAGCAATCGCAGCAGATAAGAGCTTAACAGCAGCGCAACGTACAGAAAAAGAAAAAGAAGTAGATACTAAGAAAGCTGAAGAAGAAGCTAAGATTACAGCAGCGGACACAGCAGATGCGTAGAAGCAGCGAAACAGCAGGTGTAATAGCAATCACGAGTGCACACACCAGAAAACTTAGATACTGTAAAAGCAGCAGCAAAAGCGGACTTGGCAAAAGCAGCGCGAAAGCAGAGAAGCAATCGCGGCAGATAAGAGCTTAACAGCAGCGCAACGTACAGAAAAAGAAAAAGAAGTAGATACTTAAGAAAAGCTAGAAGAAGAAGCTAGATTACAGCAGCGGACACAGTAGATGGTAGAAGCAGCGAAAACAGCAGGTGTAATAGCAATCGAAGCGAGTGCACACACCAGGAAACTTAGATACTGTAAAAGAAGCAGCAAAAGCGGGACTTTAGCAAAAGCAGCGAAAGAAAAAGAAGCAATCTGCAGCAGATAAGAGCGCTTAACAGCAGCGCAACGTACAGAAAAAAGAAAAAGAAGTAGATACTAAGAAAGCTGAAGAAGAGCTAAGATTACAGCAGCGGACACAGCAGATGCAGTAGAAGCAGCGAAAACAGCAGGTGTAACAGCAATCGAGGAGTGCACACACCAGAAACTTAGATACTGTAAAAAGAAGCAGCAAAAGCGGACTTAGAAAAGCGAGCGAAAGCAGAAAGAAGCAATCGCAGCAGATAAGAGCTTAACAGCAGCGCAACGTACAGAAAAGAAAAGAAGTAGATACTAAGAAAGCTGAAGAAGAAGCTAAGATTACAGCAGCGGACTACAGTAGATGCAGTAGAAGCAGCGAAAACAGCAGGTGTAACAGCAATCGAGATGCAGCACCAGGAAACGTAGATACTGTAAAAGAAGCAGCAAAAGCGGACTTAGCAAAAGCAGCGAAAGCAGAAAAGAAGCAATCGCGGCAGATAAGAGCTTAACAGCAGCGACATGCAGAAAAAGAAAAGAAGTAGATACTAAGAAAAGCTGAAGAAGAAGCTAAGATTACAGCGGCAGACACAGCAGATGCAGTAGAACAGCGAAAATCAGCAGGTGTAAAGCAACGAGGCGAGTGCACACACCAGGAAACTTAGATACTGTAAAAGAAGCAGCGAAAAGCAGACTTAGCAAAAGCAGCGACAGCAGAAAAAGAAGCAATCGCGGCAGATAAGAGCTTAACAGCAGCGCAACGTACAGCAAAAAGAACAAAGAAGTAGATACTAAGAAAAGCTGAAGAAGAAGCTAAGATTACAGCAGCGGACACAGCAGATGCAGTAGCAGCAGCGAAATCAGAAGGTGTAACAGCAATCGAAGGAGTGCACACACCAGGAAACTTAGATACTGTAAAAAGAAGCAGCGAAAAGCAGACTTAGCTAAAAAGCAGCGGCAGCAGAAAAAGAAGCTATCGCAGCAGATAAGAGCTTAACAGCAGCACAACGTACAGAAAAAGAACAAGAAGTAGATACTAAGAAAAGCAGAAGAAGAAGCTAAGATTACAGCAGCAGACACAGCAGATGCAGTAGCAACAGCGAAATCAGCAGGTGTAACAGCAATCGAAGGCGTGCACACACCAGGAAACTTAGATACTGTAAAAGAAGCAGCGAAAAGCAGACTTAGCTAAAAGCAGCGACAGCCGAAAAAGAAGCTATCGCAGCAGATAAGAGCTTAACAGCAGCACAACGTACAGCAAAAAGAAACAAAGAAGTAGATACTAAGAAAAGCAGAAGAAGAATCTAAGATTACAGCAGCAGACACAGCAGATGCAGTAGCAACAGCGAAATCAGCAGGTGTTAAAAGCCATCGAAGGCGTGCACACACCAGGAAACTTAGATACTGTAAAAGAAGCAGCGAAAAGCAGACTTAGCGAAAAGCAGCGGCAGCAGAAAAAGAAGCAATCGCAGCAGATAAGAGCTTAACAGCAGCACAACGTACAGCAAAAGAACAAAGAAGTAGATACTAAGAAAAGCAGAAGAAGAATCTAAGATTACAGCAGCGGACACAGCAGATGCAGTAGCAGCAGCGAAAATCAGCAGGTGTAAAAGCAATCGAAGGAGTGCACACCAGGAAACTTAGATACTGTAAAAGAAGCAGCGAAAAGCAGACTTAGCTAAAAGCAGCGGCAGCCGAAAAGAAGCTATCGCAGCAGATAAGAGCTTAACAGCAGCACAACGTACAGCAAAAGAACAAAGAAGTAGATACTAAGAAAAGCTGAAGAAGAAGTCTAAGATTACAGCAGCAGACACAGCAGATGCAGTAGCAAAAGCGAAAATCAGAAGGTGTTAAACAGCAATCGAAGGAGTGCACATACCAGGAAACTTAGATACTGTAAAAAGAAGCAGCAAAAGCAGACTTAGCTAAAGCAGCGAGCAGCCGAAAAAGAAGCTATCGAGCAGATAAGAGCTTAACAGCAGCACAACGTACAGAAAAAGAACAAAGAAGTAGATACTAAGAAAAGCAGAAGAAGAATCTAAGATTACAGCAGCAGACACAGTAGATGCAGTAGCAGCAGCGAAATCAGAAGGTGTTAAAGCCATCGAAGGCGTGCACACCAGGAAACTTAGATACTGTAAAAGAAGCAGCGAAAAGCGGACTTAGCAAAAAGCAGCGAAAGCAGAAAAGAAGCTATCGCAGCAGATAAGAGCTTAACAGCAGCGCAACGTACAGCAAAAGAACAGAAGTAGATACTAAGAAAAGCTAGAAGAAGAATCTAAGATTACAGCAGCAGACACAGCAGATGCAGTAGCAACAGCGAAAATCAGAAGGTGTTAACAGCAATCGAAGGCGTGCACACACCAGGAAACTTAGATACTGTAAAAAGAAGCAGCGAAAAGCAGACTTAGCTAAAAGCAGCGGCAGCCGAAAAGAAGCAATCGCAGCAGATAAGAGCTTAACAGCAGCGCAACGTACAGCAAAAGAACAAAGAAGTAGATACTAAGAAAACAGAAGAAGAATCTAAGATTACAGCAGCAGACACAGCAGATGCAGTAGAAGCAGCGAAAATCAGCAGGTGTTAACAGCAATCGAAGGCGTGACACACCAGGAAACTTAGATACTGTAAAAAGAAGCAGCGAAAAGCGGACTTAGCAAAAGCAGCGGCAGCCGAAAAGAAGCTATCGCAGCAGATAAGAGCTTAACAGCAGCACAACGTACAGCAAAAGAACAAGAAGTAGATACTAAGAAAAGCAGAAGAAGAATCTAAGATTACTGCAGCGACACAGCAGATGCAGTAGCAAGCAGCGAAATCAGAAGGTGTTAACAGCAATCGAAGGCGTGCACACCAGGAAACTTAGATACTGTAAAAGAAGCAGCAAAAGCAGACTTAGCAAAAAGCAGCGAAAGCCGAAAAAGAAGCTATCGCAGCAGATAAGAGCTTAACAGCAGCGCAACGTACAGCAAAAAGAAAAAGAAGTAGATACTAAGAAAGCTGAAGAAGAAGTCTAAGATTACTGCAGCGGGACACAGCAGATGCAGTAGCAAAGCAGCGAAAATCAGCAGGTGTAACAGCAATCGAAGGTGCACACACCAGGAAACTTAGATACTGTAAAAAGAAGCAGCAAAAGCGGACTTAGCAAAAAGCAGCGGAAAGCAGAAAAAGAAGCAATCGCAGCAGATAAGAAGCTAACAGCTGCGCAACGTACAGAAAAGAAAAGAAGTAGATACTAAGAAAAGCTGAAGAAGAAGCTAAGATTACAGCAGCGGACACAGTAGATGCAGTAGCAGCGATGCAAAACAGCAGGTGTTAAAGCAGTTGAAGGAGTGCACACCAGGTGACTGAGATACTGTAAAGAAGCAGCCGAAAGCAGCAGTAGATGCAGCATAGCAGAAAAAGCAAAAAGCAATCGAAGCTAACGACTAAACTTGTCAGATGCAGAAAAAGCAGCAGCGAAAGCAGAAGCTAAGAAAGCAGCAGACGAAGCTAAGAAAGCAACTCGAAGCAGCAACAGATCAAGCTGGAGTAGATGCAAAAGCAGCTGAAGGAACAAAAGCAGTAGAAGCAGTAAACCCAGTAGGAAAGAGAAAAAGGAAAGCAGAAGTCAGATGCAGCATTAGAGAAAAAGCAAAAGCAATGCAGTAAACAACAAACTTTCAGATGCAGAGAAAAGCAGCAGCGAAAGCAGAAGCTAAGAGCAGCTAGACGACAGCTAAGAAAGCAATCGAAGCAGCAACGAGATCAAGTTGGAGTAGATGCAAAAGCAGCTGGAGACAAAAGCTAGTAGAAGCAGTAAACCAGTAGGGAAAAGAGAAGCGAAAGCAGAAGTAGATGCAGCATTAGCAGAAAAGCAAAAAGCACTCGAAGCACGACAAACTTTCAGATGCAGAAAAGCAGCAGCGAAAGCAGAAGCTAAGAAAGCAGCAGACGAAGCTAAGAAAGCAATCGAAGCAGCAACAGATCAAGCTGGAGTAGATGCAAAAGCAGCTGAAGGAACAAAAGCAGTAGAAGCAGTAAACCCAGTAGGAAAGAGAAAAGCGAAACAGAAGCAGATGCAACAGTAGCAGAAAAAGCAAAAGCAATCGAAGCGAACGACAAACTTTCAGATGCAGAAAAAGCAGCAGCGAAAGCAGAAGCTAAGAAAGCAGCAGACGAAGCTAAGAAAGCAATCGAAGCAGCAACAGATCAAGCTGGAGTAGATGCAAAAGCAGCTGAAGGAACAAAAGCAGTAGAAGCAGTAAAACCTAGGAAAAGAAAAAGCGAAAGCAGAAGTAGATGCAGCATTAGCAGAAAAAGCAAAAGCAATCGAAGCAAACAACAAACTTTTCAGATGCAGAAAAGCAGCAGCGAAAGCGAAGCTAAGAAAGCAGCAGACGAAGCTAAGAAAGCACTCGAAGCAGCAACAGACTCAAAGCTGGAGTAGGATGCAAAAGCAATTGAAGGAACAAAAGAGTAGAAGCAGTAAACCCAGTAGGAAAAGAAAAAGGAAAGCAGAAGTAGATGCAGCATTAGCAGAAAAAGCAAAAGCAATCGAAGCTAACGACAAACTTTCAGATGCAGAAAAAGCAGCAGCGAAAGCAGAAGCTAAGAAAGCAGCAGACGAAGCTAAGAAAAGCAATCGAAGCAGCAACAGATCAAGCTGGAGTAGATGCAAAAGCAGCTGAAGGAACAAAAGCAGTAGAAGCAGTAAACCCAGTAGGAAAAGAAAAAGCGAAAGCAGAAGTAGATGCAGTATTAGCAGAGAAAAGCAAAAGCAATCGAAGCAAATCAACAAAACTTAGATGCAGAAAAAGCAGCGAGCGAAAGCAGAAGCTAAGAAAGCAGCAGACGAAGCTAAGAAAAGCAACGAAGCAGCAACAGATCAAGCTGGAGTAGATGCAAAAGCAGCTGAAGGAACAAAAGCAGTAGATAGCAAAGCCCAGTAGGAAAAGAAAAGGAAAGCAGAAGCAGATGCGCATTAGCAGAAAAGCAAAAAGCAATCGAAGCTAACGACAAACTTTCAGATGCAGAAAGCAGCGCGAAAGCAGAAGCTAAGAAAGCGGCAGACGAAGCTGAAGAAAGCAATCGAAGCAGCAATCAGATCAAGCTGGAGTAGATGCAAAAAGCAGCTGAAGGAACAAAAGCAGTGGAAGCAGTAAACCCAGTAGGAAAAGAAAAGTGAAAGCAGGCAGTAGATGCAGCATTAGCAGAAAAGCAAAAAGCAACCAAGCTAACGACAACTAGATGCAGAAAAGCAGCAGCGAAAAGCAGAAGCTAGAAAGCAGCAGACGAAGCTAAGAAAGCAATCGAAGCAGCAGACAGATCAAGCTGGAGTAGATGCAAAAGCAGCTGAAGGAACAAAAGCAGTGAAGCAGTAAACCCAGTAGGAAAAGAAAAAGCGAAAGCAGCAGTAGATGCAGCATTAGCAGAAAAAGCAAAAGCAATCGAAGCTAACGACAAACTTCAGATGCAGAAAAAGCAGCAGCGAAAGCAGAAGCTAAGAAAGCAGCAGACGAAGCTAAGAAAGCAATCGAAGCAGCAACTGACAATGCAGGAGTAATAACAGCTCAAACAGAAGGAATAGCAGAGAGCTGTAGGTCCAACAGTAGCAGTAAACCCAGTAGGAAAAGAAAAAGCGAAAGCAGCAGTAGATGCAGCATTAGCAGAAAAAGCAAAAAGCAATCGAAGCTAACGACAAACTTTCAGATGCAGAAAAAGCAGCAGCGAAAGCAGAAGCTAAGAAAGGCAGACGAAGCTAAGAAAGCAATCGAAGCAGCAACAGATCAAGCTGGAGTAGATGCAAAAGCAGCTGAAGGAACAAAAGCAGTAGAAGCAGTAAACCAGTAGGAAAAGAAAAAGCGAAAGCAGAAGTAGATGCAGCATTAGCAGAAAAAGCAAAAAGCAATCGAAGCTAACGACAAACTTTCAGATGCAGAAAAAGCAGCAGCGAAAGCAGAAGCTAAGAAAGCAGCAGACGAAGCTAAGAAAGCACTCGAAGCAGCAACAGATCAAGCTGGAGTAGATGCAAAAAGCAGCTGAAGGAACAAAAAGCAGTAGAAGCAGTAAACCCAGTAGGAAAAGAAAAAGGAAAGCAGAAGTAGATGGTGAATTAGCTAAGAAATTAGCTGAACTTGAAAAATTCAACTGATCTAACAGATGCGGAAAAAGCAACGGCTAAGACACGAGTTTTAGACGAAGCTAAGAAAGCAATCGAAGCAATTGAAAAAGCTACGACACAAGCAGAAGTAGAACAAGTAATTCGTAACTTTGTTTACCACATTTCAGCGGTTGTTCTTGAAAAAGAAGAATATGATTTATCAAAACTATTTGTAAACGGATCTGTAATTGTTAAACAAGGAGAAGCTTTTACTGACAAAGATATCCTATCAAAACTAAACTTTACCAGAAGGTGTAGAAGTTGTTAAAGTTGAGAAACCAGAAACAGTAGCCCTAGGGTAAAGGCACAGCTAAAGTAACACTCTAAATTAGCTGATGGTACTCAAGTAACTATTACGGTACCAGTAGAAGTAGAAGGCTCAACAACATCAGGAATAACTAAACTTTCTTCAGAAGTTGTTAAAAACTGGTGAAACAGAAGAATCTTCTAATAAGGTTAGCAACAAACAATTACCAAATACTGGTACAACTGAAACTAACACAGGATTAGCAGGTTTAGGATTAGCTATGCTAACTGGATTATTTGCAGTGGCAAGACGTCGTAAAGAAAAATAATATTAGTTAAAATATAATATTAATCTTAAGTAGATACCCTGAAATTTCAAGCGGTATCTTTTGGTTCTTTGTCAAGTTCGGGGCATGGGGAAAAATCACTCTAGAAATCTAGGCAGCATTTTGTTGCTTAGATTTTTCTTATTTTCTTTAAGTTTGACATTATTTTTATATTCAGAAACAAATAATCTAGACATAATTAAAATACGTAGTCTGAAATTACTAAAGCTAGAATATCCATAAGATACTCTCTTTAGTAGTTTTATTTTTATTAAATCCTCTAATGGGCCATTAGAATACTCATATTTAACAGCGTTAAGCATATATTCTTTGTGCTTTTTCATAGTATTTATAGCTTTAGATACACCTTTAGATAATCCTTTTAGTATCCATATCTATATACTCTCTAATACTACAGAATCTTTAGTCTTAATAGCTTTCTCGTATCTCATGTACTCTCTCATAACTAGCTGTAAATTCAGTATCTATAGCTAATATGTAATCTAATACCTCTTTCTAGTTACATAGTGTTTAAAGCTTCTAGAATAGAATGTCTTTGTTGAATTTACTTTATCTCTATCTTCTAATATTACTTTTCCAGAAATTTTTAGAATAGTGTAAGTAGAGCCTTTTTTATTCTTATATTGATTCATTAGTTTTACTCTAGCTTTATTTAATTCTCTATTAATATTTTGCACCATATGGAATCTATCTATTATTATCTCAGCGTTAGGAACATCTCTAATCATATTCATATAAGGAGGATAAATATCTATACAGATCGTTTTTACTTTCTTTCTTACTTTTCTTGAATATCTCATAAAGTATTGTTTTAATATATGTTGTGTTCTACCATCTACAATATCTATAAAGTCATGTGTTTTAGCATCTAAGAATACAAAACTCATTCCATTTTTTTACTATCTTTAGTTGATTTTTATCTCATCAAAAACATAGGTGCTCTGGGTAAGCTTGAATGAGTTTTAACTTCTACAGCCTCTCTACATGAGTTCATTACTCTACTACTGTGGATACTGATACATTACTTAATTCAGCTATATCTTTTAAAAAGATAATGTTTTAGATAGATTCTTCATAATATGGAATATAAGATTTTTAGATATACTACAGTGTTTTTTTGTGACAAAATGATGTTTCAGCACAAAAACTTAGAATTACATTCTTTACATTTAAAGCGCTGTTTCTTTTAATCTTTAGATATGTAGGGCATTCTGACATCTTTAATAGAGTTACTTTTAATGGATCTGTGAATCCATTTTTAACTATATTATTTTCTTCTTTCTTACAACCACAGTTCGGACAACACTTTGGATTGTATGATAAAGTCCCATGAAATACGAATGTATCTTGACCATCCACATTAATTAAATCAAGTTTATCCTCTCGTAAGCTATCTATTGGTATTAGTCCTATAGTGATAGGAACATTGATTTTTGGAAATTATATCCCAGGAAATATTGCAAAAGCAGGAGAAATAACTTTTAAATATGTAGAAGAAAATGAATTAAGCGAAAAAGAAAAAGAGTTAATAAAGAGAGAAACTACCAGAAGAATACAAAGAGAATCAAACATATTATTTGGTATATAAGAAGATAAATGAAAGAGAAGAACAGTTATTACCAAAGACAGGAGATAGTACAGCGCCACTCTATGGATTAGGTATAGGTACAGATAGTTATAGCAGTATTGTTAATATCTAGAAAAATAGAAATAGAGTATTAAGTGTATTATTAATTGGGGCATTGGGACAAAGTGTAATAGTTCCTTATGAAACATTTGCTTTTAGAAAATAAGTTATTGAAACATTATAATATGTCAAAAAAGTAAATGATAGTACACAATTAAAATCAGGTATAATTCATATACCAGGATATAAGTATGTAGGATTTTTAGAAGATGGTGATATAAGAGGCGCATCAATAAATAAAGAAACAGAGCGTATAGAAGGAAATGGTGGTACAGAGGAAATTTCGAAAGGGACATCCTTAGTGCAAGAAAACTTACCGGAGTACACAGGACCAGTGTCGACAAAAGGAACGCAAGAGCCAGGACGCGAAGGAGAATCCATGGTACAAGAGAATTTACCGGAATACACAAACCTAGTATCAACAAAAAGGAACACAAGAATCAGGGCGAGTTGGTGAATCAGCAATCCAAGAAAATACTCCAGAATATACTAAGCCGGTGTCGACAAAAGGAACACAAGAACCAGGGCGAGTTGGTGAATCAGCAATCCAAGAAAATACTCCAGAATATACTAATCCAGTAGCGACAAAAGGAACACAAGAACCAGGGCGAGTTGGTGAAGCAGCAGTTCGAGAAGATACTCCAGAATATACTAAGCCGGTGTTGACAAAAGGAACACAAGAACCAGGACGTGTTAAGGAATCAGCAGTTCGAGAAGAAACGCCAGAATATACTAAACCACTAGAAACAAAAAGGAACGCAAGAACCAGGGCGAGTTGGTGAATCAGCAATCCAAGAAAATACTCCAGAATATACTAAGCCGGTGGCGACAAAAAGGGACACAAGAACCAGGACGTGTTGGCGAATCAGCAGTTCGAGAAGATACTCCAGAATATACTAAGCCGGTGTCAACAAAAAGGAACGCAAGAATCAGGGCGAGTTGGCGAATCAGCAGTTCGAGAAGACTTACCAGAATACACAAAAACCCAGTGGCAACAAAAGGAACGCAAGAGTCAGGGTATGAAGGAGAGTCAGTGATTCAACTGGAATTACCAGAGTACAAAGTTGCAGAGGAGAAAAAGGAACGCAAGAGTTAGGGTCACGAAGGAGAATCAGTAGTTCGAGAAGATACTCCAGAGTACACTAAGCCAGTAGCAACAAAAGGAACACAAGAACCAGGACACGAGGGAGAATCAGCAGTTCGAGAAGACTTACCAGAATACACAAACCCAGTGGCAACAAAAAGGAACGCAAGAGTCAGGGTATGAAGGAGAGTCAGTGATTCAACCGGAATTACCAGAGTACAAAGTTGCAGAGGAGAAAAAGGAACGCAAGAGCTAGGGACATGAGGGAGAATCAGCAGTTCGAGAAGAGACTCCAGAATATACTAATCCAGTGGCGACAAAAGGAACGCAAGAGCCAGGACGCGAGGGAGAATCGGCAATTGAGAAGAGACTCCCAGAATATACTAATCCAGTGGTGACAAAAAGGAACGCAAGAGCCAGGACGTGAGGGAGAATCGGCAGTTCGAGAAGAGATTCCAGAATATACTAATCCAGTGTTAACAAAAAGGAACGCAAGAGTCAGGGTATGAAGGAGAGTCAGCGATTCAACCGGAATTACCAGAGTACAAAGTTGTAGAGGAGAAAAAAAGGAACACAAGAGCCAGGACACGAGGGAGAATCAGCAGTCCGAGAAGAGACTCCAGAATACACTAAGCCATTAGAAACAAAAAGGAACGCAAGAACCAGGGTATGAAGGAGAGTCAGTGATTCAACTGGAATTACCAGAGTACAAAGTTGCAGAGGAGAAAAAGGAACGCAAGAACCAGGACGTGAGGGAGAATCAGCAGTTCGAGAAGACTTACCAGAATACACAAACCCAGTGTCAACAAAAAAGGAACGCAAGAGCTAGGACATGAGGGAGAATCAGCAGTTCGAGAAGATACTCCAGAGTATACTAAGCCGGTGGCGACAAAAGGGACACAAGAACCAGGACACGAAGGAGAATCAGCAGTTAACGAATTTCTAGAGTATACTGATCCAGTGTCAACAAAAGGAACGCAAGAGCCAGGGACATGAGGGAGAATCAGCGATTAACGAATTTTTCAGAGTACACTGGAACCAGTAGCGACAAAAGGAACGCAAGAACCAGGTCATGAGGGAGAAGCGACAGTCCGAGAAGATACTCCAGAATATATTAAGCCGTTAGAAACAAAAGGGACGCAAGAGCTAGGGCGTGAAGGGCAACCAGCAGTTTACGAATTTCCAGAGTATACTGATCCAGTAGGGACAAACGGCACACAAGAACCAGGACATGAGGGAGAATCAGCAGTAACAGAAGAACTCCGACTTTAGAAGTTACTACAAGAAATAGAACGGAAACAGAAAATATCCCTATACAACAAAAAGAGATTCAAGATCCAACACTTCTGAAAAATCGTCGTGAAACTGAACGACAAGGTCAAGCAGGAATGCGCACAATTCAATATGAGGATTACGTCGTAGATGGTAATGTTGTAGAAACTAAAGAACTATCACGAACTGAAGTAGCTCCGGTGAACGAAATCGTTAAAGTAGGAACACTTGTGAAAGTTAAACCTACAGTAGAGATTGCAAAATTAACAAAAGCTGAGAACAAAAATCTATAACTGTAAGCTATAACTTAACAGACACAACATCGGCGTATATCTCTGCAAAAGCGCAAGTTTTCCATGGAGACAAATTAGTTAAAGAGGTGGATATAGAAAATCCTGCCAAAGAGCAGGTGATATCAGGTTTAGACTACTACACACCTTACACACTAAAAACACGTTTAACTTATAATCTAGGTGAAAACGATGAACAAAGTACAGAAACATCAACTCAAGCTTTCCAATTAGATTATAAGAAAATAGAAATTAAAGATATTGATTCAGTAGAATTATACGGCAAAAGAAAAATGATCGTTATCGTAGATATTTAAGTCTAAGTGAAGCACCGACTGATACGGCTAAATACTTTGTAAAAATAAAATCAGATAGATTCAAAGAAATGTATGTACCTGTAAAATCTATTACAGAAAATACGGATGGAACTTATAAAGTGACGGCAGCTGTTGATCAACTTGTAGAAGAAGGTGCAGAAGGATATAAAGAGGACTACACATTTAATTTACCTAAATCTAAAGCGGAGCAACTGGGAGTTTACACATCGTTCAAAACAACTTGTAACAGCGATGCAAAGTAACTTAGCAGGTGTATATAAATTAGCTGCAGATATGACAGCCGATGAAGTAGGGCTACCAGAAAATCAAACAAGTTACATAACAGGAGAATTTACGGGAACGTTAGTAGGATCAGAAGGAAGTAAAGCATATGCTATATACGACCTGAAAAACCACTATTTGACATATTAAAAAAATGCAACTGTAAAAAGATTTAGATCTTAAAAATACACAAGTGGATAGCAAAAGAAAATGCCGCAGCAGTAGCAAAAACAGCAAACAACGCCACTATCAGCAATGTAGCTGTAGAAGGAAAAAGTATCAGGAAGAAAAATCTGTAGCAGGATTAGTAGTAGATGCAACAAATACAAGAATAGAAAACAGCTCATTCTAGTGGAAAACTAGTTGCCAAACCTACGCGGATAACAATGCGAATTACACAGGAGGAATCGTCGGTAAATTAACTGGTGGAAATGCCAAAGTTGATAAATCGAAAGTTGATGCAGTCATCTCTACGGCTACTCGTAACAATAACCAAACAGCAGGAGGAATCGCAGGTAAATTAGAAAATGGAGCGTTGGTAACACGTTCTGTAACAACAGGGAAAATCTTAAATGGTCGAGGATATTCGAGAATCGGAGGAATAGTTGGGTCTACATATCCAAGAGGTCGTGTGGACAATGTAGTAAGTAATATGAATGTCGGTGACGGGTATGCTACTACAGGAGACCAATTCGGTAGTGCAGACGTGAAGAATGCTATTACTCTGTTGAAAACAAAAAGCAAGATAACTTCGTTCGAAAAGTAACTAAAGAAGAAGCCGATGCTAAGATTGCTTCTTATGGAATCACAGTAACTCTTGATGATACTGGGCAAGACCTAAAAAGCAAACTCAAAAAGAAGTTAACTATACAACATTAAGTCAAGCTCAAGCAGAAAGAAAAAGTAGCTTATAACAACATAGAAAAACTAATGCCATTCTACAATAAAGAGCTAGTTGTTCACTATGGTAACAAAGTAGCAACAACGGATAAACTTTATACTACAGAACTACTAGACGTAGTGCCGATGAACGGAAATGAAGTAGTAACGGATATTAATAATAAGAAAAATTCAATCAATAGAGTTATGTTACACTATAAAGACAACACAGTAGAATACTTAGATGTAACATTCAAAGAAAAACTTCACAAACAGTCAAGTAGTCGAATACAATGTCGCAGACAAAGGATATATATTCACACCAGAAACATTCGTATCAGACTATACAGCGATAACTAATAATGTACTAAGCGAATTGCAAAATGTAACGTTCAACTCAGAAGCGACTAAGAAAGTATTGGGAGCGGTAGATAATGCAGAGTTAGATAACTTATACTTAGATAGAGAATTTGAGGAAGTTAAAACTAATATAGCAGAGCACTTAAGAAAAGTATTAGCGATGGATAAATCAATCAACACTACAGGAGATGGTGTAGTTGAATACGTAAGTGAAAAAATTAAAAATAACAAAGAAGCATTTATGCTGGGACTTACATACATGAACCGTTGGTACAATATTAATTATGATAGTCTGAATACGAAAGATTTATCAGTGTACAAATTTGACTTTAACGGAAATAATGAAGCTTCAACGCTAGACACTATCATCGCTTTTAGGAAATAGCGGACTAGAAAAACCTACGAGGACCAAATACGACAGGTCTATATGCGAGCACACTAGCACCACTTAAAGGAGAAGATTCAGTCTTCGACTTCGTAGAAGCATATAGAAAACTGTTCCTGCCGAACAAAAACAAATAATGAATGGTTCAAAGATAATACAAAAAGCATACATAGTAGAAGCGAAATCAGATATAGAAGAAGTTCGAGAAAAAAACAAGTATCACCAACAGCTGACAAGAAATACTCAATAGGAGTATATGATAGAATATCAGCACCAAGTTGGGGATATAAGAGCATGATACTGCCACTATTAACGATGAAAGAAGAGAGTCTGTATGCAATATCTACTCTATCAACATTAGCCTTCGGTAGCTATGAACGTTATCGAGACAGAGGAGCAGACGGAGCTATTCTATCAGGAGAAGCCTTACGACAATATGTTAGAGGAAAAGTAGATCAATCTGCTAAATGGCAAAGAGATCATTATGATATCTGGTATAAAGTTCTAGCGCCAGAATTTAAAGAAAGATTATACCGTGCAGTGCCGGTAACAGATGCATTTGAGGTAAAAGATACAAATGGTAGAGGATATTGGGCAACATTATCAGACAAAAACATAGACTCTATCTATAGTTTCTTCGGACCAGCAGGTAAATACCATACACCAAGACCGAATGCAGGTGCTTATGCGACAGGAGTAGAGGCGTACTTTGTAAGTGATAGACTGTTAGACCAGTACGGAACATCTGTTTACAGTCATGAGATGGTGCATAACTCAGATGGAAGAGTCTACTTCGAAGGAAACGAGCGACGTGAAGGACTAGGAGCAGAATTATACGCACTAGGACTACTTCAATCAGCGGACAGTGTAGATAAAGAAGCGATAGTATTAAACACAGTCTTCAAAGGAGATAAAGACTCGAGAACTCGCTTGCACACATACGATCCAACGGCAAGATTCACCTCTGAAGAAGAAATTCAACACTACTTACACGGAATGTATGATGTGCTATACACGCTTGATGCAATGGAAGCTAATGCAGTATTAACGAAAAGTGACGCGGTTAAGAAACAATGGTATAGAAAAAAATAGAAAACTACTATGTGCATGACGATAAATATAACAAAGACACACATGCAGGAAACAAAGTTCGTCCATTAACAGATGAAGAAGTAGCAAGATTAACAACATTGAACTCATTAATCGAAAACGACATCATCAATAGACGTGCTTACCGCGATGAAAGTCAACTTGAAAGAAATGGTTATTACACAATAAGTATGTTCTCACCCTATCTACGCAGGACTAAGTAATCCAAACGGTGCGCCTGGAGATGTAATGTTTAGAAAAACAGCATTTGAATTATATGCCGAAAAAGGATACCACAAAGGATTCTTACCTTACGTATCTAACCAATATGCGGCAGATGCACTAGCAGAAGGAAGTAAAACATACTCAAGCTGGTACAAACGTGATGTTGCCTTTAGTGACAGACGATTTAGTATTGAAAAAAAGTATTTGATAATCACTATCCAAACTGGGTAGAATTCAAAAAGATATGTTCAACCAACGTATCAGTAAACAAAAATAATCTAAAAGCGATTACGATTCAATATGAATTAGGAAAACCTAATAGTACAACAGAAGTAACTATCTCATCAGCGCAAGAGATGCAAGCTCTAATTGATGCGGCAGTAGCACACGATGTTAAAAAAATCTTACACGTGCAACAGAAAAATGTCCCATCAAGTTGGGTGCACTTACTAAAACAAAAAAATCTATAACGCGTATCTACGTCTGACAGATGATTTTTAGAGAGTCAATTTATAAATAGTCACTGCATAAGGTATTCAAGTGATTGTGAAATGATATAGGTTTCTTTTCAGTGAACAGATAAGTTAAATGAATAATAGGATTCTTATCAGATTTTAGATATAAGAAAAAGGCTCTTTGTCAAGTTTGGGTAATAGGAAAAAAATTGTTCTAGAAAAATCTAGGCAGCAAGATGCTGCTTAGATTTTTCTTGTTTTCACCTAAGTTGGACAGTATTTTTGTGTTTAGAAATAAATAATCTAGGCATAATTAAAATATGTAATCTGGAAGTGACTCGATAAAAGTATGATTTCTTAAGAAATTAGATTTTTATCGAGTCGCTTCTCTCAGAGGGTTATAAAATATCTGAAAATCTTTTTATAAAGTGAATTTACAATAACTACCTGCTTCTATGAGTTATAATATACACTTTTTAAAAATTTAGGACTTTTTGGATAAACCACATTCTTATCTAAGTCAGCATACCATCTTTTAGTATAAAATTAATTTTTATGAAGTACTAAGATAGAATCAAGATTTTTAAAAATTAGAACTCGTTTAATAGTATAAAGAGAGTTTAAAATAACGTAATAAAGTTAGATAAATATTTTTTCATGATTATTTAGTTTCAATTTAAGTTCCTGTTATAAAATTAGTTTAGGGTTAAATTGTAGTTTTTTATTTAAACTGGAATTTACTTTTGGTAATTAACATAATTATATTACTATATCTTAAAAAAATATTTATTTGAATAGATTGTTGTAATTTGATATAATGAATTGTTAATATTTATAATGTAGAAATTAGTGATTTAAATAGAGAATATAATAGGAGAGAAATTATAGTGAATCGAAACATTAATAGCAAAATAATAAGGTATTCAATAAGGAAACTTTTCTTTAGGTGCTGTCATGGTGATTGTGGGAGCATTAATTTTTGGAAATTATACCCCAGAAAATATTGCAAAAAGCAGGAGAGATAACTTTCAAATATGTAGAAGAAAATGAGTTGAATGAAAGCGAAAAGGTGTTAATAAAAGAGAGAAATACCAGAAAGATATAAAGAAAATCGAACGTATTATTTAGTATATAAGAAAATTAATGAAAAAGAAGAAAAAGTTATTACCGAATACAGGAGATAGTTCTATTCCACTTTATGGGTTAGGATTAGAACAGCAGCGTTAGTCGTATTATTGATTTCTAGAAAAAAATAAAAATAAAGTATTAAGCGTATTATTAATTGGGGCGTTGGGACAAAGTGTAATAGTTCCTTATGAAACATTTGCTTTAGAGAATAAGATATTAAAACACTATAATATGTCAAAAGAAGTAAATGATAGTACACAATTAAAAATCAGGTATAATTCATATACCAGGATATAAGTATGTAGGATTTTTTTAGAAGATGGTGATGTAAGAGGAATATCAATAAATAAAGAAACAGAGCGTATGGAAGGAAAATGTTGGTACAAAGGAAATTTCGAAAGGGACATCCTTAGTGCAAGAAAAACCTATCAGAATACACTAAGCCATTAGCGACAAAAAGGAACACAAGAACCAGGACACGAGGGAGAATCAGCAGTTCGAGAAGAAGCTCCAGAATATACTAAGCCATTAGAAACAAAAAGGCACACAAGAGCCAGGGCGTGTTGGTGAAGCAGTAGTCCGAGAAGAAAACTCCAGAATACAGCAAACAACTAGCGACAAAAAGGAAACGCAAGAACCAGGGCGGGTTGAGAATCAGCAGTTCGAGAAGAGACTCCAGAATATACTAAGCCATTAGCGATCAAAAAGGAACACAAGAGCCAGGGCAAGAAGGAGAGTCAGCGGTTCAACCAGAGTTGCCAGAGTACAAAGTTCCAGAGGAGAAAAAGGAACGCAAGAACCAGGACACGAGGGAGAATCGACAGTTCAAGAAAAAAACTCCAGAATATACAGGACCAGTGTCAACAAAAAGGCACACAAGAGCCAGGACGTGTTGGTGAATCAGTAGTCCGAGAAGATACTCCAGAATACAGCAAAACCACTAGCGACAAAAAGGAACACAAGAACCAGGGCAAGAAGGAGAGTCAGCGGTTCAACCAGAGTTGCCAGAGTACAAAGTTCCAGAGGAGAAAAAGGAACGCAAGAACCAGGACACGAGGGAGAATCGACAGTTCGAGAAGAAACTCCAGAATATACTAAGCCATTAGCGACAAAAAGGAACACAAGAATCAGGACGTGTTGGCGAAGCAGTAGTCCGAGAAGAAACCCAGAATACAGCGAACCACTAGCGACAAAAAGGAACACAAGAACCAGGGAGTGTTGGAGAATCGGCAGTCTGAGAAGAAGCTCCAGAGTACAAAGTTCCAGAGGAGAAAAAGGAACACAAGAACCAGGACACGAGGGAGAATCAGCAGTTCGAGAAGAAGCTCCAAAATATACTAAGCCATTAGAAACAAAAAGGAACGCAAGAGTCAGGGTATGAAGGAGAGTCAGCGATTCAACCGGAATTACCAGAGTACAAAGTTCCAGAGGAAACAAAAGGAACGCAAGAACCAGGACATGAGGGAGAATCAGTAGTTCGAGAAGAGACTCCAGAATATACTAAGCCATTAGCGACAAAAAGGAACGCAAGAGCCAGGACGCGAGGGAGAATCAGCAGTTCGAGAAGACTTGCACAGAATACACAAACCGGTATCAACAAAAAGGAACACAAGAACCAGGACGCGAGGGAGAATCAGCAGTTCGAGAAGACTTACCGGAATACACAAAACCTGGTGTCAACAAAAGGAACGCAAGAGCCAGGACATGAGGGAGAATCAGCAGATCGAGAAGAGACTCCAGAATATACTAAGCCACTAGAAACAAAAAGGAACGCAAGAACCAGGGTATGAAGGAGAGTCAGGATTCAACCGGAATTACCAGAGTACAAAGTTTCAGAGGAGAAAAAGGAACGCAAGAACCAGGTCATGAGGGAGAGTCAGCAGTACAAGAAGAAGCTCCAGAGTACACTAATCCAGTGTCAACAAAAAGGAACGCAAGAGCCAGGGACGCGTTGGTGAATCAGCGGTTAACGAATTACCAGAGTATACTGATCCAGTAGTGACAAAAGGAACACAAGAGCCAGGACGCGAGGGAGAATCAGCAGTCCAAGAAGACTTCCAGAATACACAAACCAGTAGCAACAAAAAGGAACACAAGAACCAGGACACGAGGGAGAATCAGCACCAACCGGAGTTACCAGAATATACAAAAGCCGATATCTGTTCATACGGTACAGAGTGTAGAAGAGGAAATGTTGTCGATAACAAATGAACTGCCAGAATATAAACTTCCAGTGTCAACAAAAGGAACGCAAGAACCAGGTCATGAGGGCGAAGCGGCAGTAACAGAAGAAATTCCAACTTTAGAAGTTACTACAAGAAATAGAACAGAAAAAGAAACTATCCCTTATAGAACAGAAGAAATTCAAGATCCAACACTTCTAAAAATCGTCGTAAAACTGAACAACCAGGTCAAGTAGGAACGCGTACAATTCAATATGAAGACTACATCGTAAATGGTAATGTAGTAGAAACTAAAGAATTATCACGAACTGAAGAAGCTCCAGTAAAAGAAATCGTTAAAGTAGGAACGCTAGTAAAAGCTTAAAACCTACAGTAGAAATTACTAATTTAGTAAAAGATGAAGATAAGAAAATCAATAACTGTAAGTTATAACTTAACAGACACAACATCGGCGTATGTTTCAGCTAAAGCACAGATATTCCATGAGAATCGATTAGTAAAAAGAAGTAGATATAGAAAATTTAGCGAAAGAACAAGTCATAACAGGGTTAGACCATTATACACCATATACAATTAAAACACTTTTTAACGTACAATTTAGGGTGAAAAATAATAAACAAAAGTACAGAAATATCTACAAAAGATTTTCGAATTAGAATATAAGAAAATAGAAATCAAAGATGTAGATGCAGTAGAATTATATGGTAAAGAAGATGATGGGCGTTATCGTAGATATTTAAGTTTAGATAAAGTGCCGACAGGAACTGATAACTATTTTGTAAAAAGTAAAATCAGACAGATTTAAAGAAATGTATTTACCTGTTAAATCTATCACAGAAAAATAGTGATGGAACATACAAAGTGACTGCTACAGTAGATGAATTAGTACAAGATAGTACGAATGGTTATAAAGAAAAACTATACATTCAATATAGCGAAATCAAAAGCAGTTCAGCCAGAGTATATACTTCATTTAAAACAGTTGATAACAGCGATGCAAAGCAACTTAGCAGGTGTGTACAAATTAGCCGCGGATATGACAGCCGATGAAGTAGGACTACCAGATAATAAAACAAGTTATTTATCAGGGGAATTTACAGGTACGCTAATTGGTGCAGATGGAAGTAAAGCATATGCTATATACGACCTGAAAAAACCACTGTTCGACACATTAAAAAATGCAACAGTAAAAGACCTAGATGTTAAAAATGTAGATATAGATAGTGATGAAAATGCTGCAGCAATAGCTAAAGTAGCAGATACTGCGAAAATTAGTAATGTAGCAGTAGAAGGGAAAATATCAGGAAGAAAATCAGTAGCAGGACTAGTAGTTAGTGCAACAAATACAACAATAGAAAATAGTGCATTTACTGGTAAACTTGTTGCGAATCATACTGACTCTAGTGCCAAATATGCCGGAGGAATAGTCGGGAATCTAATAGGAGAAAATGCAAGGATTAATAAATCTAAAGTTGATGTTAAGATATCTTCTTCAGCTCGTAATACTGATCAGGTTGCTGGAGGAATAGTAGGTAGATTAGAAAATGGTGCATTGGTATCTAATTCGGTTGCTACTGGAGAAATAAGAAATGGTCAAGGATATTCTAGAGTAGGAGGAATAGTCGGGTCTACTTGGAAAAACGGTCGAGTAAATGATGTTGTGAGTAACGTAGATGTAGGAGATGGATATGTTATTACAGGAGACCAATATAATGCAGCAGAGGTGCAAAATGCTGTTACCTCTATTGACAATAAAAAGCGTGATATGTTCGCAACAAAAATATCAGGAGAACAATTAACGGCTAAGATTGCATCTTATGGAATAACTGTAACGCTTGATGATACGGGTGTAGATTTAAAAAGGTAATGAGAGAAAAGTAGACTATACAACACTAAACAAAGCACAAAAGTGCTAGAAAAAAACAGCGTATAACAATATTGAAAAATTAATGCCATTCTACAATAAAGAATTAATTGTAAAATATGGTAATAAAGTAGCTTTTCGACTGATAAATTATACACGACAGAATTATTGGATGTTGTACATTGATGAAAGGTAATGAGATAGTAACAGATATTCATGCAAATAAAGATTCTATAAATAGAATTATGTTACACTTTAAAGACAATACAGTAGACTATTTAGATGTAACATTTAAAGAAAAACTTCAAAAATAATCAAGTAGTAGAATATAGTGTTACAGGTAAAGAGTATATATATACGCCAGAAGCCTTCATATCTGATTATACGGCAATAGCAAATAACGTTTTAAATGAACTGCAAAGTGTAACACTTACTTCAGATGAAACTAAGAAAGTATTAGGAATAACTGATAATGCAGCCTTAGATAATTTATATTTAGATAAAGAGTTCGACAAAGTAAAAACTAATATAGCAGAACACTTAAGAAAAGTCTTAGCTATGGATAAACTCAATTAACACATCAGGAGCGGGTGTAGTTGAGTATGTGAGTGAGAAAATCAAGAAAAATAAAGAAGCATTCATGTTAGGTCTTACTTATATGAATCGTTGGTACAATATCAATTATGATGATATAAATACAAAAGATTTATCGACTTATAAATTTGACTTTAATGGTAACAACTCGACTTCGACATTAGATACAATTATAGAATTAGGAAAGAGTGGTCTAGAGAATCTACAAGGGCGAACGAATACGGTAGGGTTGTATGGGGAAACTATCTTGCTCAATTAAAAGGAGAAGATACGGTATTTGACTTTGTAGAAGCATATCGCAAATTATTCCTGCCGACTAAAACTAATAACCAATGGCTAAAAGATAATTCAAAAGCCTATATAGTAGAAAGTAAATCAAGTATAAAAGAAGTTCGTGAAAAACAAGAAGCGGCAACTGCAGATAGTAAGTATACGCTAGGTGTATATGATAGAATATCAGCTCCAAGTTGGGGTTATCGTAATATGTTGTTACCACTATTGACGTTACCAGAAGAATCTGTATATGTAATGTCGAATCTTTCTACACTAGCATTTGGTTCATATGAGCGTTATAGAGATAACGTAAATGGAAAAATTCTATCAGGCGATGCTTTACGTACTTACGTAAGAGGACGAGTTGACTTAACAGCTAAAAGATTAAGAGATCATTATGATATTTGGTATAATCTTCTAAATGCAGAAGCTAAAGAAAGGTTATTCAGATCTCTAATAGTTTATGATGGATTCAGAGTTAAGAATGAAGCAGGAGAACTTTATTGGGCAAGATTAAATGATAAAAATATTGCTTCGATAAGAGACTTTTTGGTCCAGTAGGAAAATGGTAGTGAAATTCGCCCTACAGATGGAGCATAGGGTGAACGGAAGTGCGATGCATTTTGTAACTGATAGATTATTAGATGATTTAGTCCAACGGTGTACAGTCACGAAATGGTGCATAATTCAGATTCTAATATTTATTTTGAAGGTTATGGTCGAAGAGAAGGGCAGGGTGCAGAATTATTTGCGCTTGGACTTCTAGAATCAGCAGAGAGCCTTTTCCTCATGGATTGGTGCTAATACAGTTTACGAAGGGAATAAAGATGACTTAAATAGGGTGCATGCTTATAATCCAGTTGAACGCTTTAATTCAGATGAAGCCATTCAAAGCTATATGCATGGTTCTGTATGATGTTTTATATACGCTTGATGCTATGGAAGCAGCAGCGGTATTAGGACAAAGTAATGATGTTAAGAAAAAATGGTTTAGAAAACTAGAAAACTATTATGTTCGTGACCCTAGGTATAATAACGAAACTCATGCAGGAAATAAAATCCGCCCATTAACAGATGAAGAAGTCGCACAACTAACAACGTTAGAGTCATTAATAGACAATAATATCATCAATAGACGTGGCTATGATGACAATAGAGAGTATAGACGAAATGGATATTATATGATAAATATGTTTTCTCCTGTATATTCGGCATTGAGTAATTCAAAAGGAGCACCAGGAGATATTATGTTTAGAAAGATAGCTTATGAACTACTTGCAGAAAAAGGTTATCATAAAGGATTCCTACCTTATGTATCTAATCAATACGCGGGAGAAGCATTTACTAGAGGAAATCGAACGTTCTCGGCTTGGTTTGGTAGAGATGTTGGATTAGTAACAGATGAATTAGTACTAGAAAAAGTATTTGATGGTGAATATGAAACATGGGGAGACTTTAAGAAAGAAATGTTCTATGAGCGTATAGGTAAACAAGATAACTTAAAACCTATAACTATCCAGTACGAATTAGGAAAAGCGAATAGTACGAAAGAAGTAACTCATAACATCTGCCCAAGAAATGCAAGAGTTAATAAATGAAGCGGTAGCAAGAGATATTACTAATATCGACCGTGCAACAAGCCATGCTCCAGCAAGTTGGGTGCATTTACTTAAACAAAAATCTATAATGCATATCTTCGTATTACAGATGATTTTCAAAGAATCTATATATAAATAATATAATTACATATAAGATTTATTGAGAAATATATTTACGTAATAAAACGTAGAAAAATTCTAATAAAAAGAAGATTGACACCCTTTTCACATGAAAACTGTAAAAAGGGTGTCGTTATATATTATAGTCGTGGAAAAATAAAAGGGCTCTCTTAAAACAGGGTAGTATTAAAAGAGAATAAAACCAATTTTATTTAGATAGGAAATAGCCCTCTAAAATTTGGATAAATTTTTGAGGGCTATTTCTTTTTAGATTGATCTTTTTCTATTTTTCACACTTCGAATTTTAAAAAGAGACGAAAAATATCGATTATAAACAATCCCAGTTAAATAATACATCTTCGAAGTTTAGATGTTCTAAACTTTTTCTTTATTAATAAAGAAGTTGGCGACACCAGAATCGCCCCACATAATCTCCACTGTTATTAGAATCGTTATTCCCAGTGGCTTTCTACTTGAAGTAAAGTAATACCGTATGCATCTTTTGTCTTCCGGATTACGAGGGATCCCACTGAGTAAATGTAGGATAAGCACCTCATAGCATGATCTACACCACTAAAAAGCTTTGAATAAAGTATCGAAAACATCGCGTTCTAAGTCATCGTACAAATCTTCTATATTTTCATCAGGGAATAACTCGTGTATTGTTTTTTTAATGCTATATCTTCAAAAAGAAAAATCAGTTGAAGTAATTGTAGATATACCTTTTTCGAATTTTAATGCGAAAGAGGTATTTTTTATTAAATGGAGAATATTCCTCGCTATTTTCTTCATCTAATAATTTATACTTATTAAGAATGCTTTTCCTTTGTTATATTATCCTCAATATCTTTTAATATATTTTACGCAATAGTCTTTTTATTATCTAAACCAAAACTCGTCATTTCTGACTAATCCAAAAATTGTAATAAGCCGTCTTTTGGATATAGATCATTTTCAGGCAAGTCGCTACAGTTTATTTGAGCAAGCAATGCTAGTTGATTGTCATTTGAATCTTTAGGGGTATCCGCATCTGTTGAGATATATGGAAGCCCCCTGAATTTACTGTCTGTTAAATTAAGTGAATTATTTTTCTTCTATAATAATATTGATGCATTCACGACTATTATTTTTAATTTCCTCTATAACTATGTTAATATCTTCAAGTGTAATCATAAAGAACCTCCGTTAATTGTGTTATTTATTTAAATGTTGTATTAATTAAATTTTTAGGACTTTTGGGTCATCCTCTTGACCACGATAGTAAGTTGATTATCCTGTGTTAATTTCTATGTTTTTGGTTATGTTGAATATTTATAAGAATAAATTCAAGAGTGTTGTACATTGTTAATAAAATCTTTTATTAATATAGCAGTTTAATGCTACTCTATTCATAATGATAACAATTCCACACCTAATTCTAGCACAATCAATTCAAATTAGCTAACGATGGGAGCTACTCAAAACCGTGATTTCTTAAGAAACAAGATTTTGTCGAGTCACCTCGCACTAGTTTATTAGATATCTAAAAAGCTTTTTATAAAACGAATTCAGATATCGCTAAACCACGGTGTCTATGAGTTATCATATACATTTTATTAAAATTTTAGGACTTTTGGATTCCTGCAAAAGAGTACATTATAAGTTTTTAAAATAGAGAATATTCCAAAATTATATATTTAAAACAATAGATTTAAAAAGTATTTTTATAACTTCGTAAACATTTAATGATACATATCAAGTATTTAAAGTTTTTTTATATTATGATAAGTTATACGAAAGAGAACTAAAGTGAAATAAATTATATAAAATTTAAATATTCTCCCTATAAAAATTACATTTTTTTCTGCAAAGTGATAATTATTATTAGTTACATATATAGTGATATATAGTGGAATAATGATATAAAAAAAGGAAAAATTTTTTTATAAGCATAGATGAATCTTTTTATAGACAAAAGTACTCCCAATCTGGTAGAATTATAGGGTATAAAATATGTTTTATAAATATGTTTTTTAATTTTTAATAATTTATTTATAACTGTTTAATAGCAAAAAAACGATAGAAAATTTAATTTTTCTTATAGAATATTAAAATTATCGTTAATTTTTGCATGTTTATATTATATTATTTAGGAGGTAATACATGATAGGAAAAAAACAATCACTATTTAAGAGATACCAAAGATGGTACTAAAGGTAGAATCGTATTCTATCAAGAAGTTTAAAGTAGGTCAGCATCAGTAGTAATCGGTGCGAGTATTTTTTTCTTGGTGCTGGCGCAGTAGCTCAAGCTAGTGAGGAAGTATCAAACAACACAACAGCGGATAATACAACAAACGCTGGAGCTAAAGAAAATGTTCCTACTGCACCCAGTAGCGACGGCACAACCAGTAGCTAAAGAAACTACTAAAGAAGACGTGGCAGCAGGATTAGCGGCAAAATTAGGTGGAGAAGTTAAAGCTTTAGACAAAAACTAAACTTGAAAAGCTACATTGCAGAAATCGAAGCAAAACTTGCAGATGGAACGTACGCTAACAAAAACAGAAGAATCTGTTGCAGTATTAAAAAGAAGAACTTAGAAAGCAGCGAAAAGCTACATTAGCAGATGCAACAACTCAAGACGAAATTACAAAAGCTACAGTAAAATTAGTAACTACAGCAAACACTAAATTAAAAAGCTAAACCTGTAGAGAAAAAGAAACTCCAGCAGTAGACACTACTAACGGAAAAGAAACTGTAGGTAAAAAAAGCAGAAAACACAGAGAAAAAAATCAGACTCTAACTCAATCGAAAACACAGGATCTAACGACCCACGTAATGGTAAAGCATTAGATAAAAATAATGCATTTAGAGCTGAGACAGACACAGAGAAAACCTCACTGTAGAGATACCATTAAAATGGTAAAAATGTGTACGTTTATGGAGCGGAGTCATCAGGTTTCGATATCAAGATTAAAGATAATTCTGGATTTATCGCTAGTGCTACAGTTAAAAAAAGGTGGAAATCAAGACTTTGATGCAGCAACAGGAGAACCAGGTAAATTAAATGCTCAGTATGGGTACACTGTTAATCAGATTACAACTAAAACAGAAGCTTCAGAATCTAATCCAGCAGTAATTCATTATACTGGTTTACCAGGAGGAGAACTTAATGCGAGTCAACTGCAAGCAGCGAAAACTAACGGACTTACATTAGGTTGGCGTTTTGTAACTGCGACAGACGAAGCAGGTAATTTTATTGAAAATAAGGCGGCAGGACCAGCTGTTAATACTGACCCAGGTTCGTTTAATGTTATTGTTAAACCACAAACATATAAATACGATCCGGTAGCGTTGGAGACTGCGAATAAAAGTTGCGGTTGCGGATCTTTCTCAATTAACAGAGACAGACTTAACTAATATTAAAAATGCCCTTAAGGTTGAATATTCAAAAACAAATGACGATGCACAATTAGCAAGTAAAAAAGGAACTTTACTTGATGATGCTAAAACTGTAGTTGATAGTGTAGCACAATCTGGCAGTAATTTGACTATTACTTATAAAGATGGTTCAACTGATTCTATAGTTGTTTCAAGTGTTGCACGTATAAACGAAACTCCAACAGTAAGTATTCCATTCTCGGATCCAACTCCAGATAAAAAGATATTTATATCTACAATGGAGAGGAAGTTGATATAGATATTACATTTAACGATGATTCAGGAAAAAAATTCAATCAGCTGCCCTTAAAAGAGGTGGAAATATTGTGTTAAGAGATATTGGTGAAAATAAACAAGATAATGAATGGGGACTTGTTACAACTGTAATTAAAAATGAAACTACTACACCAGCAACAATTAAAATAACAGGAACAGTTACAGGAGTACCAGATAATAAAATTCCAAAAACAGAGACTCAAGCTTTACCTATAGTATCACTGTTTTGCAACAGCAACAGATTTAGATGGTAAATACATTGAAAAATCAAGCAACAAAAGTTTAATGCCGGGACTAACATTGTTTCAGAATCTTATAAAATTGACCCAGGTGCTTTTACAATCACATTAAAAGCACAAACAGCAAAATATGATATTAAAACTCCAGCTTCAGCTGATAAAGTAACTGCATCGGATGCTAACAATATTTCTAATGAAGATTTTGAGAAAATTAAAGGAAAGTTAAAATTGAATATTCTAACAATAATATAGATATGCGTTTAGCTGATAAAAAGGTAAAGAGGTTGAAAACCCAACTGAACGTGTTGAAAGAATTGAAAGAGAAGGAAATAATGTTGTAGTAACATATAAAGATGGTTCTAAAGATACAAAAAGCATTAGCAGATTTTGTAAACGTAGCTCCAAAAGTAGCACTCCATACTCGAATGAAGCTAATAAAACAAATCTATGTTTATACAGGTGAAAACACTGATTTAACATTCAAAGGTACAGATGAAAAAGAAGTTAAAGATCTTTACCTACGTGGACCTGGAGATATTACATGGAATAACGCGAATCAATATGGATTTACAACAGGAAAAAGTTGAAGATGGTGCAGTGACTGGAGAAGGTTCAGTATCTGGAAGATAAGACATCAGCTACTATCAAGATGACTGGTAAAAACTAATCTAGCAGCTGGTAAAGAGTGGACAAGTTTTATCGTTTCTAAAGACAACGATGGTAAACTTTCAAATGAAGATTACAGAGCGCTAGATAAAGATCCTAACGCCAAAGAAAAACCAGGATATGCTCGATCTCGTAGTTAAAAATCAAACATCTAAATACGATATAGCAACTCCAACTGAAAAAAAGTTGCTGTAACAGACCCAGCTAACGTAACGCAAGATGAGTTAGATAAAATCAAAGAAAAAAATTACAAATTGAGTATTCTAAGCGTAATGATGATGCTAACTTAGAAGAGAAAAAGGTAAAGCTTTAGATGCTGAAGATGCTAAGACTAAGATTAAATCAGTAGAAAAGATGCTAATGGAAATCTTGTAGTAACATACACAGACGGATCTAAAGATACAAGATCATTATCAGAATTCGTAACTCTTGATAAACAACCAGCTATTGAGGCAGTAGAAAAGCAGCAGAAGCCAAAAATTGACGAGATTAATAAAACTCCAAAATGCTACTGATGACGAGAAACACAGCAATCGATAAAGTAAATGCTGATAAGAAAAAGCTCTTGATGAAATAGCGAAACCTGAAGTTACAACAAAAGAAGCATTAGATACAGCTAAAACAGCTGGTACTACTGCAATCGTAGGAGATAATCCAGTAGTAGCGAAGAAAGATGCAGCAAAAGCAGATGTTGAAACAGCTCGTAAAGCGAAAGAAGACGCTATTAAAGCAAATCCAAATCTAACACAAGCAGAAAAAGACGCAGCAATTGCGAAAAATAATACGGCAGCAGCAGAAGCAACTAAAGCTATCGACTCTGCAACAACAAACGATGCAGTAGATAAAGCTAAGGAAGCTGGTACTGGAGAAATTGTGAAAGTAAACCCAGTAGCAAAAGCAGCAGCTAAGAAAGCAGTTGCGGATGAATTAGCTGAGAAAGAAAAAGCAATCGATGCACGTACTGACTTAACTGACGCAGAAAAAGCAGCAGCTAAGGAAGATGCAAAAGCGAAAGCCAAAGCAGCAACAGACGCTATTAATGCACAGCCAGATAACGCAGAAACACCAGAAGCAGCAGTAACAGCTCAAACAGCAGTAAATGATGCTAAAGATAAAGGTGTAGCAGACGTTAAATCTGTAAACCCAGTAGCTAAAGAAGCAGCTAAGAAAGCAGTTGCGGATGAATTAGCTGAGAAAGAAAAAGCAATCGATGCACGTACTGACTTAACTGACGCAGAAAAAGCGGCAGCTAAGGACGATGCAAAAGCGAAAGCCAAAGCAGCAACAGATGCAATCGATGCTCAACCAAGCAACGCAGCAACACCAGAAGCAGCAGCAGAAGCTCAAACAGCAGTAAATGGTGCAAAAGATAAAGGTGTAGCAGACGTTAAATCTGTAAACCCAGTAGCTAAAGAAGCAGCTAAGAAAGCAGTTGCGGATGAATTAGCTGAGAAAGAAAAAGCAATCGATGCACGTACTGACTTAACTGACGAAGAAAAAGCGGCAGCTAAGGACGATGCAAAAGCGAAAGCCAAAGCAGCAACAGATGCAATCGATGCTCAACCAAGCAACGCAGCAACACCAGAAGAAGCAGAAAAAGCACAAACAGCAGTAAATGGTGCAAAAGATAAAGGTGTAGCAGATGTTAAAGCTGTAAATCCAGAAGCGGCTAAGAAACCAGCAGCAAAAGCAGATGTTGAAACAGCTCGTAAAGCGAAAGAAGACGCTATTAAAGCAAATCCAAATCTAACACAAGCAGAAAAAGACGCAGCAATTGCGAAAAATAATACGGCAGCAGCAGAAGCAACTAAAGCTATCGACTCTGCAACAACAAACGATGCAGTAGATAAAGCTAAGGAAGCTGGTACTGGAGAAATTGCGAAAGTAAACCCAGTAGCAAAAGCAGCAGCTAAGAAAGCAGTTGCGGATGAATTAGCTGAGAAAGAAAAAGCAATCGATGCACGTACTGACTTAACTGACGCAGAAAAAGCAGCAGCTAAGGAAGATGCAAAAGCGAAAGCCAAAGCAGCAACAGACGCTATTAATGCACAGCCAGATAACGTAGAAAACACCAGAAGCAGCAACAACAGCTCAAACAGCAGTAAATGATGCTAAAGATAAAGGTGTAGCAGATGTTAAAGCTGTAAACCCAGTAGCGAAAGAAGCAGCTAAGAAAGCAGTTGCGGATGAATTAGCTGAGAAAGAAAAAGCAATCGATGCACGAACTGACTTAACTGACGCAGAAAAAGCGGCAGCTAAGGACGATGCAAAAGCGAAAGCCAAAGCAGCAACAGATGCAATCGATGCTCAACCAAGCAACGCAGCAACACCAGAAGCAGCAGCAAAAGCTCAAACAGCAGTAAATGGTGCAAAAGATAAAGGTGTAGCAGACGTTAAAGCTGTAAACCCAGTAGCGAAAGAAGCAGCTAAGAAAGCAGTTGCGGATGAATTAGCTAAGAAAGAAGAAGCAATCGACAAACGTACTGACTTAACTGACGAAGAAAAAAAGCGGCAGCTAAGGACGATGCAAAAAGCGAAAGCAAAAAGCAGCAACAGATGCAATCGATGCTCAACCAAGCAACGCAACAACGCCAGAAGAAGCAGAAAAAGCACAAAACAGCAGTAAATGGTGCAAAAAGATAAAGGTGTAGCAGATGTTACAGCTGTAAATCCAGTAGCGGCTAAGAAATCAGCAGCAAAAAGCAGATGTTGAAACAGCTCTGTAAAGCTAAAGAAGATGCAATTAAAGCAAATCCAAATCTAACACAAGCAGAAAAAGATGCAGCTATTGCTGAAAAATAATACGGCAGCAGAAGAAGCAACTAAAGCTATCGACTCTGCAACAACAAACGATGCAGTAGATAAAGCTAAGGAAGCTGGTACTGGAGAAATTGCGAAAGTAAAACCCAGTAGCGAAAGAAGCAGCTAAGAAAGCAATCGCAGATGAATTAGCTAAGAAAGAAGAAGCAATCGATGCACGTACTGACTTAACAGATGAAGAAAAAGCAGCAGCTAAGAAAGATGCTCAAGATAAAAGCTAAGGAAGCAACAGATGCTATTAACGCTCAGCCAGATAACGCAGCAACACCAGAAGAAGCAGCAGAAGCTCAAACAGCAGTAAATGATGCAAAAGATAAAGGTGTAGCAGACGTTAAAGCTGTAAACCCAGTAGCTAAAGAAGCAGCTAAGAAAGCAATCGCAGATGAATTAGCTGAGAAAGAAAAAGCCATCGACGGACGTACTGACTTAACTGATGAAGAAAAAGCAGCAGCTAAGAAAGATGCGCAAGATAAAGCTAAGGAAGCAACAGATGCAATCGATGCTCAACCAAGTAACGCAGCAACACCAGAAGCAGCAGAAAAAGCACAAACAGCAGTAAATGGTGCAAAAGATAAAGGTGTAGCAGATGTTAAAGCTGTAAATCCAGAAGCCAAAGCTAAACCAGAAGCTAAGAAAGCTATCGATGACGCTCTTAAAGCTAAGGAAGACGCAATTGACGCTCGTACAGACTTGACAGATGACGAGAAGAAAGCAGCTAAAGAAGCAGCTAAAGAAGCAGCAGATAAAGCTAAAGAAGCAATTGATGCAGCACCAAGCAATGCAGAAGTAGATAAAGCTAAAGAAGCTGGTACTGGAGCAGTTGAAGCAATCAATCCAGAAGCCAAAGCTAAACCAGAAGCTAAGAAAGCAGTTGATGACGCTCTTAAAGCTAAAGTAGATGCAATTGACGCACGTGAAGACTTAACTCCAGCAGAAAAAAACAAAACAGCTAAAGATAAAGCAGCAGCAGAAGCTAAGAAAGCAACAGATGCAATCGATGCAGCAACAACAGATGCAGCAGTAGATACAGCTAAAACAGCAGGTACTGGAGAAATTGCGAAAGTAAAACCCAGTAGCGAAAACAAAAGCTAAAGAAGAAATCGCAAAAAGAGTTAGCTAAGAAAGAAGAAGCAATCGATGGACGTACTGACTTAACAGACGCAGAGAAAGCAAAAGCTAAAGAAGATGCACAAGCGAAAGCAAAAGAAGCAACAGATGCTATTAACGCACAACCAGATAACGCAGAAACACCAGAAAAAGCAGCAGAAGCTCAAACAGCAGTAAATGATGCAAAAGATAAAGGTGTAGCAGATGTTAAAGCTGTAAACCCAGTAGCTAAAGAAGCAGCTAAGAAAGCAATCGCAGATGAATTAGCTAAGAAAGAAAAAGCAATCGACGGACGTACTGACTTAACTGATGAAGAAAAAAAGCAGCAGTTAAGGACGACGCAAAAGCGAAAGCAAAAAGAAGCAACAGATGCAATCGATGCTCAACCAAGTAACGCAGCAACACCAGAAGCAGCAGAAAAAGCACAAACAGCAGTAAATGGTGCAAAAGATAAAGGTGTAGCAGATGTTAAAGCTGTAGATCCAGCAGCGGCTAAGAAACCAGAAGCTAAGAAAGCAGTTGATGACGCTCTTAAAGCTAAAGTAGATGCAATTGACGCACGTGAAGACTTAACGCCAGCAGAAAAACAAGCAGCTAAAGAAAAAGCAGCAGCAGAAGCTAAGAAAGCAAAAGAAGCAATTGATGCAGCAACAACAGATGCAGCAGTAGATAAAGCTAAAGAAGCAGGAACTGGTGAAATTGCAAAAGTTAACCCAGTAGCTAAAGAAGCAGCTAAGAAAGCAATCGCAGATGAATTAGCTAAGAAAGAAGAAGCAATCGATGGACGTACTGACTTAACTGACGAAGAAAAAGCAGCAGCTAAGAAAGATGCACAAGATAAAGCTAAGGAAGCAACAGATGCTATTAACGCACAACCAGATAGCGTAGCAACACCAGAAGAAGTAGCAAAAAGCTAAAACAGCAGTAGATGGTGCAAAAGATAAAGGTGAGCAGATGTTAAGGCTGTAAACCCAGTAGCAAAAGCTAAGCCAGAAGCTAAAAAGTTATTGATGATAAATTAGCTAAGCAATTAGAAGATATTGCTAATACTCCAGATGCTACTGATGAAGAGAAGAAAGTTGCAGCAGAAGCAGCAAAAGCTCTAGCAGATCAAGCTAAGAAAGATATCGACAATGCTAAGAAAGATGAAGATGTTAAAAACTTCAAGATGAAGCTAAGGAAGAAATCGAAAAATCTGTACCAGTTGTAGAAGATAAGCCAAATGCACGTAAAGCAATTGAAGACGAAGCAAAAGCTAAGAAAGCAGCAATTGATGCGCGTACAGACTTAACTCCAAAAAGCAAAAGAAGATCTAAAAGCAGAAGTAGATGCAATCGCAGATCAAGCTAAGAAAGCAGTAGATAAAGCTACATCAGCAACAGATGTTGACAAGATTGAAGAAGCTGATAAGGCAGCGATTAAAGCAGTTGGTGAAGTTAAAGAACCAGTTGACAAAACTCTAGTTAAAGATCCAGCTAACTTAACAGACGCTGAAAAAGCTAAACTTTTAGAAGTTAAGAAAGTTAACCCAACAGCCAAAGAAGTTAAATACGATGAAGATGGAAACATCGAAGTAACAACTCAAAAATGGTGATAAAGGAACAATCAAACCAGCTGATATCGTTAAAACAGAAAATGATCTAGATAACGGTAAAGGCGGAAACGACATCAACAAACCAATCGATAAAGTTATAGTAAAAGATCCAGCTAACTTAACAGATGCTGACAAAGCTAAGATTGTTGATGAAGTTAAAGCTGTAAATCCAAACTCTATCGTAACAATCGATGATAAAGGAACAGTTACAGTTTCTACTCCAGACGGAGAAACTGCGGCAATTCCAGCAGCTGAATTAGTAAGAACTAAAAGAAGATACAACTAAACCAGACGCAGGGAAACAGTAAAAGTAGTTAAAACCAGCGGATAAAGTAATTGGAGAAGCAACAGATCCAGCAGCTCAAGCTAAAGTAGAAGAAAAAAATTAAAAGACTTAAACCAACAGCTAAATCTGTTAAATTTGATGAAAAAGGAAATGCAACAGTTACTCTAAACGATGGAACTACTGCAACAATTCCAGCTAAAGATTTATTCAAATCACCAGAAGAAGCAGCTCAACCAAATGCAGGAAACGACATCGTTAAACCAGCAGACAAAGCTGTAGTTAAAGATCCAGCGAACTTAACAGATGCTGAGAAGAAAGCAATCGAAGACAAAGTTAAAGCAGTAAACCCAGGTGCAACTGTAGTAGTAGACGACAAAGGAAATGCAACAGTAACAACACCAGAAGGTAAGACAGCGGTAATTCCAGCAACAGACTTTAACTAAATCACCAGAAGAAGCAGCTAAACCAAATGCAGGAAACGACATCGTTAAACCAGCAGACAAAACTGTAGCTGCTAACCCAGAAAAACTTACAGATGCTGAGAAGAAAGCAATCGAAGACAAAGTTAAAGCAGTAAACCCAGGTGCAACTGTAGCAGTAGACGACAAAGGAAACACAACAGTAACAACACCAGAAGGTAAGACAGCGGTAATTCCAGCAACAGATTTAGTTAAATCACCAGAAGAAGCAACTCAAACCAAACGCAGGAAACGACATCGTTAAACCAGCAGACAAAAACTGTAGCTGCTAACTCCAGAAAAACTTACAGATGCTGAGAAGAAAGCAATCGAAGACAAAAGTTAAAGCAGTAAACCCAGGTGCAACTGTAGTAGTAGACGACAAAGGAAACACAACAGTAACAACACCAGAAGGTAAGACAGCGGTAATTCCAGCAACAGATTTAGTTAAATCACTAGAAGAAGCAACTAAACCAAACGCAGGAAACGACATCGTTAAACCAGCGGACAAAACTGTAGCTGCTAACCCAGAAAAAAACTTACAGATGCTGAGAAGAAAGCAATCGAAGATAAAGTTAAAGCAGTAAAACCCAGGTGCAACTGTAGCAGTAGACGACAAAGGAAACGCAACAGTAACAACACCAGAAGGTAAGACAGCGGTAATTCCAGCAACAGATTTAGTTAAATCACCAGAAGAAGCAACTAAACCAAACGCAGGAAACGACATCGTTAAACCAGCAGACAAAACTGTAGCTGCTAACCCAGAAAAACTTACAGATGCTGAGAAGAAAGCAATCGAAGATAAAGTTAAAGAAGTAAACCCAGGTGCAAACTGTAGTAGTAGACGACAAAGGAAACGCAACAGTAACAACACCAGAAGGTAAGACAGCGGTAATTCCAGCAACAGATTTGAAGTTAAATCACCAGAAGAAGCAACTCAAAACCAAATGCAGGAAACGACATCGTTAAACCAGCAGACAAAAACTGTAGCTGCTAACCCAGAAAAACTTACAGATGCTGAGAAGAAAGCAATCGAAGACAAAGTTAAAGCAGTAAACCCAGGTGCAACTGTAGCAGTAGACGACAAAGGAAATGCAACAGTAACAACACCAGAAGGTAAGACAGCGGTAATTCCAGCAACAGACTTTGAAGTTAAATCACCAGAAGAAGCAACTAAACCAAATGCAGGAAACGACATCGTTAAACCAGCAGACAAAACTGTAGCTGCTAACTCCAGAAAAACTTACAGATGCTGAGAAGAAAGCAATCGAAGACAAAGTTAAAGCAGTAAACCCAGGTGCAACTGTAGCAGTAGACGACAAAGGAAATGCAACAGTAACAACACCAGAAGGTAAGACAGCGGTAATTCCCAGCAACAGATTTAGTTAAATCACCAGAAGAAGCACTAAAACCAAATGCAGGAAACGACATCGTTAAACCAGCAGACAAAACTGTAGCAAGCTAACCCAGAAAAACTTACAGATGCTGAGAAGAAAGCAATCGAAGACAAAGTTAAAGCAGTAAACCCAGGTGCAACTGTAGCAGTAGACGACAAAAGGAAATGCAACAGTAACAACACCAGAAGGTAAGACAGCGGTAATTCCAGCAACAGATTTGAAGTTAAATCACCAGAAGAAGCAACTAAAAACCAAAACGCAGGAAACGACATCGTTAAACCAGCAGACAAAACTGTAGCTAGCAACTCCAGAAAAACTTACAGATGCTGAGAAGAAAGCAATCGAAGACAAAGTTAAAGCAGTAAACCCAGGTGCAACAGTAGCAGTAGACGACAAAGGAAATGCAACAGTAACAACACCAGAAGGTAAGACAGCAGTAGTTCCAGCAACAGACGAAGTTAAATCACCAGAAGAAGCAACTAAACCAAACGCAGGAAACGACATCGTTAAACCAGCAGACAAAACTGTAGCTGCTAAATCCCAGAAAAACTTACAGATGCTGAGAAGAAAGCAATCGAAGACAAAGTTAAAGCAGTAAACCCAGGTGCAACTGTAGCAGTAGACGACAAAGGAAACGCAACAGTAACAACACCAGAAGGTAAGACAGCGGTAATCCCAGCGACAGACCTAGTTAAATCACCAGAAGAAGCAACTAAAACCAAACGCAGGAAACGACATCGTTAAACCAGCAGACAAAAACTGTAGCTGCTAACCCAGAAAAACTTACAGATGCTGAGAAGAAAGCAATCGAAGACAAAGTTAAAAGCAGTGAAACCCAGGTCAACTGTAGTAGTAGACGACAAAGGAAACGCAACAGTAACAACACCAGAAGGTAAGACAGCGGTAATTCCAGCAACAGATTGAGCTAAATCACCAGAAGAAGCACCAAACCAAATGCAGGAAACGACATTGTTAAACCAGCAGACAAAAACTGTAGCTCTAACCCAGAAAAACTTACAGATGCTGAGAAGAAAGCAATCGAAGACAAAGTTAAAGCAGTGAACCCAGGTGCAACTGTAGTAGTAGACGACAAAGGAAATGCAACAGTAACAACACCAGAAGGTAAGACAGCGGTAATTCCAGCAACAGACTTAGTTAAATCACCAGAAGAAGCAACTAAACCAAACGCAGGAAACGACATTAACACACCAGCAGGTAAGGTAGAAGTTAAAGATCCAGCTAAATTAACAGATGAAGAAAAAGCAAAAGTTAAGAAAGCAGTAGAGGATGTAAATCCAGGATCTAAAGTTGTAGTAGACGACAAAGGAAATGCAACAGTAACAACACCAGAAGGAAAAACAGCAACAATTCCAGCAACAGACGTAACTAAGTCAGCAGCAGATGCAGATAAAGCAAATGCAGGAAATGCAGTAAACACACCAGCAGGTAAGGTAGAAGTTAAAGATCCAGCTAAATTAACAGATGAAGAAAAAAAGCAAAAGTTAAGAAAGCAGTAGAGGATGTAAATCCAGGATCTAAAGTTGTAGTAGACTGATAAAGGAAAATGCAACAGTAACAACACCAGAAGGAAAAACTAGCAGTAATTCCAGGAGCAGACGTAACTAAGTCAGCAGCAGATGCAGATAAAGCAAATGCAGGAAATGCAGTAAACACACCAGCAGGTAAGGTAGAAGTTAAAGATCCAGCTAAATTAACAGATGAAGAAAAAGCAAAAGTTAAGAAAGCAGTAGAGGAGCAAATCCAGGATCTAAAGTTATAGTAGACGACAAAGGAAATGCAACAGTAACAACACCAGAAGGAAAAGACAGCATAATTCCAGCGGCAGACGTAACTAAGTCAGCAGCAGATGCAGATAAAGCAAATGCAGGAAATGCAGTAAACACACCAGCAGGTAAGGTAGAAGTTAAAGATCCAGCTAAATTAACAGATGAAGAAAAAGCAAAAGTTAAGAAAGCAGTAGAGGATGTAAACCAGGATCTAAAGTTGTAGTAGATGATAAAGGAAATGCAACAGTAACAACACCAGAAGGAAAAACAGCAGTAATTCCCAGGAGCAGACGTACTCAAGTCAGCAGCAGATGCAGATAAAGCAAAATGCAGGAAATGTAGTAAACACACCAGCAGGTAAGGTAGAAGTTAAAGATCCAGCTAAATTAACAGATGAAGAAAAAGCAAAAGTTAAGAAAGCGTAGAGGATGTAAATCCAGGATCTAAAGTTGTAGTAGACGACAAAAGGAAATGCAACAGTAACAACACCAGAAGGAAAAACAGCAATAATTCCAGGAGCAGACGTAACTAAGTCAGCAGCAGATGCAGATAAAGCAAAATGCAGGAAATGCAGTAAACACACCAGCAGGTAAGGTAGAAGTTAAAGATCCAGCTAAATTAATAGATGAAGAAAAAGCAAAAAGTTAAGAAAGCAGTAGAGGATGTAAATCCAGGATCTAAAGTTGTAGTAGACGATAAAGGAAATGCAACAGTAACAACACCAGAAGGAAAACAGCAACAATTCCAGCAGCAGACGTAACTAAGTCAGCAGCAGATGCAGATAAAGCAAATGCAGGAAATGCAGTAAAACACACCAGCAGGTAAGGTAGAAGTTAAAGATCCAGCTAAATTAACAGATGAAGAAAAAGCAAAAGTTAAGAAAGCAGTAGAGGATGTAAATCCAGGATCTAAAGTTGTAGTAGACGACAAAGGAAAACGCAACAGTAACAACACGCAGAAGGAAAAACAGCAACAATTCCCAGCAGCAGACGTAATCAAGTCAGCAGCAGATGCAGATAAAGCAAATGCAGGAAATGCAGTAAACACACCAGCAGATAAGGTAGAAGTTAAAGATCCAGTTAAATTAACAGATGAAGAAAAAGCAAAAGTTAAGAAAGCAGTAGAGGATGTAAATCCAGGATCAAAAAGTTGTAGTAGACGATAAAGGAAATGCAACAGTAACAACACCAGAAGGAAAAATAGGTAGTTCCAGCAGCAGACGTAATCTAAGTCAGCAGCAGATGCAGGTAAAGCAAATGCAGGAAATGCAGTAAACACACCAGCAACAAGAGTAGTTAGTTGGAGATACAGCTAAATTAACAGATGAAGAAAAAGCAAAAGTTAAGAAAGCAGTAGAGGATGTAAATCCAGGATCAAAAGTTGTAGTAGACGATAAAGGAAACGCAACAGTAACAACACCAGAAGGAAAGACAGCAACAATTCCAGCAGCTCAATTAGTTAAAAGATGCTAAAGATGTTGCAGCTAAGAACAATGGTGAAAACATCAACCTTGACTTCGAAAAAGAAACAGTAGTAGACTTTAATAACTTAACAGATGCAGAAAAAGAATCTGCAAAAGCTAAGATTAAAGGAGCAAATGCTGATGTAGTAGAAGTTATTCGACAAAGCAGGAAATGCAACTGTAATTACTAAAGATGGTAAAGCTTACACAATCGCAGCTAAAGATATCTTTTAGACAACAAGAAGTTCCAACACGACCAGGAAAAAGTTGTAGTGGAAAAATCCAGCTAAATTAACAGATGCAGAAAAAGAAGCTGTTAAACAAGCATTAATCGATGCAACCAAAACTTAAAGATGCTGAGATCACAATTGCTGATAACGGAGAAGCAAACAATTGTTTACCCAGATGGACAAAAAGTAGTAATCCCAGCAAGTGACTTAGTAGAAGCTAAAGCAGCTAATAATGGAAGTAACGGTAATAGTGCAGATGGAAATTTAACGCAGGAGCAGGAACTGATGCAAACGCAGGATCAGATGCAACAAAACGGAAATTTAATGCACAAGATACAAAACGCTAAAGTAGGACAACGTTTAGCTAATACAGGTACAACTGAAACTAATACTGGACTAGCAGGATTAGGATTAGGAATCCTAGGTGGATTACTTGTAGCAGCAAGACGTCGTAAAAACGACAAAAACTAATTTAAAGTTTATAATAAATCTTTATATAGTAAAAAGCCCTCGATATTTTTCGAGGGCTTTTTGACTCTTTGTCAAGTTCGGGGCATGGGAAAAATTACACTTAGAAATCTAGGCAGCATTTTGCTGCTTAGATTGTAGGTTGTATACTAAATTCGGGGCATGGAAAATTCCAGCTCCGGATTTCAATTATTTAAACTTGTCATATAGCCTGGGAAATATTTTAAATAAGGTAGTCTAAAAATTATTAAATAGAATATTTAAATTTTGGTATTTATGTAGCGTTATTTTAATAGAAAGAAAAACTGACAGCCAATATCAGGTTGATATCAGTAGAAAAGATGTTTATATATTTTTAGATATTCACATAGAGAGTATAGATACTATATTAACATTCTAATAAAAATTTTTCACAAACCCCTTAATACGTTTGTGGATTCTATATGCTGTTGCTAGGAAATATTTAATGCCCTGCTGTTTGTTTTATATTTAGTGTCTTAACAAATTCACAGAAGAATCTGAATTCTTGTTGTTCTAAAGTTTTTGAACATATTCGAATAATTGTATATACAGATATTCGTAACTGTTGTCTGTTGCATCAGAAATATTATTATCAAAAATATCCAAAGGTATACTTTTTATCTTTATTTCTGTAACGTATTTCATCGATTAATTTTCTTTAATAGTAGTAAAGGCGAATCGATCAAAAATCTTGTTCGCTTTATTTTACCTTCATTTAGAATTAGAAAACTTATCAGCAATCCTTCTAAAACCATAATTATAAAATTCATGATGAAGTTTTGCTGGGATATGAACTTTGTAAAGAGCTTTTTATAATCAGTTGTTTCTTCTGATTTAATATTTCGTAAAACCTCTCAGTATCTTTTGTCATTTAGGTATAGTTGTCTTTTTCATAATTTGCCTCCATTTACTTTTAACTCTATGCAAATATCTTAATAAAGACAAAGTCGAATATTCATGAATCAATATTAATGACAATTGAGATAATAACTAGAACTCCCTCACAAAAATTAATCCCTCATAATATATAGTGAAATTATCGCTACTTTGTAACAACTTATATACAAAAAGTTCACAAAAACGTCACATTCTACTGTTTTGACAATCTATTTGTTAGGATTTTATTTAATTTTATATTTTTTTCCAATAAACCAGCCAGATGCTTAAATAGCTTTGTCACGATGGCGACCAACAGTCATAGGATTACTATGCATTTTTCAGCAACGCTACGTAATGACTCGTCGCACACATATAAATTATAGATTAGAAGTTGATCCTCTACTGGCAAAGTAGCTAATGCATTGTACAACGTACTATTCATATCATTTTTAATTGCTATTTCATCAGGTAACGAACGAGTATCTTTAATCAGATTTTTCTCCAACGCTATCTTCCCTATCAAAAAGCATGATAATGAATAAGTTGATGTTTTTCATCTCTTTTCAGCATATCTCCTTATAACGAGAACTGCGTATAGCTAAAAATACTTCATCAGTAACTTCAATCGTAACATTATTTTTTTAATTTAAAATCTCTCATACTTATCTCCTTTATTAAAATGTAAGGGGGACTAAAGAGGGATTCTTGATTATAACAATTTATTTAAAATATGTAAATATTAAAGGTAAATTATAATAAGGAGATGTTGAATAAACGGGGTTGCCCTAAAAGTTCTAAAATTTAACAAAGTTTATATGAAAACACATAGACGCAGTGGTTTATTGATATCTAAATTCGCTTTGTAAAGCTCTTTAGATATCTAATAATCTTTAGATATCTAATAAACTGTGCGGGGTGACTCAAAAATCGTGATTTTGATATGTACCCCTTTTACTGGACAAAACCAGCAGTTCAAAAACCTTCAGTAGTTTCACAAAAAAATCAGCAGCTGTTCAACACAAAGCTCACCCAACAAAAAGCACCAGTAAATGCTAAATATCGTGCAAGATAATATAATATCTTTAAAAACTTCGAATTAATTTTCGGAGTTTTTATTAGTAAGAGTGCTATGAAATATTCGAGTGCTAAATTCAGAAAGTCAAAAACCTGCTGCTTATAAATTTATAAGTTTAGAAAAATCCGGGATTAGACTGTATTTTTACGAAAGAAGAAAATGCTCGATATTACTTTTGCTAGAGTAAAAGAAATTAGGTAAATACGAAGAGTGAGTTTTCAATAAAGATAATAATCAAGAAAAATATATTAATTGTTACATGTTATTATTAATTTATGATATAATTTAGTCAATATATTAAAGAAGGAGAATATTATGAAACCATTTAGCAGAAGAATAGAAAAATCTTAGCGTGGATCGCGAATGTTATTATGATACTTGTAACAGGTCTACTATCTCTTGGAGCGTTTTCTAGTCAGTTAGAAACAGCATTTAAAACAACAAGAATTTGAACCTATCCTTAATAACTTATTACAAGATCCTGAGTAGCATCATTGTTAAAAGCTCATGTGTAGACATCGTATCATTACTTGTATTATTGGTGAAAGCTTTACACAGTAGTTGCGATTGTAGCCTTAGTATTAGCGATAATTGCATCATTTACTATGAGAGCGAGAATCGTATCAGGAATCTTATTCCTACTTTCAGCGATAGTTATCGGAGTAATGACAGTCGGGATACTACTTCCTGTATACTTACTATACTTCATCGTAGCAGTTATGTTATTTGTGAGAAGACCGCCGAAAAATACTGGTAACGAAGATTTCACACAAAACAACTTTTTGACAAAACCAGAGATTGACAGATTAGAGTACATGTAAAAGAGTATTGTTTAGTATTATCTGGGAATTTTATAAACTATTTTATCTAAAAGAGCATCATCGAGGATTAAGATCAACTTCAGATTGCCAACGATAGAATAGTTTTTATTTTGAAATTATGTCTAATAGGAAAAATGTTTTTAAATCCTCTGTTTATTCTAAAGTGAAATTTAATATTAAGATCATCTAAATATAAAAATAATTTTGTATAACTAAACTTTACTAATAAATTGTAATGATAGAAATAGTCTATAAAAAAACTAAAAAAATTCTATTGTTTTAAAAAGGTTTTTAAATAGATAAATCTTTTGATAATTAATGCATTTTATAGTATAATTATTAAGATAAAAGTATTTTCTGTATAGGAACGGAATATGATTGAAATAATAGTTAATTCTAGAAGTAAGAAAAGTCTTAATGAACTTAATAAAATAGAACGAGTTTTTACAAGGAAAGAAGTTGCCTTATAGGGTGCTAAGAACCTCTAAAAAGACCAATGCAAAAGACCTTATGAATGAGATTCACGGGGCTGAGTTGATAGTAATCGGAGGCGATGGAACTATTAACGAAGTGATAAATAATTACCATGGGAAAGAAATTATCTATCTTGCATATGGTTCGGGTAATGATCTTGCTAGGTCTATAGAGTTCAAGAAGGATATTGAAATAAGTCGATTATTAGAATCGAAAAAGATTTATTGAATATGATGTAGGTGTTGTTAACGATAGGAAGTTCTGTTCGGGATTTGATATCGGTTTTAATGCTGACATCATAAAAAGAGCTAATGGCTCGAAGTTAAAGAAATATCTAGGTAAGTATATCTATCTTCTTCAAGGAGTAATAGGTATTTTTAATGCTGAAAAGTATAAAAGCGAAAATTTTCATGGGATAGTGGAGAAATCACGACCGACAAGCTGTATTTGCTTAATGCGATGATTCAACCTTATGAAGGTGGAGGGATAAAATTCGCCCCGAATGCTACAGGTCAAGATGGGAAACTTCACATAATGATCATGGAAAATATGTCTTTAGCAACTTTCGTATACAATTATTTATGTCTACTTCTAAAAAAACATAATAAAATGAGGAAAGTTAAACAAACTAACGACGGATAGATTAGCTATAAAAACAAATCAGAGATACTTTCAAATTGATGGAGAATTAATAAATAATACAGAACAGTTAAAATGTTGGTTGTATTAGTAAATTTTATAAATTGAAGAGGATGGAGAAAAAATGAGAAGAGATTCAAGTAGCCGAAATTCTAGATTTGAATCGGGTATAGGAGCTTTTTGAAATTATCAATGGAATATTGACAGTTTTACTGATTGTACTCGGAGGTCTAGTCAGCTGGACGATGTTGAAGTATGATTTTTCTAGATTTTAGAGGAATCAACTACGGAATAATCGGAGTAATAATCTTAGCGATAATACTTTGCAATATTCCCTCGTGATTAAGAAAAAGCGAGAATATTCATGCGATAATGTTGATCGTTATGAATATTGCCTTGATATTTTCTTACATGCAGTTTAGAACAGCGATCGGCTTATTCGACAACTTAAACAGCAATGCCGCAGTTAGTGAGTACACTATGAGCGTTGTTGTTATGAAAAATGATCCAGCTGAAAAACTTGCAGACCTAAAAGGAGAGGCAGTAGCGGCTCCAGTATCTGCAGATGGTGAAAATATTAATAAGCTGATGAAAGAGATCCGCGATAAAGAAAAAAACAAAGTCTAAATCTTACAGAATCTAGAAAACTACATCTCAGCTTATGAGGAATTAGTCGAAGGAACTAGTAAAGCGATGATACTTTGACTAGTTCATTTGAAGATCTTATTACTAGTCAACACGCAGATTTCAAAGATAAAACGAGAAAAAAATCTATGAATACAAAATAACAAAAATCAGTAAATGCGAAAGCAAAACAAAATGCTGGTGATACTTTTTAACATTTACATAAGTGGTATCGATACATATGGACCTGTATCTAGTGTCAGCCGTTCAGATGTTAATATTATTATGACAATCAACAAAAAAACTGGAAAAATCTTATTGACGACAACACCACGTGACTCTTATGTAAAAATCGCCGATGGTGGAAATAATCAATATGATAAACTTACACACGCAGGTCTGTATGGAGTAGATTCTTCAATCCATACGCTAGAAAAATTTATATGGTATTAAAATAGATTACTACGCTAGACTTAACTTTTACATCATTCCTAAAATTAATTGATACAGTTGGTGGGGTAGATGTGTATAATGATCAGGCGTTTACATCACTTCATGGTAAGTATAGTTTTACACCAGGATTGGTTCATCTAAATGCTGATAAAGCTTTTAGGGTTTGTTCGTGAAAGATATGGTCTTAATGGTGGAGATAATGACCGTGGTAAAAACCAAGAAAAAGTTATCACTGCAATAATTAAGAAGATAACTTCAAAAGAAGGTTTATCAAATTACCAAAGTGTTATTAAAGAATTAAGTGAATCAATTCAGACAAATATGCCGATAGAGACAGCTATGGGACTTGCGGAATGAACAACTTAGCGCAGGTAAAGATTATAATGTGGCCTCTCAAGCCTTAACAGGGACAGGAAGTATGGGTTTACCTTCATATGCAATGCCTGGAGCGAACTTATATATGACACAAATCGATGAACAAAGTTTATCAGAAGTTACAAATAATATTAAAGAAGTATTGGAAGGTAAGTAGATGAGAGAAGGAATTAGGATGATAGACATACATTCTCATGTAGTCTTCGGAGTAGATGATGGTGCAAAAACTGAAAAAGATACTCGTGATTTACTAGAAGAAAGTTATAGACAGGGTGTTAGGGTGATTATTGCAACACCTCACAGAAGACGAGGAATGTTTGAGACAGATATAGAGATAATAAAAAGAAAATTTCAAACGTGTAGAAGAAATTGCTGGTGAAGTAGCTAGCGACCCAAGAGTTTACCTAGGTAGCGAAATTTACTATAAAGAAGGAGAAATTGCTAAGATTGAAAGCGGAGCATACCCAAGATTAGCAGAAACAGACTATGTACTTGTAGAATTCCCCTTATGAAATGCGTTATAAAGAAATTTACAGAGCACTGAACAAGGTTATATTACTTGGATTAACTCCGGTAGTAGCGCACGTCGAACGATATAACGATGTAGATGAAAAAGGTGTTCAAGAGTTAATTAACATGGGTGCTTATATTCGTTAATGCAGCTAGTGTTCTAAAACCGAAACTTATCGGTGATAAAACACAAACATTACAAAAAGCGTGCTAAAAAAATACTTGGACGCGGAGTTAGTTCACTTTATCGCAAGTGATATGCACAATATTGATTCTCGAAGAACATATATGAGAGAAGCATATAATATTATCGAGGAAAAAAATATGGACCTACAATAGCTTATGAACTATTTGAAAAAAATCAAGAAAAAAACTATTAATGAATAAAATAATTTAATTGAGAGGAAAAATATAAAATGGATAATCAAGAAAAAGATTTAATACAGTTAGATATTATGCTACTGATAAAAAAAGTATTTGGGAGAAGAAAATATTGATTTTTGTTGGTGACGGTTCTATTTACTGCAGTGTCACTTGCTTATAGTATTTTTCTTGGTAACACCACAATATTCATCTACTACAAAAAGTATATGTGGTTAATCAAACGAAAGATGATAAAGCAATCACAACACAAGATGTTCAGTTAGGGTCATTATTAGTAAAAGACTATAAAGAAATTATTCTTTCAAACAAAGTTATGGAAGATTCGGCAGAAAAGAGTGGTTTAGGGACAACAGCGAAACAATTGGCAGGGAAAGTTAGCGTAGACGCTCCAAAAAGATACTCTGTATTATTTCTATCACTGTTCGAGATAAAGATCCACAAGTAGCTAGTCAATTAGCTAATACTGTAAAAGAGGTATCGGCAGATCAAATTAAAGATGTAACAAAAATTGATGATGTAACAACACTGGAAGAAGCAAAAGCAGCAACTTCTCCAAGTTCACCGAATATTCCTAAAAATGCAATCTTAGCGACAGCATTGGGATTCATTTTAGCTGTAGCTGGAGTAGTGTTATTCGAATTACTTGATGATAGAGTTAAGAGAGCGGAAGATATTGAAGATGGTATGGGACTGGTACTTTTAGGAGTAGTTCCAGATACAAAAACAGGAAAGAGATAGGATAAGAAAACATGGCACAAATTAATTTATTAACAAATAAAAATATAGTAGATCCTAAAAATGAAGAGTATTACAATGCCTTACGTACGAATATACAGTTTTTAGGAAAAAGATAAGAAGGTAATTGTTATAACATCAACTTCTGAAAATGAAGGGAAAAGTATAGTATCAATTAACTTAGCTATCTCATTAGCTAAGTTAGGATTGAAAAACTATTTTAGTAGATGCAGATACGCGTAAGTCTGTTATGGCAGGGCGCTTCAAATTTAAAAATAAAATTAGCGGATTAACTAATTATCTATCTGGAGTATCTCCAATCGAGGATGTTATTTATGAGACAGATATTCAACATTTAAATGTTATTCCAGCAGGGCAAGTACCACCAAATCCAACAGGATTACTACAAAATAAAAACTTCAATATTATGATTGAGGTATTTAGAGAGTATTATGATTATGTAATTATTGATACACCACCTGTTGGGCAAGTTATTGATGCTGCTATCATAGCTCCTAAGGCAGATGGAGTGGTAATGGTAGTTGAAGCTAATCGTGTTAAGAAAAAGTTTTAGAAAAAGCTAAAGAACAACTAGAAAAAGGTGGAGCGGAGTTCTTAGGTGTAATCCTAAACAAAGTTAACTCAAATGAACTTGGTTACGGTGGTTACTATGGTCATTATGGTGGATATGGAATAAAAGGATAAAAATAGTAAGGAGGGAAAATAAGTATAATGGAAAAAGAACATAGTTAATAGACAGTTGGAGGGAGTAAGGAGTAAAGCCGGGTATTTATTTTTTTCAAGAGATTATTTGATATAGCTATAGCATTAGTAGGGATGATAGTATTGGTAATAGTTACTATCATCTTGGCTACTTTTTTATAGTTTCGGTAAAAATAAAGGAAGAATATCCCAGGAAAGAATAGGTTTTAAATGGAAAAACATTCAAAATTTATAAATATAGATCTATGGTAGAGAATGCTGAAGAAATTTTTAAAAAGAAACTGAAACTTTATCAAAAATATATAGAAAATAGTTATAAACTGCTTCCAGAAGAAGATCCAAGGATGACTGGATTAGGTAGATTTATAAGAAAGCATAGTATTGATGAAATTCCACAATTTATTAATATACTAAAAGGAGATATGAGCTTTATAGGACCTAGGCCTGTAATAGAAGAAGAACTCTTCAATATGGAGAAAGAGCTTTCAAAATTTTATCTGTAAAAGCCTGGTGCAACAGGATGGTGGCAAGTTAACGGAAGAAGTGAAATAGGATATCCAGAAAGATGTGACATGGAGTTGTATTATGTGGATAATTGTTCATTTAAGTTAGATATGAAAATATTCTTCTTAGAATTAAAGAGAATAATAATAAAAAGACGCTGCATACTAAAATAGATAAGTAGTTAAATAAAAAGACTGTGTTTCGTCGCCAAACTAAAAACACAGACTTATATAAGTGAATAAGGATATATTAACATAAAAATTGAAAAATGGAAGTGAGAAAGCTTGAACATAGTATATACAATAGATGATAATTTTTATAGATGTATTATATGCATCTATATCTTCATTATATGATACAAATGGGGATTTAAATTTGAATATTTGGATAATAGCGACAAAGTTTCTGATAAAAGTAAAAATAAGATAAATAAATTAGCGGAAAAGTATTGTCAAAATGAGGTGAATTGGATAGAGAATCTAAATATTCCTTTATAAGTTGAAATTAGATAGGGGTTCTATGAGTGCATTTATCTGATTATTTTTAGGAAGCAGAATTCCTAGTGAAGTATTCTGTATGTTGATTGTGATATAATTTTTATGAATTCATTAGAAAAGTTATTTAATTTTGATTTTGAGGGGAACATAGTGCAAGGTGTATCTGACGTATTAAATAAAGAGTATAAAAATACTTGGAATCCCAGCAGATAGACCTGTATTTAATACGGTGTGTTAGTATATTGATTTTAGAAAAATGGAGAGAAGAGAATATAGAACAACAGTTATTTAGCGTGATATTTTAATGGCAATGTTATTCAAGGTGATGAAGGGATATTGAATGCAGTACTATTTGATTCATATAAAGAAATTAATCCAAAAATATAATTATATGACCATTTTTGAGGATATGAGCTATAAGGACATGTTGATATTAAAAATCCAGTAAACTATTATAGTGAGCAGGTATTAAAAGAAGCTAGAGATAATATTGTAATCCGTCATTATACAACTTGCTTTTTATCAAAGAGACCTTGGCAACAAGGGAGTGAAGTTGCACATTTAGATGAATTTAAAAAAATATTATAAGGGAGATTATAAAAAGTTAGAGAATCTAAAATGTTGAAAAATTTATAAAAATTACCGAATAAAAATAGCGGTTAATTTAGTTGGGTTTATTCAAGGGAAAATAAGACCCTAAAAGTGTATAAAATATTTAAATAGAGGTACAAAATGGTAAGTATACGCGATATAGAGACTAAAACAATGAATGAAGAAAAAGAAAAGAAGCTAAAAAGACATATTTGCTGTTTTATGGGAAGACCACTGTCTTATGCATTAACAATTCCTTTTTTAAAAACTAATTTAACACCTAATCAAATTTCGTTATTGTCTATTGTTCCATTATTTATTGGTACATTTATTTTTAGTGTATCATCAAATCTTTATTTAGTAGTAATTGTTGGGTATGTCTTATGGAATTTATTAGATGGAGTAGATGGGAATATTGCACGATATAAAAATATATCATCTCCTATGGGTAGTGTAATTGATGCAATGGCAGGTTGAGGGCTGGCAATGTACCCTATCGTATTTTTGGTATGGGAATAGTTGCAAGTAGATATACTGATACGATGTTGATCTCTCCTACCAATTATATTATACTGGGAGCCTTATCAGGGATGTTTGTTTTATTTCCAAGATTAGTTATGATAAAGCTATAAATACTGTAAAAGATGATAAGAGCTGAGCATTTTAAAGGAAGAAAGAATTTCGGATTAAAGGAAATGATTGCTTTAAATGTGACATCTATTACAGGTTTTGCACAAATTGTTTATGCTTATAGCAATATTGTTGGAAATTAAGTGATTTATTTACGTTAGGATATTTTATAATAAATTTAGTGATAATGATCATAACGATAAATAAAATTATAAAAATAAGGAATTAATAGAGTATGGATAAAAATAGCGATAGTAAGGTATAACCTTAGTAAAATTGGTGGAGCAGAAAAGGTTTCGATTAATTTAGCAAATGAATTATCAAAATTATTATCATGTGAGCTAATTTCTATATTATTAAATGAAGATAAGAAAATTAATTATGAAATTGATGAGAATGTTAAATTAGTAAGTTTTTTTAGTGGAGATAAAAAAAGTAAGGGAAGTAACGTTAAAAGCGGCTAAGGTTCTTAGAAGGTATTAAAAGAACAGGGAATAAAAGTCGTATATTCTATTGCTCCCATCAACGAATGCAATAGTTTTTAGCAACATTAGGGATGAATGTGAAAATTATTTTTGTGATCATCATAGCTTGGAATTTCAAGATGGGGTGAGTCGAAAAATTCAACGATATATTGGAGCAAAAAACTTTTGATCAAATAGTAACATTGACAGAAGAAGATAAAAATAAATATCCAATTTTTATATAAAAATTAATAAAGAAAAAGTAAGAAATATTTATAATTGGATAGAAGATATATCAGAAAAGCCTCATAAATATGATGTTAACTCTATTGTAACAGTAGGTAGATTTGATGTTCAGAAGGGATATGATTATTTATCTAAAGTTGCAGTTTCTGTATTATCTAGTAATCCAGATTGGAGCTGGGATATATATGGATCAGGTGATGAAAAAAATTAAAAAGAAGTCTATGTATGGAATTAAGTAAAGCTGGAGTTGAATCACAAGTGAGCTTTTTAAAGGTAACGTTAAAGGTACAGAAAATATATATCCTAATCATGCAATGTATGTAATGACTTCTCGATATGAAGGATTACCTTTAGTACTATTAGAAGCAAAAACAGTATGGATTGCCAATTATTAGTTTTGATTGTCCAACAGGGCCATCAGAAATAGTTCTAGATGGAGAAAATGGATATTTAATTGATAACTTTGATACTGAAGAAATGAGTAATAAAATTTGTGAACTTATTGAAAGTGAGGACTTAAGAGAAGAGTTTTCTAAACATTCCATGGTTGACACAGAAAAATTTAGTAAAGAAAAGATTCGACAACAATGGATTGATTTAATTGAAGAGATGATAGGAGGAGAACATGCAAGATAAATTGCTTACAATAGTTGTACCAACATATAATATTTCTGAATATATAGAGAAATGTATAAATTCATTTTTTTAGCAGTTAATGAGAAATATTATAGAGATTTTTGAAGTAATCGTTGTTAATGACGGTAGTGTAGATAATTCTGTACAAGTAGTCGAAAATTTAATTATAGATTCTGATTTAGACTTAAGAATAATCTCTAAGGAAAACGGTGGGCATGGTTCAACTATAAATGTAGGGAATAACTGAAGCTAAAGGGAAATATTTTTAAAGTTATTGATGGTGATGATTGGGTAGATGTTGGTAGTTTTGAAACTTTATTAGAAAAGTTAAAAACAATAGATGTAGATATGGTAATTTCAAATTATACAGAACAACATGTTTACAACAATAGTAAAAAGACTATTGATTTTGTAGAAAGAATTGTGCCAGATATTATCGTAGAGGGATTACCTGACAGAAGAATTCCCTATGCATGCGCTAACGTATAAGGCATCTATTTTAAAAATAATGAAAATAAGATTGAGTGAAAAACATTTTATGTAGATACTGAATACACATTATTGCCTATAAAATATGTAAAAATTATGTATATTATGATTTAGATATTTATCAATACTTTTAGGTAGACCAGATCAAAGTATGCATATTAATATTATGAAACAAAAATCGGATCACCATTATAGAGTAACTAAAAGAATATTAGAATTATATAAGGAAAATCCATACGGACAAGATTCAAGAAAATATTGTTAGAGAAGCATTAATTTATTTAATAAATAAACAATGCCAACTAGCAATAATGAATGATAAATTAGAAGAAATGTATGAATTATTTGATTATAGCGAATAAATGTGCTTCACATGGAAATACGATAAAGAAAAGAAAGTGACATCTTTAATTAGTTTGAATTATAGAATGAAAAAGAATTTTTGATTGTTTTGTTAGTTCATTAGCTAAGAAGAAACAAAAAGAATGGAGTGAGATAGATGCTTATTAGTGTTATTATTCCTGTTTATAATGTAGAAGATTATCTTCATTATGCAATTGAAAGTTTAGTAAAAACAAACATATGAAAATTTCGAGATTATTCTAGTAAATGATGGAAGTACAGATAAATCTGGTGAATTATGCGATAGTTATGCACAAAAGCTATGCTAATGTATCTGTATATCATAAAGAAAATGGGGGATTATCTGATGCTCGAAATTATGGTATTAAAAAGCAAAGGGGACTTTATTACATTTCTGATCCAGATGATTATTTAGAAGAGTATTCTTTAGAGCTGTTGTCAGGAATACAAAAGAAATATGATTGTGATATAGTTTCTACTAGAGTTAAACCGACAGAAATATATAACAACTATTCAATATATAATCTAGTTAAAGAGGATTTCGAGAATGTACTTTTTAATGGATAAAGAAGTTTTTTTCTTAAAGAAGCATTTTATGATAAAATAGCTACTGTATCTGCTTGTGGTAAGTTATATAGAAAAGAAGTTTTTAGAAATAGGATTTCAAAAGGTAAGATATATGAAGATTTTATATATCATTAGTGAGTATCTTTATAGAGTAAATAGGATAGCTCATACTAATATCCAAATTTATAATTATTATAAACGTCCAGGTAGTATTGTTAATTCTAAATTTTCAGAAAAACAATACGATTTCTTTTAAAGCAATAATATATAATAGGCAAGTTATTAAAGAAAAAAATACAATAATATGGATAAATTAGTAAATGCAATTAATGCTAAGGAAGTTAAGGGTCTTTTAGAATAATAAACTCAGCGTACAAGTCTAGCAATAAAGATGTATATAAAATTAGAAAAATTATAAAAAGAATATGTGAATATTATTTTCAAATAAAAGAATAGGTATATTTTTAAATTAAAAATACACTTTTATTTGTTTTATCGCCTAGATTATTTAATAAATTAAAATATCGGGTAAAAAGGTGGGTGAATAGTATTGTTAAAGAAAATAAATTTCTGTAGTCGATATACTGTTGATATTTTTTTAATAATAGTTAGTACTAATTCAATGTATGTAAATATGGATACTGATTATAAATTAAAAATATATATAACATTTTTGTACTATTATCTTTTTCATTAAAGGTTGTATTATACAGTGTTAGAAGGAAAATCTTTAATGTTATTGTTATTATTGGGAATATATTATTTAGTTATAGGAAGTATATTTTTTAATCAATAATTCAGATTTTTCAGTCTGAAGTATGTTATATTATTTTATAAATTTTTCCATTTTTAATTATTATTCTTATAATAGTGAATCAAAAATGGAGTTTTTATTGAGTTTTTTAAATTATTTCACAAATATCACGTTTATATTAGGTATTATATCGATATTCTTTTGGTTTTTGGATCATATTTAAATTTAATTTCACCGACAAGTTATGTGATAAATAACTGGAGTGGAGGCGCAGTTGTTCCTAATTATTATGGTTTATATTTTGAAACTCAGCAACAAACATACTAGATAGCTATATCATTCGTAATAGTGGAGTTTTCAGAATCACCGATGTGGAGCTTGATACTTAGTTTAGCATTAATTTTTTCAAGAATTATATTTGAAAAATAATATACATAAGTCTATTGCAATAAGTATGATTATATTATCAACTTTTTCAACAACAGTATATATATAATTGGATTGTTAGTATTATATAAATTAATTGTACAAGTCAAAGGCTGATTAGGTATTTTGGACTTATTATAGTTCCAATATTGATATATGGACTTTTCTGTAATTTGGGGAAAAACAAGGAAACTAGTTCTGCTAATATACGATTTTGATGATTACAGAGCAGGTTTTCTAGCTTGGAAGGATAATATAATTTTAGGTTCTGGATTTACCAATGGTATTAGAGTGATAGAAGGATACATGGATACGACTATAAGAGTAAATTTAGGTTATAGTAATAGTCTTTTGTAATTTTTAGCACAAGAGCATAGTGCTATTTATTCTATATTTATTACCTATGATAGTTATTTTTAGTAAAAAGAAAGTATACATATGATATGAAATTTTTGTAATTTTACTCATAGTAATATTAGGTACTACCATATTTGTCGATACATATATTTTTCGCTTTATTATTGGATTTATGTATTCAATAGTATTAATAGGAGAGTTGGATGAAAAGAACAATAGAAGAATATAATGTTTTAAAATTTACAGCTATTATTTTTAGTTGTTTTAAGTCATAGTACGTATTATAAAATAACATCGAATTATGGTGGTATTGATTATCAAAGTTTAATAGACAATAACTTTCTTTGTTATTATATAAGGGCTTTGATAAGATCTCGAGAGATTTTTGTATTATTTTCATATGCCAATGTTTATGGCATTATCGGGTACTTTTTATTACATTCAAGTAAAAATAATAAGTGGACAGGTGTGAATATCCTTTAAAATAGATTATTATTACCCTTCTTAATCTTTAGTGTTTTGTATACATTACCACTTAAATATCTATCAAATTATTTTGTGGATATCAGCTTTATTAAAGCTTTTATTGGTCAAGTATTTTTACTAGGAAATTCACACTCTATGGTATTTATATTCTTTATTTGTGATATTTCATGGCGTATTATATATTGGAAAAATAGAAGTGAATATATTTACTTACTTAAGTTTATACATAATTCATGTAATTAGTTTTTTAACAAAGTTTACATTAATCAGTGCTCCATTACACTTTTAGTATGGTTTTCATTAGGTTTCTTATTTGAATCAAAAAGAGTAGAATGGAATAAGAAATTGCTCAACTATAAAAAGTATTACATTTTTTAATAGGTATATTATTTATTATATTAGTGTTAATTTATAACCATATAAAGGAGACTTTAAATTATCAAGTAAACTCCCTACCGATATTATCGCAGTAATTGGTCTCTATATCTGTTTACAATATAGCGTATTTTGCTATCTCAAATACAGTAAATTGAAGAGTATAGATTTTATAGATTAGTAGTAGTAAATGGATTAGGAATATACATTTTCTCTGGATACGCTTAATTATTTTTATATTATATATTATTTATATAATTAGTGGAGATTTTATGATTTCTTCAGTAGGGATAGCTCAGTCTTGTAATAATAAGGTTTATTGTTACGTTACTAGGTGGATTGTTACTAACGCTAATATTTAAAAATATTTAGAGGTTATAGTTGGTTAGTGAATTAAGGATAGAGTTAAAGAAAGAGTAATTAGGAGGAAACACATGTACGATTATTTAATAGTAGGAGCTGGATTGTCAGGTGCAATCTTTGCTCATGAAGCAACAAAACAAGGAAAAAAAGTAAAAGTAATAGATAAACGTGACCACATTGGTGGGAATATCTATTGTGAGAATGTTGAAGGAATCAACGTTCACAAATATGGTGCCCATATCTTCCACACTTCTAACAAAGAAGTTTGGGATTATGTAAATCAGTTTGCTGAGTTTAACAATTATATTAACTCACCAGTAGTAAAACTACAAAGGTAAATTATACAATCTACCTTCAACATGAATACTTTATGGATTATGGGGGACAAAAACTCCTGCAGAAGTAAAAAGCAAAAATCGACGAACAAACAGCTCATCTGCAAGATAGTGAACCTAAAAACTTAGAAGAACAAGCGATCAAACTTATTGGTACTGATGTATATGAAACTTTAATTAAAGGTTATACAGAAAAACAATGGGGACGTAGTGCAACTGAACTACCACCATTTATTATTAAACGTCTTCCAGTACGTTTCACATATCTGATAACAACTACTTTAACGATAGATACCAAGGTATTCCGATTGGTGGGCACAATGTTATTATCGAAAACATGTTAAAAGGTATCGAAGTAGAATTAAATGTAGACTTCTTTGAAAAACGTGAAGAGTTAGAAGCAAGTGCGAAAAAAGTTGTATTTACAGGAATGATTGATCAATACTTTGATTATAAACACGGAGAATTAGAATACAGAAGTCTTCGTTTTTGAACACGAAGTACTAGATGAAGAAAAACTACCAAGGTAATGCAGTAGTAAACTATACAGAACGTGAAGTTCCGTATACTGTATTATTGAACACAAACACTTGAAAAAGGTACTCAAGAAAAAACAGTTATTATATCGTGAATATTCAGTAGATTGGAAACGTGGTGATGAACCATACTATCCAATCAACGATGCTAAGAATAATGAAATGTATCAAAAATATTTAGAAGAAGCGAAAGGTAAAGATGTCATCTTCTGTGGACGTCTTGCAGACTATAAATATTATGATATGCACGTAGTAATCGAAAGAGCTCTTAATGTAGTAAGAGAGGAATTGAATAATATATAGAAACTGCAATACTTGAAGTTAAACACGTATTGCAGTTTTTCTTATACCTCCCATTTGAAAACAGTCTTAAACGCTGTATTTAAGTCCGTCGCAAACACCCTATGAATGTCTTTAATATTTCTACAGGTTGCTCAAGTTCAATAATATTTTTGAATCTTCTTTCGAATTTCTTGTCGCTAAGCATTTCAATAGCTTTCAAAGTCTATTCTACCTGAACGTGATGAGCCTATTAGCGTTAATCCTTTTCTAAGATATCACGTGTATTGATATTTACCTTATATTCACTAACTCCCATAAGAACTAAGCTTCCTTGTGGTTTTGATGTATTTCGATTAAGTCATTTATCGCACAACCACTACCATCTCCACCACAACATTCTACACCGTGGTCAAAAGTTAAATCTTCAGGTATATCATCTGTGATGTATCTTTCTTTTAGCGAAACTGAATAGTTCTAATTTCTCCCAGTGGCGACCCTATTACGATTATCTCACACTCTGGTAAGGTATAGTTTATTATATTCGCCATTACATGCCAGACCACCATCACCAATTATCGCTATTCTTTCTTTTACTATGTGAATTCTTCAAGAATCTGTCCATTGCGTGCATTCCAACACTTATGAACTCTGTAATCAGCCGCAACATAGTCTTCAACTCCATCATAGCTACCACTCTATCTTTAGGTAAAGCTACGAATTCTCTCATAAAACCATCGAAACCACTTGATAAGAAGTGTGTCCCTGGTATGTAGTTTTCATAGAATTCTTTCGTCACTTTGTCTTGGTGGTTGGTTAGGTATCATTACTACCTTTTGTCCCATTTTGTACGTACCTGTAGGGTCTGCGATTACTATCCCAGCACATTCGTGAATAAGTGCCATAGGTAGTTTTTTAGCTAGTACCTTAGGATCTCTTTTCCCTTGGTAGTATCTTTGGTCTGCGTGACATAGTGCCATGTAGTTTGAGTGATGATGATTTTGTCGCTATCATTTATGTTCTCTCATTGTATTTTACATTAATAAATTTCGGTTTAATTAATTGATATATTTGATTTATCATATTACTCGTCCTCTAGCATACTCTTAGCTATCTTAAGGTCAGTTACTGTAGTTATTTTGATATTTGAGTATTCTCCTTAGCTAGTGCTACTTTTTCCCTTTTATAACGAATATCTTACATGCATCTGTAAGTATTTGTTTTTCTCTTGTCTAATGAGTTATATAAATTTAAGAAATCTAAACATTTGAAACTTTGAGGTGTTTGACCTTGGTAGTAGTGAGCCCTGTTTGGAATGTTTGAGATATATTCTCCATTAGTGCTTTCATGATTGTATCAACAGCTTCTACTACTGTATCTACTGCATCACTTTCTTTAGCTAGACGTATGTTGTCTTTAATAATTCTAAGTGTAATAAATGGACGAACTGAATCATGAGTTACGATAATATCCCTCATCAGTTAAAGGTTTATATTCATTAATTCTATTAATGATAGTTTTCAATCGTTGTATTTCTATCAACACCACCAGGTGTAATAATGATTCTATCAGCAAATGCTGAAACATATTGTTCCACTAAGTCTTTAGTATGAGATACCCAATCTTCATGAACACCGACTACGATTTTTCGATTTCAGGCTCTAATAAGAACTTCTCAATTGTGTGGATAAGTATTGGTTTTTACCCTAATTCTAGGAATTGTTTTGGCATTACTTATTCCCATTCTAGTTCCTGTTCCACCAGCTAATATTCCTGCGTATATCATTTTTTGCTCCTTTAAAAATATTGTAAAATTTGTTACTAATCACTACTAATTATAACATGAAAGGTTAGAATTTCAAAAATATTGTTAATTAATATTAATACAAAAGTAGTTGAAATATAGAGATAAATTCCGTATACTAATATTAGATAAAAATTTAGAAATCTCCTATTTTTAGGAGTTTCTCATATGTGATGAGGAAATATAGTGAAAGTAATAAAAATTATTTATATAATCTTTCGTATCAAATTTTAACTATTATTTTACCAATAATAACAGTTCCATATGTTACAAGAATTTTTACGAGTGAAGATTTAGGGAATTATGGATTTTATAATTCTATCGTGAGTTATTTCTCGTTATTTGCGATGTTAGGTATTGGGATATATGGTACGAAACAAATAGCGGCAGCTCGAAATGTGAGTAGTACTTTTTGGAATATTTATGCAATTCAGCTTACTGCAGGTATATTGGCACTTTTTTGTGTATGTAATTACACTCTGTAAGTATACCCTAAAAATGAGTGGAATGGTTCCGATAATATTAGGTATAGTTCTTCTTACAAAAAATGATTGATATTTCATGGTTATTTACAGGCAAAGAAGATTTTAAAAAATAACATTAGGAATACTATGGTAAAAGTAGCTGGAGTAATTAGTATTTTTACATTTATCAAAAGTAGCGAGGATTTATATCTATATATCTTTTTAATAGTTATATTTGATTTTTAGGTCAATTTGTCATGTGGATACCGGCAAAATTTCATAAAACGCCCTTCTTTTGATACTAAAATTATTATCTACATCCTATTGTGCTGCTTTTTTACCGCAGGTGGCAATATCGCTTTTATGTTGTATTAGATAGAACATTACTTGGACTTTTGGGATCATATTCAGATGTTGGAATTTATGAACAAGGGCAGAAATTAACGAGTATACTTCTACAGTAGTTAGTTCGTTAGGAGCTGTTATGTTACCGAGGGTTGCGAATCTTCTTTCTGAAAGAAAGGAAAAGAAGCACAAAATATGGTGAGATTTTTCATTTTATTTTGTATAATCTTATTATTTTTCCCAATGATATTTGGTCTTATTGCGATAAATGAAATATTTGTTAAATTATTCTTAGGACAAAACTTCCAGGATGTTAAGTATGTACTACATTATTGTATTTAACATTATGTTTATTGGTTGGACGAATATTTTAGGATATCAGGTGTTAGTAGTTAGAAATAAAAATAAGGAGTTCATGTTGTCAACGACGATTCCTGCTATAGTAAGTGTTGCTGTTAATATAGCGGTTATTCCATTTTTTGGATATATCGGAGCGAGTATAACGTCGGTAGTAGTTGAATTTTTAGTTTTGCCATTCAATGGTATTATAGCCGTAATATTATTAATAAGAACTTACTGTTCAATAAAGATTTGAAAATAATATGCTCATCTCTTGTAATGTTTGGCGCCGTGATGACATGTAAAATGATATTAGGATTAGATGGAATTATAGGTCTAATAATTTACTCTTGCAGTTGGAGGTATCAGTTATCTAGCAATGATATTCTTATTAAAACTGTTAATATCATAGAGATGAAAGGGATGCTTAAGTAGGTTTTAAATTTAAGAAAGATATATAGAAATCAGAGTAGTATTTTTACTTAGATTTTCTTGTTCTTGATGCCGTGTTATCTGATTGTATAAGATTCACCGCTCTATTTCATCAAAAATTTTACAGTTTTATCTTATAATTTTTACATAAATATTTTTAAATGTTTTTAAAATATAGTATAATAATATTGCCCGCACTGGCCAACAGTGATGTTGGTAATAGTATGGTCTACGGACGGAATGGGGGTCTAAATACTATTTGCATGGAGGTGATGTCTACTATGAATAAGATTTCAGATGTATTAACAGTGATTAGTTTTGTGTTATTCGTTGTTTTAAAAATATTTGATACTACTAGTATGACATCACTGTTGTATGGTGCTAATTATATATAAAGTGATGTGCTTTATTGGAAAAACTATGACTCAAAAATATTCTCAGGAAAAACAGAAATATCCTAGAAATAAGTCTTATTCAGGTGTGAATAGAGATGATAAAAATTTTAATTATAAAGATTTTAGGAATTCAAATTCAATACATTCTTCATTTAAAAGGGTGTAAATTTTTGGGACGTTATTTAAAAAGTCAAAATTGAAGTTTTGTTCTTTTAGTGGAGCTGTATTCACAGGAATAACATTTAAGAACTGCAATTTTTAAAGGTAGTCGTTTCTTAGGTGCTGTCTTTGATAATTGTATATTTGAAGATTGTAATTTTCAAAAAGTGTAAGTTTAAAAATGCTCAATTTATAGATACTTACATAAAAATTCAAACTTTAAAGAAGTATCTGACTTATGTCTGTATTTAGAAAAAGTATGATATTAGTAAGTTGAATATAGTTGACGATATACTTATAAATAAACTAAAAAGTAAATACATTAATACCAATGTGCAGGGTTTAGTTAATAAAGTTGATATTAGCAGACTATTAGTATTTCTTGAAATAGATAGAGTAGAAAACAATGTTTGACGAGTTAAAAGAAAATGAAAAAGATAAAAATAGTAGCTTTTTAGTCATGTATTGGCTAAAATTAGGTAGAAATTATATAGTGCTTTTAACTAACTCGATTAAATAAGTAAAGATAGGTGAAATATTTATTTTTGCATATATAATTGTAATCCGGGGTTAGAATTTTTTTCTATGCCCCGGATTTAGTATCATACAAACCAATAAAGTAAGTTCAAAAAGAGTGGTATAGTAGAATGTAAAGAATCAACAAAAGCTGGAGAATGGGTCATTAAAAGTATAGGGAAAAATTAATTAAAGATTAGCAAGGTGTTTTTGAAAAAGGTAAAAAGATGAAGAATATTATAGTAACTGATGGTGCTGGATTTAGTACATTATGTCATAAATAATCATCCAGATATTCATGTGACTGTTTTGGATAAATTGACTGAGGTGGAAATAGAGAGAATTTTGCTGGACTTCCAGAAGATAGATTCGAACTAGTGATTGGGGATATCGCAGATGCTGAACTAGTAAATAAACTTTTTAGTAAGACTGATGCAGTAGTTCATTATGCAGCTGAACTCATAATGATAACCGACTAAAAATCCCTATCCATTTTACATACGAATATTCTCGACATATGCTTTAATCGAAGCTTGTTGCAAGTATGATGTTAGATATCACCACGTATCTCACAGATGAGGCATATGGAAATCTATCATTACGTGAAGATTTACCAGAAAAGGTGAAGGGATTGGAGAAAAGTTTGCAGTTGAAATACCTTATAATCCATCAAGCCTATACTCATCAACAAAAAGCAGGTTCAGGCTTCAGATCACTTGCAAAAGCGTGAGTGCGTTCTTTTAGGCTCAAGGGATTATTTCTAATTGTTCAAATAACTATGGACCATATCAACATATTGAGAAATTTATCCCTAAAGTATAATGCTTATAGTGCAATTTTATCTAAAGGAAATTTTCAAAGATAATGTCGATATAATTTCAGGTAACTGTTATAGTCATGGTATCTTGTTTCATTGTAGAAAGGAGAACACCACTTTTAAAAAGAATTATCTAAAAATATTCTGAAAAGAAACTATTGATTTGTATAATAAAATAGAGAATTATATAATGATAAGGAGGGTAACTTATGTATGAATTTTTAAGAAATATAAATGCAGAGACACAGATTTCAATTGTGATTTCTGCTATAACTGCGATATATACATCATTGTAAGGAATTATTTCTCAAGTAAACGATTAAAGCAAGTTGAGAAAATTAACGAAGAAAATTATAATTGGAAGAAAAATTTTTGATATATATAAAGAAGAGAATAGACAGAAAAATGTTTTTAATTCAAAATTTGTTATCTGAACAGAATACTGAGCATCCATTATTCCATATTTCAATATTGTGTTAAAGAACAATAGAATTAAAAAGAAGAAAATAGCTTGATTTTAGAAATAGGTTTCATAAATATAGGAAGAGAAAGTGCGACTAATATAGGATTATCAATGAAATTTCCAGATAAAAAGGATTGCAAGGATATTTTTTTATAGTGAAAGTTATCCTAAGAAAAATTATTATATTTATGAATATTTAAGTCAGTATTATGCTGCTGCAGGAGAAGAAGTTACATTCAAAAATTAAGATGAATTTAAAAGATGGAGAAGAGATTTGTGACTTTTTAAAAATTCAAAATTAAGTATTCTGATCTAATAGGGAGTGAGTATGAACAGGAATTTAGATTTGGATTTTATATGTTAAACCGTATTGCATATAATTTGGATAATACCTCATATAAACCTGTATTACTAAAAAGTAAAAATATTTGGAGGGTAAATGTCAATATCAAATTAGTTTTCAGTAAAATCCTCGAAAATTTATCACAAATTCTCCTTCCATTTTTCATAAGATTAATAGGTATGTAGAAAAATAGACATCTTAGTAAAGTGTTTAAATAAAGGGTTGTATACTAAATCCGGGGCATGGAAAAATTCCAACCCTGGATTTCAATTTTATATATACAAAAAAGACAAATATCCAATATAATTAAGGTGTACAAAAATAATTAACTAAGAAAGGATATTTGTCATGTCTAATTTTTATCACAAATTTACTATTAATAAAAAGACCAAAAATATAACTATGGAGGATAAACTTGATTTAATCAATGTGGATGGTCAAGATACATTCTGTATTTTCATGGGACTTTATCATACAATCCAAAGTGTTGTCCAAAACTGTGGTTGTAAGAAAGAAGAAAATAATATAGTTAAAAATGGATTTGGAGATCCATTAAAAGTAACTCTATTAAAGATGTCAGAATGTCCCTACATACCTTAGATTAAGAAAACAACGCTTCAAATGTAGAGAATGTAATTCTAAGTTTTGTGCTGAAACATCATTTGTGAAAAAGCATTGTAGTATATCTAAAAATCTTATATTCCATATTATGAAGAATCTAACTAAAACATTATCTTTTAAAGATATAGCTGAATTAAGTAATGTATCAGTATCTACAGTAGTAAGAGTAATGAAATCATGTAGAGAAGCTGTAGAAGTTAAGACTCATTCAAACTTACCAGAGCACCTATGTTTTGATGAGATAAAATCAACTAAAGATAGTAAAAATGGAATGAGTTTTGTATTCTTAGATGCTAAAACACATGACTTTTATAGATATTGTAGATGGTAGAACACAACATATATTAAAACAATACTTTATGAGATATTCAAGAAAAGTAAGAAAGAAAGTAAAAACGATCTGTATAGATATTTATCCTCCTTATATGAATATGATTAAGAGATGTTCCTAACGCTAAGATAATAATAGATAGATTTCATATGGTTCAAAAATATTAATAGAGAATTAAATAAAAGCTAGAGTAAAACTAATGAATCAATATAAGAATAAAAAGGCTCTACTTACACTATTTTAAAGAACTTCTGGAAAGTAATATTAGAAGATAGAGATAAAGTAAATTCAACAAAAACATTCTATTCTAGAAGCTTTCAAACGCTATGTAACTAGGAAAAGAAGTATTAGATTATATATTATCTATAGATGCTGAATTTACAGCTAGTTATGAGAGAGTACATGAGATAAGAGAGGCTATTAAGGCTAAAGATTCTGTAGAATTAGAGAAGTATATAGATATGGATACTAGAGGATTATCTAAAGGTGTATCTAAAAGCTATAAATACTATGAAAAAGTACAAAGAGTATATGCTTAATGCTGTTAAATATGAGTATTCTAATGGTCCATTAGAAGGATTTAATAATAAAATAAAACTACTAAAGAGAGTATCTTATGGATATTCTAGCTTTTAGTAACTTCAGATTACGCATTTTAATTATGTCTAGATTATTTGTTTCGAATATAAAAATAATATTAAACTTAAAGAAAATAAGAAAATCTAGCAACAAAATGCTGCCTAGATTTCTAGAGTGATTTTTCCCTATGCCCCGAACTTGACAAAGAGCCGAAGGCGAGAGTTACAGAGAAGCTAGCTCTCTGTAACTCTATCATATCAGGTATTTATTTTTAACTTTTTGTCTCGCATCATTTACAAATGTACATAAGTGATTAAATTATAAAGAAGCTCATTATGAGCAATTTGTTAAACACACTTGGAATGATATAGATGAAAAGATTAAAAAGAACAAACTAAAAGAAATCTAGCGATAATAGGAGAACGATTCAATGATAACAAATATATCTAATTATACTAGATTAAAAGAGAATTTAGAATATCTTAATTTAAAGCAATTCAACCACAGACTAGATGAGATAATAGAACTAACTCAAAAATAGAACAATGTCAGTAATAGATATTCTATTAAAACTCAACAGACTATGAAGTAGATGTGAAAAACAAAATGTAAAAGAATCTATGATTAAAGTAGCTAATTTCTATAATAGATCATTAGCTAATTTTGATTTTTCATTCAATTTTGATATAAATGAATTAGAAATAAGGAACTTAGGTAGTTTAAATTTTTATAGAAAACAATAAAAATTTAATATTTATAGGCAATAGTGGTGTTGGAAAGACTCATTTAGCAATAGCGATCGGAAGATTGGCAGCTAGTTCCAGATATTCAACATATTTTATAAATGTCATGATTTAATAGCAAATTTCTAAAAGCCGCTCTAGCTGAAAATAGGTTAGAGCAGCGATTAAAAACATTATTCAAAGTATAGATTACTGATTATAGACGAAATTGGTTATTTTACCTTTAGAAAAGGTGATGAGCGGTTATTATTCCAACCAATAGACCGACGTTATGAAAAAAGAAGAGCATAATTACCACATCTAATATTCCTTTTTCTGAATGGACTACATTATTTAGTGATGACAAAGTAGCTTCAGCTATACTTGACAGGCTACTTCATCACGCTTATGTAGTACCTATTATAGGTAATTTTATCGACTAAAAGATCATGTTAGTTTTTGAATAATTGTACATTTTTATTTTGTCACTTTTGTACATTTTATATTGACATTTACAGACAAGGGCCACACCTTTAAAAATCCTTGACTAAATAGTTCGAAAAATCTTAAATAATCATAAGGAATAAAAAGTCACTAAAATTAATAAAAATTTACCGACTTTAAAGTTTAAAATACTAAACAAAAATAACTTAATATTTTGTCCAACTTTTTGGGAGCAGTACCTTTTATTTGTGTTCTCTTTTTAATTGAATCGACATCAAATTTAATTTTTCTAAAAATCACATACATACTTTTGTTGTAGTATTTTATAGTTTTGATGGTTACTATAGTTAATCACCTTTTACCCCTTTTAATTGATTCATACTTTAAATTTTCTTCTTTCTTAAGCGTTGTTGTAAAAATAATTTGATTTTTAAGTTTAGAAAATTTATCTAAAACTCTTTTCTCTCTTTCTGTAGAAAGATCTTCTGCCCTGAATGAGTCTACAACTATTGGATAATCATGTGCTAGAATTTTTGAAAAAGCATACATTTTTGCCAAATGAAACTGAGTACCTTCACTCCAGAGTAAGTTTCTATTCCTTGAAGTAAAAATATCTCGTATATTGGTTCGTGATTGAAGAATCAATATACTTATTGAACAAATTCATTTCATTAACAATTAGTCCTAATACTACTTTTTGATGATTCATAATTAGATTCACTCTTAGATGTAATCAAGTCAACTTGCCTCATCAATACTTTAATTTCTTTTCATAATCTCACTTAATCTTTTATCATCATCCTGTGTCCCATTCAAGTTAATCTTTGCAACCAACAATTCTTCAAGAGAGAACTCTTCTGTTTCTAAAAATTTGATTCATTTTTCTTTTGTTGAACGGTTATCTCAGCGGATAAACGATCAATTTCTTCTTTATAAATTTCAATTTTTCTTCGATTAATTTTATAATTTTCGATCTCATAGTCGATGTTGAAATATCAAAACTAAACTCTGCTTCTGCACTCTCGTATGATATGTGATTTGATCCACAATCCATGCAAGAAATTTGACCAGTTTTCATAGTTCTATTCAAAGAACGTAGTTCTTTAGAACCAACTCATTTTTCGCTTTTACGTTTAATTGCGTTGTTCATATCACTGTTTAACGAAGTAATTAACCCCTTGCTCTTGTCAATCTCTTTTAATTTTTATCTAATGCTAATTTTTATTAGTGAAACTTAAAAGTTTCTACAGCAATGTTATTTTTCCTTTAATATCTTATTCTTTCTTAACAGGCTATCTTTTTCAATCTTTAATTTCACTTTTTCTGTTTTTCTAATTCTTTTGATACTTTGATTCGCATCAAAACTATTATCTATCCCATACATTGAATATAACATATTATAAAAAAATCATCTTTTTCAACCATCCACTATTTAGAATGTCATGGGTAACTTTTTGTCTTGGCCAGTGAAAAAGCTTGTATCAATAACTCTAAATCCGCAAGTCTCTCTCACTATCTTTTACTATCATTGTAGCTTGTGTATATTCTTATTCCAAAAGTTTTTGAACTCCGATATATTATCAAATACATAAATTTCTTGAGCCTTTTTAATTACAAAGTTGTTTTTCGTCTACATATATCAAAGAACTCTCCATCTGATTCTAGTGTTAAAATAAAAGTAATATTCTTCATAATCAAATGAAGATGGGAAGACCGGATTATTTCCCATACAATAGAATATAGATTGAATAACTATTGTTTTTTTCCTTTGTTGTTATCATCACTATATAGAATATTAAATCTTTCACTAAATTTGTCTTCTAGGAAAGCTCTCTACTGCATTCCCAATAAAAATTGATTTTTATTATCATAATTCTAATCCGTCCTTTATTTTAGAAATAAAGTACTTAAGAGATAGTACATTAAAATGACGGCATCGATTTTTAACCCCTTATCCAATTTGTTAAAAATTATGTTTATGTCGTCCTTTGGATTGTTTGTAACTAATCTATATACCTCTTCAAATAATTTCCAATAATCATCCTGTGAAGATGTATCGAATAATGCTTTTGAAAAATCTAATTGGCAATCTTCAAGTAGATTCTTTCGATTTTCTTCAGGATACTTAGAATAAATAGACACGAATGAAGGAGGCAGCTTCCCACCCTATACTTCTTGAGTTAAAATTCTGTTTAGTACCAATATCTTGATTTCTGTTACAGTTAAATGTCTTCCATAGCTAATCGCATCATTTTGTAACGAAAGCATAATATCTTCAACTACTCTATTGTTTTTCTTCCCCGCTTGTGTATTCATAATTCATTAAAAATCGCTATTAAAACCTCATCCTTTGGAATAATTAAAGGATTTAATCTAATTATTTTTAACATATTCACTTTTTCTTTATCGTCTATAACAAAAATGAACTCTACTTTAAGAAATCAGTAATCTTATCATCTGTAATTTCTTCATCACTGATATATGCCTTACTTTTTGCACTCTTCTTTTAGTCCAACTATTATCAATGCCTCCCTTTAATATTAGAAACACCAAAAACTACTAATATTATTATCTAATCTTACTGCATTACTTACTCCACCTAAAAATAAAATAAAACAAAAAACTCAAAGTCACTCAAGTAATTTTTATAAAGAGTAACAAGTTCTTTTCCTATCATTTTAGGGGAAGAATTTTTAGCTCCTTTTTGACTGAACATCCCACATCTTATCTGCCATTTTACACATTCCAGTTAAATCATTAAAGAAATCAACTACAAAGTAATATACTTCTTCACTATCTTCTAAAATTCATAAGATATAGTAATGCTTTAGTTTCTGTCTCGGATGCAGTTGGACGTAGGCGTTCAGATGACTTTACGATATAAGTCAATTCTAAACTCCTCCTTTTCTATTTTTTGTTTAATTATATCATATAAACAAAGATTTTTCACCTCTCATTTTGTTTAAACCCTTGACTAAGATGTCTGTTTTTCTACGTGCCTATTAAGCTGATTTGTTTCTAAAAATGGAGGGGAAATTTGTGGTGTTTCCCAAGATTTTTAATGGAAAATTTTTCTGTCTAATTTGATATTGACATTTACCAAATTATAAAAAAATCAATTAACAGCTCTTTAAAAATATATTATACTATGTTAAAATATAGAAAAATACTCAAATTTTTTTATTAATTAGATTTAAAGTATATATTTCATAAATTATCTGTTTACTACAAGATATTTATAGAAAGTATTAATTGATATATTAAAATTTAAGGAGAAAAATGAAAGAAAATAATGTACTAGAAATTCCATTAACAAGCAACGATTTAGAAACAATATCTAATAGAAATATTGCAGACTACGGTTATAAACATTGCAATAAATCAAAAGATGAATCAGGAAATGAAGAAACATATCGAACTCATCTTAGAAGGCAAAGAGATAAAATACTATACACTGGTGGTTTCCGTAGATTACAAGATAAAACACAAGTAATTCCTGCTACAATTTCAGGAGATCATAGAACTAGATTAACACATACACTAGAAGTTGAACAGATTGCCGTTAGCATTGCTAATTCACTAAAATTAAATCCCGATTTAGTTTCCGCCATCGCTTTAGGTCATGATGTAGGTCACACACCTTTTGGTCATGCAGCAGAAAGAGAATTATCTACTCTTCTAAAAAATAATGGGGAATTCCATCATCCTATTCAGAGTATTAGATACCTATGGGAAAAATATGGGAAAAATATAGATGATAAGATATATGAGGGATATTACTTCATGATTCTGATATGTTTAAAATAAAGATTTTCAATCGCTGAAGATCAATTAAAAATATAAAAATAATGATAATAATGAATTTGAAGAACATGTTAAATTAAAGGAATGGATTAATTCTTTTTCCAAGCACTTTTAGAAGCACAAGTAGTTATTTGGGCAGACAAGATTGCGTATATCACTCATGATTTAGAAGATTTCCTTCGCTCTCCTGTCTACACTGATTTAAAAATACTAATGACCAAATAGAGAACGAATTATGTGAAATTTTATCAAATCTTATTAACAAAAAGATTGAGAGAGTGTCAGATTTTAATTCAAGAGATTTAATTAGAAATATAATATCTAATCTTATAACTAATAGTAAAAAAATAATATTAACAGTATAGAAGATTTAACTACAAATAAGGTTAGAGATAAAAACTCGTAAAAGGTATAAAGAAAAATCTATCCACAGACAATATTAAAAACAAAACTAATAAAAAGTGATAAAGATACAAAAAAAGTAACAAAAGATTATTTGAATGCTCTAATTATAAATTGTGAAGACCCATTCAGAAAAAACTATTATAATCTACGAGAATTTTTAAATAGGCATTATATTTTTTTAGTACTAGAATACAAAGATGTGATAAAAAAAGCAGAAATCATTGTTGAAAAGTATTTTTTTACTCTTCTAAGAGGTAATTATAAGCTTTTACCTTTAGATATTAGAAACGAGATTGATAATGTTATTCTTAAAGAAATATATAAACAGAACTGCGTTAATTCCAATGATATCAATGATAAAATACGTCGTCTTTCTCTAAAAGACCGTGACGACAAAATAAAAAGAATACAAAGAATCAAACAAAAAGGCTTATTATGCTATTATTGATAGAAAAGTTGCTAGCTATATTGCTACAATGACAGACTCATACGCTGAAAGTATGTATAAAGATTTATTAGGTACTAGAGTAGACTTTATTTTGTAGGAGGAAGTTATGACTGAGTTATTAAAAGATGATAAATTGGCTTTTATGATTGAAAAAATTAGGTTGCAATATTGCAAAATTTATCAGTATAATGCCTAATATGAAAATTAAACATATTTACATTGATAGAAATTATACTTATAATGGAGATTTGAAAAATGTATCTTAGATTTAATAAAGAGTTCTAACTCAAAAATCAATCAACATAAGAAGTTTTAGTTTAACATCCATGAAGGGCATAGCCTTATTTATGGGAAAAAGGAAGATGATATTGATGAAATAATTAGAATAATACAGGAAAAATTGTGAATTAAACAAATATTCCATAATCAATGAAACGATAGATATAAATGATGGAGGTGTATCTGGAGTAGTTTTGGGAAATATTATAGAATTTGCTCCTAATGATACACCCAAATGTGTAGAAAACCACAAGTATGCTTTTTAGAAAAATATAGGTATTAGCATATTAAAAAAACCGTATATGGATTTCCTCTAAAATTAAACTTTGAGGATCAATATAGAGTAGAATTTAGCATACACCCTAAAAAGGGAAGGTTTATGTAATGACCATACAGTTATTTGGGAATTCGAGGAGGTTACACAAGTTAAATACGATACTAAAATAAAATGGCCAAAACAAATTTTCAAAATTTATTGGAGATAAAACATTCAGTTTACTTATTGCAGACTATCTAGGATTTAATGTACCCCATACTACCGTGATATCTAGAAATATTGCTCCTTTTTCATTCGGGAAAGAAACAGGTATAAAAGAAAAATGGATTCGTACTTCTCCTATAATTAAAGAACCAGGAAAATATTATACGGGAGATAGATGGATTGATCCTTTTATTTTTAATGGAAAAGGAAGAGATAAAAAGGAAGTAATCATGTAAATATCGCAGCTATTTTTAAGCCAAAGTGCTGTTGAACCTGTATACTCTGGTGCTGCAATAATAAATCAAGATAAAATAAATGATGTAATTGAAGGCGTTCCCGGTAAAGGTGATAATTTTATGGTTGGTTTACATAAAAATCATGACCTACCTATTGACTTAGTATTTAAATTAGAAGTATTATTAGATGATATACGTAAAGTATCATTCAATTTTAGGGAATGTTTCGATTGAATGGGTATATGATGGAATCAATATTTGGATAGTACAATTAAATCAAGTAGAAAGTATAAGCACTGGACCTATAATAGTTTCAGGTACCCTACAAAATATAAACAATTTTTATTGAAGATGGTTTAGAAAAAAATTAAGATATCTAATCAATGAAATAAAAAGATAAAAAAATATAGGTATTGAACTAATAGGAGATGTTGGCATCTGTAGCCATTTCGGAGATGTACTTAGACAAGCTAATATCCCCTCGTATATAACTAAAGATGATAAACATATGTAATTACCCTAATTTGATATCTAAATAACGATTCTTTGTCAAATTCGGTTGATTTTTGAAAAATAGAGGAAAGCTATGCTATGTTAAGCGACCTAGCTTTTTCCTATTTTTCGTTTTAATCTTTATTGTTTTCTTTTTAGGAGAATAGCTTGATGCTCTTCTTTTAGAATATCTAGGTTTTCTTTATTAGTCACTGAAAGGGTGTAAACAGGCTAAATACAAGGAGTATTTTAGCTTTAAAGTTACTAAAAGATCTATAACCATAAGAAATACGTTTGATGACTTTAGTTTTATTTATTAATTCCTCTAAAGGACCGTTAGATAGTCCCATTGTAGTACATAGTATTTTTAATCTGTCTTTTATATTTTCTAAGTGTTTTTAATAGCTGTAAACATATATCTAGGTAAAAGTAGATTTATCGTTAATTAAAGCTTTAAACCTATCAAAAATCATCTTTTTCAAGAGCTTCTCTAAGGTCTTGGATAAGCTAATAACACTTATAAAAGCTGAGAATCTTGTAATTGGGTAGTTGACAATATCTTGTTCAGTAGTGATGTACTTAAGTATTTAAACTTCTTATTGGTACCATTATCTAATTCATCATAGCTTGTAAGGAGATTCTTCCAATAACATTTCAATTGTCTGTATAACTCTTTATTTTTATCTTTAATACTGTTCATAAATGAAACTCTATATTTATTAAAAGCCCTATTAACTAGTTGAACAATATGGAAATCTATCGATAACTATCTTTGCATTAGGGAAAAAGTTCTCTAATAATACTTTTTATAACCAGAGTTCATATCAATAACTACTAGCTTTGACCTTACAACGTTCTTGATAAAGAATAGTATAAGAAGTAGTCTTTAATAATTTTATTAGTTCTACCTTGAAGTATATTTTTGTATTTTTATGAGTTAATGCGCCTGCATACACGAAGCTCATTTTACTTATGCTATCAGAGTGGAAGAAACCTCATCAAAGCACATATAATAAGGTAAACTTTTAGGTCTTTCTAAAGTTTTAGATAGATCAGACTGTATTCTTAATACAGTGTTAGTAGAAACAACACAAAGATTCAGCTATTTTCCTTTGAAGTATTCTCTTTAGATAACCTTTTAATAATTCCAGCTCGTAGATTTTTAGAAGTATTAGAATACTTTTCTAACTTCAGTAGTTTTCAGCTGTGAATGATTTACGACAACCTCTACATATAAAACGATGTTTATTTAAATACAAGATAGCTGGTTTATCAGAAATAGAAGGAATTTTTAACCTTTACTCTTCTATAACCGTTATTAGTTATCTTACATTTTTACAATGAGGACAAGAGTTAGATGAAGCTTCCAATACTCCGTAATAAACGAGATGCTTACAACCATTTATTTCAATTTCCTCTGTTTTATCTAGAATTTTTATATTTTCGTCAGTTATTTGTAGCGTTATTTTTAAGAGATTTGCTATAATTACACATATGAATATAAATTTCCTTTCTTGATTTTTTTGCTCATACTTAAATTATAGAGGAATTTTACATTCTTTTTCTATTTTTATAAATTTAAATACGGCTGATATTTATTATCAACCGTATTTATTATAGATCTCTTTATTCATTATTTTATTTTTAATAGAATTGATTTAAGTCTATATCTTCATTACTTATATAAACAAGATTAAATAATTCTTCGCTTTCATTTTTACAGCAATAACATCTACTAAAATCGGATCGCTTAATTCATTTCCCTTTAGTAAAGTTTGTGGCTTGGCTTTTTCTAGTATACGTAAATCCTAAAGTACATTTATTATCAGAAGATGCAAACGAACACGAAATTCGATTCTTAATAAAGTTTTCTTCAATCAAGATTCTTTGTCCATTAAATAAGTTAAGTGCATAAGGCGGCATTTATTTTTCTACGAACCGAACCCTTTTGTCTGGAATCTCCAATATCAAAATCATACTCTGTTAGAGTTTCATCTAAACATTTATTAAAAATTCATTTGCTTTTTAAATTCGTTTGAAACACCTGTTAGATGTAAAAAGTTATCTCTTTTAGCTGCGATAACGTAAAATAAATGATACTTGAACTTACAAGAATGAATCAGATACTCTTTTATTTAAAAATCTATCATTATAAATTTGAGCTTGTTGTATTAAAAACTATGACTGTTCTTTAAAAACTAATGTCATAAAATCCTTGAGAGTGAAATTCACTTAGATAATGCTTTAGCCAGTTGAGGGCGAAGTCTCCATACCACCACAGGGTGCGAGATAAAAAGTTAAACATTGATCATCCTTTCTTGATAAAATAAGAGTAGTTCAAGCTCTAAAATAAAGAAAGGATGATTTTTAATTATGGCAAACTAAAACATAATAGTTTATCGCATAAAGTGGTTATGTAAATACCATATTGTATTTACCCCTAAGTATAGACGAAAAAAATAGAATTTAATCAATACAAACGAGATATAGTAGATATAATAAAAAGGTTATGTAAGTATAAAGGAGTGGAAATAATAGAAGGACATATAATGCCAGATCATATACATTTGCTGTTATCAATACCACCCGAAAATATAGTGTATCAAGTTTTATGGGTATTTGAAAGGAAAAGTTCACTGATGATATTTGATATGCATGCAAACTTGAAATATAAGTATGGGAATAGAAAATTTTTGGGCAGAAGGATACTATGTAAGTACTGTAGGTTTGAAATGAGTACAATAAGAAAAATATATCAGAGAACAAGAAACGCATGACATTTCAATAGACAAATTGACAACAAAAGAATATACAAATCCATTTGGAAATAAGAAAAATAGATAAAGCCCGTTTAACGGGTAGCGGGCGTCAAAATACAATAGGGCTTGAACGAATGTGAAAGCCAGCGCCTTGAGGTGCGTGTTAGTAACAAAGGGTTATACCTGAAGAGAAAACCACCCCTTTTCAGGGGTGGTCGTTATTCACAGTTATCTCTGCAATGGATATGGGTTTTCAGTCTCCATTCCGACCGATGAAAGTGAGTTTATAGTCTTCACTCGACTCTTATCTTATTTATATTATAACGACTTTACTCTTATTTGTCAAGTTGTCCCTAGTAAGAAGTTAAAGTCAAATTATTGTGGAAAAATAAATTCCAAAAATCAAATTACGATGAAAAATCAAAAAGCTTTTTGTCGGAAAACTTAAACAACAAATTTTTAAGCATATGTCAAGAGAAAAAGTGAACGACTCTTGACATATGCTTTACTCTTGTCAAATTCGATTTATTTTGAAAATTAGTAGAAAGCTATGTTATATTAAGTATAGTTTTTCGGCAATGTCAAGATTTTTGTGTAAACATCACCTGATGTTTTTTAAATAAAAGTTAACTATTTAATAATTGTAGTTATTTATAAGACTAAATACTTGATTGAAATAAATAGCCGATTGTTGAAAGTTTTAAAAAGAAAAAGCAATATGGAATTACAGTGCGTTCTGAATGGGTGGTCGAATAAAAAGCTCATAATAAAGCTGTAGAGTCAATTTATTTTTCCATAGACGGTCGAATAAACGAATAAATAGAAAAACAATAAGGAATGTTTAATGTTAGCAGGACTTTTTAGTATTTGGGAAACATAAATCAATAAAAAGAATATTTACCACATTATAATGTAGAATACATTAGAAAATCTAGTAATATTGAAAATGCCTCTTATTCTGATAGATTAATATACGATGGGTATTGGGGAGAGGATAACTTGTTTAATTTCATGTTCTCAGCATTTGAGAAACTCAAATTAACTATTTCCGATAATTCGAAAATTTCAGCAGATTATTTGACTAGAGAAAGTAATTCTAAATTGATAATAGCAATAAGAGAAGCATTAGCTAACTCTATAATTCACTGTGATTTTTTAAATCATAAAAGGGGTTTTATTATTAGATATCCAGATAGAATGATATTTATAAATGGAGGAAGCCTGAGAATCAGTAAAAGAAGATTATTTTACAGGCGCTCATTCTACACCAAGAAATCATTATATACAAGAAATTTTCAGGTTAATCAATATATGTGAAAAAGCAGGGACCGAGATTCCAAAAATTATGAATGCTGTTAAAGAATATCAATTAAAAACCTGGAAGTCAAAGGGAAATAGATTCTTTTGAACTTACTATATGTATAGAAAACTTAAATATATCTAATGAAGTTGAAAAAGGAATTATTGAACTGATTATACAAAATAAATTTTGTAGTAGAGTAGAGATAGAAAAGAATTAAAAATCTCGAAAAACGACAACTAAATTAAATATTTAAATAGTTTAAAAAGATATTCTTGTTTCATCAAAAATAGGGAAGAGTCATGTGTATAATTTAATGATACTGAACAGCATCTAGAAAAGTACAATATGGTTAATACTTTATACTCTATTATTGAAGAAATTAAGCGTAACCAAATCCATATCTAAATGATTATTTAATATTTTTTAAAAATGAATTTTCTAGATTTGATAATTTTGAAACTGAAGCGAAAAGAATGGTATCCTTAAATTCCAAAAATTTTTAAAAAGATTTAAATTAGAATTTATAGGCGCAGTGGTTTATTGATATCTAAATTTACTTTATAAAAGCTTTTTAGAGATCTGATAAATTTTGAGGAAGTAATTCTACTAAAATAGATTTTCAAAAATAAGATTTTTGAATCACTCTCATAAATATATTTTATAGAAAACCAATTGAGTTTAATCTCGGTTGGTTTTTGAATTGAAGAGTTTATAATTCCCATTAGAGTATTAAATACAGTATAATTAAGAATGAAAAGAATTAGTCTAATCATGGGATAGGAGCAGTTTGGGATGAAAGGTTTTGATGCAAAAATTAAAAAGATGTAAAAATAATAGAGTCTGATGTTTTGAAGATGAGCATGGTTTTTCTTTTACGGAGAGTTATTCTGAAGTAAAGTATAAAGCAACTAGGTATAGATTTTAATTTCGTTCAAGACAATCACTCATTATCAGTTGAAGTTAGTGTTGTGCGTGGTTTATATTTTTCAAGAGGCAATGCTGCGCAAAACAAAGCTTATTCGTGTAGTGACTGGGGAAGTATTAGATATGGTCGTAGATCTGGAAAAGGTAGACTCTACATATGGTCAGTGTGAAAGTTTTATCCTTTGATGAAAAATCTATGTTGGAATACCCATATGCATAAGTTTCTTTCTGTGAGTATTGGAATTTACAGTTTAAAGGAATTTTATCGCTTTTGTAATATCGTTAGACATTTCTTTCGAATTAATTGACAATAAGAAAAGGCATATGATAGAATATAGGAAAGTGAATGTGAAATGCTAGTACATTTGAACACAGTCAATTGAACTTGTACTTCAATTGGCTTTTTATAATATTTAATATTCGCATACAAAGTGACAGAGTATGCGTCGTGTCCTAAAAATGGCTACTTTTTCTCGTTGTTATCTTTTTAGGAAATAATATTCTATTATCAAAAGAATTACTCCGGATAATAGATTCACAAGAATTTGCGAAATGCTAGTATTCATACCAACACCTCCCTTCTGGGGCAGTAGCCTCACCTTTCATTATAGCACTAGAAAGTCATCATAGAAAAAGGTTTTCTTGTTGGTATTGAGATTAAAGTTATATTTTAAGATTATGTTAATAAGAATAGGAACTGCTGAATTAATTGACAACAAGAAAAGGTATATGGTAGAATATAGGAAAGTGAATGCAAGATACTAGTACTATTCTAACACGAAAAGCCAATTGAACTGCTATTTCAATTGGCTTTTTATATTAATATTTAATATTCACATACAAAGTGGAAGAGTATGCGTCGTGTCCTAAAATGGCTACTTTTTCTCGTTGTTATCTTTTTAGGAAATGACATTCTATTATCAGAAGAATAACTCCGGATAATAGATTCACAAGAATTTGCGAGATGCTAGTATTCATACCAACACTTCCCTTCTGGGGCAGTAGCCTACCTTTATTATAGCATTAGAAATTATGCATAGAAAAAGGTTTTCTTGTTGGTATTGAGATTAAAGTTATATTTTTAAGATTATGTTAATAAGAAGAGGAACTGCTGAATTAATTGACAACAAGAAAAGGTATATGATAGAATATAGGAAAGTGAATGCAAGATACTAGTACATTCAACACGAAAGCCAATTGAAGTGCTAGTTCAATTGGCTTTTTTATATTAATATTTAATATTCACATACAAAGTGAAGAGTATGCGTCGTGTCCCTAAAAATGGCTACTTTTTTTCTCGTTGTTATCTTTTAGGAAATAATATTCTATTATCAGAAGAATAACTCCGGATAATAGATTAACAAGAATTTGCGAAAATATCTAGTATTCATGCCAACACCTCCCTTCCGGGCAAGTAGCCTACCTTCATTATATCATTAGAAATTACATAAGAAAAAGGTTTTCTTGTTGATATTAAGATTAAAAGTTATGAATTTTTAAGATTATGTAAATAGGAGAAGAAATAGAGGTATATCCCTTCGAATTAATTGACAACAAGAAAAGGCATATGGTAGAATATAGATAAGTGAATTGGACGATTATATTCACATGTGATCACGAAAAGCAACCGAAGTGCTGTTCAGTTGCTTTTTATAGGATTGTAGATAAATCCGGGGCATGGAAAATTCCCAGCCCCGGATTTCAATTTATATACAAAAGACAAATATCCAATATAATTAAAGTGTAGAAAATAATTAACTAAGAAAAGGATATTTGTCATGTCTAATTTTTATCACAAATTTACTAGTAATAGACCAAAATATAACTATGGAGGATAAACTTGATTTAATCAATGTGGATGGTCAAGATCATTCGTATTTCATGGGACTTTATCATACAATCCAAAGTGTTGTCCGAACTGTGGTTGTAAGAAAGAAGAAAATAATATAGTTAAAAATGGATTTGGAGATCCATTAAAAGTAACTCTATTAAAGATGTCAGAATGCCCTCACATACCTTAGATTAAGAAAAACAACGCTTCAAATGTGAGAGAATGTAATTCTAAGTTTTGTGCTGAAACATCATTTGTGAAAAAGCATTGTAGTATATCTAAAAATCTTATATTCCATATTATGAAGAATCTATCTAAAAACATTATCTTTTAAAGATATAGCTGAATTAAGTAATGTATCAGTATCTACAGTAGTAAGAGTAATGAACTCATGTAGAGAAGCAGCAGAAGTTAAGACTCATTCAAAGCTACCAGAGCACCTATGTTTTGATGAGATAAAATCAACCAAAGATAGTAAAAATGGAATGAGTTTTGTATTCTTAGATGCTAAAACACATGACTTTATAGATATTGTAGATGGTAGAACACAACATATATTAAAAACAATACTTTATGAGATATTCAAAGAAAAAGAAAGAAAGTAAAAACGATCTGTATAGATATTTATCCTCCTTATATGAATATGATTGAGAGATGTTCTCAACGCTAAAATAATTATAGATAGATTCCATATGGTACAAAATATTAATAGAGAATTAAACAAAGCTAGAGTAAAACTAATGAATCAATATAAGAATAAAAAGGCTCTATTTACACTATTTTTAAAGAACTTCGGAAAGTAATATTAGAAGATAGAGATAAAGTAAATTCAACTAAAAACATTCTATTCTAGAAGCTTTTAAAGCGCTATGTAACTAGAAAAGAGGTATTAGATTATATATTAGCTATAGATGCTGAATTTACAGCTAGTTATGAGAGAGTACATGAGATAAGAGGGCTATTAAGACTAAAGACTCTGTAGAATTAGAGAAATATATGATATGGATACTAAAGGATTATCTAAAGGTGTAGCTAAAGCTATAAATACTATGAAAAAGCACAAAGAGTATATGCTTAATTCTGTTAAATATGAGTATTCTAATGGCCCATTAGAAGGAGTTTAATAATAAAAATAAAACTACTAAAAGAGAGTATCTTATGGATATTCTAGCTTTAGTAACTTCAGATGCACGTATTTTAATTTCATGTCTAGATTATTTGTTTCTGAATATAAAAATAATGTTAAACTTGGTGAAGTAAGAAAAATCTAAGCAGCAAAAATGCTGCCTAGATTTCATTTCCTATTTTTCTCCATGCTGAATTTGACAAAGAGCCTTTTATATGTATTAACATACCACTTAGTATGAGAATAGATATTCATACATGAGTGAATAACATGTCGTCGTGCCCAAATAGGGCTACCTTTTTCTTGTTTGTATTGAGATTAAAGTTATATTTTTAAGATTATGTTAATAAGAAGAGGAACTGCTGAATTAATTGACTACAAGAAAAAGGTATATGTTAGAATATAGGTAAGTGAATTGGACGATTATATTCATAAAACCACGAAAAGCAACTGAAGTAACGGTTCAGTTGCTTTTTATATGTATTAACATACCACTTAGTATGAGAATAGATATTCATACATGAGTGAATAGCATGTACGTCGTGCCTAAATAGGGCTACCTTTTCTTGTTGTTTTTATCATTTAGAAATAAAAATATTCTATAAATAGGAGAATAATTCCTACAAATAGTCCAACAAGAATTTGGACGATTATATCGTACCATGTAACCACCTCCCTTTCGAGGGCAGTAGCCTACCTTTTATTATAACATTAGAAATTATGCAAGAAAAGGTCTTCTATCTATAATCATAATAAAAGTTACATTTTTAAGATTATGTTAATAGCGAGAGAGAGGTGAAACTCATGGAATTAATTGACAATAAGAGAAGGTATATGGTAGAATATAAGAAAGTGAATGGGAAATGTCTATCAAATTTCATCACGAAAGCCAATTGAACTGCTTTTTCAATTGGCTTTTTATATTAATATTTAATATTCACACACAAGTGAAATATGTGCGTCGTGAGCTAAAATGGCTACTTTTTCCTGTGATTATCCTTTAGCAGATAGTATTCTATCAAAAGAAGTATAACTCCCTAGATATTAAATTCACAAGGATTTGGGTAATGTCTATCATCGTTTCATCACCTCCTTTCGGGGCAGTAGCCTACCTTTATTATAATATTAGAAATTATTTGAAAAAGTTTTTCTCTTTGGTTATAATAAAAATTATATTTTTAATAATATGTGAACAGAGGAAAAAGAGGAGAAAAGAGGGGATAGTCTTTTTGACAAAATTTAAAGAATATGAAATAATTAAGATGTATATATTGTTAATATTAATTTATATAGTTACATTTTAAACGACGACGGATAGTTAAACTAAAAATTAGATGATTTTAAAAAACGTATTACAAGTCGTTTATTAACTTTTTATTATAAAACCAGGCACAAAAGCTGTGCTTTGGTTTTTAATTTTTATTATAAATTTTATATAAAATATTAAATAATAAAATCCATTTAGACTTATAAAAACATTATATCTGAAAATTACCTTTGTTTTTCAGATAATATATGTTAAAAATATAGAAATATACTTTAAATACACTTAAAAAAGATAGGGAGAAGAAGGAATGACACTGACTAAAAAGACAGCCGTAAGTGTGCTGAGTGCAGCATTACTACTAGGAAATATCGGTACATTTAATTATGGAGTATCATCAAAAATAACACTAGCTCAAGAAGAAAAAGATGAGCTGTCGAATGTTTTCAAAAAGTGAAGAACATAAGTTTCAAAATGATGATAAGGTAAAAGTAATTGTTAAGTTGAAAGGGCGATGTTGATCCTAATAAGTTAAAAACTAAAGAAGGAATTAAAGAAGTTACTGAATCAACAAAAGCACCTAGGGAAAAAGCGTTAAAAGAGATTAAAGATAAAGGTATCGATTATGAAAAACTGTTTGAATATGATACACTAATGAATGGTTTTGCCTTAGAAACTACATTCTCAAATGCTATTCAAGAGTTAGATTTTGTGGATACTGTTGAAATAAGTGTTAGCTACAATAAAACCAGAAAATGTAGCGAGTAAAGAAGAGAAAAAGAAAGCACTGAAGCTAATGATTTTTCTAAAGCTTTTAGATAGTTATAATCTTATTAATATACAACCTCTTGGAATAAAGGATATAGAGGACAAGGAAAAGTTGTTGCAGTATTAGACTCAGGGCTTGATCCGAATCATCCAGTACTTAGATTATCAGATAATTCAAAATCTAAATATAAATCTAAAGATGAAATTGAAAAAATAAAAAAAGAAGCGGGTATAGACTACGGTAAGTGGTATAGTGAAAAATTACCCTTTGCATTTAACTATAATGACTGGAATAATGATATTAAACAGTGCTTATAAATCACACGGTATGCATGCTTGTGGGACTGCAGTAGGTAATCCTAAGGAGAAATTTACAAATGGTGATTATGCTAACAGGTATAGCACCAGAAGCGCAGTTGATTTTTTATGCGTGTATTCTCAGATACCAAAAATTCAGGAACAGAGTCTTATATCTATACAAAAGCTATAGAAGATGCTATTAAACTAGGTGCAGATACGATAAATCTTAGTTTAGGTTCACCGGCTGGTTCAGTAGTAGAAGTAGGTGACGGTTTAGTTCGTGCGATGGATGTTGCGAAAAAAGCTGGTGTTAATATAGTTGCAGCGGCAGGAAATAATAGCGTTCTTCGCCAGTGGACAAAAACAAACCCAAGTGCAGCTAATCCAGATTATGGAACTGTAGGAAGACCATCGGTTTCTGAAGATGCGATTTCTGTAGCGAACATAAGCAACAGCGTTCTTAACAGAGAAGTGGCGAATATCGAGCAGCTTAAAGACAATGCTGACTTTGATAATGGAAAAATGCCAATTTTTAGCTATACTAAACAATTTGAGAAGAGAGCGTACGACTATGTATATGTTGGAGTTGGTAAAGCTGAAAACTACGCTGATAAAGATTTAACTGGAAAAATCGCCCTTATCCAACGTGGTGGTAATAGCTTTGAAGAAAAAGTTAAACTAGCTAAACAATACGGAGCAGCTGGAGCGGTAATCTACTTCAATGAAGGAGATACTATTTATAATCTTACACTAAATGGACAAGATAAAGATTTCCCTGTAGTAACAACTATTACAAATTTGGTAATGAACTTTCTGCTCATGAAGGGAATATAAAATAACATTTAATGGTGCTTGGGATAAACAAGATAATCCTAAAAAAGGTGAATTCGATGAATCTACTGGTTGGGGAATGAGTGTTGATGGATACTTAAAACCTGATGTAACAGCACCAGGTGGAGATATCTTATCATCTTATAATGATGGAAGATATGGTCTAGATAGTGGAACAAGTATGGCTTCTCCACACGTTGCGGGAGCTATAACTCTTGTGAAACAAGTATTATCAGAAAGATTCCCGAACTTAAGTGCAGAAGAAATTCAAGGCTTAGCGAAGAGATTAATCATGAGTACGGCGACTCCAATGGTGTATTCTGATGCTTATACAACAGCATATAGATCACCACGTCTTCAAGGTGCAGGGTTAATCGATGCGAATAAAGCTGCTTATGGAGATCTTTATGTGACTGGAGAAAATAACTACGGGAAGTGTTTCTAGGAAATGTTGGAGATAAATTTACTTTTAAATTAGTATTACACAATTTAGCAGATAAGACTCAAAGTTTACAATATGCAGCTCACCTAACTACAGATAACTACTATGGTGAAGATGCTGGAGTAGATTGGAATGGTAAACTTACAATGACTCCTGGAAGTTGTTGACGACTGATTGGGCTGCATAGAAGTTCCAGCAAAAGGTGAAAAAGAGTAGAAATTACCGTAGATGCTACGAACTTCAAAGAAGAACTAGAAAAAGTATTTACTAATGGTTATTATCTAGAAGGATTTGTAACTTTCTATGATGAAGAAAGCGCATTAAAAGCAAAACATTCCATTTGTAGATTTGAAAAGGTCAGTTCCAAAAATCTACCAGTATTAGAAAAACCAATTTATTCTATGAAAAATGGAGAAAAACCAACATATGAGTATGGTTATACTTCAAACCCTAATAACTGGGATTCATTAACAGAAATGAACTTCACAGGAGTGTTAACAACTTATAAAGAAGATAAAAAAGATAAGAGAACACTAGCAGGAGCATATGTAAATCCTGTTACTGGTGAAAGATTCTTTACTGATAAAATCTTCTTCTCGCCAAATGGTGATGAGATTTATGATGAGATAGGAATGAGAGGGGTATTCTACCGTAACTTCGAAAACCTAAAACTTTCAGTATATGCTAAAGATGATGTAGAACGTAAGAACCCACTTTACCAAAATGGTAATGGTTCTGGTAACTAAAACTTCTACAATAATACTGGTAAGAAGTACACATCATTAACTATGACAAACTGGAAAGGTGTTGACAATAACGGTAACCCTCTTCCAGACGGTGAGTATCAATATGTAGTTTCTTATAGTGCAGCAGTAAGTGGTGCAGATATGCAAGAGACAACATTCAATGTAGTAATCGATAGAAAAGCTCCGAAAATCACAGGTGCTAACGGCGGTTACTATGATGAAGCAACTCGTAAATTCACACCATATCCAGTATTAGAAGATGGAAGTGGAGTATTCTACAAAAAATTAAGCTATGGTAAAAATACTATTGCGGCAAATGAAGATGGAAGTTACACAATTCCAGAAGGTGTAGAATTAAAAGATCTTACTTTTGAAGTGAAAGACTTTGCAAAACAATAAAGACAGTATTAGTTTATCAAATGTTGAAGGAAACGGTAAAGGAAGTCTAGAAGTAGAAGTTAAGAAAGGTGACGGAACTGGAAATAATTCACGTCGCTTACGTTATAAGATTACTAATGAAAAAGGTGAAATCGTAGGTGAAGACTTCTCTAGAAATAAAACGTACATACCAAGCATTACCATTCGGTAAATATACTGTTGAAGTAGTTATGGTTGACGGAGAGTACAAGCTACTTACACCATCAAAAGTTGACTTCGAAATAACAAAAGATAAACCAACAAAAGAGGTTGAATTTAGAGTAGATGAAATTAGCAGAAATGCTACAGAAATCAGCTTTGATAAACAAGTTCCAGCAGGAACAAAAGTTTATGCAGTAGCTCAAGATGGTACTAAAATATCACTTCCAACAAGTTTATACGGGAAAAATGCCTTCAGAAAAACTTAGAAAATGGAACATACACAATCCAAAATAGTAACACCAGAAGGATATACTCCAGCAGAAAACAACTTTGAATTAGTAGTAAAAGATGGGCACAACAAAAAACAAGTTGTCTTAAACGTTGCAGAAAAAGTAGCAAGTGTAGGAACTACTGAGAACTCTAAAGCACAAGGTACAGTAGATTTCACTGAGAAAAACTTTACAATAATTACAAACTAGTTGTAACAGAGCCAACTGCAGAAGAGAAAACAAATATCCAAAAACAATTAACAGAAGGTAATGTAGACCCTAAGTAAATATGATGTTGAATACTTTAACATTCATATTGTAGATGCAACAGGAAAAGAAGTTAAAGTTCCTGGTGATAGAACGGCAACTTTTAGATTTGAAGGAAAGCTCCAGAGCGCTTCTTCCATGAAAAAGATGGAAAATTAACAGCTGTAAGCAGTGTTAATTATGCAGATGGTAAGCTTACATTTACTACTGATAGCTTCAGTAACTTCGTAGCATTAACTCCAAAAGATGCTCCAGTAGAGAAGAAAGCAGAAGTGAATAAAGCAGAGCTTCAAAAAGAAATAGAAGCGGATAAAGCATTAGATGAAATTAAAGAGTACCAAAATGCAACTATTGAAGCTAAAAGATGCATATAACAAAGCATTAGAGGCAGCTAAGAAAGCTCTTGAAAATGAAAAATGCAACTCAAGAAGAAGTAAAACAGTGCGGTAGCAAGTCTAAACGCAGCTAAAATAGCATTAGCTAATTCACAACAACCAGAAGTGAAGAAAAGAAGTAGATAAAGCTAAATTAATTGAAAAATTAAAAAGAAACTGAAAAACTTCAAACAGAGGTTAAATTCAAAAAAATGCAGAGGCAAGATAAAAAGATAACTTCGTAAATACTATAAAAAGAAGCGACAGCAGTTCTTGATAACAAAGATGCAACTGTAGAAGAAGTTACAGCTGTATTAGAAAAATTACAACAAGCTGAAAATGCTCTATGATGGTAAAAGTAGAAGCTCCGAAACCAGCGGTAGAAGAACCTAAGAAAGAGGAATCGAAGCCAACGACTGAAACTCCCTAAGAAAGAGGAATCAAAAACCAGCGGAAGAACCCTAAGAAAGAGGAACCGAAAGCCAGTAGAAGAAGAGCCTAAGAGAGGGAACCAAAAACCAGCGGTTGAAACTCCTAAGAAAGAAGAGCCAAAACCAGCGGTAGAAGAACCTAAGAAAGGGGAGCCAAAACCAGCAGGTGAGGCACCAAAAGAAGAGCCGAAACCAACAACTGAAGAACCTAAGAAAGAAGAAGAAACAAACCGCAACCTGAAACACCAAAAGTAGACGAAGAAAAACTAAATGAACAATTAAGTCATTTGTAGCAGAAGTCAAAGAGAAAGACAGTTTTGAAATGCTAAGTGCAGAAGATAAGAAAAGCTTATCTAGATGCAGTTCAAAAAGCACAAGAACTATTAGCTTCGGCAACAGCTACTCAAGAAGAAGTAGATAAAGCATTAGAAGCATTAAAAAGAAGCGGAGAAAAAGTTTCTAAAAATCAATCAAAGATATTTTAAGGTGGTTTTGTTGGAAAAAGAAACTAAGAAAGAAAAATACATTTAATGTAGATGAAGATTCCGGAAAAAGTTTCAAAATCTAATTCATTACTACCAAAACAGGATTAGATAATAATGCGACAGTTTATGCTGGAATTGCAGTACTAGCTTTTAGTAGGGCTAACTGTTTACGTAAAACGTCGTAAACAAAAATAAGATAAAAATATATCGACTTCAAAAGTTAGAGTTTATTCTAATTTTTGAAGTCGTATTTTCTATGTTAATGAATCACTGTATCTATGAGTTTGTATAAAAACTTTTTAAAAATCTGGAGCTTTTTCGTTAAACTTTGAAAAAAATTATAGCACGCCTCAATTATAGACACATGTTTAAGTAAGGTATATAATAATGACATGGAGGAACTATTTAGAATATGGAAAAACTAGATTATTTAATAAAAACACTAAATTCAGAAATAGAAATACCGGAGACGGAACAAGAAAAGAAAGATTTATTTAGATCCTTAATGAACACGTGGAAAGTGTCGGAGTTACCGAGTGAATTCTATGAAGTTCAAGATGAGTATCTACAAGATATTCTAAATGCTAAAGGAATAACAAGATTAGAAGATTTAACTGAAAATCGATGAGAATATTTACCATGGCAGGGGATATTACAACGCTACAAGTAGATGCTATAGTTGATGCGGCGAACAAGGCTCTATTAGGATGTTTAATTCCTCTGCACAGATGCATCGATAATGCCATTCACACGCAAGCAGGACTACAACTTAGAAAAGAATGCGATGATATTATAAAAGCACAAGGAAGTTTTGAAAAAACAGGGCAAGCTAAGATAACAGCAGGATATAACTTGCCAGCTAAACATGTTATTCATACTGTTGGGCCAATAATATATCGTATTGTTGAAGATGATGATAAGGAACTTCTTGCATTATGTTATAGAAATTCTTTAAAACTTGCTTTTAGAGAATAATCTTAAGAGTATTGCTTTTGCTGTATAAGTACCGGAGAATTTAGATTCCCAAATGATCTTGCTGCTGAAATAGCGGTAGCTGAGGTTAAGAAATTCTTTAGAGAAAATCTACTGCTGACTTAAAAGTAGTATTCAATGTGTTTAAAGATTTAGATAAGAAGTTATATGAAGGATTGTTAGGTTAAGAGAATTGAGAGAGGGAATGACTCAAAAATCGTGATTTCGAAGAAAAAGATTTTGTTGAGTCAGTCCGCACAGTTTATTAGATATCTAAAAAGCTTTTTATATAGCGGATTTAGATATCAATAAACCACTGGGTCTATGAGTTATCATATACACTATTTAAAATTTAGGACTTTTAGCTTAGCCATAGGTATCAAATTTGTGATATTTAGAAAACCAAACAATAAGTAATTAAAAATAGAGTTTCGGTTTTATGATTTAAATTGTCATCTTATCTTGTAAAAATGATAATATCTCCAAAATTTGCTAAATTCTGGGGGCTATTATCAATTTATTGATTTATATATTTACTTGTGTTAAAATAGATTTATAAAGAGGGCACTCGTTTTAAAGACGGCGACTCAAGAAAATAATTTTTAAAATAACTATCTTACTCGGTCAGAGACTAGCCCCCCAAAATTTGGACAAATTTTTGGAGGGCTATTTGACTATGAAATTAACAGATGAAAATAAGATAGAAATGTATAGACTTAATAAAGAAGGATACTCACACAAAGAACTATCTAAAAAGTTTAAAAATTGATCTAGTAATGTGAGGTACATGGTCAAAATTGGCTGATATACATGGTGAAACAGTACTGATTAAAGGGAAAAATAATTATTATCCACCAGAATTGAAATTAGATATAATCAATGAAGTTTTAATATTAGGACATTCTATAAAAATCTACTTCATTAAAGTACGCATTACCAAATCCTGCTTTACTTTAGTAATTGGATTTCAAAAATTTAAAAGAAAACGGGTATAATATACTAGAGAAACCGAGAGGAAGAACTAGTAAGATGAAAAATAATAATAAAAAAGATAGAAAAATGAATTGTCAAAAAGTGAACAATTAGAGAAGGAACTTGAGTATCTACGTGCGGAAAATGCAGTTTAAAAAGTTGAGGAGATAAAGTTAAAACAATCTCAAACGAAGAGAAAACAAAAAATAGTAGAAGAATTAAAAGCAAACACATAGATTAAATATACTATTAAAATTTTAGACTATCTCGTTCATCATATTATTATACAAAAATAAAGAAGACAAAGATATAAAATATAGAAGAAGCTATTCTATTAATTCAGGAAAAGAACAAATATAGATATGGTTATAGAAGAATAACATTAGAACTTAAAAATATGGGATTTATAGTAAATCATAAAAAGTTTTAAGATTAACGAGAAAACTAGGTGTATTGTCATTCGTAAGACCTACTAGGAAATACAACTCTTATAAAGGAGAAATTGGAAAAATCGCAGATAATATAATAGATAGAGATTTCTTCGCCCTCAGAACCGTTAAAAGAAATGTTATACAGATGTAACTCAATTCAAGGTTGGAGATGATAAAGTTTATTTAGCACCTATAATTGATGGATATAACGCGGAGATAATAGCTTATAATATTTCATTTTCACCTAATATGGAACAACAGCATGAGATGTTATCGCAGCTTCAAGATAAAAAGATACGATGGTATGATACTTCATAGTGATCAAGGTTGGCAATATCAACATATTTCATATAGACAATCCTTAAAACAAAAGGTATTACGCAATCAATGTCTAGAAAGGGAACATCAGCAGATAATGCATTTATGGAATCTTTCTTTGGAGTTTTAAAATCTGAGATGTATTACGGATTCGAGAATACTTTCAAGAACAAATATGAATTAAAAAGAAGCTATCATAGATTATATAAAATATTATAATGAGGAAAGAATAAAAGTTGAACTTAGGTGGATTAAGTCCCGTAAACTATAGAAAAATTAATAGAAACAAATATAAATAAAAGAGACTTTCATTCCCTTTTACAGTTTAGATTTTCTCCTATTTAGTCAGGACAAGGGCTACGCCTTTTTAAAATCCTTGACTAAATAGTTTTGAAAAATCTAAAATAACTGTAAGGAATGAAAGTCACTAAAAGTAATAAAATTTACTGACTTTAAAATTTAAAAATACTAAACAAATATAACTAAATATTTTGTCCAATTTTTGGGTTCAGTACCAAGTTTAAAGATGGTTATAATATACTTTTTAAGTGCTGAGATACCTATATCAACTCTAGTTAGTAAGAAAAGATTTGTCTCAACAATTATTTGTAGGACTTTATGAGCAATTATTTTTATTCTATTCCTGCAAAAATCTGTGTTGCTCTTACCGCGCGTTTCCAACCTTTGTAAAGTTTTTCGCGTTCTTCTTTTCCATCGTAGGAACAAATAGTTTGCCTGCAGTATTTAGGTTCTAAGTTCATCTAAGCTGTCCCAGTATCCAGTAGCTAGTCCCGCTAGGAATGCAGCACCTAGAGCTGTAGTTTCTAAGTTTTCAGCTCGCGCTACTTTTAACACCTAGAATATCTGCTTGGAAATTCTAGTAGATAATCATTGTTTGCAGCACCTCCATCGACTTTAAGAAGGGTATTTCTACCTTAGCATCGATTTTCATAGTATCGATAATATCACGTACTTGATAGGCGATTGACTGTAATGTAGCCTTTTACTAGATCTTCTTTTAGTGGTAGCACGTGTTAAGCCGAAGATAGTTCCACGAGCATCTGGATTCCAATATGGAGCACCTAATCCTGCAAAAGGCAGGTACTAGATATACTTGTTATTGTTTTTTAGAATTGTAGGCCAACGCTTGTGTTTCAGATGACTTCTTAATTAGACGTAATCCATCTCTTAGCCATTGAACTGCACTTCCAGCGATGAAAATTGACCCCCTCTAAAAGCATAATAAACTTTTCCATTAATTCCAAAAACCTATAGTAGTTAATAGATTATTTTTGAAAGTTCCATGAGTTTCACCTGTATTCATGATGATGAAAGAACCTGTACCGTATGTGTTTTTATCATTCCTTTATCAAAGGCAAGTTGCCCTGAAAAAGTGCAGCTTGTTGGTCACCAGCTAGTCCGCTTATTGTTACTTCACCACCATAAAAATGATAATCTGTAGTTTTTCCGTAAACCTCAGAGTTTGATCTAACTTCTGGTAATAAGGATTTTTGGAATATTTAGAATTTCTAATATTTCTTTATCCCAAGTTAAATCTTTAATATTAAATAACATTGTTCTGGCTGCGTTTGTGTAGTCGGTAACGTGAGTTTTTCCACCTGTAAGTTTCCAAACCAGCCATGGCTATCGATAGTTCCAAATAGCAGCTCGCCATTTTCAGCGCGTTGTTGAGCACCAGGTACATTATCTAATATCCAACGTATTTTAGTCGCAGAGAAATAGGCATCGACGACCAAACCAGTTTTTTGATGAATCATATCTTTATAACCATCGTTAACTAGTTTATTAGCTATATCAGCACTTTGTCTACTTTGCCAAACTATTGCATTATAAATGGGTAGTCCAGTTTCTTTATCCCAAATAACAGTAGTTTCACGTTGGTTTGTAATTCCAATGCTATCTATTTGATTTGGTTTTATACCACTTTCGATAAATGCTTCTGCAATAACCGATTGTACTGAATTCCAAATTGCATTAGCATCGTGTTCCACCCAACCTGACTTAGGGAAAATTTGGGGGAATTCCTTTTGGCTACTTGTTATTATTTCTGCTTTTTTATTGAATATTATCGCTCTAGAACTTGTAGTGCCTTGATCTATTGCCATTACATATTTTTTCATAATTCACCTCGAATAATTATTTCATTAATATTATATCATCTTTTGATAATAAAAAGCGCAGACAAAAACTATGTTTTATCTGCGTTTTTAAGTGCTTTAAGGACATCATTTATGCTACAATTCTCACAAGACTTGGAGTGTGTTGAACCAAGTCTAATTTTTCAATTATAGCTATTGTGCAAAAATTATTGTTAAAAACAGGAGTTGCCCCAAAAGTCCTAAATTTTAAAAAGTGTATATTATAACTCATAGACGCAGTGAGCTTTATTGATATCTAAATTCGCTTTATAAAAGCTTTTTAGATATCTAATAACCTGTGGGGGGTGACTCGACAAAATCGATTTCTTCGAAATCACGATTTTTGAGTCGCTCCCATTATTGTTGTTTTTAATCTATCGTCATTACTCATATAAATCACCCTTTCAAAATTTTTGAAATTAACTTATAGTTAAAGCTCTCTAATTAATTCCATAATTTTTAGATTATTTTTAATTTGTTGATAATAAATTTTTTTATAGCAAATCTATCTTATAATAATGTTAAATGTATAGTAAAAATATATATTATATCTTACTTATATTATAACACCCTAAAGAAAAACGTTGTCAAAACAATGAAAAGTGAGAAATGTATTTATTTATGTGATAATTTTTCAGTAGTAGATTTTAGGTCTGATCAGTTCTACTACAATAATAAAATAACAGTAGATAATATAGTTTTCTTTGAAATCTAGCGTAGTTGTGTATGTAGCAGTATTATTAGCGTTTTTCATGTTTTTCTTATAAAATATATAGAAGAACTTTTTAAAAATTTATTGTAAAAATATAGGAGAAAATTAAAATGAATACATTACACCAATCTTTAACAGCATTATTAGCAAAATTAGAAGAAAAAAAGTACTAGAAAAATATTAACACAGAAGACCTTAAATGAAGAACTAGCAAAACACATTCGTGATCGTTTTTGCTAAAGAGCACCAGACTTAGAAATCCGTAGACTTTTAGAAACAGTTCACTACGCTAACACTTATGAAGACAAAAGTGCTAAAGAAACAGCATTTTTAGTAGATGAAATCAGTGAATATAGGTTTAAACTAGAAATCGCTAACCGTGATTTCGTAGTGCAGGTTACTAATACATTAATTATCGATCCAGCTGTAGAAGCAACAGAGTACAACTTTGGTTATGGAAGTTGAAAGCTTAATTGAAAAACAGCTTCTTAGAATTACCTGAAGAGAGAGAATAATGAAAATCTTATACCAACAGCCAAAGAATTGAACAAGAAGGCTATTCCACATGGAAAGGTAAGTCTAGGTAACAAAAAGTACCGAAATAGTAAGTGCAATAGCTAAATTAAGTGTGAAAGACCTGGCGAAGGCCTATAAAATCAAAAGATGAGAAGGCTGTGGAAGAATTTTTCTCGTTGGCAGGCTATTAAAAATAAAACGGCGAAGAGTTACGAAGCACTGGAGTTATTCAATGGCTTGATGTACGAAATATAGATCGCTGGTTTTGATGGACTGATAAGAATATACAAAAGAAAATGTCTTTTATTACAACATCTTTATATGGTGTAATAGGCGCATATGACTTGATTCAAGAACATAGACTGGATTTTTACAAAAATATTAAAGTCGAAAATCAATCTTTAAAAACTTTTTGGCGTGAAGACTGTGATAAGAGTATCAAGGGTGAAAAATTAGTCGTGTCATTACTTTCAGTGAATTTGAAGAGGTATTTTCAAAAGAGAACAGAGGGATAGATTTATTAGATTTAGCTTTATGGAAGAAAAAGAAGGGGTGTTAAAAGTGCACTCTACAATATCAGAAAAAGCTAGGGGTAAGTTTTTAACTGAACTTATAAAAACAAAGCTTCTTCGGTAGACGAAATGAAACAGATCAAATTTGATGGTTTCGAATATAATGAAGAGAATTCAGATGAAAAAGACGTTGGCTTTTATAGCGAAAAAGATATAAGGAAGGTTAAATATAAAAGGAAAAATAAGAAAAAGGACAGAAGAAGATGAAATTAGAAACTAAAACCAGTAAATTATATTACGGATTTCCTGTAATATTAATAGGTTATAAAGGATAAAAATGGAAATACAACGTGACGACTTGTAGTTCATCATATTCACTAGGGTGATATGATTACAGTTGGACTTACAACAGATAGTAATGCAGTAGATAACATTAAAGAATATGGGAATTCACTGTTAACGTTCCATGTCAGCAAATACTTAGTAAGGTGGAGATTGCTGGATTCCATTCAGGTCAGAATAAAATCGGTATGGCTGATATGACGTATGATCCAGCAAAATATATCGATGCGCCGATTATGGATGAGTGTATATTATCACTTGAATGTAAAGTTGAAAATATCTCAGGTATGGGAAATACACGAATTTTGTAGCATCTATAAAACGAAGAGTTGTTTGTGAAAATCTTCTAGATGAAGAGGAATATGAAATATATTCAATTCAATCCAATTTATTTTATGGGTGATGACAATAAGAGTATATCGTTACTTTAATGAAGCGAGCAAAAACCATGGAGAAAATATGGGTTGTTCGTCAGATGAAAGATGAATATAACCCACTTTTGCGGATAATATAATTGAAACAAAATAACGAAGAAAGGAGGATATTAGTATGTATTACAATATGCAAGTACATAGTACATATGACTTATTGAATAGTACAATTAAATATGAGAGTCTATTTTTAAAGTTAGCAAAAGATAATCAGCAATCAGTTTGTAATAGTAGATCCGAATATGTATGGAGCGATAAAAGCTCATAGCAAGCTAAAAATCAGGGATAAGTTTAATTCAAAGGTTTAGAAGTTAGTTTTGGGATATGGAATTGGGCTTTTAAAAATTCAATTTACTGTGTAAACAGAGAAGATGTTTTATAAATTATTAGGAGATTTTCTACAAAGTTTATGAATGGAGAAGAGTGGACTGTTGAAGATTTTTCTAATGATATGGTTGATTACAGAGAGACTTTGTTTTGATTGTTGTAGATGAACTTAGGGATAGTATGGAATTCTCTATTTAAAAATTTACTAAGTAAGTATGATTTTTATTTCGGTTTTAATGAGGTCTCAGATGGTCTTTATAGTGATTATGATAATATTGTTTATACTAAACCAAGTTTCTATCTAAATAAAGGCACCATCAGACAAGTCATTGTGTAGTCGCTATTCGCGATAATAAGAAACTTACTACAGGAGCCACGACTATCTCAGGAGAGACTTTGTCAGAGAACAAAAAGACTTTTGAAGAAATCTTTGGTACCAGGTGATGAAGAACTTCACATTATTTTTGAGAAGTCATTTGCTAATCAAAAATTAATAATAGATAGCTGTAAATATGAATTGAATTTTTTTCAGGATATCATTTGCCTAAGTATATCTATGGGAGAAAAAGAGCAGATATTCGAAAAGTTATCTTCTAAAGAGTACTTGCATTACTTAGTTCAAAAAGGAGTTAAGGAAAAGCTAGTAGGTAAAGATTTATATCTTTATAAAAACGTTATAGTTATGAATTGAACATTATTGATGGATGGGATTTAATGACTATTTCTTAATCGTTTATGACTTTTGTAAAAATACGCCAAGGATAATGGAATCTTAGTAGGTGCAGGACGTGGTAAGTGCTGCTGGGAGTTTAGTATGTTATTTACTAGATATAACAGAAGCGGATCCATTGGATACAATCTTCTGTTTGAAAGATTTTTAAACAAAGAGCGTATTTCTATACCTGATATGAATATAGACTTCCAAGACACTAGACGTGATGAAGTCATAAAATATGTGGAAGAAAATATGGTTCTGATAAGGTAGCGCAGATTATTACTTTTACAACATTTCAATCGAAAAGTGCAGCCAGAGAATCGGCGAGAATATTGCAGTTTGATGAACAGACTCTGAAGTTTATTAGTAGTAATATTAGCTCTACAAGAACATTAAAAAGAATGTTATGAAATATCAGAGAATTAAGAACGTTTATTAATACAAGTAATATTAATAGGCGTTGGTTTGAGTATAGCCGCTAAGTTTAGAGCATTTACCGAAAAAAATCCATCGGTGCACGCAGCCGGTATAGTAATAGTGATGACAAACCATTGGTTAACTATGCACCTTTAGCCGAATCGAGATATGACGAAGTACTTAACTCAGTGGACGATGGATGATGTAGAGAGTGTTGGTTTATTAAAAATAGATTTCTTGGGTATTGATACCTGACTATGGTATCGAGTATTGTCGAAGAAATTAGAAAAGAAAATCCGGCATTTGATATAACAAAGATAAATTATCAAGATCCCTAAGGTCTATGAATTATTTGCAAAAAGGTAAGACAGAAGGTATCTTCCAGTTTTGAATCGAGTGGGATGAAAGAGAAACTGAATCTACTAAAACCTACTGAATTTTAATGATATTGTCGCTATAGAATGCTCTTTTATAGACCGGGACCAATGGCTCAAATCGAAGTCTATGTACGTAGGAAAAATAAAGAAGAGCAAGTGAGTATATCCACATCCGCATGTTAGAAAAAATACTAAAGGATACTTACGGAGTAATCGTTTATCAAGAGCAGATTATGTTGATTGCGGTGAACTTCGCCCATATGAGCCTCAATGAAGCGGATAATATGAGAAAGAGCGGTAGTAAAAAAGAAAAAGAAAGACCTTGAGTACTATGGACGTATTTTTCATAGAAAAAGTGTTGCTGCTGGCTATGATATAAAAAGTCCTTAGAAACTTTTTGATCTTATCGTTACCTTTGCGAATTATGGTTTTAACAAGAGTCATGCTGTTGTTTATAGTATGTTAGCTTACCGTTTGAGCTTATTTAAAAGTCTATTATACTAAGTATTTTATGACAGCCTTATTAAATAACGTAATAAGCAGTGAGAAGAAAATAAATGAGTATAAACAAGAGCTATGAACCTAGGTATTAATCTTGTAAAACCCGATGTTAATAAGTTTAGCTAATTTTTAGAGTTTTTTAAAAATGATATTGTTTTTGCATTGACTGCGATAAAAATGTTGGTTATAGAAGTAGTTGTAGAAATAGTCCAAGATAGAATTAATTTTTGGATCATATCTAGATATAGATGATTTCTTAAAACGAGATGAATGAGAGGTTGACTATCAAGCAGCAGTTTCATTAGTTAAAGCGGGCGCTTTAGATACTTTTTGGTTATAACCGAGCTACTTTGATGAAAAAGGTAAATGATTATTATTCAGATAATAGGCAGTTTATAAATAATGTACGTGTTGCGTTGTCTGCAGAAAGTGGTCTAACATTAAAGGTAGAAGAGATAGAAGACTATTCAATCACAGAGTCCAAATGGAAAAAGAAGTCACAGGGACATACTTCAAAACATCCAGTCCAAGTGAAAAAGAAAGTATGCTTGTTACCGTTGCAGTATATTGGTGGTGAAGTTAGCGATAGTTATGTAGAAATAATAACGAAAAAGAAATTAAGACTAAAAATGGTGACTACATGGCATTCCTAACAGTTAACGATGGATGATTATGACGTTACTGTTTTTCTCAAGTGTTTATAAGTATGCTAATGTATTTATAAAAACAGGAAGTTTCGCTGTTATGACTTTGAAAAACAACTTCGTAATGGTAGGAGAACAGTATATCCTAGAAAAATTGCTAGTTTAAAAATTATAGAGAATGCTGCTAACTAATATCAAAAACTATCTATACAATTATTGATAAAGAAATATTAGAGCTTTTATGTGAATATAAGGTTGATGATGGAAGAGTTAAGGTAATAGCCTTGCTTGATAATGATTCTACAAAAGGGAAGACGATTACAATTAATAACGAACATGAATTTGTTCAGAAATTTTTGAAGGAGTTCCTGGAAAACACATCAAAATCACATATAAGTAAAAACAAAAATAATCGAACAAAAGATAAAAACAAAATTCTGTTTTTACTAGAAAAATCTCAAAAAAATATGATATTGTTTATAGGTAGAATTTAAAAATAATTAATAAAATTATGAGGAAGGTAAGACTACATGATCGTGAGTTTTAACGAGTGGTGGGATGCACTCAGGAATGAACGCAGCTATGCGTGCCATCGTAGAACAGCAATCTATAATGGATTAGAAGTTTATGGAGTATATCAAGGATATAAAGATTAGTTGAAAACAATATTAAAAACTTGAAGTAGGGGATGTTGGTAGCATCATTAATCGTGGTGTTACAATGCTTTATTCAGACGTTTACCAGAATTTGCTAACCCAGAAGTTAGAAAAAGGTGCTAGTAAAAACTTGAAGCTTTTAGGAATTGATGGATTAGTAGTAATCAGGTGGAGATGGTTCTTACCGTGAGAGCTATGGCTTTAGTAATGAAATGAACATTAAAACTATCGGTGTACCAGGAACAATCGATAATGACATCTGCTGTACTGACTTCACAATTGGATTCGATACTGCACTTAGCACTATCGTAGATGCAATTGATAAAAGTTCGGTGATACTGCATCAAGTCACGAGCGTGCATTCATTATCGAAGTTATGGGACGTAACGCAGGAGACTTAGCATTATTTGCTGGTATCGCTGGAGGAAGTGAAAGTCTTCTAATCCCTGGAGAAAAAGAAGATATCGAAGAAGTAGTTGCTCGTATTAAAGCAGGGGAAGATCGTGGTAAAAACACTCAATCATCGTTTTAGCAGAAGGTGTTATGGGTGGACAAGAATTAGCTAAAGAATTAAAAAGAACGTACTGGAGAAGAAGTAAGAGCTACTATTCTAGGACACATTCAACGTGGTGGAACTCCATCAGCTCAAGACAGGGTATTAGCCTCCAAGATTGGTGAACTAGCTGTTTCCAATTATTACTAGCTGGTAAATCAGGCAGTGCCGTAGAGTATCAAAATAATAAACTTGAAGTACTAAATTTGAAGATGTATTTTGTGATGTCTAGCAATCGTAGATTTAAATATCTATGAAGTGTCAAAACAACTTTCAATCTAGTATCGAAAAACGTTTTCATTCTTGGAAATAACTATTTTTTAGGAAAGTATTTGAAAATTTATTGGAAATAAGTTAAAATAATAAAAGATTAAAAATTAAGAGGTATATTATGATACAGAAAACAAAAATTATTTGTACTATTGGACCTAAGTCTGAAGCTAAAGAAACATTAACTCAAAATGGTAGGAGTTAGGGATGAACGTTTGTCGTCTTAACTTCTCACACGGTGACTACTCAGAACATGGTGCAAGAATCAAACAATCAAAGAAGTTAGAGAAGCTACAGGAACTAACTTAGCTATCCTTTTTAGATACTAAAGGTCCTGAAATCAGAACTCACAACATGGAAAAATGATGCAATCATGTTAGAAACTGGAAAAAGATGTTATCATTTCTATGACTGGAAGTTCTTGGAACAACTGAAAATTCTCAATCACTTATGGTGAATTAGTACACGACGTTAAAGCTGGAGATGCAATCCTACTGATGACGGATTAATCGGATTAACAGTAAACAAAGTTGATGCTGAAGGTGGATTAATCTACACTACTATCCAAAATGGTGGAGTACTTAAAAATAAAAAAGGAGTTAACGTACCAGGTGTATCTACAAAATTACCAGGTATCACTCCAAAAGATGAAGAGGATATTCGTTTCGGATGTAAACAAGATATCGACTTCGTTGCTGCTTCATCTCGTTCGTACATGCAAAGAAAAACGTACTAGAAGTTAGACGTATTCTTACAAGAAAAGAAGGATGTGAACACGTTCAAATCATCCCCAAAAATCGAGATGTCAAGAAGCTATCGATAACATCGATGAAACTCATCTCAGTATCTGATGGTATTATGATCGCTCGTGGAGACCTTGGGGTTGAAGTGCCAGCAGAAGAAGTACCGATCATGCAAAAAGATATTATTGCTAAATGTAATGAAGCTGGTAAATTCGTAATCACAGCTACTCAAATGTTAGACTCAATGCAAAAAAATCCACGCCCAACACGCTGCCGAAGTATCAGACGTAGCTAACGCAATTTACGATGGAACTGATGCAATCATGTTATCAGGAGAATCTGCAGCGGGTGCTTACCCAATCGAATCAGTTCGTACTATGGCTACAATCGCTAAACGTACTGAAGAAATGCAAGATTACTCCTGTATCTTAAAAGAACGTTCTAAAAAAGTTGTATCTAAAGATATTACAAATGCAATTGGGGTATCTGTAGGATATACAGCTCTAAACTTAGATTTACACACAATCGTAACTTACACTGAATTAGGGAAAACAGCTAGATTAATTTCTAAATACCGTCCAAACGCGTCTATTTTAGCTGTAACTCCAAGTGCTAAAGTTGCTCGTGGATTAAAGCTTAGTATGGGAGTTGATGCTCAAATCTCAGAACAAGCTAAATCTACTGATGAAATGTTAAATAGTGACGAAAATTGCTAAATCTTCAGGATACGCTAAAGTTGGAGATGCTATCGTAATCACTGGTGGTATCAACACTTCAGTAAGCAATGCTGGAACAACAAACTTCTTAAAAGTTTCTGTAATCGACTAATATAAAATTAAAGAAAGTGGAGGAAATCCTATTTCTTCTTTTTTATATTCTTTTGTAATTTAAAAATGAGGTTAGTAGACTAAATCCGGGGCATGGAAAAATTGCAGCCCCGGATTTCAATATTTCTATATACAAAAAGACAAATATCCAATATAATTAAAGGTAGAAAAATAATTAACTAAGAAAGGATATTTGTCATGTACTAATTTTATCACAAATTTACTATTAATAAAAAGACCAAAATATAACTATGGAGGATAAACTTGATTTAATCAATGTGGATGGTCAAGATACATTCGTATTTCTATGGGACTTTATCATACAATCCAAAGTGTTGTCGAACTGTGGTTAAGAAAGAAGAAAATAGTATAGTTAAAAATGGATTTGGAGATCCATTAAAAGTAACTCTATTAAAGATGTCAGAATGCCCTACATACCTTAGATTAAGAAAACAACGCTTCAAATGTAGAGAATGTAATTCTAAGTTTTGTGCTGAAACATCATTTTGTGAAAAAGCATTGTAGTATATCTAAAAATCTTATATTCCATATTATGAAGAAATCTATCTAAAACATTATCTTTTTAAAGATATAGCTGAATTAAGTAATGTATCAGTATCTACAGTAGTAAGAGTAATGAACTCATGTGAGAGCAGTAGAAGTTAAGACTCATTCAAGCTATCACCAGAGCACCTATGTTTTGATGAGATAAAATCAACTAAAGATAGTAAAAATGGAATGAGTTTTTGATTCTAGATGCTAAAACACATGACTTTATAGATATTGTAGATGGTAGAACACAACATATATTAAAAACAATACTTTATGAGATATTCAAGAAAAGTAAGAAAGAAAGTAAAAACAGATCTGTATGAGATATTTATCCTCCTTATATGAATATGATTAGAGAGATGTTCCTAACGCTAAAATAATTATAGATAGATTCCATATGGTACAAAAATATTAATAGAGAATTAAACAAAGCTAGAGTAAAAACTAATGAATCAATATAAGAATAAAAAGAGGCTCTATTTACACTATTTTTAAAGAACTTCTGGAAAGTAATATTAGAAGATAGAGATAAAGTAAATTCAACTAAAACATTCTATTCTAGAAGCTTTAAACACTATGTAACTAGAGAGAGGTATTAGATTATATGTAGCTATAGATGCTGAATTTACAGCTAGTTATGAGAGAGCACATGAGCATGAGAGAGGCTATTTAGACTAAAGACTCTGTAGAATTAGAAATATAGATATGGATACTAAAGGATTATCTAAAGGGTGCTAAAAGCTATAAACTATGAAAAAGCACAAAAGAGTATATAGCTTAATTCTGTTAAATATGAGTATTCTAATGGCCCATTGAGAGGATTTAATAATAAAATAAAACTACTAGAGAGTATCTTATGGATATTCGAAAGCTTTAGTAACTTCAGATTACGATATTTTAATTATGTCTAGATTGTTTGTTTCGAATATAAAAATAATGTTAAACTTAGTGAAAGTAAGAAAAATCTAAGCAGCAAAATGCCTAGATTTTCATTTCCTATTTTCTCCATGCTCCCTGAATTTGACAAAGAGCCAAAAATATAGGAAAATATAAATATGAAAGTAAACACAAAAAAGTGGCCCTGTAATGGACTCACTTTCGTTATATGAACACAAAATAAAATTTAGGGTAAATTATTAGTTTTGTAGTATTGATCGGAATTGCCTGACATTAAATTAAAAAGTTTATTGTTAAAAATAAATTTAACAACCGAAAGGAAATATATGACTATGAGTATTATAGTCGTTAAAATGGAAGTCGAAAAGAGTCTTCACAGTTTTAAGAACAATCAAATAGGATTGCACAGGATATATAGATATATCCTCTTGCCTATTAACTCATGTAACAATACCATATATTGTTTTGGGAAAATGGTCAACTCTTGATATATTAGCTAATTTATTTTAATTTGAAGATATTCCCACAATATAGATACTTCAGCAATAATTAATATCAGATGTAACAAAATAGTATAATTGAAAAAGAAATTAAATAATATTAATTATACCAAAATATTTTAATGATAAAATTATCTTATTAACTGTTTATATTTTTATTTTTATCATATATGTCATGTTCGTCAGGATGCAGATATTAAGTTTAAAAATATATTCTTATTCTTTTTATTTGTGTATGCATGTTAAAAAGCTGAAATTTAAAGAATAAATAAAAATATGTAGTATATGCAAACTAATAAATAATGGTATTTACAAAATAATAAAAATTATAAAATTTATAAATTAGAATGTGATAAAGATAAGAAAGAGGAGAGACTAGAAGCATAAATTAAAAACTCAGTTTCTGGCCTCTCCTCTTAGAGAAGTGGTATGTTTAAATGTTACAAAAATCAATTTTAGATTCTTGATTAGAATCTGCAGTGACTTTAACTTTTATATTATCTGTTTACAATGTTAGGAGAATCTCCAGTAGTTATTACTTCTACTGCGGCATTTAAAGCTCCTTCTACAAGGTTTTTAACTGCTGTTTTCAGTGTAGAAGGCAGTGTGTGTGTGTGTAGACGATATCGTCTCTACATCCAAATTAATTCTTGCATCAATTTATCATCGAATTCTTTATTTGAGAAGTCTTTAGGAACGTAATTCCCTTCATTTTTCATATACGTCAAGACTAGCTCCTAGTAGTTTACCGCTGTCAAGTGCACGAATAACAGCTTTAGTATCAACAAGAACACCACGAGCAGCATTAGCGAAGATAGATCCGTCTTTCATCTTGCTAAAGAATTCATCGTTTACCATGTGAGGTATATTCTTTTTGTAGCAGGTACATGAGAGTGTTACAACGTCAGATTGAGCTAATAATTCATCGATACTGTCAACATACGTTAATACTTCACGAGCTGCCTCAGAAGGGTATAAGTCATAACCAATAACTTTACAACCTAATCCTTTAAATAAAGTTGCTGCTTGACGTCCGATGTTCCCCGTTCCAAGGACACCTACAGTAAGTGTTTGTAGTTCTCTAGAAATAATGTTTTTATTCCATGTGAAATCATGTTTTTCAACGTTATTTAAAATTTTTCTAATATTTCGGCTTATATATAAAACAGTTGTAACAACGTGTTCAGCAATTGCGTTAGGTGAGTAACGTGGAACGTTTGTCATGCTAATTCCTAATTCACGCATGTATTTAATATCGTAAATATCGAATCCAGCCATTCTGTTTGCGATAACTTTTACACCTTGCTCTTTTGCATAATCATAAACTTCTTTTGCGAATGGTCTGTTTTGGAACATAACTGCCCCTTGCTGTTTTCCTTCTAATAGATGTTTTGTCTCGGCTTGAAAGTCCCCTTCGATGTAGATCAACTTCTACCTCCGGATGTCTCTTTTAACCATGCATCAACAAATGGTCTTTCATCTTCTCTCAAGTTAAATGAGTGCTAATTTCATAATAAATCTCCTTTTTAATATATTTTAGCTGAATATTAGATTAGAATATTGTATTAAAATATACGTAGTAATATCTAGTATTCAGCTAAAACATAATATTACAAAAGTAGTAACACATTTAGATAACGTTTACAACTTTTTATTTTTAACAGAAAAATTAAATTATGTCAACACATGATAAAAATGATACAGAAAATATATTTAATAAAAATAATACGCTTACAACTGTTGTTATAATCTTTGTTAGGAATGTGAAAGCGAAGAGGCTATTGCTGAGGCAGTTAGCCTAGAAAATAGACATTAAATATAAAAAAGTCTCAGAGATAAATATTATTATATTTATTAAAAATACGATTATAAAATATGAATTTATAGTACAGTTGATAGGGGTGTGTTAAATAAATTCCAAGAGCTATTTAGAAGAATTTCTAAATAGTTCAGGCTGTTGACAAATGCAGAAACTGCATGAGTCAGCAGCCTGTTTTAATGAGAAAAAGTGCTAAAAATGTTATAATATAGAGTATATAGAGGGGTTTTGGTATGTTTTAATAAAAAGAAAAATATCAAAGATGAAATAAATTAATGACGTTATCAGAATTAGTTCCTACAAATCCTTTTTAAGAAAAAGTAATAAAGCGATTGATTTTAAATTTATTTGATGATTTAACAGAAGAATACTATAGCCATACATCAGGAAGAAATTGTTTAGACCCTGTAGTATTATTCAAATTAGTGTTTTAAAAAGATTTCTATGGAATAAAAATCTACGGGAGAAACAATAAAAAGAATAGAAACAGATGCTGCATTTAGATGGTTTTTAGGATACCATTTTCTAAACCAGTTCCACATTATTCTACATTTTCACAAAACTATATTCGACGATTCCAAGGAACTGATATATTTGAACAAATATTTATAAATATAGTGAATCAAGCTATTGATAAAAATTAGTAGGTGGAACAGAGTTTTTACTGATTCAACGCACATTAAAGCTAACGCAAACAAAAAGAAATACAAAATTGAAATTACCACAAAAGTAAAAAGAAAGAAAATTAGACTTAGAAAAAGAAGATAAATGAGAGAGAGAAAAATAGGAAAGCCTTTTTAAGTGATGAAGAAAAAGAAGAACTAAAAAGACAACGAGATTAACACTACTGATCCAGATAGTGGTTATTATCACAGAGATCATCAAAAGAAGAAGGTTTTATGTATTTAGACCATAGAACAGTGAGACGGGAAGAATAATATTATTATAGACTGCCATAACTCCAGGTAACGTTCATGATAGTGGTCCGATATAGACAGATTAAATCAGATAGAAAAACTTTGGATTAATCCTGGTAAAGTTGCGTTAGATAGCGGATATTATTCTCTAGACATACTAAAACAGTTAGATATATATTTTCAGTAATAGGATATAGAAGATTCTCAAGATCAAAAGATAACAAATATTTTAAATACTTACATGAAAAAGATATATATGTGGATAAACGAGACAGGAGAAATATGTAGATACAGAAATATAGATAGAAATGGATATAAACAATATAAAAGTGATGATAAAAACGAGAAGAAAATAATAAGACGTCATATAAATGCGGATTATTATGATGAAGCTAGGTTAAGACGTATATCAAAAGAAGGAAAACTATTGTATAAGAGAAGAAAAGAAACAGTAGAACGTAGCTTTGCAGATTCAAAACAAAATCACGGATATAGATATGCACAATATAGAGGTAAAGCCAAAGTACAGTCGTACGCTTGGTTGTCTTATGTTGCGTTCAAAATATGAAAAACAATAGCACTAAGAGAGGTATAATCATCTCTTAATACTACTGATTCTTTAGCCATAAGGCTTTATGAAAACGACCAAAAACATCAATACGTTCATTGATATTTTGGTCGTTTTATCAATAATCTGAGCTATTTAGAAGAATTTCTAAATAGTTCTTGACTTTAATACAAGGTGAGAGTTATAATCTATTTAGAAAGATATCTAAATAGAATTGCAGTTCGTAATATTAAAGAGGTGATATACATGGGATGAGTGAAACTTTAAAAAGCGATATCTGATCCAGTAGAAGAAGAAATATTTTGGAATTGTTAAAAGAGGATAAAAAGCGCTGAGAATTAGCTTCAGAATTTAATCTATCAGGTGCTACTGTATCGTATCATCTAACACAATTAAAAAGCGGGTTTAATATTAGAATCTAGACATAAGAATTTTTATATACTATGAATTGAATGCCAGTGTATTCGAGAAGTACTGGTGTGGATTTATGGTTTAGGAGGAAAAGACAATGAGAGTAGATAGTTTGTTTCTAGGTGTGCTATTTGTTATGTCGATATTAATAGGAGTTTATTATTATGCATGTATTACCTGAACAATAGCTGTGCATTTCAATGCTAAAGGAGAGTCAGATAATTTTGTGAGTAAAACTCATTGCGATTGTCGAACTTCCTATATTCTTTCTATAGTTCAGGTTATAATTTCATTAGTTGTAGATTTTGATAAAACTCCGAAAAAGGTGTTAATTATTATGAGGAGTGTACCTTTGATAAGTGTTCTAGTTCAAGGCGGATTAACAGCATATGCCTTAGATAATAATTTTAATGTAACGAAATTAACAGCTCTTGTTATCGGGATATTGTTTATTGTACTTGGTAACTATCTGCCTAAAAAGAATTTTGGGGAAATACAATTTAATGGTTTAGAAAAGGTGTTAATGAACAAAAAGTAGTTAGAGCTTACGCGTTGTATAAGGACTTTTTAGTGGAGTTGCTATACGTATTAGTGGATCTTTTAGTTCAACAGTAGCGTTAGTTTTAATAGTTATTTCGCAATTTTTCTACGGTTTTACCTCTTTTACCTGGTTAAGAAATATAAAGCTTAGTAATCGATTAATATAATAAGTAGCATACATGTATACCCAGAGAGTATTCTTTCAATGGGGATATATTGTATGCTATAATTACACGAGAAGTTTTCCTATGGTGAAAAGTTTAAGTTTGTCTAATAATAAATTAGGAGTGACATAGAGTGTTAGAACTTAAAAATATAGTTAAGAAGTATAATACTGGTGGTAGTGAGTAGAAGTACTAAAATCTGTAAATATTCATCTTTAGAGAAAATGAATTTGTCTCGATTTTCAGGAGCAAGTGGAAGTGAAAAACAACGTTATTAAACATCGTCAGGTGATTGGATAAATACACATCAGGGATATGGCTCTTATGAGGCGTCTCTACTCAAAGAGTTTAAAGATAGAGATTGGGATAGTTATAGAAATGGGACTATAGGTTTTGTATTTCAAAGCTATAACTTAATATCTCACGAGTGTTATCGAAAATGTAAAATTAGCTTTTATCTATCTCAGGTCAGTCAAATGCTGGAAAATGATGAGAAGGCGAAAAAGTATTAGAAGATGTTGACGTAGTGGAGCATCTTTATAGCCTAAATCAACTTTCTGGGGTCAGATCGCAAAGGGTGGCGATTGCTCGTGCATTAGTAACTGATCCAAAGATTATTCTTGCTGATGAGCCTACAGGAGCGTTAGACAGTAAGACTAGGTGTTCAAATTATGGAACTTATTAAAAGCAAAACAAGTAAAGACGAAGTTGGTTATAATGATAACGCACAATCGGAACTGGCAAAAAGAGTACAGTGATAGAATAGTACGAGTTAAAGATGGTGAGATTCAAGAAGATACAAATCCGTATATAGCTGAAGAGGTCGCTGATAATGGTTTTGCTTTTGAAGAAAACTGCGATGGCATTTAATAGTGCGATTAAATCTAGTTTTAAGAACCTACTTACGAAGAAGTCTCGCGTTTATGACGGTTGTTGTTCAGTAGTATAGGATTATTAGTATCGGTTTAGTATTGTCTATTTCATCAGGGATGGATAAATATATTCAAACGATGCAAAATGAAAACTTATCACTGATGCCGATTATGATTAGTGCAAAATCAGGTGAATTTTTGGGTTAAGTGTTGATGATGATAACTCGGAAAAGACTCGAACGTCCTCGACGATTATGAAATCACGTCGAGATGTGCATGAAATTTATACTCAGTTGATTCGTTAGGGAATGGAGAAAACATTTACAAATTATATTCATATACTGAAGGATTATTACTCTGCGATTGATTTTGCAGAAGGTTATAAATTACATGCTACTAACTAAAAATGCAAAAGGTGATGTAGTAGCTGCAAACAAGAGCAAAACCTCATTGAATGATAATATTTTTGGCGTATTACCAGAAGATAAGAACCTAATTATAAATCAATATGAAGTGGTAAAAATCATCTAAAGAAAAGGTTTTGAATATCCTAGCGATAATGAGGTTGTGTTATTTAATGAAATAACGAAATCGATAAAGCTACGATAAAAGCTCTAGGATTTGATGAAAAACACAAAAGTTAAGTATGAAGATGTTATCGGAAAAGAATTTAGCGTTATAGATACATAACTATTATAGAAAAATCGGTGATGGTTTAGTTTCCACGTGATGTTGATACTAAGATGTATGATCTGGGAACTGTAAGGTTAAAGTAGTGGCTATATTAAAAGCTAAAGATAGTTTCACTAGACCTCAGATGACGATTGGTTATACAAGAGCTTTACAAAAGCGATGATAGAAAAAGAAGCGAAATCGGACATCGTAGTAGCTCAACAAAAGATAAGACTAGAAATATTATAACTAATCAGAAGATGGATGGTGACACTGCCGAACAAGTTCTTGCTACATTAGAGCTAAAAACTGCACCGAGTGCAATTAATATTTATCCAAGATCTTTCAATGATCGTGATAAAATAGCTGGGGTTATAAATGACTTTAACGAAAGTAGCAGAGAAATATGGTTCAGATAGCTCAGATTATCATAAATATAGTATTACGTGTGCAGATTTAGCAGCAAATGACAACGATTATGTCACGGATGATTAATACAATTTCGTTAATCTTATCGGCATTTGCGGGAATTTCATTAATTGTATCATCTATTATGATAGGTATACTAACGTATGTATCTGTAGTAGAAAAAGAACGAAAGAAATAGTTATCCCTCCGCTGATCGGTGCTCGTAAAGATATTACAAGAATTTTTATCGTCGAGAGCAGGATTATTAGGTTTATTTCGGTTAGCTGTGGGTGTGGTGGTGACGTATGCTTTTTATCTGTTCCTATTAGTGAGAGCAGTTGCTAAGGGACTGGAAGTGGGAGTTTTACAGCGTCATTAAAATGCTAAAGCCTCAATAGGATTAATAGCTCTTAGTTTAGTATATTAACACTTATAGCTAGTATTATTCCATCGAGAATAGCTGCAGAAAGACCCAGTGAGCGTTAAGAACTGAATAATAAATAATATGAGAATAGTAGATTGTGTTATAATCAGAAAGTTCATAAAATGCAACATTTTAGAGTTAAAAATGAATCTAGTATTTCTCGATTTTTATATTTTGTTATGTGGATAATTGTAAAGAAAAATTACAGATGTTTATCGTTGATATTTTGAGTGTGATTGGACATGCCTGTTGAGTTTACAATATAATTTATATTATACATGTATTAAGTAGAGTTCTTATGATTGTAGGTTCATTTTATAGTTTTTGTAATATTTCTCCTGTTGTTTTTATTTGTTCTATATATAGATAGAAGAAATTTATTTCTAGGAATATATATAGCTACAGGTTTGAGTTTTTATTTTTGTGTATCTTTTATTACTAACCATAGAAGACAATAAATTTTTATATAATTTAGAGTGTAGTATTGCTTGTTATAGGTGGCAACATTTACTCTGCTACCAATTGTAGTAGTAATTCTGTTTTTATACAATTCATTTATGCTTATTAGAAGAGAAGGATTAAAAGATTGGGAACCTACCGAGTCTAGCTACATTTTTCTTACTTGTAGGTTATTTCTACATATTGCGCTACGTGTTGCTACCTACACACGTGACAACATTCCTGTTAAACACACTTTATGTTTATGTCAGTTTAGTAGTTTTATATTTTTATGCTATAGCTATGTCTTATTTAGTATCTAGTGTTCTAAATTTTGTTAATATCTTACCGAGAAAGATTGATTATGTAGTGGTCTTAGGTGCAGGATTGATTGAGAGAGAGTAACACCACTTCTTGCTAGCAGGATTAGAAAAGGGATAAAAAGTTTATAAAGCTAATCCTGGGAGTAAGCTAATCATGTCAGGAGGTCAAGGTCCTGATGAAGTAGTATCTGAAGCCTTTGCGATGAAAAACTATGCTCTCTGAGCAGGGGTTGATGAAAAAGATATAACCTTAGAAGATAAATCAACTTCTACCGAAGAAAATATTATTTTTCGAAGAAATTTATTCCAGCTGATAAAAAGTTTCGCTGTGGTGACAAATTATTATCACGTATACCGAGCGTTAGTGTCAAGCACAGGACTTTAGGTTTTAGATGTATTGGTTATGGAGCACCGACTAAGTTTTTTATTTTCAGTCTTAATGCTTTTTATTAGAGAATTTCATCGGTTTATTTATATTTCAAAAAGGAAAATACACTTCATAGTTCGTATGATGACATTCTTGTTTATAACTGCATGTTCTAGTGGAAATATATTTTTGGGCTAATAATTAGGAGAGTTAAAGAATAAAATAAAATACATTACTCGACAAACCAACTTAGATTAAGATTAGAATTCGAGTATTGTTTTGTATGAAAAAACATCGTTTTAGGTAATAAATGAACTAAAACTAGAAATCTTTGATACAATAAGAATGTAAACAATGTTGAGTACTAGTTTTGTAGGGAAATTTCAGAAAAAATAATTAAATATTAATATTTAATGACAGGTTGACAAAATGCAGAAACTGCATGAGTCAGCAGCCTGCTTCTAATCGAGAAAAGTGCTAAAAATGTTATAATGTAGAAGTGTATAGAGGGGGTTTTTAGTATGTTTACAATAAAGAAAATATCAAAGATGAAATAATATTAATGACGTTATCAAATTAGTTCCTACAAATCACTTTTAAGAAAAGTAGCGAAGCGATTGATTTTAAATTTATTTTATGATTTGACAGAAGAATACTATAGTCCACATCAGAAGAAATTGTTTAGACCCTGTAGTATTATTCAAATTAGTGTTTAAAAAGATTTCTATGGAATAAAATCTATGAGAGAAAACAATAAAAGAATAGAAACAGATGCTGCATTTAGATGGTTTTTAGGGATACCATTTTCTAAACCAGTTCCACATTATTCTACATTTCACAAAACTATATTCGACGATTCCAAGGAACTGATATTTGAACAAATATTTATAAATATGAAATGAATCAAGCTATTGATATTAGTAGGCGGAACAGAGGTTTTTATACTGATTCAACATACATTAAAGCTAATGCAAACAAAAAGAAATACAAAATTGAAATTACCACAAAAAGTAAAAAGAAGAAAATTAGACTTGAGAAAAAGAAATAAATGAAGAGAGAGAAAAATAGGAAAAAGCCTTTAAAGTGTAGAAGAAAAAGAAGAACTCAGACAACGAATTAACACTACTGATCCAGATGAGTGGTTATTATCACAGAGATCATAAAGAAGAAGGTTTTATGTATTTAGACCATAGAACAGTGAGACAGGAAGAATAATATTATTATAGACCGCACATAACTCCAGGTAACGTTCATGATAGTGGTCCGTATATAGATAGATTAAATCAGATAGAAAAACTTCGGATTAATCCCCTGAGTGAGTTGCGTTAGATAGCGGATATTATTCTCTAGACATATTAAAACAGTTAGATAAAAATATATTTTCAGTAATAGGGATATAGAAGATTCTCAAGATCAAAAGATAACAAATATTTTAAAATACTTACATGAAAAAGATATATGTGGATAAACGAGACAGGAGAAATATTTAGATACAGAAATATAGATAGAAATGGATATAAACAATATAAAAGTGATGATAAAACGAAAAGAAAAATAATAAGACGTCATATAAAATGCGTGATTATTATGATGAAGCTAAGTTAAGACGTATATCAAAAGAAGGAAAACTATTTATAAGAGAAGAAAAGAAACAGTAGAACGTAGCTTTGCAGATTCAAAACAAAATCACGGATATGAGATATGCACAATATAGAGGTAAAGCCAAAGTACAGTCGTACGCATTGGTTGTCTTAGTTTGCGTTCAAAATGATGAAAAACAATAGCACTAAGAGAGGTATAATCATCTCTTAATACTACTAATTCTTTAGCCATAAAACATGAAAAACGACCAAAACATCAATCACGTTCATTGATATTTTGGTCGTTTTATCAACTAATCTGATAATTAAATATTAATATTTAATTTATAGTTTGTCGATTTAATTACAGAATTAGTAAATGTAATTACCTTAGAGATAGATAGCTACATAGTAGATTTGGAGTTGGAGGAGAAATTATGGTTAAAACTGTTATAGAATTAGCTTTGGGGTTTGTGGTATTCTTTATGCTTATATACTTTCTAACATCTCGGTTTTTGCTAGAGGTTGAATCCAGGTATTATTCTTACATTATGTACACATAGTGATGACAGTATTTTGATTCGGGTGTTTGCTTTGCTTAGAAAACTTCTGCCATACATCTCTGTGTCTGATTTACTATATCTTGTGGGCGCTAGGTGTTTAATTTCTTTGTATTTTCTGGTGAAATTAGTTTTAGACATAGTAAAAATATTCTGATATTTTGTTGTGAATTTATTGTATCATAATTTACTGTGTTTTTCAGTTTTAAATTTACATAATTTAATTTACATAATTTAAGTTATATTTTAAGTTCAAAAGTATAATGAAAATAGTTAAAATGTAATAATTATATATAATTGTATTATAAACACCTCATTAATCTTGGATTGTTTTATTTTTAAAAATATAAGGAAGAGAAATCTAAATGATGAGGAAAAATAATAAGTATTTAAAGGATACAAGAAATGGAGTAAAAGGTTGAAAGTTACTCTACTAGAGTTTAAAGTAGGGGCGGCTGATTTGTTGATTGGTGCTAGTATTTTTCTTTTGGTGCTGGAGCAGTGGCTCAAGCTAGCGAAGAAGTATCAAACCACAGCAGCGGATAATACAACAAACGCTGGAGCTAAAGAAATGTTCCAACTGCACCAGTAGCGACGACACAACCAGTAGCTAAAGAAACTACTAAAGAAGACGTAGCAGCAGGAGTAGCGGCAAAATTAGGTGGAGAAACTGCAAAAGAAGTTAAAGCTTTAGACAAAAACTAAACTTGCAGAAACTACGTTGCAGAAATCGAAGCAAAGTAGCTAATGGAACGATACGAAAAGCAAGCAGAAGAGAGTGTTGCAGTATTAAAGAAGCGCTAAAAGTAGCGAAAGATACCATTGAGAACGCAACAACTCAAGATGAAATTAAAAAGCTTATAATAAACTTGTAACTACAGCAAACACTAAATTACAAACCTGTAGAGAAAAAAGAAACTCCAGCTAGTAGACACTACTCAATGGACAAACCAACTGTAGGTAAAAAGCAGAAAACACTGAGAAAAATCAGAATCTAACTCAATCGAAAACATCAGGATCTGACGACCGTAACGGTAAAGCACTAGGATAAGAATAATGCTTTTAGAGCGGAAGCCTTGCCCTATTCAGAAGGTACAAAATGCAGCCGCAAATGGTCATATGTGATGCCTATATCCTTAATGATGTTAATAAATACCGTCTACAGATGATGCATATGATGTAGTTTCTAGAGTTACAAATTATAAAGTTAAATATAGTAAAAGACGCTAGTGGGAAGATTCACTTCAATGAGATTGGCTTGTCTTTTATAATGATCATGCAGAAAATCTATCTAATACATATAATACAGATGGAGGAGATGTATCGAAATTTCATCCAAATTCCTGCGAAGTTAATATGCCAACTAGTATTACACGTGCAAAATATAACTCTCCAATCAAAAGGTAAATTAAATCCTAAAAACTAAAGAGACTTGAACATGTAAAACCTGATGGTTCAGGGTTGAGTAATTCTGTAACGTTTGAAAATCCAGCACCAGCTACAGCTGCTGGATTACCATTGACATAAAGAGATACCTTTTCTCTGGCTTCTAGGGTTGGGGAAAGTGGTATCTATGGTCGTTCTATAGAAAAACTTGCCGGTCAGGAGGACAGATATTTCAAGAGTGCGGCGTCTAATTCTTCTCCGAGAACTAAAGAGTTATTGAATAGTGCTGCCTTGAATGACAAACGTTTGATTGTGGATCGTTCAGACTACAGGTGGTGATGGGTATGATGCCTATGCATGGAGTTTTAGAACTGAAGTCCCCAAAACAACAACTAACGAACAGTTAAAAAGATATGAAGGTTGTGTTTGGTATGATGCGTAGCGCCACTGCTGGTGCCAATGCAGGTTTCAGCCAACATTGCAACTAACCCTATAAAGATGTGGCAGTCTGATGTTTCCACACCAACAGCGAAAGATCAAACTGTAAAAGTTGGTCAAAAACCAGATGCGACAAAATCAATTGGAAACTTAGACACTCTTCCAAAAGGAACAACAGTTAAGTACAAGGATGCAGTAGATACACGAACTCCAGGTGAAAAACGAGCAACAGCAGTTGTAACTTACCCGGATACATCTACAAAAGAAGTTCCTGTAAAAGTAATTGTTGAAAAAGAAAAAGAAGCAGTAGCACCAGCTAAGCCAGTTATTACGACAAGTCTAACAGGTAAAGCTAACACTCAAAACTCGGTTGAAGTGAAAGCAGAGGCAGGATCGACAGTTGCCTTGTTCGACAAAGACAACAACAAGATTGGTGAAGCTACAGCAGGTAACAATGGTGTAGCAAGCATCACTCCAACTAAAGACATTCCAGCTGGTAATGTGACAGCGACAGCTACTAAAATGGTAAAACATCACAAGTAAGTGATGCTGTAGTAGCAACGCCAGCGAGCAGTTACTCACAACCAGCAACACCGAAACCAAGCACGCCAGCACCAGGTGCAGCGACTAACAAACCAGCAGCAGGTGCAGCAACTAGCGGTCCAGAAATTGTTAATGATTTGGCAGGTAAAGCAAGTACACCAGCTGATGTGACAGTTAAAGCACTCAGCAGGTTCAACTGTTAGCTTTACAACACAGATGGTGTTGTGATCGGTGAAGCTAGCAGCTAATGCTCAGTGTAGCAACTGTTCACCCTACAAACAGTCTTCCAGCAGGAAAAATTACAGCGACTTCCAACACCAACAGGTGGTAAAGAGTCAGCTAAGAGTACACCGATTACGATTACAGCATCACCGGTGACTGTTAAGGATGGTGGTGTGACTGGTACGATGATACTAGACTATTGGTAAGTAGGTCAGAGATTACAGTATATCCTGGTGATAAAATTGATGTTGATGTTGTAGCTCAAGCTACAGCTTTAGAGAAATTTTCAGTTGAAAAATCCACTAGCTATAAGAGGAGTAGAGTCAACGGGAGGATATCTAGGAGCTTCAAACGGAGCTACGATTAGACAACGTGATGCTAAATATAGTGGTACTGTTGCAATGGACCAGCCAGCAGGAGAAACTGTTGTTACTTTTTATAGCGAAGAACCGAGATCATGGTACAAATGTATCCAGAGATCTTAAAGTTATTGTTCTTGAGACTGCTAAGAAATATGAACCAGTTGCAGGTACAAAAAGTAGATATTGTAGATTCTAACGGCGTTAGTGGAGCTGAAAAGAATAAGATTATCGAAGCAGTGAAAGCTGCTAACCCAAGTCTTCCTGCAAATTCACAATATAGTGTGGATGAAAAAGGGAACCTTACTATCACTTATCCTGATGGATCAAAAGATAAGATTGCAGCAGCATATCTAGTAAATCCAGGAGCAGATGCAGCGACTAGTGCTCCAGAAATTGTCAATGATTTTGGCAGGTAAAAGCAAGTACACCAGCTGATGTAACAGTTAAAGCACCAGCAGGTTCAACTGTTAGCTTTACAACACAGATGGTGTTGTGATCGGTGAAGCTGTAGCTAATGCTCAAGGTGTAGCAACTGTTCACCCTACAAACAGTCTTCCAGCAGGAGCGATTACAGCGACTTCAACACCAGCAGGTGGTAAAGAGTCAGCTAAGAGTACACCGATTACGGTTACAGCATCACCGTTGACTCGTTAGGGATGGTGGTGTAACTGGTAATAATGATACTAGACTATTGGTAAGTAAATCAGAGATTACAGTATATCCTGGTGATAAAATTGATGTTGATGTTGTAGCTCAAGCTACAGCTTTAGGGAAATTTTCAGTTGATCCACTAGCTATAAAAGGAGTAGAGCCAACAGGAGGATATCTAGATGACCCACGTGGAAGTACGATTAGACAACGTGATGCTAAATATAGTGGAACTGTTGCAATGGACCAGCCAGCAGGAAGTACAAGTGTTATTTTTCATGCGAAGAATCGAGATAAACCAACAACGATATACAGAGAACTTATAGTAAATGTTCTTGAGACTGCTAAGAAATATGAACCAGTTGCAGGTACAAAATTAGATGTTGCAAATTCTAATAATCTTAGTGAAGATGACAAGAACAAGGTTATCGTCTCTGTTAAAGCTGCTAACCCAAGTCTTCCAGCAGATTCACAATACAGTGTGGATGAAAAAGGGAACCTTACTATCACTTATCCTGATGGATCAAAAGATAAGATTGTAGCAGCATATCTAGTAAATCCAGCACCAACAGATGCAGATAAGAACACACCAACAGCTAAACCACAAACTGTAAACAAAGGAACAACACCAAAAGCAGAAGATTCAATTGGAAATATAAAAGATCTTCCTAAGGGTACAAAAGTAGCCTTCAAAGCTCCAGTAGACACAGCGACACCAGGTGAAAAAGATGCTACAGTAGTTGTAACATACCCAGATGGATCTAATGAAGAAGTTCCAGTTAAAGTAACGGTTCGAAAGCCCCAAGTTCAGCATCAACAACTCCAACAGCGCCAGCAACACCAGCAGCTCCAGTAGTAGCTCCAACAGTAGAGATTCCTTATTCTAATAAAGATACTAAGGAAGTTTATGTTTATGCTGGAGAAGAAAACTCATTCGATATTAAATTCAAAGATGATAGCGGAAAAATTGCAAGTGCTACTGTAAAACAAGGTGGTAACAGAGCGTTTTGATGATGTTGCAGGTGAAAACAAATACTATCAATACTCAGTATGGATTTAAAGCAAATGTTATTAATGCTGAGACTCCAGCGACAGAAAAAGCCCCAGCAGTCATTACTTATTCAGGTACTCCAGCAGCGACAGATGGTTTAGCAAAAGATAAACTAGAGGCAGCAACTAAAGGAGAAAATCCAGAAGGTATGGCTTTAGGATGGCGTTATGCAACTGCAACGGATAAAGATGGTGCATTTATTGAGAATAAAGCAGTAGGTAGCTCAACTCCAACTGATCCAGGTGCATTCCGTGTTATGCTTAAGGGACAAACTCAAAAATATGATATTGCAACTCCAACTGAAAAAGTTACTGTAGCAGATCCAGCTAACGTAACAGATGCTGACCTGGCTAAAATCAAAGAGAAGCTTCAACTTGAGTACTCTCAAAACAACGATGACGCTAACTTGGCAGATAAAAAAGGTAAAGCTGTATCTGATAAAGATGCTAAGATCCAATCAGTAACAAAAGATGACAAAGGAAATCTTGTTGTAACATATAAAGATGGTTCTCAAGATAAAAAACCATTGTCAGAATTTGTAACAAAAGAAACAACAGCAGTGGCTCCAACAGTAGAGATTCCTTACTCTAATAAAGATACTAAAGAAGTTTATGTATATGCTGGAGAAGAAAACTCATTCGATATCAAATTCAAAGATGATAGCGGAAAAATTGCAAGTGCTACTGTAAGACAAGGTGGTAACAAAGCGTTTGCTGATGTTGCAGGTGAAGCAAATACTATCAATACACAATATGGATTTAAAGCAAATGTTATCAATGCTGAGACTCCAGCGACAGAAAAAGCCCCAGCAGTCATTACTTATTCAGGTACTCCAGCAGCGACAGATGGTTTAGCAAAAGACAAACTAGAGGCAGCAACTAAAGGAGAAAATCCAGAAGGTATGGCTTTAGGATGGCGTTATGCAACTGCAACGGATAAAGATGGTGCATTTATTGAGAATAAAGCAGTAGGTAGCTCAACTGCAACTGATCCAGGTGCATTCCGTGTTATGCTTAAGGGACAAACTCAAAAATATGATATTGCAACTCCAACTGAAAAAGTTACTGTAGCAGATCCAGCTAACGTAACAGATGCTGACTTGGCTAAAATCAAAGAGAAGCTTCAACTTGAGTACTCTCAAAACAACGATGATGCTAACTTAGCAGACAAAAAAGGTAAAGCTGTAGCTGATAAAGATGCTAAGATCCAATCAGTCACAAAAAGACGACAAAGGAAATCTTGTTGCTAACATATAAAGATGGTTCTCAAGATAAAAACCATTATCAGAATTTTGTAACTAAAAACCAACAGATGCAGATAAGAACGAATCACCATCAAAACCAGAAATTAAAACAGACTTAACAGGAAAAGCAGGAACTAAGACACCAGTTGAAGTAACAGCAACACCAGGATCTAAAGTAGAGTTATTTGATAAAGATGGTAACAAGATTGGTGAAGGAGTAGCAGGAAAAGATGGAAAAGCTAAGCAATCACACCAACGAAAGAACTTCCAGCAGGAGACGTAACAGCAAAAGAAACAACTCCAGCAGGAAAAAGTATCAGAAGCAAGCACACCAGCAAAAAGCAACGCCAACAAAAGATACAACAACACCATCAAAACCAGAAATCAAAACAGACCCTAACAGGAAAAAGCAGGAACTAAGACACCAGTTGAAGTAACAGCAACACCAGGATCTAAAAGTAGAGTTATTTGATAAAGATGGTAACAAGATTGGTGAAGGAGTAGCAGGAAAAGATGGAAAAAGCTACAATTACACTAACGAAAGAACTTCCAGCAGGAGACGTAACAGCAAAAAGAAACAACTCCAGCAGGGAAAAGTATCAGAAGCAAGCACACCAGCAAAAAGCAACGCCAACAAAAGATACAACAACACCATCAAAACCAGAAATCAAAACAGACCTAACAGGAAAAGCAGGAACTAAGACACCAGTTGAGTAACAGCAACACCAGGATCTAAAGTAGAGTTATTTGATAAAGATGGTAACAAGATTGGTGAAGGAGTAGCAGGAAAAGATGGAAAAAGCTACAATCACACCAACGAAAGAACTTCCAGCAGGAGACGTAACAGCAAAAGAAACAACTCCAGCAGGAAAAGTATCAGAAGCAAGCACACCAGCAAAAAGCAACGCCAACAAAAGATACAACAACACCATCAAAACCAGAAATCAAAAACAGACCTAACAGGAAAAGCAGGAACTAAGACACCAGTTGAGTAACAGCAACACCAGGATCTAAAGTAGAGTTATTTGATAAAGATGGTAACAAGATTGGTGAAGGAGTAGCAGGAAAAGATGGAAAAGCTACAATCACACCAACGAAAGAACTTCCAGCAGGAGACGTAACAGCAAAAGAAACAACTCCAGCAGGAAAAGTATCAGAAGCAAGCACACCAGCAAAAGCAACGCCAACAAAAAGATACAACAACACCATCAAAACCAGAAATCAAAACAGACCTAACAGGAAAAGCAGGAACTAAGACACCAGTTGAAGTAACAGCAACACCAGGATCTAAAGTAGAGTTATTTGATAAAGATGGTAACAAGATTGGTGAAGGAGTAGCAGGAAAAGATGGAAAAGCTACAATCACACCAACGAAAGAACTTCCAGCAGGAGACGTAACAGCAAAAGAAACAACTCAGCAGGAAAAGTATCAGAAGCAAGCACACCAGCAAAAGCAACGCCAACAAAAGATACAACAACACCATCAAAAACCAGAAATCAAAACAGACCTAACAGGAAAAAGCAGGAACTAAGACACCAGTTGAAGTAACAGCAACACCAGGATCTAAAGTAGAGTTATTTGATAAAGATGGTAACAAGATTGGTGAAGGAGTAGCAGGAAAAGATGGAAAAGCTACAATCACACCAACGAAAGAACTTCCAGCAGGAGACGTAACAGCAAAAGCAAACAGACTCCAGCAGGAAAAGTATCAGCAAGCACACTGCAGCAAAAAAAACGCAACAGAAGATACAACAGCACCATCAAAACCAGAAATCAAAACAGACCTAACAGGATAAAAGCAGGAACTAAGACACCAGTTGAAGTAACAGCAGACACCAGGATCTAAAGTTGAGTTATTTGATAAAGATGGTAACAAGATTGGTGAAGGAGTAGCAGGAAAAAGATGGAAAAGCTACAATCACACCAACAGTAGAACTTCCAGCAGTGAGACGTAACAGCTAGAAAGCAACAGATCTCAGCAGGAAATGTATCACAACCAAGTGCACCGGAAAAAGCAACAGAAGATACAAAAAGCACCAGCTAAAACCAGAAATCAAAACAGATCTAACAGATAAAGCAGGAACTAAGACACCAGTTGAAGTAACAGCAGAACCAGGATCTAAAGTTGAGTTATTTGATAAAGATGGTAATAAGATTGGTGAAGGAGTAGCAGACGAAAACGGAAAAAGCTACAATCACACCAACAGTAGAACTTCCAGCAGGAGACGTAACAGCGAAAGCAACAGACCCAGCAGGAAATGTATCACAAACCAAGCTCACCGGAAAAAGCAACAGAAGATACAAAAAGCACCAGCTAAAACCAGAAATCAAAACAGATCTAACAGATAAAGCAGGAACTAAGACACCAGTTGAAGTAACAGCAGAACCAGGATCTAAAGTTGAGTTATTTGATAAAGATGGTAACAAGATTGGTGAAGGAGTAGCAGACGAAAATGGAAAAGCTACAATTACACCAACGAAAAAAACTTCCAGCAGGAGACGTAACAGCGAAAAGAAACAACTCCAGCAGGAAAAGTATCAGAAGCAAGCACACCAGCAAAAGCAACAACAAAAGATACAACAACACCATCAAAACCAGAAATCAAAAACAGACCTAACAGGAAAAAGCAGGAACTAAGACACCAGTTGAAGTAACAGCAACACCAGGATCTAAAAGTAGAGTTATTTGATAAAGATGGTAACAAGATTGGTGAAGGAGTAGCAGGAAAAAGATGGAAAAGCTACAATCACACCAACAGTAGAACTTCCAGCAGGAGACGTAACAGCGAAAGCAACAGATTCAGCAGGAAATGTATCACAAACCAAGTGCACCAGAAAAAGCAACAGAAGATACAAAAGCACCATCAAAACCAGAAATCAAAACAGACTTAACAGATAAAGCAGGAACTAAGACACCAGTTGAAGTAACAGCAGAACCAGGATCTAAAGTTGAGTTATTTGATAAAGATGGTAACAAGATTGGTGAAGGAGTAGCAGAGAAAAAGATGGAAAAGCTACAATCACACCAACAGTAGAACTTCCAGCAGGAGACGTAACAGCGAAAAGCAACAGATTCAGCAGGAAATGTATCACAACCAAGTGCACCGGAAAAAGCAACAGAAGATACAAAAGCACCAGCTAAAACCAGAAATCAAAACAGATCTAACAGATAAAGCAGGAACTAAGACACCAGTTGAAGTAACAGCAGAAACCAGGATCTAAAGTTGAGTTATTTGATAAAGATGGTAATAAGATTGGTGAAGGAGAGCAGACGAAAACGGAAAAGCTACAATCACACCAACAGTAGAACTTCCAGCAGGAGACGTAACAGCGAAAGCAACAGACCCAGCAGGAAATGTATCACAACCAAGCTCACCGGAAAAAGCAACAGAAGATACAAAAGCACCAGCTAAAACCAGAAATCAAAACAGATCTAACAGATAAAGCAGGAACTAAGACACCAGTTGAAGTAACAGCAGAACCAGGATCTAAAGTTGAGTTATTTGATAAAGATGGTAACAAAGATTGGTGAAGGTAGCAGACGAAAATGGAAAAGCTACAATTACACCAACGAAAAAGAACTTCCAGCAGGAGAAGTAACAGCGAAAGCAACAGATCCCAGCAGGAAATGTATCACAAACCAAGCTGCACCGGAAAAAGCAACAGAAGATACAAAAGCACCAGCTAAAACCAGAAATCAAAACAGATCTAACAGATAAAGCAGGAACTGAGACACCAGCCAGTATGCACACAGTACCTAGCTTTGGTAATCGTACAGGATTGGGCATGATGAGTAAGAGCCATGGTAAATAACACACCCGATCAGACAAGGAGTAGCAGCAGGAACATGAGGCGTATCAAAAGACTGGTAGGAAATCTACGAACCATGCACCAGAAAAGCAACTTTCAGCAGGAGACATAAAGCAGCAAAGCTAAACAGACCACTAACAGGAGGATGACCATTGAGACCAGAAGTAAGTGTTGAGTTATTTGATAAAGATGGTAACAAGATTGGTGAAGGAGTAGCAGACGAAAATGGTAAAGCTGCAATCACACTAACGAAAGAACTTCCAGCAGGAGATGTAACAGCGAAAGCAACAGACCCAGCAGGAAATGTATCACAACCAAGCTCACCGGAAAAAGCAACAGAAGATACAAAAAGCACCAGCTAAAACCAGAAATCAAAACAGATCTAACAGATAAAGCAGGAACTAAGACACCAGTTGAAGTAACAGCAGAACCAGGATCTAAAGTTGAGTTATTTGATAAAGATGGTAACAAGATTGGTGAAGGAGTAGCAGACGAAAATGGAAAAGCTACAATTACACCAACGAAAAGAAACTTCCAGCAGGAGAAGTAACAGCGAAAGCAACAGATCCCAGCAGGAAATGTATCACAAACCAAGCTCACCGAAAAAGCAACAGAAGATACAAAAGCACCAGCTAAAACCAGAAATCAAAACAGATCTAACAGATAAAGCAGGAACTAAGACACCAGTTGAAGTAACAGCAGAACCAGGATCTAAAGTTGAGTTATTTGATAAAGATGGTAACAAGATTGGTGAAGGAGTAGCAGACGAAAATGGAAAAGCTACAATCACACCAACGAAAGAACTTCCAGCAGGAGACGTAACAGCGAAAACAACAGACCCAGCAGGAAATGTATCAGAACCAAGCTCACCGGAAAAAGCAACAGAAGATACAAAAAGCACCAGCTAAACCAGAAATCAAAAACAGACCTAACAGGATAAAGCAGGAACTAAGACACCAGTTGAAGTAACAGCAGAACCAGGATCTAAAGTTGAGTTATTTGATAAAGATGGTAACAAGATTGGTGAAGGAGTAGCAGACGAAAATGGAAAAGCTACAATTACACCAACGAAAAAAACTTCCAGCAGGAGAAGTAACAGCGAAAGCAACAGATCCCAGCAGGAAATGTATCAGAAGCAAGCACACCAGCAAAAAGCAACAGAAGATACAAAAAGCACCAGCTAAACCAGAAATCAAAACAGATCTAACAGGAAAAGCAGGAACTAAGACACCAGTTGAAGTAACAGCAGAACCAGGATCTAAAAGTTGAGTTATTTGATAAAGATGGTAACAAGATTGGTGAAGGAGTAGCAGACGAAATGGAAAAAGCTACAATTACACCAACGAAAAACTTCCAGCAGGAGAAGTAACAGCGAAAGCAACAGATCCCAGCAGGAAATGTATCAGAAGCAAGCACACCAGCAAAAAGCAACAGAAGATACAAAAGCACCAGCTAAACCAGAAATCAAAACAGATCTAACAGATAAAGCAGGAACTAAGACACCAGTTGAAGTAACAGCAGAACCAGGATCTAAAAGTTGAGTTATTTGATAAAGATGGTAACAAGATTGGTGAAGGAGTAGCAGATGAAAAACGGAAAAGCTACAATCACACCAACGAAAAACTTCCAGCAGGAGAAGTAACAGCGAAAGCAACAGACCCAGCAGGAAATGTATCAGAAGCAAGCACACCAGCAAAAGCAACAGAAGATACAAAAAGCACCAGCTAAAACCAGAAATCAAAAACAGATCTAACAGATAAAGCAGGAACTAAGACACCAGTTGAAGTAACAGCAGAACCAGGATCTAAAGTTGAGTTATTTGATAAAGATGGTAACAAGATTGGTGAAGGAGTAGCAGATGAAAACGGAAAAGCTACAATCACACCAACGAAAAACTTCCAGCAGGAGAAGTAACAGCGAAAGCAACAGACCCAGCAGGAAATGTATCAGAAGCAAGCACACCAGCAAAAAGCAACAGAAGATACAAAAGCACCAGCTAAAACCAGAAATCAAAAACAGATCTAACAGATAAAGCAGGAACTAAGACACCAGTTGAAGTAACAGCAGAACCAGGATCTAAAGTTGAGTTATTTGATAAAGATGGTAACAAGATTGGTGAAGGAGTAGCAGACGAAAATGGAAAAGCTACAATCACACCAACGAAAAAAACTTCCAGCAGGAGAAGTAACAGCGAAAGCAACAGACCCAGCAGGAAATGTATCAGAAGCAAGCACACCAGCAAAAAGCAACAGAAGATACAAAAGCACCAGCTAAACCAGAAATCAAAACAGATCTAACAGATAAAGCAGGAACTAAGACACCAGTTGAAGTAACAGCAGAACCAGGATCTAAAGTTGAGTTATTTGATAAAGATGGTCACAAGATTGGTGAAGGAGTAGCAGACGAAAACGGAAAAGCTACAATCACACCAACGAAAAAACTTCCAGCAGGAGAAGTAACAGCGAAAGCAACAGATCCAGCAGGAAATGTATCAGAAGCAAGCACACCAGCAAAAGCAACAGAAGATACAAAAGCACCAGCTAAACCAGAAATCAAAACAGACTTAACAGATAAAGCAGGAACTAAGACACCAGTTGAAGTAACAGCAGAACCAGGATCTAAAGTTGAGTTATTTGATAAAGATGGTCACAAGCTTGGTGAAGGAGTAGCAGACGAAAATGGAAAAGCTACAATCACACCAACGAAAGAATTACCAGAAGGTGGAGTAATAGCGAAAGCAACAGACCCAGCAGGAAATGTATCACAACCAAGTGAACCAGCGAAAGCAACAACACCAGCTAAGCCGAATGCAGGAAATGACATTAATACACCAGCGGATAAAGCTGTAGTAAAAGATCCAGCTAAATTAACAGATGAAGAAAAAGCAAAAGTTAAGAAAGCAGTAGAGGATGTAAATCCAGGATCTAAAGTTGTAGTAGACGATAAAGGAAACGCAACTGTAACAACACCAGAAGGTAAGACAGCAGTAATTCCAGCAACGGACGTAACTAAGTCAGAAACAGATGCAGGTAAAGCAAATGCAGGAAATGACATTGTTAAACCAGCGGCTAAGACAGAGGTAAAAGATCCAGCTAACTTAACTCCAGAAGAGAAGAAAGCGATCGAAGACAAAGTTAAAGCTGTAAACCCAGGATCTAAAGTTGTAGTAGACGATAAAGGAAACGCAACTGTAACAACACCAGAAGGTAAGACAGCAGTAATTCCAGCAACGGACGTAACTAAGTCAGAAACAGATGCAGGTAAAGCAAATGCAGGAAACGACATTAACACACCAGCAGATAAAGCTGTAGTAAAAGATCCAGCTAACTTAACTCCAGAAGAGAAGAAAGCGATCGAAGACAAAGTTAAAGCTGTAAAATCCAGGATCTAAAGTTGTAGTAGACGATAAAGGAAACGCAACAGTAACAACACCAGAAGGTAAGACAGCAGTAATTCCAGCAACAGACGTAACTAAGTCAGAAACAGATGCAGGTAAAGCAAATGCAGGAAACGACATCGTTAAACCAGCAGACAAAACTGCAGTAACAACCCCAGACAAACTTACAGATGCTGAGAAGAAAGCAATCGAAGATAAAGTTAAAAGCTGTAAATCCAGGATCTAAAAGTTGTAGTAGACGATAAAGGAAACGCAACAGTAACAACACCAGAAGGAAAAAAACAGCGGTAATTCCAGCGGCAGACGTAACTAAGTCAGAAACAGATGCAAGTAAAGCTAATGCAGGAAACGACATCGTTAAACCAGCAGACAAAACTGCAGTAACAAACCCAGACAAACTTACAGATGCTGAGAAGAAAGCAATCGAAGATAAAGTTAAAGCTGTAAATCCAGGATCTAAAGTTGTAGTAGACGATAAAGGAAACGCAACAGTAACAACACCAGAAGGTAAGACAGCAGTAATTCCAGCGGCAGACGTAACTAAGTCAGAAACAGATGCAGGTAAAGCTAATGCAGGAAACGACATTAACACACCAGCGGCTAAGACAGAGGTTAAAAGATCCAGCTAAATTAACAGATGAAGAAAAAGCAAAAGTTAAGAAAGCAGTAGAGGATGTAAATCCAGGATCTAAAGTTGTAGTAGACGATAAAGGAAATGCAACAGTAACAACACCAGAAGGTAAGACAGCAGTAATTCCAGCAACAGATGTAACTAAGTCAGAAACAGATGCAGGTAAAGCAAATGCAGGAAATGACATTAACACACCAGCAACTAGAGTGTTAGTTGGAGATAAAGCTAAATTAACAGCTGATGAAATTGAAAAGTTAAAGAATCAGTTAAAGCAGTAAATCCAGGATCAACTGTAGTAGTAGACGATAAAGGAAACGCAACAGTGACAACACCAGAAGGAAAAAAACAGCAACAATTCCAGCAACTCAATTAGTTAAAGATGTTGAAGATATTGCAGCTAAGAATAATGGTGAAAACATCAACCTTGACTTCGAAAAAGAAACAGTAGTAGACTTCAATAACTTAACAGATGCAGAAAAAGAAGCTGCAAAAGCTAAGATTAAAGGAGCAAATGCTGATGTAGTAGAAGTTATCTTCGACAAAGCAGGAAATGCAACTGTAATTACTAAAGATGGTAAAGTTTACACAATTGTAGCTAAAGATATCTTTAGACAAAAAGAAGTTCCAACATTACCAGGAAACCCTGCTAACAATGGTACTAGCGAAACAAACGGAAATTCTAATGCACAAGGTACAAATGCTAAATTAGGACAACGTTTAGCTAACACAGGTACAACTGAAACTAATACTGGATTAGCAGGATTAGGATTAGGAATCCTAGGTGGATTGCTTGCAGCAGCAAGACGTCGTAAAAACGACAAAAACTAATTTAAAGATTATAATAAATCTTTATATAGTAAAAAGCTCTCGAAATTTTTTTCGAGGGCTTTTTTCGTTGTTTGTAAGTAAGCGTCCAATAACAAGGTATCCAACTTCTGAACATAACTTCCTTTATAATAAAAAAATATAAAAAGAAGTAATGAATGTTCCATTGTATGCTCGTATTTCATCTAATATTTTCATTTGAGATTCTACTTTACCTTTTTGTTTGAGGGCTTTTTGTCTTACAAGGTATTACTTTTTTTATATCTTGAGTATCCTAATTGTTAAAAATTTGAATTTTTGGGTCAGTCTCAGGAAGAGACGATATAGAAATTAAAAATTTGTATTGATATTAAAAATGGTTAAATTACAGAGATTCTGACTTTTTGAAATTCAGGAGGCAAAAACAATTCCTATATTATCTCTTATTTGCCCCCAATGATTTCTAAATATGATATAATTAATTGAAAAAAGTATTTGTGGAAGGATGTAGTGATGTGGAAAAATCATTCATATTATATGGAGTTGGCATTAGAAGAAGCGCGGAGAGCTTACGCTAAAGGAGAAGTCCCAATAGGAGCTGTGCTAGTTGTTGATGATAAGGTTATTGCGAAGGCTCATAATACTCGTGAAGAAAATCAACAGGCGTTGAATCATGCAGAGATGTTAGTTATTAAAGAAGGTTGCGAGAAGCAAGGTTTTTTGGAGACTTGATAATAGTTTTTTGTATACTACTGTAGAGCCTTGTGTTATGTGCAGTGGCGCCATTGTTCAAGCTAGAGTTGAAAATGTTATTTATGGTGCGAGTGACCCCTAAATATGGTTGTTGTGGTAGTTGTATTGATTTGGTAGGTGAGAATAAATTTAATCATCAGGCTAAGGTTATCTCTGGGGTGCTTGAAGAAGAGTGCTCTATGCTGATGAAGAATTTTTTTAAAGAGTTAAGAGAGCGAAAAAAAGAAATAACGTTTTTAATATATTAGGGTTAATACAAAGATCTTAAAATTTTTTTAAAAGTTTATATAAAAACTCATAGATGCAAGGTTTTATTGATATATTAATTTGCTTAATAATAGCTTTTTTGATAACTAATAAAACCACTGTGGAAAGTGGCTCGACGAAATCAAGATTTATGAGTTACTCCCTGTATAAAATAATAAAAAAATATTAATATATAAATATAATGACGATAAAAAAATATTCTGAGGAAAGCTGTCGTCATTTTTGTTTTTAAAATAGTGGAATGAAATCGGTAATTAGTTAATAAAAATAAAGTTTTGAAGAAAACTGAAAAAAATGAAATTTTCTAATATTTTAGCTGTTTTTTAGCTATCAATATTGAAGGAAATTTGATACAATAAACTTAGAAAGTATAGAGGCGTTTTTAATGAAAATAGAGAATGTAATAAAAGAAGTTTAATCAAGAAAAAAATATACCTTTGTCCAAAATGTTTATCAGAATCTTGTATAGAGAATATTAGTTTGGTTTGTAGTAATAATCATCGTTATGATTTTTTTCTAAAAAGGATATATTCATTTAATAAATAATTATAAACCTACAAAATATAGTGAAGAGCTGTTTAGAGCTCGTAGTGAAGTTTTTGGTAATGATTTTTATGCGAATATTTTAAAAAATATCCAAAATTTAGTTGAAAAGTATGCTAAAGGTATTGTACTGGATATCGGGTGTGGAGAAGGTTATTACATCAAGAAGTTAAAGACGGTATTTCCTGAGAAATATTTTTATGGTCTAGATAATAGTAAGGATGCGATAGAACTAGCTGTTAAAGAGGATAAATTGAATCCATATATGGTTGCTAACCTAGCTAATCTTCCATTCAAAGATGGCAGTGTTTCGTGTATCTTGAATATATTAACACCGGCGAATTATGAAGAGTTTTTCAGAGTGCTTGGAGATGAAGGGTATTTGATTAAGGTTATTCCGAATGCTAATTATCTAAGGGAGATTAGAGAGTTGATTGGTGGTAAGGAATATACGAATAGTGATACTGTAAGTTTAATCGAGGAGAATTGTACTATCGTGGAGAGGATAACGGTAAGTGATACATTTGAATTAACACAGATGCAGGCAGCAAGTTTTCTAAAGATGACACCTTTGACATTTTCTAAAGTAATCACAGATGCTGATATAGATAAACTAAAAGAAATTACGATAGATTTGGAGCTTTTAGTTTGTAAAAAGGTAATATAAGTTTGATAAAGGGGAAAAATTATGAAGGAGGAGATATTATGAACGCAAGTAAATACGATCATGTAGTAGAGGTAAAAAAACATGCAAAGGTACCTTGGTATAAAAGATGTCTTGACTTTTCTTTAGAAGAGGATATGGACTTTATGCAAGGGATGTATGACAGACAGAAAAAAACTTTTTATCTATGTGAGAAGGGGAGTAAGATTTACTTAGTAGACAGTGATAATCATGAAAATGAGATTACGTGGATAGATCTTACGAATTTTATAGAAGTAGAAGTTGATGATTCTGTTTATAGAAAATATAGGTATTTAAAATAAATTGACAATTGAATAAGAGGCGTTAGAAGTAGTTTGTAAGTGTAGTACAGAAAAAAGAGGAGAAACATTATGTACGTGGCATACGATAGTAAAGATGAAGTTTTTAATGCATTGGATAAGGATATAGAAAAGAATAAAGAGTATCATTGTCCAATATGTGGGGGAAAAGTAATTTTCAAAAAGGGAGTGAAGATTCAATCGCATTTTGCTCATGCTAAAAATTGCTCTTGTGAGTTTGAAACTTATAAGAAGGAGAGTAGTGAGCATCTAGAAGCGAAGAAAGATCTTTACGAACATTTTTAGAAAAAAATATCGTAATGTGGAAGTCGAACATATTTTTAAAACAGGGGAAAAATAATGATATTCAAATAGCGGATGTGTTTATTAAAGATAATAGCATTGCTTTTGAGTATCAAAGATCAGTTATTCCTTTTGATCTTATTAAAGCTAGAACAAGAGGATATATGAAAGCTGGATTGAAGTTAATCTGGTTAATTGATACAAACAAATTTATAAAAAGAATTAAAAAGTTATGATGGTATAAGTTATATTAGATATTCGCCATTTGTGGATAATTTTTTTGAATTATTATCAAGGGAAAGTGTTCTTTTTACGGTTGGGATAATACAAATAAAAAAATTTGAATTCTATCAAATCTGGGCGCATAATCTAAAAAAACGTAACGCTGTTTGTATAAAAACTTCATTAAGTATTGATGAGTTTGATGTGCCGCTTGATTTGAAATTACTCGATAAAGATTTAACGTCGAAGTTATATCCATCAGATGTTGAAAATTATGTCTACGAACAAATTAAATTCGATAAAAACTGTAAAAAAATAAAGTTTTTAAGCATGTTTTTATAATCAGCATATAGAGTTGAATAATATTCCTGAAGTAATTGGTGTTAACATGTTAGAACAGGTACTTATTAGAACGCCGCTTGTCTATTGGCAAGGATTAATGTATAGATTCTATAAAGAAGGTAAAAGTTATTCTGAGCTTATAAGAATAATGAGTAATATTATAGAATTTAAAGATAGTATTTATATTAACAATGTTCAACAAGGGAAATTTTTCTTAAAAGTATTCAAAAGCGTATTATGCTTTATTAGTAGAAAAATGATAAGTAAGAGGACAAAAATTATGGGGGAGTATATTGAGAGTTTTACAGATGAACAAAAAAAGGGTGTTGCTTTCTTTAATAGCTATAGAGAAAGTTACAACTCTAAAAGATGCATAGGGTGTTTAAAGATTTAAATGGCATAGAGAAGATTTTTAGAATTATCTATACCGGAGTTATCTGTGTATTTTTGGAGATAATGCTGAGGAAATCTATACCAAACTTCATAATAATATGGACTTTGATTTCGAGAGTTATTTTTGAATTTTTATAATGTGAACTATATGTTTTTGTGATGATGTTCTATTATCCCTAAGGAACTTTTTAGGGTTTATGATTATCCGTATGTTATCTTTTTATAGAGGTAATAAGGATCTGCTGCTGTTTAGGAGGAAGATTTCTATAGTAGGTAGTAGAAATAATACTTCATATTCAAAAGATGCTCTCGATAGTATAGTGCCGTATTTAGTGATGAATAATTTTGTGATAGTAAGTGGTCTTGCGATTGGGGTTGATAGCCTTGCTCATGAGGGGGCTTTAAAAAGTAAAGGATACACTATAGGTGTAATAGCTCATGGGCACAATATTATTTATCCAGAACAAAGTTATAAGCTCTATAAGGAGTTAGAACGAAACCATCTTATTATATCTGAGTATTTTCCTACTTCGCCTATAAGGAAATATAAGTTTTTAGAACGAAATAGGCTTGTTGCTGGGTTGTCATGTGCTCTTTTAGTGACGGAAGCGGCAAAGAGAAGTGGAACGCAAAGGACGGTGGATTTCGCTTTAGATGTAGGTTCTGATGTATTCTGCCTACCGGGAAAATTTGGCGATAAGATGAGTTATGCAATGAACGAGTACATTAAAGAGGGGGCGATACTTGTAAATAAATTAGAGGATTTTGGTAATGAATTAGGATTCTAGTGTAGATATTTGAAAGGATGATTATAATGACAGATATCTTATTTATTAATCCACTAGGGTTGGGATAGATATATTTGAGCGAGAGTCTTAGAGAATATGCCAGACCAAACCTTTGATTTTATTGAATTTACCGAAGAGAGTTTTAAATCTATATCAAAAAAAGAAATTGAGCAGGTGCTATTAAATAAAATGACAAGAGTAAGAAGAGGAGGTTATATTATAACTGCTTCTTATGGTACGGTCGTTTTACTTAATGGTTTAGAGATTTTTTTAGTGAATACCTTGATGGTGTTAATTTAATTATCATTGAGGGCTTAGAACCCATACCTCCTGAATCGGTGTTAAAAACATATTTTTGAACCAGAGATAAAGTTCACTAGTAAAGAAGAATATCTATCAAAGACACTTAGTGTAGAAGAGATGAAAGACGAGTTTTTGGTGGAGTTAATCCCTAAGAAAACTCAGAAAAGAAGGTAGTGAATATATGGTGAGGCCGAACTCGCAAACAGAGTATGATTATTTATCTTTGTATGCGGGGGTAGATAATTTAGAACTATTAAAAAAAGAAGTAGGAATGTATTTAATAAACTTACGGTTTTTTCTTACTTTAAGTTAATAGGGATGAATTATACGCAAATAGAGGAGTCGGATCATCTGCTTATGGTAACTAAACCAAAGATGATCTTGGATATATTATTAGGGAAATAGAAAAATTATGATAAATTTTTATAGTGGAAAATTTGATGGGAGTGACTCAAAAAAATCGTGATTTCGAAGAAACAAGATTTTTGTCGAGTCACTCGCACTAGTTTATTAGATATCTAAAAAGCTTTTTCTAAAAGCAATTTTTAGATATCAATAAACCACTGCGTCTATGAGTTTTTCATAAGAACTTTGTTAAATTTTTAGAACTTTTGGGTCAGCCCCCATTATTGCGATATAAAATTATTGTTTAAAAGCAAGTAGCTAATTGAGATATTATTGGCTACTTGTTTAATTTTTTATATTATAAGATGTATTAGTTGATAGAAATTATCAAGTATAGTATAATTTACAAGTTGTTTAAGATCAGAAGGTGATTTTACGGAGAGAATATATAAAATAGATTTATAGAAGGAGAAGATAAGTGAGAAACTTTTTAGTGCGCTATTAGGTAAGAAAAGTCCAAAGTTTTTTGAAGTGATAAAAGGAAGAAAATCAGTTAAGTATTTTGATACTGATGTTAAAATTAAACGTGAAGAAATTATAGAAATGTTAGATGAGGCAAATATTGCTCCTTCATCTTGTAACCTGCAACCTTGGAGATATATTGTTGTAGATACTCCGGAAGGGAAAGAGAAGTTAGGTAGTGCTAACTACAATAAAATTCAAAATGATACTTCTGCTGCGATGATTATCGTGCTAGGGATTTAAACTACTATAATAAGTTTGATGAGATATATGGTGAGGCTGTAGAAAAAGGTTATATGACTCAAGAAGTTAAAGATGGCTTTGAAAAAGGTATGGTTCCTCAATTAGAAAAAATTCCAGTTGATAAAAATAGAGAAGGTGTTTACTTTTGACTGTGGATTATGGACGATGCAATTTACTAATATAGCTTATGCTAAAGGGTATGACACTAATATTATTGGTGGATTTATGAGAGATAAAGTAGCAGAATTATTTGAGTTAGAGGAAAACTTAGTGCCTGTGATGTTAATTGCACTAGGTAAAAAAGAAAAAGATGGAAGACCATCTGTGAGAGTTAAAGCTGAAAAATTAGTAAGATTTGAATAATATAATAGTACTTTTGCTATAATATCGAAAATATAAAAAGGAGCAACTAGGTGGAATTGAAGTTTCAGTTTCAAAGTTGCTCTTTATTTCGTCCAAATAATTTTTGAATTTTAGTAAATACATTATAAAATAGTAAATATATATTTAAATAGAAAAAAAGGAGAAATAAAAGTGGAAAAAAATTAGAGGCGGTAATATTTGATTTTTGATGGAACGATAGTGGATACAGAAAAAGTTTACTATGAAAACATGCGCGACTTAACGGAAGAAGTATTAGGTCAAAAATTAGATAAGATGGACTATAAAAAAATGTTTCGGGAACGAATGAAGAAACAAGTAAGAGATACTATAATGAAAGATATGGAATGTCTAGTGACGATTACGATAAGTTTGAAGCGGAGATTACTAAAGCGTATTCTAGATAATTATCATAATGCACCTGTATTACCAGGTATTGCGGAACTTATGGAATATCTGTATAATAAAGGAATTAAGATGGCAGTCGCATCAAATGGGAAGAGAGAGCATATAGAAACTGGGCTACAAAGAAAAAGGTTTTGAGAAATATATTTCTGTTATTGCAACAAAAGAGGAAGTAAGTAATCCAAAAACCTGCTCCAGATATTTATTTGTTAGCTGCTGAGAAGTTAGGGAGCGGATATAAAGTAATTCTATAGCTATAGAGGATTCACGTCCAGGTGCCTTAGGAGCAGTAGCATCGGGAGCAACATTAATCTTACAAACAAATGATATTACAAAATATATGGACTTCTCAGGAGTGGATTATAAATATAAAGATGTAGATTTAGTTGAAAACAGTTAAAGAAATTGTCGAGAATAAATAATGTACAAAAATTATTCAGAAGAGTATAATAAACTTATTAAGAGAAATCTTAAAAATCAAATATACAAAGGGAGACTGTTATGTATACGTCTAATTTAAAAAAATTAAAGAAGGTTTTACTTCATACGCAACGACACCACTTGGTGGAGAATATAAAATGTTTATAGAAGAAAGTAAAGATGGTCCAATGGATCTATTTGCTACAGCATACAATGGATGTGTTAGTATGTGTGCAAAAGGATATTTCTTCAGAGCATACGAATTAGTAGACTTAGTTATTGAAACTGAATTAGTTGTTGACTATGATAATAGAAAAAAATTGTAGTTAACGTTCATGTAGATAGAACAGAGGAACAACTAGCGACAGGGGATAGACAAGGAGTTTTTAGATAATATTAAACTTCGTTGTAAAAGTATCTCATTTACTATCTTCTGATTTAGAAATTCAATACAATATTTTTACCGTTAAAATAAAAATAAATAAACGAAAAACTTAGTGTCAAAAACTCTAAGTTTTTATTTTTAGTGAAGAAAAATAAAAATTTCTTCTATATAATTATAGATTATTTTAGTAAAGAGAAAAATGAATAAAAAAATAGAAAACATATTCATAAATTTTTTAAAAATTTTTTTCGTCAAAACTCTTGCATTATATGCTTTAACCATGTATAATAATAAATGTTGGTCTTGCAAAAGACTTGCGTTGAAGCGAAAGGTTACTGACACGCCCGGCCGCTTTGCCATGGCATGGCGTGCTGGAGAACTTTCGTGGAGAAGTCGCTACTAGATAGCGGCGAATAAATGTATAGGAGGAGAAATGATGGCAAAACAAAAAATTCGTATTCGTCTTAAAGGATATGATCACAGATTAGTAGATCAAAGTGCAGAGAAAATTGTTGAAACTGCAAAACGTTCTGGAGCAAAAGTTTCTGGACCAATTCCATTACCAACGGAAAAAGCAGTATACACAATCTTACGTTCAGTTCACATTTACAAAGATAGCCGTGAACAATTCGAACAACGTACACACAAACGCCTAATCGATATTATTGAACCAACACAAAAAACAGTTGACGCTTTAATCAGCTTAAACTTACCATCAGGTGTTGACATCGAATTAAAATTATAATTATAGGAGGTGACTTTCGATGACCAAAGGTATCTTAGGAAGAAAAGTAGGTATGACTCAAATCTTCGCTGAAAATGGAGAATTAATCCCAGTAACAGTAGTTGAAGCGAAAGGTAACGTCGTATTACAAAAGAAAACAGAAGAAGTTGAAGGATACAACGCAATCCAATTAGGATTCGACGATAAACGTCCTTACGATAAAGAACGTAAAGACCGTTTAGTAAAAGTTGCGAACAAACCTGAACAAGGTCACGCAGATAAAGCTAACACTGCTCCAAAACGTTTCGTACGCGAAATCAGAGATGCAGAAGTTGCTAATTATGAAGTAGGTCAAGAAGTCCAAGTTGATATTTTTGCAGCAGGGGACTTAGTTGACGTAACAGGAGTAAAGTAAAGGTAAAAGGATTCCAAGGGGCAATCAAGCGTCATGGACAAAGCCGCGGACCAATGGCTCACGGTTCTCGTTACCACCGTCGTCCTGGGTCAATGGGACCTGTAGCACCTAACCGTGTATTCAAAGGTAAAGCATTACCAGGTCAAATGGGTGGAGTTACAGTTACTACTCAAAAACTTAGAAATCGTAAGCGTAGATGTAGAAAATGGATTAATCCTAGTTAAAGGATGTATTCCAGGATCTAAAAAAAGCTTCGTAAAAATCCAATCAGCAGTTAAATCTGGTAAATAATCGGAAAATATACGGAAGGAGGAAATTAGATAATGCCACAATTAGATTTATTTAAACAAGACGGTACTAAAGTTGGTGCAGTTGAAGCTAATGAAGCAGTATTCGGAATTGAACCAAATCAACACGTTTTATTCCAAGCTGTAACTTTACAAAGAGCATCACTTCGTCAAGGTACACACAAAACAAAAGGACGTTCTGAAGTTTCAGGTGGTGGTCGCAAACCATGGCGTCAAAAAGGAACAGGTCGTGCTCGTCAAGGATCTATCCGTTCACCACAATGGCGTGGAGGTGGAATTGTATTCGGACCTACACCACGTAGCTACAGCTTCAAAATGCCTCGTAAAATGCGTCGTTTAGCATTACGTTCTGCTTTATCTTCTAAAGTAGCAGCTAACGAAGTATTTGCATTAGAAAGTTTATCATTTGATACAATTAAAACTAAAAACTTTAAAGAAATGTTATCAAACCTTAGCCTAGAGAAAAAAGTATTATTCGTAGTTACTGAACTAGAAGAAAATACTGTTTTATCAGGAAGAAATATTCAGGAGTTGAATTCGTAGAAACAACTGGTCTTAACGTATTAGACATCTTAGGAAGCAACAAAGTTGTATTCACTAAAGATGCAGTAGAAAAAAAAGTTGGGGAGGTATTAGCATAATGGAAGCACGCGATATTATCAAACGCCCAGTACTAACTGAAAAAAGTTATTTATTAATGCAAGAAAATAAATACACTTTCCTAGTAGACACACGCGCTCACAAAACTCAAATTAAACAAGCTATCGAAGAAATCTTCGGAGTTAAAGTTGAGAAAGTAAACGTAATGAACTACAAACCAAAATTCCGTCGTGTTGGAAGATACGGTGGATACACTAACAAACGTAGAAAAGCAATCGTTAAGTTAGCAGAAGGACAAACAATCGAAGGATTATTCGCTTAAGAATAACAAATACCATTAAGGAGGAAAAATGACAAATGGCAATTAAAGTATATAAAGCTATAACTAACGGTCGTCGTAACATGACATCATTAGATTTTCGCGGAAATTACAACTAACAAAACCAGAAAAGTCATTATTAGCGCCGCTACCGAAAAAGCGGGAAGAAATAACCAAGGTAAAATCACAGTTCGTCACCACGGTGGAGGACACAAAAAAACAATACCGTATTATTGACTTCAAGAGAAATAAAGACAACGTACCAGCAAAAGTTGCTACTATCGAGTACGATCCAAACCGTTCAGCGAACATCGCTCTATTACACTACGTAGATGGAGAAAAAAGATACATCATCGCTCCTAAAGAACTTAAAGTAGGACAAATCTTAGTATCTGGTGAAACTGCTGATATTAAAGTTGGTAATGCATTACCACTAGCAAACATCCCGTAGGGACATTAATTCCAACATCGAACTTAAAACCTGGTAAAGGTGGACAATTAGTACGTTCTGCTGGAGCAAGTGCTCAAGTACTTGGTAAAGAAGGTAAATACGTATTAGTACGTCTTAAATCAGGAGAAGTAAGAATGATCTTAGCAACTTGCCGTGCTACAATCGGTGAAGTTGGTAACGAACAACACGGACTAGTAAATATCGGTAAAGCCGGTAGAACTCGTTGGTTAGGTAAAAGACCAACTGTACGTGGATCTGTTATGAACCCGAACGATCACCCACACGGTGGTGGTGAAGGACGTACTTCAATCGGACGTAAATCACCAATGTCACCATGGGGTAAACCTACTCTTGGTAAGAAAACTCGTTCTAAAAAAGCTCGTTCAAACAAATTTATCGTACGTGCTAGAACTAAATAATAAAATTAAACAAAGGTCAGTTGGTGAGGAGCAAGTGCTCTTTACCAAAACCTTAAGTATGCAAAAGTATCGGAAAGGAGATAACACAATGGCTCGTAGTTTAAAAAAAGGACCATTCGCTGATCACCACTTATTAGCAAAAGTTGAAAAAATGAACGAACAAGAAAAGAAACAAGTAATTAAAACTTGGTCTCGTCGTTCAACAATCTTCCCAACATTCATAGGACTTACTTTTGCAGTATATGACGGAAGAAAACATGTACCTGTATATGTGACTGAAGATATGGTAGGACACAAATTAGGTGAATTTGCACCAACAAGAACTTACAAAGGTCACGTAGCAGACGACAGAAAAACAAGAAGATAATTTAGAAATTAGTAAAAATCAAGGAGGCACATTCATGGAGTCAAAAAGCAATGGCTAAGACAGTCCGCATGCTCCTCGTAAAGTAAGACTAGTATTAGACTTAGTACGTGGAAAAAAAGTGGGCGAAGCATTAGGAATTTTAGAATTCACAACTAAATCAGCTTCTTTACCAGTAGCTAAAGTTATTAAATCAGCTGCTGCTAACGCTGAACACAACTATGGAATGAATGTAGAAGACTTAGTAGTATCACAAGCATTTTGCAAATGAAGGACCAACTCTTAAAAAGATTCCGTCCAAGAGCAAAAAGGTGCTGCAAGTTCAATCAACAAAAGAACAAGTCACATCACTATCGTTTTAAGTGACAACAAATAATAAAAATTAAGAAATTATAAAAAGCTAAACTAGTTAAAGGAGGCTACAAACTGTGGGTCAAAAAGTACATCCAATAGGCTTACGTGTTGGAGTTATTCGTGATTAGGGATTCAAAATGGTATGCGGAAAAAGATTTTCGCTGCTAACTTACACGAAGATTTCAAAATCCGTGAGTTCATCAGTAAACAATTAAAAGACGCTTCAGTTTCTAAAGTAGAAATTGAAAGATTTGATAAGAGTAAACATTTCAGTACACACTGGTAAAACCAGGTATGGTTATCGGTAAAGGTGGTTCTGAAATCGATAAATTAAGATTAGAATTAAACAAATTAACTGGAAAAAGAGTACACATTAATGTAGTTGAAAATCAAAAAGTTGATATCGACGCTAAATTAGTAGCTGAAAACATTGCTCGTCAATTAGAAGCTCGTGTATCATTCCGTCGTGCTCAAAAAACAAGCTATCCAAAAGAGCTATGAGAGCAGGAGCTAAAAGGAATTAAAACTCAAGTATCAGGACGTCTTGGTGGAGCAGATATCGCTCGTGCAGAACACTACTCAGAAGGTTCAGTGCCACTACACACTTAAGAGCAGACATCGACTACGCTCACGAAGAAGCAGATACTACATATGGTAAACTTGGGTTAAAGTTTGGATTAACCGTGGTGAAGTATTACCAACTAGAAAATCTGAAAAAGGAGGTAACTAATTTATGTTAATGCCTAAACGTGTTAAATATCGTCGTCAACACAGACAATCAACAAAAGGTAAATCTAAAAGGCGGAAACGTAGTAGATTTCGGTGAATATGGATTACAAGCGACTACTGCAGCAAGAGTTACTTCTCGTCAAATAGAAGCTGCTCGTATAGCGATGACTCGTTATATGAAACGTGGTGGTAAAGTTTGGATTAAGATCTTCCCTCACATGCCTTATACTAAAAAACCATTAGAAGTTCGTATGGGATCTGGTAAAGGTGCAGTAGAAGGATGGGTTGCAATCGTTAAAACCAGGTAGAGTGATGTTCGAAGTTGCTGGAGTAAGTGAAGAAGTTGCACGTGAGCTCTAAGACTTGCATCTCACGAGTTACCTGTTAAATGTAAATTTGTAAAACGTGAAGAAACAGGTGGTGAAGCATAATGAAAACAAATGAATTCAAATCAATGATTAGAGAATTAACTTCACAAGAGTTAGAAGCAAAAATCAAAGAATTAAAAGAAGAGCTTTTCAACTTACGCTTCCAATTGGCAACTGGTCAATTAGAAAATACAGCTCGTATTAGTCAAGTTAGAAAATCAATCGCTCGTATGAAAACTGTTATTCGCGAAGAGAATTGGCGAATAAATAATATAGGAGGCAAACATGACTGAGAGAAATGATAGAAAAGTTTACGTTGGAAGAAGTAGTTTCTGATAAAAATGGACAAAACAATCACAGTTTTAGTAGAAACTTACAAAAAAACACTCCTCTATACGGTAAACGTGTAAAATATTCTAAAAAAATTCAAAGCACATGATGAAAACAATGTTGCTAGAATTAAATGATATCGTTAAAATAATGGAAACTCGTCCATTATCTGCAACTAAAAAACTTCCGTTTAGTAGAGTAGTAGAAGAAGCAGTTATAATCTAATAAAACTAGGATAAACCCTAAGAAGGAGGCAAAAAGCGCATGATTCAACAAGAAACACGCTTAAAAGTGGCTGATAACTCAGGAGCAAAAGAAGTTTTAACAATCAAAGTTCTAGGTGGTTCAGGACGTCAAAGTTGCTAACATTGGTGACGTAATTGTATGTTCTGTTAAAAAAGCAACACCAGGTGGAGTTGTTAAAAAAGGTGAAGTAGTTAAAGCCGTAATCGTTCGTACAAAAACAGGAGCTCGTCGTAACGACGGTTCATATATTAAATTTGATGAAAATGCTTGTGTAATTATCCGTGATGATAAGAGCCCACGTGGTACACGTATTTTCGGACCAGTTGCTCGTGAATTAAGAGACGGTAACTACATGAAAATCGTATCACTAGCTCCAGAAGTATTATAATATAAAAAGTACAGTAAAGAAGGAGGTTAACAAGAAATGTTCATTAAAAAAGGTGATAAAGTTGTAGTAATTACTGGTAAAGACAAAGGTAAAGTTGGTACAGTAATCGAAGCTCAACCTAAAAAAGATCGTGTTGTTGTAGAAGGTGTTAACATCATTAAAAAACACGTTAAGAATTCTCAAGATGCACCTCAAGGTGGAATCGTTGAAAAAGAAGCAACAATTCACGTATCAAACGTAATGTTACAAGATCCTGAAACTGGAAAAGCGACAAGAGTACGTTTCGAAACAAAAGATGGTAAGAAAGTACGTATCGCAGTAAAATCAGGAAAAGAAATATAATAATAGTTGAAGAAAGGAGGCACTATTTTAGATGGCTCGTTTAGAAGATAAATTTAAATCTGAGATAACAAAAGAATTAATGACAAAATTTGAGTACAGCAGTGTAATGCAAGTACCAAAAATTGAAAAAATCGTAATTAACATGGGTGTAGGTGATGCTGTGCAAAACTCTAAAGCCCTAGACAACGCAGTAGCAGAATTAGCTTTAATTTCTGGTCAAAAACCATTAGTAACAAGAGCTAAAAAATCAATCGCTACTTACAGACTTCGTGAAGGTATGCCTATCGGGGCTAAAGTTACTTTACGTGGAGAAAGAATGTATGAATTCTTCGACAAATTAGTAACTGTAGCACTTCCACGTGTACGTGACTTCCACGGTGTTTCTAAAAAAGCATTCGATGGTCGTGGTAACTACACACTAGGTGTTAAAGAACAATTAATTTTCCCTGAAATTGATTACGATAAAGTAAGTAAAGTACGTGGTATGGACATCGTTATAGTAACAACAGCTAACACAGATGAAGAAGCTCGTGAGTTATTAACACAATGTGGAATGCCATTCGCAAAATAAGAAAGGTGAGGTAAAAGACACATGGCTAAAAAAGCAATGGTAGAGCGTGAATTAAAACGCCAAAAATTAGTTGACAAGTATGCAGCTAAAAGAGCGGAATTAAAAGCTAAAGGTGATTACATCGGACTTAGCAAACTTCCAAAAAACTCAGCTCCAGCTCGTTTACACAATCGTTGTAGCATAACTGGACGTCCTCACGGATACATTGGAAAATTTGGAATCAGCCGTATTAAATTCCGTGAATTAGCTTACAAAGGACAAATTCCTGGAGTTAAAAAAGCAAGTTGGTAATATATTAGTAGAAGAAAGGAGGATTTATCCTAATGACAATGACAGATCCTATCGCAGATATGCTAACACGTATTCGTAATGCTAACATGGTTAAACACGAAACATTAGAATTACCTGCGTCAAATATTAAAAAGCAAATTGCAGAAATCTTAAAACAAGAAGGTTTCATTAAAGATGTAGAATACATCGAAGATAACAAACAAGGAAAACTTAAACTTACTCTTAAATACTCAAAAAGGTGAAAGAGTAATTAAAAGGTATTAAAAGAATTTCAAAACCTGGTTTTACGTGTATACGCTAAAAGCAGATGAACTGCTAAGAGTATTAAACGGACTAGGAATAGCAATCGTATCAACTTCAACTGGAGTTGTAACTGATAAAGTTGCTCGTAAAAATAACACAGGTGGAGAAGTATTAGCTTACATCTGGTAATATTATAAGGAGGTGCCAATTAAATGTCACGTATAGGTAATAAAGTTATTACAGTACCTGCAGGGGTTGAAGTTAACATCGTTGATAACTTCGCAACAGTTAAAAGGACCTAAAAGGTGAATTAAAAACAACAATTTGATAAAAGACATGACTTTCAACATTGAAGGAAGTGAAATCACAGTAGTACGTCCATCTGACTCTAAAACGTCACCGTACAGTACACGGAACAACTCGTGCTATCTTAGCAAACATGGTTGAAGGTGTATCTGCTGGATTCAAAAAAGAACTTGAATTAATCGGGGTTGGATACCGTGCTCAAATGCAAGGTAAAAAATTAGTACTAAGTGTTGGATACTCTCACCCAGTTGAATTCGAAGAAATCGAAGGAATTACATTAGGTGTTGAAGGAAACACTAAAGTTAGTATCGAAGGTATTAACAAAGAAGTAGTAGGACAATACGCATGCTAAAGTTCGTGCAGTACGTCCTCCAGAACCTTATAAAGGTAAAGGTATTCGCTACGTTGGTGAATATGTTCGCCGTAAAGAGAGGAAAAAAACTGGTAAATAATAGATAACAGAAAGGAGTGTTTCAAATATGATTACGAAACTTGACAAAAATAAAGTTCGTAAAAAAAGACACGCAAGAGTACGTGTTAAAGTTCAAGGAACTACAGAAGTTCCACGTTTAAACGTATACCGTTCAAACACAAACATTTACGCACTAAATTATTGATGACACTAAAGGTGTTACATTAGCACAAGCTTCTTCATTAAAAACTTGAGAACGTTTCTAAATCAAGTGTAGAAGCAGCTAAAGAAGTTGGAAAATTAATCATGAAGTAGCTAAAAACTAAAAGGAATTGAAAAAGTTGTTTTTCGACCGTGGAGATACCTATATCACGGACGTGTTAAAGCATTAGCTGAAGCAGCACGTGAAAACGGACTTGTATTCTAATAGGGAGGAAATAAGTAGATGCGTCAAGAAGAAATCAAAAAGAATTTGAAGAACGCGTAGTTGCCATTCGTCGTGTAGCTAAAGTTGTTAAAGGTGGACGTCGTTTCCGTTTCTCTGCTTTAGTAGTAGTTGGTGACAAAAATGGTCGCGTAGGATTTGGTACAGGTAAAGCTCAAGAAGTACCAGATGCAATCAGAAAAAGCAGTTGAAGCTGCTAAAACATAACAATTACTGTACCAGTAGTTAACGGAACAATACCTCACGAAATCATCGGACAATTTGGAGCAGGTTCAGTATTAATCAAAACCAGCTGCACCTGGTACAGGGTTATCGCTGGTGGACCAGTTCGTGCCGTATTAGAATTATCAGGTATTTTCAAATATCTTATCAAAATCTCTAGGTTCAAAACACACCCAGTAAACATGGTTCAGTGCTACAATCGAAGGATTAACAAGATTACAAACAGTAGAACACGTAGCAGCTTTACGTGGTAAATCTGTGGAAGAATTATTAGGATAAGAGGAGGAAAAGAAGCATGACATTAAAAAGTAACCTAACTCGTAGTACTATTGGTCGTCCAAAGAATCAAAAGAAAAAGTTGTTGAAAGCTCTTGGTCTTAAAAATGCACCAAACAGTTGAACACAAAAGATAACGCTGCGATTCGTGGAATGATCAACAAAGTTTCACACTTAGTAACAGTAGAAGAAAATAAAAATTATTAATACAAGGAGGTGCTAGTCTAAATGAAATTACATGAATTACAACCAGTTGAAGGTTCTCGTAAAGAGCGTAACAGAGTAGGTCGTGAGGATTGGATCGGAAATGGTAAAAACTTCAGGACGTGGTCAAAAAGGACAAAAAGCACGTAGTGGTGGTGGAGTTCACTAGGGATTTGAAGGTGGACAGACCCATTATTCAGACGTATTCCAAAACGTGGATTTAACAATGTAAACAGAAAAGGAATTTTGCAGTTGTAAATCTTGACGACTTAAATAAATTTGAAGATGGTACTGTAGTATCACCTGCTCTATTATTAGAAACTAAAGTTATTAAAAAGAACTTTCAGGTGTTAAAGTATTAGCTAACGGTGAAATTAGAGAAAATTAACTGTACAAGCTCACAAATTCTCATCTTCAGCAAAAGAAGCTATCGAAGCAGCTGGAGGAGTTTGCGAGGTGCTATAATATATGTTTAGTGCATCACTAAATTTATTTAAAGTTAAAAGAAACTCGTAATAAAATTTTATTTTACCCTTATTTGGTATATTCCTATTCCGTATCGGTTCTTACTTTACCGATACCTGGAGTAGATCAGCAGATGTTCTTAAAAATCAAGATGCATCTGGATCTATTCGGAATATTTAATCACATTTGCAGGAGGAGCTTTACAACAGTTTTCTGTTTTTGCTATGGGTATTATGCCCTACATTACAGCATCTATCGTAATTCAACTTATGCAAATGGATGTTATTCCTACATTAACTGAGTGGTCAAAACAAGGTGAAGTAGGTCAAAAAGAAAACACAAAAATTAACAAGAGTCTTAGCAATTGTCTTAGCATTTATCCAATCGCTTATTATGTCTTATGGATTTAATAATGCGTATCAAGGATTAATTAAAGATACATCTGTTATAGGATTCATTACAGTAGCTTTAGTATTAACAGCTGGTACAGCATTATTACTATGGCTGGGGATCAGATATCTCAATATGGTGTTGGTAATGGTGTTTCTATCATTATCTTAGCGGGTATTATCGCTCGTTTACCAATGGAATTCATTCAAGTTTATGAATCTCAAATTAAAGATGCTGAAAACCTTACATTAGCAATTTTAAAAATTGTTATTGTAGCAATCATTGTTATAGGAATTGTTGCTGCTGTTGTTTACATGCAAGAAGCAATTCGTAAGATTCCTATTCAATACTCTCAAGCGAGAGCAGGTCGTAGAATGTTAGGGAGCAAGATCAACATACTTGCCTCTTAAAAGTGAACAGTGCCGGGGTTATCCCAGTAATCTTCGCTATCGCATTCTTACAATTACCTAGAACTATTGCGATATTCGCACCTAATAACGAAAAGTTACAAAGAATTGTATCATATTTCGATTTCAGTCATGTTCTAGGATTAACATTATACGTAGTATTAATTATTGCGTTCTGTTACTTCTATGTAATGGTTCAAGTTAACCCAGAAAAATGGCTGATAATTTAAGAAAAACAAGGAAGTTTTGTTCCAGGGGTTAGACCAGGTAAAAACTGAACAATACATTACAGGTATTTTTATACAGACTAACGTTTGTGAGGTTCAATATTCCTAGCAGCTGTTTCGGTTCTTCCAACAATATTCACAAGCATTGCTAAATTACCAGCATCTGTTCAAATTGGTGGTACAAGTTTAATAATTGTTGTCAGTGTAGCGCTAGAGACAGTTAAACAACTTAATACTCAATTAACGAGAGAAGAACTATAGAAGTTTTTATTACAGGACGAAAAGGCGGTAAATAGATTATGATGAATATTATATTTAATGGGATTACCAGGAGCGGGTAAAGGTACTCAAGCAGAGCAAATTAAAGCGAATTATCCAATTCCGCATATTTCAACTGGAGATATGTTCAGAGCTGCTATTAAAAATGAGACTCCGCTTGGAAAAGAAGCAAAAAGTTATATTGATAAAGGACAACTTGTTCCTGACAGTGTAACTATAGGATTAGTTGAAGAAAGATTGAATCAAGAAGATGCAAAAGAAGGCTTTTTACTTGACGGTTTTCCAAGAACAGTAGAACAAGCTGAAGCCCTTGATCAAATTTTAGCAAAAACTAATAGAAAAATCGATAAAGTACTAAATATCGATGTGAATCCAGCTATTCTGTTACCTCGTTTAACAGGTAGAAGAATCTGTAAACAATGTGGAAACACTTATCACTTGATTTTCAACCCTACAAAAGTTGAAGGTGTTTGTGATAATGATGGTGGTGAACTATACCAAAGAAGTGATGACAACGAAGAAACAGTTGCTAATCGCTTAGAAGTTAACATCAAACAAACAAAACCTCTTTATTAGACTTCTACAGTCAAAAAGAAGGTGTAGTTGAAAATATTAATGGTGACCAAGACATCAAAGTAGTTTTTTCCAAGACATACAAAATATATTAGACAGACTAGAAATAGTCAGGGAGGAAAAGTATGGCAAAAAGATGTCATTGAAGTAGAAGGTTTAGTAGTAGAAAACTTTGCCAGAATGCAATGTTTAAAGTAGAATTAGAAAAATGGTCATATTATTTTTAGCTCATGTTTCTGGAAAAATCAGAATGAATTATATAAGAATTTTACCAGGTGATAAGAGTTACGGTAGAAATGAGTCCGTGTGACCTGACAAAAGGGTAGAATAACTTATAGAGTTCAAGTGGGTTATAAACTCAAGGAGGAAATAACGAGTGAAAGTAAGACCATCAGTAAAAATCTGTGACAAATGTAAAAGTAATTCGTCGTGGTGGTAAGTGTGGTGATTTGCGAAAACGCAAAAGCATAAACAAAAAAACAAGGATAATTAATTGGGAGTGCAGAGCTTAATGGCACGTATAGCAGGAGTAGATATTCCACGTGAAAAACGCGTTGTTATATCTCTAACTTATGTATATGGTATCGGGGTTTAAAAACTTCTCAAAATCTTAAAAAGAAGCTGGAGTTTCTGAAGATGCTGAAGTTAAAGACTTATCAGAAGATCAATTAGATAAAAATTCGTGAAATCGTGAGTAACTACAAAACAGAAGGTGACTTACGTCGTGAAGTTTCATTAGACATTAAACGTCTAGTGAAATCGGATGTTACAGCAGAGATTCGTCACCGTCGTGGACTTCCAGTGAAGAGGCGAAAAACACTAAGAACAGCTCTCGTACTCGTAAAGGTCCTAAAGAGAAACAGTTTGCGAACAAGAAAAATAATTGGGATAGGAGGAGAAACTACGCAACTATGGTAAACTAACAATCCATAAACGTCGTGTGATATACAAAGATGGTGTTGCACACATTTCGTTCTACATTCAACAACTCAGTCGTAACAATTACAGATGAACATGGTAGATGCAGTATCATGAGTCGAAGTGCAGGAGCACTGTTAGAGTTCAAAGGTTCCTAGAAAATCTACTCCATTCGTAGCACTGGAAATGGCGAAGTGAGCAACAGCTAAACAAGCTATGGAACACGGAGATGAAATATATGAGATGTAACAGTTAAAAAGGTCCAGGTGCAGGGACGTGAAGCAGCTATTCGTGCATTACAATCTGCTGGATTAGAAGTTACATCAATCAAAGACGTAACTCAGTTCCTCACAGTGGATGTCGCCCACCTAAACGTCGTCGTGTATAATAATACATAGACAAAATTTAGGAGGTTTAACATAATGTTAGCAATAGAAAAACCAAAAATTCAAATCATTGAAGAATCATCAGATAAAAAGATTTGGTCGCTTTGTAGTTAGAACCACTTGAACGTGGTGTAGGAACTCACATTAGGTAATTCATTGAGAAGAATGTTAATCTCATCATTACCAGGAGCAGCAAGAAGCATCGATATTGAAGAAGGTTCAACTTTACGAATTCAAACAATTACAGGTGTTGTGAGAGATGTTACTGAAATCATTATGAACGTTAAAAATATCGCGTTTGTAGTTCATTCTGAAGAAAACAAGTTTCAATCAGTGTTAAAGGTCCTGCAGTTGTTACAGCAGCGAGACATCGCTATCGATTCTGATATCGAAGTGAAAATACTGATCAACACATTGCAACAGTATCTGAAGGTGGACAATTTGAAATGATTGTTTCCGTTGGAAAAAGGACGTGGATTTGTACCAGCTGATGGAAACAAAAACATGACTTACCAATCAGAGTTATTCAATCGATTCAATTTAGCACACCAGTATCGAAAGTTAACTATACCGTAGAAAAACTAGGGTGGGTCAAAAGTACTGACTTTTGATAAACTTATCTTAGACGTTACTACTAATGGTTCAATTACGGGCTAACGACGCTTTTAGCATTAGCATCAAAAATTCTAATTTCGCACTTAGAGTTATTTGTAGGAATGTCTGAAGAAGCAAAACATGCTGAAATATTGGTAGCTCAAAAGAGATAACAAAGTTCAAATGTTAGAAATGACAATTTGAAGGATTAGACTTATCAGTACGTAGTTACAACTGCTTAAAAACGTGCAGGAATTAACACAGTACAAATTAGCTAACAAAAGCAAGAACAAGAAATGATTAAAAGTAAGAAACTTAGGTCGTAAATCTCTAGAAGAAGTTAAAAATTAAACTTCAAGAAGTTAGAACTAGATTCAAAAGAAAATAATACTAACAAGGAGGCACAGCTAATGAGTTTACAGAAAGATTGGGACGTACATCAGCTCACCGTAAAGCGATGTTAAGAAACTTAGTAACTGCTCTACTAGTACACGGTAGAATTGAAACAACTGTTACAAGAGCGAAAGAAGTTCGTTCATTAGCAGAAAAATGATTACATTAGGTAAAAGGTGATCTGGACAAGACGTAGTACAGCTAAATTCATCCCAACCTGTTGCAGTAGCAACTGAAGAAGGTAAGAGTCAATTAGCTCTTAAAAATTATTTGAAGAAGTAGCACCTAAATATGCGACCGAACGGGTGGATACACTCGTATTCTACGTGTTGGACCACGTAAAGGTGATGGTGCAGAACAGCTATTATAGAATTAGTTTAATAAAAATTTTTCATACAACAATAACATACTACATACACACACAACTAAACAACACATACAACACAATTTAAACTAATGGCAAAAGAGTGCTTGAAATGCGTAGGGAAAAAGGCTACGTCGTCTAGCTCTAATGTATCCTAGCATATCAGCTAGGATACCCCTGTCCTGAAAATTAAATCTAATTATGCTTTCAAAGATTACCAGGCGAGGATGAGTCTTTTATTTTGCATGTTTGGT